>Ga0214473_10003563_pt1 | contig 18836 bp, 15 predicted proteins | sample RVTome_7_FD_203509 | JGI IMG/M metagenome (GOLD analysis project Ga0214473, IMG submission 203509) | Soil microbial communities from uranium-contaminated site in the Upper Colorado River Basin, Wyoming, United States - RVT98D197 | ecosystem: Environmental > Terrestrial > Soil > Contaminated >... | reverse complement strand
TTCGGGACTTCAACCAACCCGGGCAACGTCCAACAGCGAAGAGAGATAGAACTCGCCGCAGGGGCATTCGGGGTGAAGCTTCAATCCCTAGACGTCCTAAGTCCCAAGGATATTGAGACTGCATTCCGAGCCGCAGGCAAGGGGCGGGCTGAGGCAGTCCTTATGCTGGTGGCGGGCAGCATCGCCACTGCTCACCGAACAGAGATTGTCGAACTCGCGGTGAAAAGCCGGCTCCCGGCGATATACAACAGCGCAGAATTTGTGGAAGCTGGTGGGCTTATGAGCTATGCGACGAGCTTTACCGATTTGTACCGGCGCGCCGCAACGTATGTGGACAAGATCCTTAAAGGCAGAACGCCTGCTGACCTGCCGGTGGAGCAGCCGATGAAGTTCGAGTTCATCGTCAACCTCAAAGCCGCCAAGCAGATTGGCCTGACGATTCCGCCCAACGTGCTGGTGCGGGCGGAAAAGGTCATAAGATGACATTTTAGATTTTCGATTTCAGCCAGAAGACTGATCAGGCTGAGCCGATTTTGGATCAAGATAACGGCAAAAACTGTGATTGGCTGGGGCCTGAGAGTTGACTGGTACACCAATTGGCAGTACCCTACTTCGTGATCAAACAGGTCGATATCCGGGCGATAGAAAAAGACCTGATGAAGACGCCAAAAGCTTTAGTCATTAAGTTTCAGAAGTAGGTCGATGATATCGAGAAGTATGGTCTGGAAGAGGTTCGAAAAGTTCGGGGTTGGCATGACCATACGCTCAAGGGCGACCGCGCGGGGCAAAGGGCCATTTACTTAAACAAAAGATGGCGTGCGGTCTACGTGATTGAGGGAGGAGAAGTAAAGATCGTGAAAGTCATAGAGGTGCACCCCCATGAGTACTAAGAAAAAGAGTGAGGCGATGCAGTTCTTAGAAAGCCTGGTCGGGGAGTTAACGTTTGGCGGACTGATCGAAGCGATGCGCCAAGCGGAGGAGATGTCTCAGGTTGACTTTGCTGAGAAGCTGGGAATTTCTAAGCAGCATCTGTGTGACATCGAGAAGGGTCGTAAGTTTGTGAGTCCTGAGCGCGCCGCGAAGTTCGCCAAGATACTTGGCCATTCGGAACAGAGCTTTGTGGCTCTCGCGCTCCAGGACATCGTCAATCAGGGTGGGCTGAAGCTAAAAGTCAGCGTAGCGGCTGCTTGAAATATTCTGAGGGCTTCGCCTCCACGGATTCCAATGAGAGTTGACTTGGTCCCAAGGATATTGAGACCTCATTCCGAGCCGCAAGCAAGGGGCGTGCTGGCGCAGTCCTCGTGTTGGCGAGCGCCGTCGCCGCTGCTCACCGAACAGAGATTGTCGAACTCGCGGTAAAGAGCCGGCTCCCGGCGATATACAACAGCGCAGAATTTGTGGAAGCTGGTGGGCTTATGAGCTATGCGACCAGCTATGCCGACTTGTTCCGGCGCGCGGCTACGTATGTGGACAAAATCCTCAAGGGTAGGAAGCCTGTGGACCTCCCCGTCGAGCAACCGATCAAGTTCGAGTTCATAATCAATCTGAAAGCAGCCAAGCAGATCGGCCTCACGATTCCGCCGAATGTGTTGGTGCGGGCGGACAAAGTGATCAAGTAGGCGGGAGGCAATAGGCGCTAATTAGCTGTAACAACCAGTTGGTGTCTACGGTTCATGGTTCGACCAAGCTTACCACAAACGGTTTTCCATTGTCCGTTCGCCCTGAACGCCGTCGAAGGGTGCGAGAGCTTTAAAAGCTATTCATCCGTTACAGTTCACTAGAATGCTGCAAGCGGCGCGGTGAATCGCGCACGCCGCTGAGAGCGTTGCGCTTTTCAAACTTTCCAGTTGCTGTAGGATGGGTTGAGACGTCGCTCCGATACCCATCGTTCTTGGTCGCTACGGTTTTGTCTCGGCGAAGATTTTGGCTTTTGCTGCCTCAGAGATCAGTCTCTCCGCGTCCTCCGTCAGCAGGAACCTTTCATCGACTAACGCCCGCGCGGCGCGGCTGACTTTCTTCACGTAATCGTTACGGTTCTTATATCGTTCCTGCAATGACCGACGCGGATCACCCGTCTTGCGCCGCTCGCTTTTCGTCCTGGCGAAAGGGATGAACGAGCCGAGCAGGCCAGACAGCTCATTCTCCGCCAAGCCGCGGGGCCGCAAATTCCAACCGGTATAGGTTCCGATGGGAACGGCGACGGCCGGCAGGCGAATTCCCGCCATGTCATTGCCATCGACATCAATCTTTGGGACGAGAATCATGTAAGCGCCGTTGCCGATCGGCCGCGGAGGATGAACGTCCATCCGTCCACGCTGAATATTCGGGCCGTAGTCCAAAAAAAGCTGGCGATTGTGGAGACCCTTATAGCGCACGCCGGGAACTTTGCGAAAGCCGGTGCTGTTTCGATTCGGTGGAACCAGCGTTCCGTGTTTAACCATCGGGTACCGGCCCGGCGGCGGCGGAATTCCTTTCGTGACCCACAAATCCATCGCGACCATCAGCGCGCGCAAGACATCGCCGGCGGGAAGCGGGTTGACCCGCTGTTGCGTATCTTCCTTTACGGCTTCCGAGCCGAAGGGGCTGTTGTGCTGGGCGCTGGCGATGACGTAAATGCGAACCTTGTCGGGGATAACGAGATCATTGCCTTTTCCGTCCGTGTGCGCCAGGCAGCCGCGCTTCTGCCAATACTCGGTCGAGGTCTGCGTGTGAAATACATAGGGGTCGGTCTTTGGTCGCTTGAGTATGCCGTCACGCCGGCCTGTTTGTGCGTCCTTAACGATGTTGTAGGCATGTGGGAATAGCTCGGGATCGAGCTGATTCGTGTGCTGCTGTGACGAAGTGACGGGGCGGGCGAATTCGTAATTCAGAAACAATCGGCTGCCGCCGGCGACGTGGGGCGCGATCGCGTCGAAGACTTTTCGATGGGCCTCGTCCTCGTTGAAACCGTGATAAACGAAGTCGCGGAGAAAGCGGCCACTTTGGGAACGGCCCCAGGCGTAGGCGTGGCTGATGGCAATCGATTTTTTCCCTGATGCTAACGGGTTCGGTTTGCCGGCGGTGTCTTTTGATTCGTAACGCAAGAAAGAAACAAAATCGCGCACAGCAGCGAAGCCCAAACCGAGCACCAGCGGGTGTTTGGCGCGGTAGATAAATTCATAGATATGCCCGGGTCTAAAGCCGGCGCGGAGATAGAGATCCCTGGTGCTGGGTTTTATCGTTTCTTTGCCGGTGCGCGGATTCTGCTCGCACGAGGCGAATTCCCATTGCGAAAACGGCACTGGGATGCGAGGTCCGTAAGATTTTTCCCGCACCGTGAGCGATGCGCGAATTTTGTCGCGCGACGCGGCCGGGTAACTCTTCACACGCTCATCGGCGCTCAGCGGCTGCGATTTGATTCCATTTTCCTCGACGACGATCTCGGTGCGAACTTTGCTCACAATGGGCTTGCCGCCGTTGGTCGCAACCGGCACCTTCAGCACCAGCCAGTTTTCTACCGGCATCAGATCCCCTTGCCAGCCGCACCAGACGATCGTGTAGCCCTGGCGCACGAGGAAGCCGTTGCCGGCATCTGCGAGCGTGCTGGGGTCGTTGCTTTGGGGCGCGTCGTTCAAAAAAGCGACGATGCGCTTGCCGCCGCGGTTGGGCGCGTCGAAGAAAATCTTACCGTTGCCGCGCGCCATGTCCAGCGGCTTCAAGATGCAAAAGTCGCCGGAGTATTCGACGCGCCCGCGGCGGTTGCGCGGCGCTTTGCCGAGATTGACGATGGTTTTATTAAGCCGGTTTTCCGGATCGACCTCGCCACAGATTCTACCCACCAGCTTTTCGTAGGCGCCAGTGATGGGAAACTCGTGTCCGCCGGCGAAGGATTCTCTACTCGCGATAACAAGACGGGTAAGCATGGCTGAGTTCCTCGACCCTTCGACTCGAGCCCCAGCCTTGGCCGGGGGCTCCCGCTCAGGATTTCGCCCCATGGGTGTAGTGGAAGGTGCCACGGGTTTGCCCGTGGGGCTCAACGATCCTCTAGCCGGGCTCCTTGGCATCTGTCAAGCCTTTTCACGTTGTGCCAAACGAAAGCTTGACAAGGCGCGCACTGTGGGAATAGCCTCTCTCTAAAGTTCCGGAAATCGGGCAGGTTCATGCGATCGATTCGCCGTTGAGGTTCGCATCATCTGCTTGGGGAGTAGCAACAATGTCGATCAGAAAAAAATATTCGATGTGGCTTGCTGGTATCGTAATGATGACCATGGCGTTTGCGGCGACGCCTTCGCGGAAATCCATGGCGGCTTCCATTGAAGACGTGGCCATGATGAAGGGAGCCGATCGCCAGAAGATTTTAGTCGAGGGGGCGCGCAAAGAAGGCAAGCTCATGTGGTACACGACGCTGATCGTGGACCAGGTGGTGCGGCCGGTGAAAGAGGCTTTTGAGAAAGAGTACCCTTTCATCCAAGTCGAGTTCTATCGCGGCAACTCGGAAAACGTCGTGCGTAGAATTATCACGGAGTACCAAGCCAAACGATACGACGTCGATCTCGTCGACGGCACGGTATCGCCGGTGATGATCAAGCGGGCCGGTTTTCTCCAGCGCTTCTATTCTCCCTATTTTGCCGAGTATCCCGCCGAGCTGAAGGATTTCCAGGGATTCTGGGGATCGACGAATCTTTATTTCCTGACGCCCGGCTATAACACGCGCATGGTTAAAGCGAACGAGCTGCCGAAGACCTATGAGGACCTGCTCAATCCGCGCTGGAAAGGACAGATGATGTGGTCGACCAGCCGCGGTTCCGGCGCGCCGATGTTCCTCGGCAACGTGCTCATGTCGATGGGACCGGAAGCGGGCAAGGCTTACCTGCAAAAACTAAAAGGTCAGAATATCGCCAAGAGCACTGCCAGCAACCGGCAGATTCTGGATTTGACCGTCGCCGGCGAATATCCCATCGCGCTCCATATCTTTAATCATCATGCCTACATCAGCAAAACGGCGGGAGCGCCGGTCGATTGGTATGCCATAGAACCGGTGACCGCGACCATCCAAACCATTGCGTTGGCAAAAAATACGCCTCATCCCCACGCGTCAATGCTGTTACTGGATTTTGTCCTATCGGAAAAAGGGCAAAAGGTTTTTCAACAATCCAACTATTTGCCGTCGCATCCCAAGGTGCCGGCGAAGCAGGCGGATCTGAAACCGGGCGCGCGATTCAAAAAGGCCGTCTACATGACCCCGGATATCCAGTTCGACAAGGGCAACGAGTGGGTCGACTATTTTCAAAATCAATTTCTCAAGTGACGGTAAAGGCTCTCCGTGGCCCGACAACCACCATCCGAGGCCCTTGACCTGTCTTTGAAGTCCGGCCGAGGCCGAAGCGCACGCGGAGTTTTCGGATTCAATATCGCGGTTGGTCTCTCCCCCGAAAACTGGTTGCTCATCGGCGTCTCGGTTATCACGGCCTATCTCGTCCTTCCGCCGCTCTATTCGGTTCTCCAAACCAGCCTCTTTACCACCACGCTCACCGGCGAGCTGGATGAGTTCACGCTGCGTTTTTACGCGGATCTTTTTCGTGAGCTCCAAGTCCTAGAGCCGTTTCTCAACACCCTCTATTTTTCCACTGGCAGCGCGCTGCTGGCGACGCTGATCGGCGGTGTTGTGTCCTGGATCGTGACGCGGACGGATACGCCGCTGCGGGGCTTGGGATATTTCACGGCGTTTGCGTCCTTCGGCACGCCGTTCATCCTGTACACCATCGGATGGCTGCTGCTGCTCGGCAAGGCCGGCCCGGTGAATTACTGGTTGGGCCGGCTGCTGGACCAAAAGGGATTGTTGAACATCTATTCCCTGGGAGGCATGGTGTTTGTCGAAGCGCTGCTCTGGTCGCCGTTTGTCTTTCTCATGACGGCGGCGTCGTTCCGGTCCATGGACCCGACTTTAGAAGAGGCTTCTGCGGTGTGCGGCGCGCGCATTGGGCAGACGCTGCGCCGGATTTCGCTGCGGCTCATGCTGCCGGCTTTTTTCTCCGTGCTGTTGCTCATCTTCATCCGCGCCTTCGAATCCTTCGAGATCCCCGCGCTCGTCGGACTCCCTGGCGACATTCGCGTGCTCACGACGGCGATTTTGCTCGACGCGCAGCGCATGCCGCCGACTTACGGCAGAGCCGGCGCTTTCTCGGTTCTATTGATGCTGGTGGTGGCCGGCACGCTTTACGCTTACTTTCGCGTGACCCGGGATGAGTCGAGTTTCCACACGATCACGGGAAAAGGGTATCGGCCCGCTCTGATTCCCCTCGGTCGCTGGCGCTATCTCGCCGCGGGGGGATTGCTGGTTTACTCTTTCGTTCTTTTGGTGCTGCCGTTTCTAATCATTCTCTGGGCATCGCTACTGCCGTTTTACATCCAGCCGTCTTTTGAAGCTCTGTCGAAGCTCACGCTCAAGAACTATATTTCGGCGATTCACTTTCCCAAGATCACCGATGCGATCAAGAACAGCATTTTGCTCGGTCTCTGCAGCGCCACCGTCGTCATGGTGCTGACGACGTTCGCTTCCTGGATTCTCGTGCGCACGAAATTGCGCGGGCGCTGGCTGCTTGATCTGCTGACGACCCTGCCGCTTTTGTTCCCCGGCATCGTCATGGGTTTGGCCATCATGAGATTTTACCTTATCGTACCGATCCCGATTTACGGCACGCTATGGATTCTGCTCGCAGCGTTCGTCACCCGTTACATTCCCTACGGCATCCGTTACACCCACGCCGGGCTCTTGCAGCTGCACCGCGAATTGGAAGAGGCCGCCTATGCCTCCGGCGCGTCATGGGCGAACGCCATGCGACGCGTCACGTTGCCGCTGCTGACGCCGTCGTTCTTAGGCGGCTGGGTCTTCGTGTTTCTGCTCTCGGCCAAAGAGCTATCCATGTCGATTCTACTCGTGAGCCCGCGCACCCAGGTAGTTTCCGTCGCCGTCTACGAGCTTTGGGAGAACGGTCAGGTTGGCGAGCTGGCCGCCTTCGGCGTCATCTGGACGACGATTCTCGTGTCCGTCTCGGTGGCCTACTATCTCTTCGCGCGCCGCTACGGCGTGCAGCAGCAATGAACGGCTGCGCGACCCTTCGACTCGAGTCCCAGCCTTGGCCAGGGGCTTTTGCTCAGGATTCCGCCCCACGGGCGTATTGGAAGGTGCCACGGGCTTACCCGTAGGGATCCACTATTATTCCGAAAGTATCCTGGTAGGTGTAAACGGAAAGGAAGGGAACGGACGGCGGCGGTCTTCAACCCTGTTGAGAAGGCCGCCGCGTTACTGTGAACCTGCTAGTGAGCCACGCCGCCGGTAATCTGACTGGCGGTGTCCAGCCAATCGAGATCCGTTGTGACGCCCAGGAAGAAGCGGCGGAAGGTATCATCGACGAGCCGCCGCGCGTCTCTGCCGCGGGAGGCGTTGATCACGTCGAGCGCCCGATGATAGGACTCGATGCGCAGCGGATCGGCTTCCGGACGATCGAATTCTCCGAGCAGCCTGTCCAGCGCCTTGTCGAGAATTTCCATGTTGCTGCGGTTGCGCACGTAGCCGCAGGCGGCGACGAAGCCTAACAAGAAGGGATCGCCATTTGTCATCACGAAACGATCGCTTGGGTTTGGCTCGTAAGCCTGGACGATCTTCGCGTGCACCTCGCCGCTGATGCGCTTGAGAATCCTCATGATGTCCGAGATGTCGCCGATGTTGTCCAGATAGGGTTGATTCTCATCGAGGAAACGCTCCGTTGCCACCGTCTTGGTCACCTGGGCGTTGTGCGTGATGAACGCCTGGGTGGCCAGGACGATGTCCGACGCCAGAAATTTATCCTTCGGCCTTAGTTCTCCAGGCATCCTGCCGAGATCCTCCCAAATGGGTATTCCTTCGCTTTTCAAATGTTCGATCAGCGGCTTTTTCATGATCTCCAACTGGACCCGCAGGCTCATGCGCCGCTGGCTCGAATTGAAGGTGACCATGTAGTGCAGCAGGCCCGCAAGGCTGATCGCGTAGAACATTTCGTAGCGGATCACCCGCTCAAGCAGCTTCTCCGTGGCGGGCCGCGGTTCTCCGAGTCGATTCACTGACTCGGCGAAGAAATTCCACGCTTCTTCGGGAATTAGATCATCCTGCACGAGCTGTTCCCGGCGCCAAACCAACAAGAGCGCGATCAGAAAGCAGTTTAGTCTTTGCAGGCCGTCGATGATTGAAAACCTCAGGTCCGGCGCTTCGAGCGAGCGCACCCCGCCCGACCAACTGAGCGCCGCGATCTTGCTCTCCGGCATCGCCGCGCCGTCAATGAAGTCCCGTATGAGCCTTCGATAAATCGGGTCCGTCACATGATCGAAAGGCGGGCGCTGAAAGAAGTTGTCGTCCACCGACAACCGTTGGATGTAAGCGGCAAGCGATTCCTGCACGTGACCGATTTTCCCCCCGGTCTTGGGGTCTTCGATTTCAGGTCCAAGCATGGCTATGGAACCCGGCGGTGATGTGATCGAAGCGAATCCGGCGCTCTGAAGCTCTTGCACCAGGCTGATGATTGCGTCATGCAGTTTGCGCGAGCGCTCGAGCCGCGTCGGTTTCTTGACTCGCCCCTCCTTGCGCTTTCTGAGAGTGCGCAGATCGCGCGCGAGGGTTGCGGTGTTTGCGCCGGCGTCGGGCGTGTCTAATCCCCGCGCGATGAGCTCGTCGGCGCCCTCGGTACCGTTACGGTCATTGGTCATTTCCGCTTCCTTTCTCGACCCGGTCGGTCGCTGACTTCCAGCAAAGTCAAATGACTCTGCGTCCTATGATTTTTCGCCAAGAGAAATGGCGCCACGTGCCCAGCAGACAAGACCGTCGAAGAATTGCAAAACACCTCAATTGCGGGTGGTAACGGCTGCCGTCGTTTCCCAAGGCTCTTTTCATCGAACCTCGTAGTGAAACCTGCGCGAGCAGGATGAAACGGAAGAAAACTGTCAGGTGATCAGGGAGAATCCGCTGAGGGACGAGTTGAAATTGCCGGTGTCGAATCTTTGAAAGCCTCGATTCAAACCACCCACTGAAACGCAATATACATCTTACGCGCGCGCGACACAATAAAAAAATAGATTTCGCATGCGTTGCGGAATCCTTGCACGCCGATGATCTCCAATTGTATGAGCGGTTGATCTCGCCGGCGTTTGGCGCTTCGTCACACCGAGAGCTCCGGTCGATCCGGGGCCGGAATCGGTTTTCGTTTTGCCGTCCAGCCATAGATGGCCAAGCCGGCGACGATGCCACCGAGGCTTACCTGTTTGGTAAGTTCGTCGGCGAGAAAGATGCTCAGCAGGCAGAGCGCCACAGGGGGAATGCTGAGCGCGATGACTCCGGGAACGCCGAGCGGCACAAGGTAGGGAACGGGCATATCCGGCTGCCTGACGCGCATCCAAACCAGCGCTGCGAACTCAAGAATGAGCGCCAGGGCGTAAAGAAACATATCGACCTGGATCAGATCCTTGAATGAAAACGGAATCAGGCAGGCAACGCCGACGCTGTTGACGATGATCGCGATCCACGGCGTGGCGTGGCGTTGATGCAGCCTTGCGAAACATCCCGGCAAGGTCCCGCGCTGCGCCATGGCATAGGTGACGCGCGCTGAGGTGCAGAGCAAAGCATTGAGCAGTCCCATGGCGCTTACCAGCCCTGCAATCGTCAGCCAGGCGCCCAGCCAATTGCCGCCGGCCTGCGCCGCGACTTTAGGAAAGTAACCTTCCTTCCAGTTTGCCCACTCTGTAGCGATGCTCACGCCGACCAGCACCGGCAAAAGATAGGCGAGGGTGACGAGCAGGACGGAGATGGCCATGGCGCGCGGGTAAGTCCGGTTTGGCTTGTCCGCTTCTCCCGCGCAGCAGCCGGCGTTGTCCCAGCCACTGGTATTCCACAAGACCACGCTCAGGAGCAGCGCCCAATTCACCGTTTCCGGCTGCGCCAGCCATAGACTCGGACGAATCTGAGCGCCGCCTAAAATAACCATGACGGCAAGGGGCGCCAGCACGAATAGCATGAATAGGATGGACGCCGCGCCGACAAGACGAATGCCGCGAATGTTAAGCCAACTCATGGACGCGGTCATGGCGGCGCCAATGAGCCAGCGCTCGGCGAGCCCCATGTCGCCGCGAAGATAAGCGAGATAATCGACGAACATGACGGGGTAGAGCGCGTTGTCGGCAAAACTGCATAGCTAACTGAACCAGCCTTCGAAAAAGCCCCAGAATCTGCCGAAAGCATCTTCCACCCAGACCACATAACCGCCGTTCTCCGGCATCGCCGCCGAAAGCTCTGCCGTCATCAGAGCGGTTGGAAAGCTCCAGAGCCAGGGCAAAATCAAGATCGCGGCGATCGTGATGAGAGGTCCCGTCGAGCCGACGGCGTCCTCGATGCCGAAGGCTCCGCCGGCAACACAGAAAAACGTCAGCGCGACGAGGCTCGTGCAGTTCAACGCCCGGCGGGGCTGCGGGAGAAAATGCTCGTTGCTGGGCGAAGTCGGTGCCGGCATTTTGATCAAGCGAGCGGCGTTGACCCTTCGACTCAAGCCCCGGCCTTGGCCGGGGCTTCTTGCTCAGGATTCCGCCCCACGGGCGGACGGAAGGTGTCACAGGCCTGTCCGTGGGGCTCCACCGCCGCGCATCGATTTGCCGGCGAGAATATAAAGGGCAGACCTTAGTTGTCAATCGAAAGGCGGCGCAGCCGGGAAAATTCCTTTGTCCCGGCGGTGCAAAACTGCTAGAGTTCCGCCAACGTTATATCGCTCTCTCTCGGTGACCCCAGTTATGCCCACGGCACGAACGAAGAAGAGCTCGATCCAACAGATTAGGGACAAAGTCCTCGACCGGGTATGGGAAGTTGAGTCCTCGAATCTAACGCGCTTCAAGCGGCTGATCCATGTGCTGATCAAAATGGTGCTCATGGTCGCCCGCGACTTCATCGAGAAATTGGTGAAGCTCCAGGCCATGGCGTTGGCTTTCAAGACGCTGCTTTCCTTGGCGCCGCTGCTGGCGGTGGTTTTCGCCGTTCTCAAGACCTTCGGCGTGCACAACCGCATGGAACCGGCGCTCGCCGAAGCGCTCGCTCCTCTGGGAGAAAAGGGCCAGGAAATTACCGCCCATCTGATCGGCTTCGTCGACAAGATGAGCGCGGGCACGCTGGGCAGCGTCGGTCTGGTGACACTCTTCATCACGGTGATCTCTTTGATCGGCACCATCGAAGAGGCCTTCAACCATATCTGGCGCGTCAAGTCGCCGCGCAAGCTGACGCGCAAGTTCAGCGACTATCTGAGCGTGATTCTCGTCGGTCCCGTGCTGGTCTTTGCCGCGGTGACGATCACGGCGACGTTGCAGAGCAACGCTTTCGTGCAGCGGCTGATGTCTCTGGAGCCCTTCGGCACGGTGATTCTCACGCTGCTCAAGCTCGTGCCCTACGTCACGCTCTGGGGCGCGTTTACGTTTGTTTACGTCTTCGTGCCGAACACCCGGGTAAAGCTCAAGGCCGCGCTCTTCGGCGGACTGGTGGCCGCCATTCTGTGGCAAACGGTTGGGTGGGGATTCGCCGCCTTCGTCGCGTCCTCGACGCGCTATTACGCCATCTACTCGAGCTTCGCCATCCTCCTGCTTTTTTTGCTCTGGCTGCACGTCGGCTGGGTGATCGCGCTGTTGGGAGCGCAAGTAGCCTATGCCTACCAACATCTCCATCTGTACCAGGAGGATCGAGAAGAACTGGCCCGCAGTCCCGCGGGCCGCGAGCAATTGGCGCTTCATATGATGTTTTTGGTCGGCCGCAACTTTCACCATGGTCTCGATCCGATGAGCGTATCGGAACTGGCGAATCAACTTAGCCTGCCCGCCGGTCTGGTTTATGATTTCATGGAAATGTTTCATCGCGCCCGGCTGGTCTTGCCGTTGGCGGATGAGGAAACGTTCGTGCTCGGCCGCGATCCTGAGACCATCGCCATCAAGGAGCTCCTCGATTGCGTGAGGAATGCCGGGAAGATTCAAAAAAGCCAGGCGAAGCCGACCAAGGAAGAACAGGGTATCAACGAGATACTCGCGCAAGCCGACCAATCGGTGGCGGAAGCGCTGGAAGGAAAAAACCTCCAGAGCCTGATTCTCAGCCAGAGCCCGCCGCCGCGGCGCTAGGGGCGAAACTTCTGCTTGAGTAGGGAATCTAATTTTTTTTCCAAAGAGCGGCTCATCCCTTTCTGGGCGAGCTTCTCGGTGTTGAGATTCACGGTCGGATTGGCGACGGGACCGGTGATCTTAAGCGGGACAACCACTCGGTTGCGGCTGTCTTTGAAAAAAGCCGCAGCCTTCGCACCGCGCGACCGGGCCGAGGCCTGGGCCGAAAGAACGGTTTCAACCGCCAAGTTCAGCGCCTGCTCGTCCAGCGTCATGGTGCCGGCGCCGTTGGCCTCCATCTGAGGGTTAACCATATATATGCGCTTGAATTCGGCTAGCCCGTCGGCAACGGTGAAATCCGTTTCCAGAGTTTTAAACGTCGTGGCTTCGCGGCCTTGTTCTTTCGACAGGCCGATCATGCCGCTCATCTGCTGGGCTTTTTTGATCCAATCGGCGTTGGTCAGCGCGCCGTCGCTGACGGCCACTTTCCCGTGGCCTTGCAAGCGCCGCGTCATCGAACCGCCGCCCATGTGGAGCTGAATGTAAACCTCGCCCTTTAGCTTGCCTTTGAGCGCGCGTTTGCCTGCCACTTTTACGTCCTTGAACAGCCCCCGCACCTCGGCGACCGGGTTGCTGGAAGGGCCGGCGAGTTTGATGCGCAGTCCCATCGGCCCGGCAACTTCCATGTCGCGCGGGGTTAAGCCGAAGGCCGAGAGTACTTGCCACACCGACTTGGAGTCGACGGCATCGCTCGCGACGCTTAAATCGAGCCGCGGCGCCGTCGAGACGTGAGTCACGCTTCCTGCTATAGGAAGATTGAGATCCTGGATCTTGAGACGATTGTCCGTAAGCTTGAGAGTCGCCTGCTCTTCCTGATAACTGAGCAGCCCTTCGATGGATACCGTTTTCAGGCCCGGGTAGCGAAACGATGCTCGATACGGAAAGGGCTGGCCGCCCGCGAAGTTTTCCAAGGAGAGATCGATGCCGTTGATGCTCAACGGCCTTTGTCCCTTGGTCTCCAGGTTCAGCTGACCGTTTCTGATGCTCATGCGGCTCGGCAGCACGAGGGGAAGTGCAGCCGGCTCTTGGGACTTGGCCGCCGGGTATTTACTGCTGCGCTCCGGTTTCTTCACCAATGGGAGTTTTTTATCCGCCAAGTCGGCAGAGTTGAAAGTGCCGTCCGGCTGCTTGAGCAGGTTCATGACCGGCTTTTCGAGGACGAACTGGGTGACTTCAAATCGGCCGCGAATCAAAGGCCAGAATTTTAGCCGCAACTGGACTCGTTCCGCGGCGAAAAAGGTATTGTCCGGGAACGCCGGGCCGTCCGAAATTCTCAAATTGGAGAGTCGAATCGATGGGGCGGGAACGAGCGCGAGCCGCACTTCGGCCACGTCCACGCGCCGATGCAGGGTTTCTTCGATGAACGGGAGGTAAGTGCTCTTGAACATCCCCAGATCGACCCATGCCGGCACGACGAGGATGATTGCAGCTAAGAAACCAACGACGCCGACACCGATCCATGCGGCTTTCTTCATCGCCCAACTCCGAAGCGTGACGCGCGCGGCGCTGCCGGCCTTGGCCATGTCATCTTGCGAGTCATTTGACACGCAGAGTATACGCCAACGACAGCGGATTCAACGATAAAGCGCTCTCCCATGGGACGACAGTGGCGACGGTAAGAAGGATTTGTTAGCATATTTACCCTTGAAGGGTTACAACCGCTTTGGATCTCGCACTGGAAATCCTGCCGCAGGTGCTCGTCGATGGTCTCGTCCTCGGCTTCATGTATGCGTTGATCGCCCTGGGCTACACGATGGTCTACGGCGTGTTGGAGTTTATCAACTTCGCGCACAGCGAAATTTTCGTGCTCGGCGCTTTTGTCGGCGTCGAAATCCTGCTCATGCTCCAGAGCGCCGGGCTGCTGGCCGTGCTTCACCCGGCGGCGGTGCTATTACTAATAATCCTTGCGGCCATGGTCGTCAGCGGGCTCGCTGCCATGGCGCTCGAGCGGGTGGCGTACCGGCCGCTCCGAGGCAGCCCCAGGCTTGTCGCGTTGATCTCGGCCATCGGCGCGTCGTTCTTGCTCCAAGACGGTCTGCGGCTGTTTGAAAGCCTCTGGCGCAACACTTTCTATCTCACCTATCCGACACTCGATTTCCTCGACCGGACCGTGCCGCTGGGGGCAAACGTCGTCGTTCCGGTGAAGTCGATCCTGGTCGTGGTGACCGCGCTCGTCATGCTCTGGGGTCTCAACCTCTTCGTCAACCGCACCCGCATCGGTGCCGCGATCCGCGCCGTGGCCCAGGACCCCGACACCGCCTCGCTAATGGGCGTCCCGGTGAACCGGGTGATCGCGACGACCTTTTTCGTCGGCGGCGCGATGGGCGGATTGGCCGGCGTTCTGTTCGGTCTTCATTACAGCCTGGTCAATCCTTACACCGGCTTTTTCCCCGGCCTCAAGGCTTTTACGGCGGCGGTGCTCGGCGGCATCGGCAACATCCCGGGCGCGATGCTCGGCGGCATGGTGCTCGGCATGTTGGAAGCGCTGGCCGCTTCCTATTTGTCGCTCGCCACCGATGGCGCCTTCGGCGCCGAGTACAAGGATGTCTTCGCCTTCGCCGCGTTGATCCTTATTCTGATTTTTCGCCCCAAAGGTTTGCTCGGCGAAAAGGTCCGCGAGGACCGCGCGTGACTCGTTCCTTGGCCCCCATCGGGTTGCTCGCCTATATCTCAGGCAGTTGCCTGCTCGCGATTCTTTACCCTCAATCGGTGTTGGCGTTTCTGCTCTTTGAAGCGTCGTTGCTCTTGCTCTACTACATACCAGCCCACGCCAAGGTAAAATCTGCTTTGGCAGCCTTAGTGCTGGTCCTGTTGATGCCGTTGTTGGGCGCCATCAACGGCTACTATCTGGAAGTGGCGATTCAAATCGGCATTTACGCGGCGCTGGCGCTGGGCTTGAATATAGTCGTCGGTTTCGTCGGCCTGCTCAATTTGGGATTCGTCGCCTTCTACGCCATCGGCGCCTACTTCTGGGCGATCTTCGGATCGCCCCAGGCCAACGAGTTTATCGCCGGCGGCGGGTTTCCGCTTGCGCCTTACTGGTTTTTCATATTCCTCTTGCTTAGCATCGGTGTCGGCGCCGTCACGGGAGTGGTGCTCGGACTGCCGGTGCTGCGCCTGCGCGGCGATTATCTCGCCGTCGTCACCTTGGGTTTTGCCGAGGTGGTGCGCGCCCTGCTCAATAATCTCGACAAACCCGTCAATCTCACCAACGGCCCGAGAGGCATCAGTCCCATCGTCAAACCGCCGCTGTTTTTTCGCCCGGTGCTGGAGTTTTTCGGCTTGCAGATTACCGACGCCAAGCTTTATCCGCTCTATTTTTACTTCCTCGTGCTCCTCGTGGTCTTCGTCATTATTTTGGTGACGCGCCGGTTGGAAAGCTCGCGCATCGGCCGGGCCTGGAAAGCGATTCGGGAGGATGAGATCGCCGCGGCGGCCATGGGAGTCCCGGTGGTGCGCATGAAGCTCTTGGGCTTTGCCGTCGGCGCATCCTTCGCTTCCGCCGTGGGCGTGCTGTTTGCCGCCAAGCAGGTGTTTATCAATCCCGAGAGCTTCACTTTCATGGAATCCATCGGCGTGCTCGCCATGGTGATTCTGGGCGGCATGGGATCGATTCCGGGCGCGATTCTCGGCGCCACCGGCGTGACTATTCTCAATTTGCAATTGCTCAAGGGGCTGTCGCTCTGGCTCAATGGGCTGCGCCAATCGGGCGCCGTGTTTTCGCTGCCGTTCATCGGCAGCTATCCGTTGAGCGAGCTGCCGGTGCAATTCGAGCCGGCCAAATACGAGCGCATGGTGTTCGGCTTGATCTTGATCCTCATGATGATTTTTCGCCCGCAGGGGGTTTTGCCGCCGCGGCGGGAGCAACGGAAATAGCATGGCGCTGTTGGAACTCCGGGGTATCTCCAAACGGTTCGGCGGTCTGCAGGCGCTGGCGCGTGTGAACGTCGATCTGGAGATCGGCATGATCGCCTCGCTGATCGGTCCCAACGGGGCGGGCAAGACCACGCTGTTCAATACGCTCACGGGTCTCTACCGACCCGACGAAGGGGAGATCCGCTTTCAAAACCGTTCGCTCATCGGCTTGAAACCGGACCAGATCACCGGCGCCGGCATCAGCCGGACCTTTCAGAACATCCGTCTCTTTTCCCACATGACCGTGCTCGACAACGTGCTCGTCGGAATGCATTCGCGGTTGAACACCAAGCTCTGGCAGATTTTTCTATCCACCCAGGGCTATCAGGGGCGTGAAAAAGCCGCGCGGCATCGAGCGATCGAATTGCTCGAGCTCACGGGTCTTTCCGGGCGGGAAAACGAATGGGCGCATCAGCTCTCCTACGGCGAACAACGCCGGCTGGAAATTGCCCGGGCGCTAGCCGCGGCGCCGAAACTGTTGCTGCTCGATGAGCCGAGCGCGGGGATGAATACCAGCGAGGCGCAGTCGTTGATGACGCTCTTTAAAGAACTTATCGGACGGTATGTCCAGGCGATCCTGCTGATTGAGCACAACATGCGAGTCGTCATGGGCATCTCCGACCGGGTGCATGTCCTGGATTACGGCGAGAAGATCGCCGAAGGGCATCCCGACGAGGTGCGTCAAGATCCGAGAGTCATTGAAGCCTATCTGGGTCAGGGAGCATGGACGGAACATGCTAAGGGTTAGCGACCTGCACGTCTATTACGACACGATCCACGCGCTCAAGGGTGTCTCATTCAGCGTCGAAAAAGGGGAGTTGGTGACGCTGCTGGGCGCCAACGGCGCGGGGAAAACGACGACGCTAAAAACCCTGTCGGGTTTGCTGCGGCCGCGCAGCGGCACGGTGGCGTTGGATGGAGCCGCGCTGGAGAAAATCGCGCCCCATGAGATCGTGCGCCGGGGCGTCGCCCATGTGCCCGAGGGGAGAAAAATTTTTCCGCGCTTCACGGTGTTGGAAAATCTCCAGATCGGGGGCTATAGCCGCGCCAAGGGCAGCCTGGGGCCGGAGCTGGAGTTTGTTTTCGAATTGTTTCCGCGCTTGAAGGAGCGCCAAAAGCAGGTTGCCGAGACGCTCTCCGGCGGCGAACAGCAAATGCTCGCTATCAGCCGGGCGCTGATGGCCAAACCGAAGCTTTTGTTGTTGGACGAACCTTCCATGGGGCTTGCGCCGAAAATCGTCGAGCAGATTTTGGAGAATATCCAAGCCATCAATCGCGCCGGCGTGACCGTCTTGTTAGTGGAGCAGAACGCCGCGATGGCGCTCGCCATTTCCCACCGAGGTTACGTCCTGGAGACCGGCTCGGTCATCCTGGAAGGGAGCGCCAAGGAACTTGCCGGCAACGATCTGGTGCGGCAAGCGTATTTGGGAGGGTAGTTGCCGTTCAAGGTTCAATGTTTTCGGATCAAAACCCGGAACTTTGAACGTTGAACATGGAACCTTAAACCGCCGCAAGGCGCGGCGCGCTTTCAATTTAACTAGCCAGCGGTTAAGCTAAATAGCAATGCTTTATCAAACCCGTAGTTTTTCCTTCGGCGGCGGCGGCGTTACGCCGGCCGTCAAATTCCTGCTGATCGTCAATACCGCGGTTTTCATCCTTCAGATATTTTTCGATAACTATATTACGCGGCTCTTCGGCCTGGTGCCGCGCTTGGTTTGGCAAAATCTCTATCTCTGGCAGCTTTTTACCTATCAGTTTCTCCATGGCGGGCTGTTCCACCTGCTCTTCAACATGCTGGCGCTCTGGATGTTTGGCTGCGCCTTGGAGCGCCGGTGGGGCAGCGAGTTTTTTCTTAAATATTATTTTGTCTCGGCGGTCGGCGGCGGAATCCTCAACACTCTTCTCGTCCCCGATCAAATGGGGCCGAGCATCGGCGCGTCGGCCGGTGTCTACGGCATCCTTCTCGCCTTCGGCTTGATTTATCCTAATCAGATTATTTACATCTATTTTCTCTTTCCCATCAAGATGAAACATTTTGTCTGGATCATCGGCGCTATTGCACTCTATTCCTCCATCACCTCCGGCGAGAGCGGCATCGCCCACCTGGCTCACCTTGGCGGTATGCTTTTTGGCTATCTCTATCTCCGCGGCGGCAATCCCTGGGACCGCGTCAAACTCTATCTCGACCAACGCCGCTTGACGCGCCTCAAACGTCGCTTCCACTTGATCGAAGGAGGAAAGGACGACGACTCCGGGCCGACGATGCATTGAGAACGAAGAGTTGCCTGCGCGCTTCGCACCTGACTCACAGTTTTTCCCACGATATTAGAAAGACCCCCAAGATCACCAGGGTAGTGGCGCCGATCTTGCGCGCCGTAAGCGTTTCGACATCCCTAAGAAAGAGCGAGGAAAGCGGCACGACGAAGAGGGAGGAACAATTCACCAAGGGTGAGATCAGCGAAACTCTTTCCATGCTAAGAGCGGTGTAGGCGAAGACGTAGGAGAGAAAGTTCATAATCCCCGCGACCGTAAACAGGGCGAGGCCGCGCGGCGCATCCTTTCCGAGCGGCTTCTTCTCTTCAAATGCCAGGTACATGAGGCTCATGGTTACAAAAGAGGTGGTGGAGGCGATGGCCGCGCCCAGGATCGGGGAATGAATCTGGAGCAGGCCGACGCGAACCAGGTTGTCGCGCGCGGCGAAAAGGAACGCGGCGGTGAGCGGAAACAACAGATCG
>Ga0214473_10003562_pt1 | contig 18841 bp, 17 predicted proteins | sample RVTome_7_FD_203509 | JGI IMG/M metagenome (GOLD analysis project Ga0214473, IMG submission 203509) | Soil microbial communities from uranium-contaminated site in the Upper Colorado River Basin, Wyoming, United States - RVT98D197 | ecosystem: Environmental > Terrestrial > Soil > Contaminated >... | reverse complement strand
CGGCCCGGTCGAGGATCGCGTGCCCGGTCGAGCCGGCCACCGCGAGCGCTTGCGGTCGTCCGTCCGCGGCGATCGCGAAGCGCACCCGCGCCACGCCCTCGAGTCGGCGCATCCGGGCGAGCGGCGGGTACACCACCGCCGCCTGGATCCGCTCGCGGATGGCGAGCAGGCGGTCGTCCACACGGGGACCGTGCGGTACGGCGTCCTCTGCGGCGGCGCGGGCGACCCGGGCCGGCTCGGCGCGGGCGGCCAGCGCCGCGGCGGCGAGCCCGAGCGCGGCGAGGGCAGCTCGGCGCAGAGATCGCGTCATGGGCGCAGCTCGACCACGACGCCCACCTCGTAGGTCCGCGTCGCGGCCGGGTTCACGAAGGCGGTCGGCGGAATCGGGGCGCCGTTGCGGTCGAGGTCCGAGCGGGCCCCGAAATCCTCGTAGCGCTCACCGGTCGCATTGCGGACCGCGAAGGACAGGGTCGCCGCGAAGCGCTCGCCGAGCTCCCTGCGGAGGCGCAGCCAGAGGTCCAGCGTGGCGTACCAGTCGAGCGCGGAGAGTTGCCGGGGGAAGTCGTTGGCGAGGTTCCGCGCGTCCACGAAGTTGGCGTTGGCGCCGAGCTCGAAGCCGTACGGCAGCTCGGCCTGGGCGCCGACGCTGCCGCGGTGCTTCGGCGTGATGGGCATCCGCGCGCCGTCGAGGGCGAGGCTGCTGGCCTCGAGGATCTTCACGTCGTCGAAGGTGTACGCGGCGCTGAACGAGAGCCAGGGAAGCACGCGGTACGAGCCGGAGAGCTCGATGCCCCGGTGCCGAACCCGGTCCAGGTTGAAATTCGTGAAGAAGCTCGCGGGATCGACGTAGACCTCGTCGCGCACGCGCATCCAGTAGAGGCTCAGGTTCGCCGTCACGCGTTCGGAGTCGAGCTTGGTGCCGACCTCGAAGGCGTCGCTGCGCTGCGGATCGAGCAGCGGCGAGAAGCCGAAGACCGACAGGTCCTCGTCGAAGGTCGGCATGCGGAAGCCACGCGCCCAGGCGAAATAGGCCGATGCGGCCGGGAGGAATCGCCACGTGAGCGAAGCCTTGGGGCTCCAGGCGTGATGCTGCGGGCGGTCGCTGCTGGAGCCGACGCGGAGGTCGTAGCGCGCGGTGTCGTAGCGTACACCTGCTGCAAGGAGGAGATCTCCGCGCAGCCACAGCTCCTCTTGCAGGAAGCCACCCGCGACGTCGCGTCTGCCCTCGGTGTGGAAGAGGCCGAAGGACGATCCGGTGTCTCTTTCGGTCTCGTCGTGGAGATAGCTGGCCCCTGCGACGAGCCGGTTCGTGAAGCCGAGCAGCGCCCGGTCCAGACGAACCTGGAAGTCCACGCCCGCCATGTCCTTCCAGGCGTCGATCGCCGCTGCGCCGAAGGCGATCGAGGTGATCCGCGCGGAGTTCTGCCGCGTCCACCAGTAGGGCTGGAGGCGAAGCTCCAGGTCCGGGGTCAGAGTCGCCTCGACCCAGCCGTCCCAGAACCAGGTGTCGACCTCCGAGCGATCCTCCGTCGCCCCCGGCGACGCCGCGCGACGGCCGAGGGCATCGATCTCTGCAAAGGTCAGGTTCCCGGGGAACTCGCGGTCGTCGTGGTGGTAGCCCCCGGAGGATCCCACGACCACGCGGTCGAGCAGCGTCCCCTCGAGGCTCGCCTTCACGTCCTGGCTGTCGAAGTCGCTGCGTTGGCGGTAGCCATCGGTGCGGAGCCCGTCGACCAGCAGCCCGCCGGTCACGTCTCCGACGCTGGCCGCGGCGCGCAGACTCCCGCCGCCGGTGTCGTAGCGCCCGTAGAGCCCGCGCACGGCAGCGCGCGGCGGCCCCTCGACGGGCCGAGTGCGGATCTGGAGCACGCCGCCGACGGCGCCGTCGCCGTACAGCGCGCTCGCCGGCCCGCGCACGATCTCGACGCTCTCGACCATCTCGAGCGGGAGGAGCGCCCAGTCGGCGGATCCCGTGTCCGGCTCGTTCGCGCGGCGGCCGTCGACGAGCACGAGGAGCCCACCGCCGGTGCCGCCGCCGTTGTTGAAACCTCGAAAGTCGAGCAGGTCTCCGGCGGGATTCGTGGTCAGGTTCGTGACGAAGACCCCAGGCTGGCGGCGCAGCAGCTCGGGCAGCGTCCGGGCGCCGCTGCGCTCGATCTCCTCGCGGTCGATCACGGTGACGTTGCCCGGCACGTCGAGCACCTCGCGCTCGCCGCGCGTCGCGCTCGCAGTGACCTCGCCGACCCGCCGCACGGGCGGCGCGGGTGGCACGGGCGGAGCCGGGTCGGCCGCGGTCGCGGGGTCGCTGGGGGCCGGGGGATCCTCGGCCCTCGCGGCGCCGGGTGCCAACAGACAGAGGGCGAACGCGAGACGGGTCGCCTCGCGCAGATCCGCCGAGCCCCCGCGGCGGAATGTGAACGCGCGCATGGAAGTCCTCCGCCGCTCTCGCGGGGAGGGCTCGCGCGGGGGATGGGCCGGGATTTCCGGCGCACGCCTGGGCGCGCAGCTCTCGATCCACGAAGAGCGGCTCGCGTCGTCGCGTCCGGGCAGGTTTCCTGGCTGATGGGTCTCCGCGGAGCGGTGCGAGCGCTTCCCTCGTCACACGCGCCACGAGCGCCGAGTCCGCGCCTTCCCGGGCTTGCCTCCTCGTTGGGCCCCGGTGGCGTGGTACGGACCGACTCCCCAATCACAGTGGCGGGACCGCGGCCGATTCGAACGGCCTTCCCTTTTACCCCGTGAGGGCACCCGGACGTGTCGTCGGGCCCTTGATACACGGGCGCCGCGCTCCGGTCAAATGCCGCCGCTTCGCCGCGGACGCCAGCGGGGATCCGATTGGCAGCGGACGGAGCCGGTGATACAAGGAAGGAACATCTGCGGAGGACTCCCGATGGCCTTCCATCACCTCGCGATCGCGACCCGGGACGTGAAGGCGACGCACGAGTTCTACACGCGCGCGATGGGCTTCGCGCTGGCCAGGGTCGAGGTCGCGCGGGCCGGGAAGCGCGGCTTCGCGAAGCACCTGTTCTACGACACCGGCAACGGCGAGATGATCGCCTTCTGGGACTTCCACGACGCGGGTCTGCGCGACGACTGGTCCCCCGCGATCTCGGATGCGCTCGGCCTCCCGCACTGGGCGAACCACGTCGCCTTCGCGGCCCGGGACCTCTCCGACCTCGAGGCGCGGCGCCATCGCTGGCTCGAGCATGGTCACGACGTGACGGAGATCGACCACGGCTGGTGCAGCTCCATCTACACCAACGACCCGAACGGGATCCTGGTCGAGTTCTGCACCACGACCCGGGCCTTCGAGCCTGCCGATCGCGAGGAGGCCCTGCGCCTGCTCGAGGTGGCGAGCCCGCCCGTCGGCGCGCCGCCCCCCTCGCGGATCTTCCGCGCGGCCGAGCACCGGCACTAGCGCGTCAGCGCCGCAGCCACCCGACGATCGCGGCGGTGGCACCCTCGCGGCCCGTCGCCACCGGAAAGCCGTAGTGGTCGCCCGGGATCTCGACCCGGGTGAGGTCGCGCGTCCCGAGCGAGCCCGCGACGAGCTCGTTGTCCGACGGGAAGATGCAGTTGTCGCCGTCGTAGCTCACGAGGAGCGCCGGGAGCGTCATCTGCGCCCCGGTGTGCGCGATCTCCGCGCGCGACGAGAGGCCCGACCACGTCGAGAGCCAGGCCTCGGGCGAGGCGACCCGCCCGAAGCCGACCGCGCCGTAGTTGATCCAGTCGGGCCGCACGCCCCAGAGCGAGCCGTAGTCGCGCCGCGAGGGGTCGAGCGACAGGTCGACGAAGCGGGGATCCGCGTCGGTCCGATAGACGAACAGGAAGTCGGTGGCGATCGAGCGGCGCCGGGCCTCGACGCTTCCGGTGGCCTGCCAGCGCGCCCGGGCGGCGCGGCGCACCGCGGTGCGGCGGCGGGCCTCGGCGTCGAGGCGCGCGATCCGCGCCCGCTGCGCGGCGCGGTACGCCGAGACGAAGGCGGTTGCGTAGCGCGTCGGCTGCGGCGGCTCCACGAAGCCGTTGCGCGGGTCGTAGAGGTCGAGCGCGGGGTCGCAGGAGACCGGGTCAGCGTCGTCCGTCACGGACGGGTCGATGGCGTGCAGCAGGTAGTGCCCCTCGCCGGGGTGCGCTGCGAGGTAGACCATCGCATCGGCCGCGGGCAGCTCGAAGGCGTTCAGGTCGAAAGCGTCGCCCGTGGCGAGCTCGCGCAGGCGTTCGCCCGCCGGGGCGAGGGCCTGGCTCAGATAGAAGCTGAAGAGGGAACCCCCGCCGGAGTTCCCGCACAGGACGACGCGGTCGTAGCGCGCGCGGGCCACCGCGAGGCCGGCCGCCACGTCGAGCAGCACCTGCTCGTGGATCAGTGTCGCGTCGTTGTTGAGCCAGCGGCTGTTGATGCACAGCACCGCGAAGCCCGCCCCGACGAGGCCGGGCACCAGGTAGTGGCGCGAGAAGTTCGCGCGCGGGTGCATCAGGCAGACGACGCTGTCCTCGCCGCCGCGCGAGTAGAGCCAGCCGTGCGCCACCGCGCGGTCCGGCGTCTCGAGCCGCAGCGGCTCGCAGCGCGTCCCGGCCGGCGGCTCGCGGTGCCACTCGGCCACGAGGAAGGGATTCGCGTAGCGACCGATCCGGGTCTGTGCCGACACGTCACCTCCCGAGGCGCGCCATTGTACGCCTAGTCATCGACGGAGTAGCTCATGGCGTCGGCGATCGTCGCGAGCGGATCGGCCGCACCCATCGGGTAGCGCACGAGGGCGCGCGCCTCGGCCGATGCGTAGAAGCCCATCAGCGCGATGCTGCGGATGCCGGCGAAGATCCTCCGTTTGGTCGCGACGCGCGACTCCGCGAGCTCGGCGAGCACGGCGTCCTGCGCCTCGGGTGGGAGGTGGGTGAAGGGGCGGAGCTTCCCGACCAGCGGCCAGACGGCGAGCTCGAGCGCGAGCAGGGCCTGCTCGAGCGGCGCCGCGAGCGACGGGGCTCCCGCGAGGAAGGCGTCGGCGCGCAGCGCCGGATCGACCGTGCCCGCGAGGACCAACTCCGTCCCCGGCGGACCGACGATGCGCGCCGCGGCGGCATTCAGCACCGCCCAGCCTCGCGCGGAGAGGAAGCGCAGGCCGGCCGGAGCGGCGACGCCCTCCGGCGCGCGCGAGCAGGCCACCGGCAGCACACCCGCCGCGGAGGCGACCGCGAGCAGCCGCAGGAAGGCCCGCCGGTCGAGCCCGGCGAGATCCCGCGTCGCGCGCGCGCGGAGCGCGGCGTCCCCGGCGCTCACGCGTGCCGCCTCGCGAGCGCCGCCTCGGCCACCCGCAGCGCGTGGGCCATGATCGTGATCTGCGGGTTCACCCCGGTGTTCCCGGGCAGGGACGACGCGTCGGCAACGAAGAGCCCGTCCACGTCCCAGCAGGCACCCTCGGGATCGCACACGCCCTCCGCGCGGCGCCCGTGCATGTTGGCTCCCCCGAAGAGATGGACCGCGTAGAGGAGGCTCAGGCGGGTGCGATCGAGCGCGACCCCGGGGAGACGCTCCAGGTCGCGCTCGGAGCGGACCGGCCCGTAGCCCTCGAGCGGGAGCCACACCTCCTCGGCGCCGGACGCGAGGTAGAGGCGCGCCGCACTCGCGAAGGCATGGCGCATGCGCGCGAGATCGGCGTCCTCGAGCGCGTAGTCGATCCGCGGCGAGGCCGGGTCCTCGCCCGGCGCCGCCACACCGCGGGTGCGGTCGCGCAGCACGACGACCGCGTGCGCGAGGTGGGGCAGGGCGGCCATGGCACGGGCGTGCGAGGCCCCGAACCCCGGCAGCACCGCCGCGGTCTGCATCGGATGGACAGCGGTGTTCTCGAGCATGTAGCCGGGGCCCGCGTGGCCGTTCACGTCGGAGAACTCCGAGACGGCGTGGCCCATCGTGGGCCCGAAGTAGGCGTGGATCGGCTCGGGGAAGCGGGCCGTCAGGTAGGCGCTCGAGTGGGCCTGGAAGCCCCGCCCCGCACGCGCATCGGCGATTCCGCTGCGCCGCAGCAGGGGGCCGCTCTCGAGGACTCCCGCCGCGACGCAGACCAGGGGCGCATCGACGCGCAGCGGCGCCGTCGGCTCGCGCGTCTCGGGGTCGAGGCGCATCGCGTCGACCCCGCGCACGCGGCCGGCCTCGACGCGGATGCGCAGCGCGCGCACGTCGGCCAGCACGCGGGCGCCGGCGCGTTCGGCGCGCGGCACCCAGGCGACGAGGCTCGACTGCTTGGCGTCGATCGGGCAGCCGAAGTTGCAGCGCCCGAGGTTCGCGCAGCCGCGCACGTTGCGCGGCATCGCCTCGGAGGCCCAGCCGAGCCGGCGCGCGCCGCGCCGCAGCGCCTCGGCGTTGCGGTTGCGATGGGCGCGGTCGGTGGGCTCGGCGTGGACGTCGCGCCAGACGCGCTCGGCGTAGGCCGGGAGCGCATCCGCCGCAGCGCCGAGCGCGTGCTCGCGGCGCCAGGCTTCGAGCACCTCGGCGGGGGGCCGCCAGCAGAGCGCGTCGTTCACGACCGTGCTCCCCCCGACGCAGGCCCCGGCGTAGAAGCTCTGGAGTCCGTCCACGCTCGACGCGATGCGGCCGAGGCGGGTGCGCGAGAGCGCCTCGTCCGGGACGAACCCGGACGCAGCGACGCGGGGCCCCGCCTCGAGCAGCACGACCTCGAGGCCCGCCTCGGCAAGGACGGCCGCCGCAGGACCGCCGCCCGCGCCCGTCCCGATCACGACGGCGTCGGCCGCGAGCCGCTCTGCGTCCGATCCGGCCACGCGGCTAGGAGGCCGACTCGAGAGTCGGCCTGCGCGCAGCGAGCCGAAGGCGAGCGAAGTTCATCGGGCTACGCGGGCGGGGGCGCGATCGCGTCGATCCGCGCGACGATCTCCGGGGGGATCGCGACGCCGGCGGCCTTCGCGTTCTCCTCGAGCTGCTGCGTGCGCGTGGCGCCCACGATCACGCTCGCGACCCCGGGGCTGCGCAGGCACCAGGCGAGCGCGAGCTGCGCGAGGGAGAGGCCGAGCTCCGCGGCGAGGGGACGCAGCGCGTCCACCCGGGCGAGGCTGGCGGGCTCGAGGTAGGCCCGCATGAACTGGTTGCGGAAGGAGTCGGCGGCGCGCGTGCCCGCCGGGAGCGCACCGCCCGAGTACTTGCCGGTGAGCACCCCCTGCGCGAGCGGGCTGAAGACGAGCTGGCCGAGGCCCTCGCGCTCGCTCGTGGGCAGGACCTTCGCCTCGATCTGTCGGCGCAGGATCGAGTACTGCGGCTGGTTCGAGATCGGGCGATAGGCCCGGCGCGCGTCGGCGATCCGGCAGGCATCGACGATCTCCGTCGGGCCCCACTCGGACACGCCCCAGTAGAGGATCTTCCCCTGGCGGATCAGGTCCTCGTAGGCGCAGACCGTCTCCTCGAGGGGGGTGGACGGGTCCATCCGGTGGCACTGGTGGAGATCGAGGTAGTCGGTCCCGAGGCGGCGGAGCGAGCCCTCGACGCTCTCGAAGAGGTGCTTGCGCGAGAGCCCGCGGTCGTTCGGCCGCTCCGACATCGGGAAGAAGGCCTTGGTGGCGATCACGACGTAGGAGCGGGGAATCCCGCGCAGCGCGTGGCCGAGGGCCTCCTCGCCCGCCCCATTGGCATACACGTCGGCGGAGTCGAAGAAATCGATGCCGAGGTCGAAGGCGCGGTGCACGATCTCGCGCGTGGCGTCGCGGTCGACGCTCGAGCCGAGCGTGAGCCAGGACCCGAGCGAGATCTCGCTCACGCGCAGGCCGCTGCGACCGAGCCGGCGATGCTTCACCGCGTGGCATTCTACCGGAGCGCCGACCGTGGCGGTCGACTTTCGGACGCGACTGGTGCCGCGCGACCTCGCGGCCTACGTTTCGGCGCCATGCTGAGCCTGGCCTCGTCGACCGAGCCTGCGTGGGCCGCGCGCGCCCTGGCCTCCCTCGACGAGGTCCTGATCGACCACGCCCACTGCGAGAAGAAGGCGGCCGGCATGGCCGTGCGGCTGCTCTTCTCCTACCCCCATCACGCTTTCCTCCAGGCGCCGCTCGCGCGCCTCGCCCGCGAGGAGCTCGCGCACTTCGAGGAGGTGCTCGCCGCGCTCCACGCGCGAGGGCTGCGGCTGCGCCCGCAGCGCCCGGCTCCCTATGCCGGGCGGCTGCGCGAGCGCGTGCGCCGAAGCGAGCCGGAACGCCTCGTCGACCTCCTGCTGTGCAGCGCGCTGATCGAGGCGCGGAGCTGCGAGCGCTTCGGCCTCCTCGCCCGCGCCGTGGCCGAGCCGAGCCTCGCGCGCTTCTACGCGGGCCTGCTCGAGGCCGAGGCGCGTCACCACCGGGTGTACCTCGACCTTGCCGCGGAGGCGCTGCCCCGCGAGCGCGTCCGCGCCCGCCTCGCCGAGCTCGCCGCGCACGAGGCCTGCGTCCTGTCGCAGGCGTCGGACCTCGCGCGCCTTCACGCCTGAACCGAAAGGAGCAACCCGATGAAGATCCAGACCGAGCGCGTCCAGATCCCCCTTGCCGGCGGGGGCCAGATGGGCGGCTACCTCGCACGACCGGAGGCGGGCGGGCCGCACCCGGCCGTCCTCGTCTTCATGGAGATCTTCGGCGTGAACTCGCACATCCGCGACGTGACGGAGCGCGTCGCGCGGGAGGGCTACCTGGCGCTGGCGCCCGACTACTTCCACCGCACGGGGCCCGGGGCCGAGTACGGCTACGACGACGCCGGCTTCGGGGCGGGAATGAAGCTGCTGGGCGCCTTGCAGGCCGACGAGATGCTGGCGGATGCGAAGGCCGCGCTCGCGTGGCTGCGCGGGCGCAAGGACGTGCGCGGCGACCGCATCGGCTGCATGGGATTCTGCATCGGCGGGCACATGACCTATCTGACCGCCTGCGAGACCGACGTGCGGGCGGCCGCAAGCTTCTACGGCGGCGGCATCGCCGCGCCGCAGGCTCCCGGAGGCGCGCCCTCGACGCTCGACCGCACTGGGAAGCTCAAGGGGAAGATCCTGTGCCTCTTCGGCGCCAAGGACGGCTTCATCCCGATGGAGCAGGTGGAGGCCGTACGCGGGGCTCTCGCCAAGGCGAAGACCCGCCACGAGGTCGTCGTCTACCCCGACGCGGACCACGGCTTCTTCTGCGAGCAGCGCGCCAGCTACCAGGAGAAGGCCGCGAAGGACGCCTGGGAGAAGCTGAAGAAGCTCTTCCGCGAGGAGCTTGCGTCCTAGGAGCCCGGCAGCGCCGCCAGCGGACGCCTCTCCGTCACGAAGCGCAACTCCACGCCGTCGGCGGCGGCGCGCTCGCGCAGGAAGCGCAGCGAGGCCTCGAAGTCGTCGAGCAGGCGCGGCATCGGCTGCAGCGGCTCGGCGAAGGGACGCGTGAAGTCGTCCCAGTGGATCGGGATCACGCGCTTCGCCGCGACGGACTCTACCGTCTCGCGCCAGTAGGCCTCCATGTACTCGCGGTCGCGCGTGCCGAGCCCGCCGATCCCGAGCCACACGAGATCGGCCCGCACGTCGCGGAGCGCGCCCGGCTCGAAGCCCGCGCTCCCCTGCACGAGCACGCGGCCGAGCGGATGCTCGACGAGCACCGAGTAGCTGCCGCCCTCCCGGTAGGCGGTGGCCCGCGCGGGCGGATGCAGAGGCTCGGAGATCTCGCCCATCGCCATGCCGTGCGGGAAGTGCCTCGAGCGCAGCATCGTCACGTGGAAGCGGCCGAAGTCCATCGCCTCGCCCGGCCGCACGACGCGGATCTGCGCCTCGGCGAGCCTGTCGCCTCGCGCGACCTGGGCCGTCGACTCCGAGCCCACCACGACGGCGCCCGTGCGGCGCGCGACCTCGGCCGCGTCCATCGCGTGGTCGTAGTGGGAGTGCACCACGAAGAGGGCGGCCAGCCGGTGGATCCCCGCGGCTTCGAGGGCCCTTGCTACGCCCGGGCGATCCGGCTCGATCCGCCCGGCGAGCGTCTCGACGCGCCCGGGCCGCGAGAAGAAGCCGTCGATCAGGAGCGAGGTCTCGCCGTCCTCGAAGAGCAGGGTGGAGACGCCAAAGAAGGTCACCGCGAGGTCCGCGCCCGGGCGGGGCGGCGTGTCGAGCAGGAGGTCCCCGACGCCGCCGAGGTCGGGGCGGTCGCGCAGGCGCATCGCGAGCCAGCCTCCGGCGAGCACGAGCAGGACCAGCGCGATCCCGAGCAGCCTGCGCAGCACGCGATCCCCTAGGTACCGATCTCCCGGCGCAGGGCGCAGAGCAGGCGCTCGACGTTCGCGAGGCGGGCGTTCTCGCCCATCAGGCCCACGCGCCAGATGCGGCCGGCGAGGGGCCCGAGGCCGCCGCCGACCTCGATGCCGTACTTGTCGAGGAGCTGGCGGCGCAGCCCGGCCTCGCCCGCGCGCACGACCTGCTCCGGCAGGCGCAGGGAGGACAGCATTGGCAGCCGATGGGGAGCCGCCACCAGGGGCTCGAAGCCGAACGGCTCGAGGCCCTCGAGCAGCGCAGCGGCGGCCGCGCGGTGGCGCTCCTCGCGCGCCTCCATCCCCTCCTCGTCGACGAGTCGGAGCCCCTCAGCCAGGGCCAGGATCGACGAGATCGGGGCCGTGTGATGATAGCGCCGCTCGCCGCCGAGGTATCCGGCGAGGAGCGTGAGGTCGAGGTACCAGCTCTGCACCGGACGGTGGCGGGCGCGAACGCAGGCGAGGGCGCGATCCGAGAAGCTCGCCGGCGAGAGGCCCGGAGGACACGAAAGGCACTTCTGCGTGCCGCTGTACGCGGCGTCGATGCCCCAGGCGTCGAGCGCGAGCGGAAGTCCTCCGAGCGAGGTCACGCAGTCGAGCACCACGAAGGCACCGGCGTCTCGCGCGGCGCGCGCGATGGCCTCGACGGGCTGCAGCACGCCGGTGGAGGTCTCCGCGTGCACGAAGGCGACCAGCTTCGGACGCACCCGAGCGATCGCCGCGGCCATCGCGTCGTCGGGCAGGATCGTCCCCGGCGTGGTGTCGACGCGCTCGACGCGCGCGCCGCAACGCGAGGCGACGTCGCACATGCGCTCGCCGAAGACGCCCGCCACTCCCACGAGGACCGCGTCGCCCGGCTCGACGAGGTTCGCGAAGCACGCCTCCATCCCGGCACTGCCGGTGCCGGAGAGCGGGAGCGTCATCGCGTTCCCGGTTCCGAACAGCCGGCGCAGCCGCTCCTGTACCCCGTCGAGGATCTCGAGGAAGATCGGGTCGAGGTGGCCGAGCAGGGGGCTCGCCTGCGCCGCGAGCACCCGCGGGTGGACGTTCGAGGGTCCGGGCCCGAGCAGCAGGCGGCGGGGCAGGGGCATGCCCGCATCATACCCGGCGCCGCGCGGAAAGCGTCGCGGATCCGCGAGGATGCGCGCGCGAAGGTTTGACACCCCGGGGGTGCCCCCGTACCCTCGGGCCACCCCCTCGTCCCCGTTCGTGCCCGGGACCTCGAGCTCCCGGGCCCTGGACCGATCCGTGAAGCGCTGGCTGGCACTCGCCCTGGGACTCTCGGTGGCCCTCGCCGGGCTCACCCTCCTCGCAATCCGCGGGACGGCGCCGGACCCGCGCGAGCGGATCGACGCGCGCTCGCGGGCGACGCTCGAGCGGGTGCTCGTGGACGCCGAGCGCGAGGGCCCCGGCCGATGACCCTGCTGCGCACCCGGGTGGCCTTCGAGGCCGAGGAGATGGAGCGCCTCGCCCCCTTCGCGGTGAAGAGCGGCGCCTCGTGCGGTCGGCTCTTCCCCGAGGAGGAGCACCCCTACCGCACGGCCTTCCAACGCGACCGCGATCGTATCGTCCACTCGCGCGCGTTCCGCCGCCTCGAGTACAAGACCCAGGTCTTCGTCTATCACGAGGGCGACCACTACCGGAATCGACTGACGCACACCCTCGAGGGCGGGCAGATCTCGCGAACGATCGCCCGCGTGCTGCGCCTGAACGAGGAGCTGGCGGAGGCGATCGTGCTCGCGCACGACCTCGGGCACACGCCCTTCGGGCATGCCGGCGAGCGCGTGCTCGACGAGCTGATGCAGGGCGCCGGCGGCTTCGACCACAACCGCCAGAGCCTGCGCGTCGTCGATTGGCTCGAGGATCGCTACCCGGGATTCCGCGGCCTGAACCTCTGCGCCGAGACGCGCGAGGGGATCCTGAAGCACGGCTGCCGCTGGGAGCATCCGCTCCCGGTTCCCGAGACGACCGCACAGCCGAGCCTCGAGGCGCAGGTGGCCGACTTCGCCGACGAGATCGCGTACACGAACCACGATCTCGACGACGGGCTGCGCGCGGGGCTGCTGCGGCGCGAGGACCTCGACGCGGTTCCGCTCTGGCGCGAGACGGCGGCCGAGGTGGCGCGGCGCATCGGCCCGGTGCGCGAGCGGGTGCTCGTCGCGCAGGTCATCGTGGCCCTCATCAACCGCCTGGTGACCGATCTGCTGCAATCGACCGCGCCGCGCCTCGAGGCGACCGGGGTGGCGTCGGTCGAGGCCGTGCGGCGCACCCCCGAGCGCCTGGTCGGCTTCTCGCCGGCGACCGAGAAGATGGCGCTCGAGCTCAAGGCGTATCTCTCGCGAGAGTTCTACCAGCACCCCCGCGTGCTCCAGGCGAGTGGGCGCGCGGAGCGGATCCTGGGCGACCTCTTCGCGGCCCATCGGTCCGATCCGGGGCTCTTGCCGGCGCACGTGCGCGAGCGCATCGGCGCGGACGGCGAGCTGCGCGCGATCGCCGACTACATCGCAGGCATGACCGACCGCTTCGCCATCGAAGAGCACGCGCGGCTCGGGGTGAGCCGGGGTCCGGGAGCCGGCCGTGGCCGGGACTGAGGCGGAGCTGAGGGTGGTGCTGCTCACGGCGCCGGATCCGGAGGTCGCGGAGGGGCTCGCGCGCTCGCTGGTCGAGGAACGGCTGGCCGCCTGCGTGAACGTGCTGCCGGGGGTGCGCTCCTTCTACCGCTGGGAGGGGCGCGTCGAGGTGGCGGGAGAGCTCCTGCTCGTCGTGAAGACCCGGGCCGACCGGGCCGCGGCGGTGGCGGCCCGGGTCCGCGAGCTCCATCCTTACGAGCTCCCCGAGGTCCTGGAGCTCCCCGCGGTCGGCGGGAGCCCGGAGTACCTCGACTGGGTGCGGAAGGAATCGTCGCGGTGAGCGGAAGCGGAGGACTCGGCCTGGCCGAAGCCCTGGAGCGCGCAGCCTCCGCGCTGCGCGAGCACGCTCGCGCCATCCGGCCGGCGAACGGGGACCCGGCGCAGCTGCTCGAGGCGCTCGGACCGGAGGCCGGGGCGCAGGTGCTCGCGTGGCTGCTCGCGAACGAGCCGCCGGACGGCGAGGAGCTCGCCGAAGCCTGGGTCGAGGACGAGGAGGGCGGCATTGCCGCGCTGCGCCGGATCGACGCCGAGAGCCTGCCCAAGCCCGCGCGAAAGGCCCTGCGCAAGGTGCTGCACCGCCTCCGCTCGCGCGGCGTCGAGCTGCCGACCGCGGCTCCGGCCGCGGTCGTGGCCAAGCTGCCCCCCATCGAGGACACGCTCTCCGCCGCCTTGGTGTCGCCGGTCGATCCGCGCGGGACGCGCGCCGTGTACCTGGTCGAGCCGCATCCCTCGGGCGGCGCGCGGATGTTCGAGCTCATGCTCGATGCCGAGCGAGGCGTCCTGGGGCTCGAGGTGTACCAGGCCGGACGCAGCCAGGTGCGCCGCTTCCTGCGCGACATCGCCCGCAACGAGCGCTTTCCGGCCGTCGAGGCGCCGCGCGAGTCGGTGCAGGCGCTCGTCGCGCGGGCGGCGTCCGCGCAGCCCGCGGATCGGCCGCTCCCGCGAGGCTTCGCCGAGTGGCGCGGGCACGTGGCGGGTGCGCCCGAGCCGGCGAGGACTCCCGGCGAGCTCGCGGCGGAAGCGCTCGGCGCGGAGTCGACGCCCGAGCGGGTACGCCGGGCCGTCGAGCTCGTCCGCAGCCGCGAGGTCGGCCCGTGGCCTCCCCCGGGCGAAGTCTTGCAGGACCTCGCGAACCGCCTCGCCGAGAACGCGCAGGGGAAGATCATCGTCGCGGGGCCGGTGAGGCGGCAGCAGGTCGCGCGGATCCTCGACGAGGCCGTAGAGAGCGTGTACGCCGGGCCGCAGGCGGGGCGCATGGCGAGCTGCTTCCGCGAGGCGGCCTACGTGCTGTGGAAGACCGGACGCGAGGAGGATGCGCGGGCGGCGCTGGCGGCCGCGCAGGCCTTCGAGGCGGGGCCGGAGGCGTGGGCTCCCCTCGCGCGCGCGACCCTCGAGGTCGCGCTCGCCCCGGTGCTCGAGAGGCTCGACCGCGAGATGGCGGGCGACGAGGAGAACTCGCGCCTGGTGAAGGCCTGAACCAACGAATCCGACACCTCGCGATCGCGGGGGTCGTTGCGGGGATCGCTTCGATGAGACGTCGCTTCGGACGGGGACGCAGGGGTCGGGGTAACGGAGAGGGCCGCGGCTCGATCGACGCCGGGCAGTGGCGCGAGCGGATCGCGGCGGCCGGCGTCGTAAGCGCCGGGGCGCTCGAGGCCGTGGCGGCCGACGACGTGCCGGACAGCTTCGCCGCGCTGTTTCGCGCGGGAGAGAGCGGACGCGTGCTCGTCGCCTTCTCGCCGGTGCACGGCGGCGACGCGGCCCTGGCGGCCCTGGCCGTGGGCCAGCGCTGGGCCGCGTCGGGCGGTCTCGACGAAGCGATCGCGCTGTGTCCGCAGTGGACGATCGGCGCGCGGCGGCGCCTCGGGCTCGTCGGGTCGACTCCCTTCGACTTCCGCGCGCTCGAAGTCTCGTCGCTCGCCGACGACGCCTCGGTGTTCGAGGCGGAGTCGGCGGACGAGCTGCTGCCCGTGGCCCCGCGCCTCGTGGCCGCGCGCCTCGAGGGGGCGCGGGACCGCGATCTCTTCGCCCGCGCGCTGCTCGCCTTCGAGGGTCTGGCGGCGAAGCACGGGGGAGCGGTGCGAGGCTGCGGCGCGCGCGTCGAGCTCGTGCTGCTCGCGCGCATCTCGGCGGCGCTGCAGGCCGGCCCCGAGGGAGTCACGCTCGAGACGATCCAGCCCGATCGCAGCACAGCGGCGCTCGGCCCCGACGGACTCGCGTCCGCGATGGATCGCCTCGAGGGGATGCTGCGCAAGCGGCTCAACGACAAGCGCGCCCGCGGCGGCGAGGAGGGGCTTCGCGGGGCGCTGGCTCCCGCGCTGGCCGAGGCCGCGGGCCTGCGCGGATGCTCGCTGTGGCCGCTCGGCGGCTCGGACCCCGAGGTGCTCGACCTCGCCGGGGTCGATGCCGAGGGTCACCCCGTAGTGGCCTGCGTGCGCTCGCGGCTCTCGCTACCGGGTCTCGCGGCGATCCTCGATGGGATGCTCGCGATGCGCGCGGCGTTCCCCTCGCTGCTTGCGGGGGTGGAGCCGCCCCTGCGCCTCGATGCGCCGCGACTGCTGCTCGCCGCCGAGAACTACGACGCGGCGGCGCTCGAGGTGCTGCCGCTCCTCGGCCTCGAGCATGCGATCTTCGACGTGCGCCCGGGGCGCGACCACGAGCCGCAGCTCGAGCGCCGCGAGGCCCCGCCGAGCGTGCGCGCCGAGGCGCCGCGCACGCGCACGCTTCCCGGCGCGCGGCCGCCGCGGGTCGCTCCCCCTCCGCCTCCCATGGCGCGCGCGCCCGAGCGGCCGACACCCGCGCCGCCGCCGCGCGCGGCCGAGCCCGCGCCCCCGGCCTGGTCACCGCCGGCCGCGGGTCCGGCCGAGCCGCGTGCGGAGGAGCCGCCGCGGCCGCGCTTCGAGGAGATCTCGCTCTTCGATCTCGACGACGAGGGGCGTCAGCCGGCCGGAGGCGAAGGCGGCGAAGGGGCGCGCCGGCGCGGCCGGCGCCGGGGTCGTCGCCGAGGGCGGCGGGGTCCCGGGGCTCCGGCGGGCGGAGCGGCCTCCAGCGACGCGCTCGAGCCCGAGGGCGAGGAAGCGGAGGATGCGGAAGCCGACGAGGTCCGCGCCCGGGAAGCTCCGCCGCCGCGCGGGCGAGAGAGCGAGATCACCGACCTGATCGAGGTCGAGGACGACCTCGAGGCGACGCTCGCCCCGATCGACGAGGAGGTGGCCGAGCCCGAGGAGGCGGTCCCGGCCTACGACGACGAAGAGGCGGGCGAGGAAGCCGAGGAGGCGGGGGCGCAGGACGACCGCGTCGTCCGCGAGCGCGAGGCCCGTCGCCGCGCGCGCCTGGCCAAGGCGGGCCCCGAGCCGGAGGCCGCGGCGCCCCCGCGTCGGCCGCGCCGCCGCTCCGCCATCCTCGTCCACGCGGACCGCGACTCGATCGCTGCGGCGGTGGTCCTGGCCCGGGACATCCGGCTGATCGAGGGATTCTGGGTCTACCCGCAGTCGGAGCTCATGACCTTCTTCCGGGGAGTCGCGACCGACCTGCGCGCCGACACGCCGATCTACGTCGTGGGCTTCGCGGCGTCGCCGGCCCGCGAGGTCCTCCAGGCCGCCGCGCTCTACCAGGGGCGGCTCACCTGGTTCGACCATCACGCCTGGCCGCCCGAGGACCTCGAGGCGATGCGCACGACCCTCGGCCGCGAGAACGTGCTGGTGGAGCCCGGCAGCGGAAGCTCGCTGCCGGCCGTGCTCGCCGACCGCACGCGGCGCAGCCGCTTCTCGGACAAGCTGGTCGAGCTCACCACGGGTCGGTTCAGCGAGCACGACTACGAGCGCTGGGGCCGCAGCTGGTGGCATCGCCTCGGAGAGATCGCCACGCGTCCGGGAGACCGCCGCACCGACGTCGACGCGCTGTTCACCGGACGCCCCAGCGACCTGGCCCGCGACGCGGGGCGCGCGCCGCGCCCGCCGGTCCCCGAGGAGCTCGCGTGGGTCGCCCAGCGCGACTTCCGCGTGGTGCACTTCGGGGGCTACACGCTCGTGGTGGTCGACGCGCCCGCGCATCTCGACCTGCACCTCGTGGCTCGGATCACCCGCGAACGCTTCGCTGCGGACATCTCCCTCTCCCATCGCGAGGGCGAGGATCTCGTCGTGCTCGGGAGCGACGAGGCGCGCGGCCGGCGCGGCCTCGACCTCGGCGGCATGGTGGACCACCTCGCCGCGAAGCACACCTGGATCGAGGCGCTTCGCGACGAGGACCACGTGGCACGGGCGCGCGTGCGGGACCTCGGCTCGCGCCCCGAGCGCCTCGAAGAGGTGATCGGGGAGATCGTGATGGGGCGCTCCATCCTCGAGGGCTAGCCCGATGACTTCGCTCGCCTCCGGCTCGCTGCGCGCTCCGCTTGCACGCGCTGCGCGTTCCTTGCCGGTGCAGGCGGGGCTCGAGGCCACGGCGAACCTCGTCGAGATCTTCTCCTCGGTGCAGGGCGAGGGGCCGCACGTCGGCGAGACGACGCTCTTCGTCCGCTTCGGCGAGTGCGACCTCCGCTGCCGCTGGTGCGACTCGCCGCACACCTGGCAACCCGCGCAGCGCTGCCGGATCGAGACGCTGCGCGGCAGCGGTCGGAGCGAGACGATCGCGAATCCCCTGACCCTCGCGCGCGCGCTCGGAGCCTGCGACGCACTCGCCGCGGCCGAGCACCGCTTCGCGAGCCTCACGGGCGGCGAGCCGTTGCTCCAACCGGACGCCGTGCGCGGGCTGGCAGCCGCGCTGCGCGAGCGGGGGCCGCGCGTGCTGCTCGAGACGCACGGGCTCCACGCCGAGGCCCTCGAGCAGGTCGTGGACGAGATCGACGTGGTCTCGATGGACTGGAAGCTCGCGAGCGACGTGCGGCGCGCCGGCATACGGGGTCGGGCCGCATCGGCTCCGTTCCACGCCGAGCACGAACGCTTCCTGCGCGTGGCGCGCCGGGCGCCCGAGGTCGTGGTGAAGGTGGTGGTGACGTCGGGCTCTCGGGGCGAAGAGCTCGACGAGATGGCCTCACGCATCGCGGCGGTCGACCCCGCGATCCACCTGGTGGTGCAGCCGGTGACACCGACCGCCCCGCACGAGTCGGCCCCGACCGCCGAGATCCTGCTCGCGCTCGTCGCGCACCTCTCGCGCACCCTCTCGCAGGTGCGCCTCATCCCCCAGATGCACAAGCTGCTGGGCGCTCCCTAGCGCGAAGCGCGCGCAGCGAGGCGCAGCCGAGCGAAGTCCGGGCCCCCGGTAAGGCCGGCCCCCCGCTTGCGCCTCCTCAAGCGCCCCCGAAGGCTGGACGAAGACCGTCGGAGGGGGATCGCATGCGATGGCGCGCGTGGCGAAACGCACCAGGCGGCGCATGGCCTGCCGCCTCGTCCTCGGCCATCAGCGCTTCTCGGGCCTCGTCCTCGATCTCTCCTCCTCCGGCATCTTCGTCCAGACGACGGCCAAGCCGCGCCCGCGCGACCCCGTGACCATCGAGCTCAACGTCCCAGGGCAGCGCGAGCCGATCCGCCTCGAGGCCCACGTCGCGCGCCTGTTCCTGGTGCCCGCACAGCTCGCCACGGTGGCCCAGGGCGGCGTGGGGCTGCGCATCGGGAACGCCCCGGAGGCCTACTTCCAGCTCCTGCAGCAGCTCCAGCTCGAGGGCCAACGAGGATCCTCGGCCCCGCTCGAGAGCGGCGAAGGCCTCGACGTCCCCGGCGAACCGCACCGGCGCTACCGGGTGCGCATGACCCAGCTCGGTCGCGCGCGCACGCGCACGCTCGATGTGGTCGCGCGCTCTTCGGAGGAGGCAGCGGAGCTCGCGCGCGCGGAGACCGGCGACGGCTGGAAGGTGCTCGAAGCGACCGAGGAGACGTAGGGCCGTCGCAGACCAGCGAGGGCTCCGAGGCCCACGGCGAGGGCCTCCCGCACGCACAGCACCTGGCAGCGCCCTACCTGGGAATCGCGCTCGACTTCTGAGTAGAATGGGGCGGTCCACCTC
>Ga0214473_10003561_pt1 | contig 18844 bp, 19 predicted proteins | sample RVTome_7_FD_203509 | JGI IMG/M metagenome (GOLD analysis project Ga0214473, IMG submission 203509) | Soil microbial communities from uranium-contaminated site in the Upper Colorado River Basin, Wyoming, United States - RVT98D197 | ecosystem: Environmental > Terrestrial > Soil > Contaminated >... | reverse complement strand
CGTCGTCAAGGCCGGTGAACCCGTGTCCCGATGAGGGCACCCGAAGGGAAATAAGCGGTTTTATAACTGGGGAAACCTCCTCACCTCGACGCCCTCGCCTTATTACCATTCCGTCATTATCGACTTCCCCGAATTTACACTGCAGTAATCGATAAACGTTTCCATCGCTTTCATATCAATATAACTACTTGATAGCTATAACCTTTCCCCTTACCCACCCTCCATCTTCCTCCTCGCGCCCCCCGTACGAGTAAATCTTCATGCGAATCGATCAGTTATGTTGATTATGCGAAATCCGACAAGGTTGGTACGGAGCTTGTATAAAGCAATTTCAAGACATATTTGAAGGAGGTGATCGAAGGGAGTCATAAAAGTAGTTTGGATACATCATTATGTTGGTGTCGTGGAACACACGAAACGTGCATCTACCAAAGGAGGTGCGAGAAATGTTCAAGTATTATTTTGCGTCGCTGAAGGATGAAAAAGGGCAAGCTCTCGCGGAGTACGGACTTATCCTGGCGTTGATCGCGGTGATCTGCATCGTCGCACTCACGGCTCTGGGAACCAACGTCAGTGCGAAATTGACCGAGATCGCGAACGCCATTGTCGGGTAAGATCCCGGCCTTCCCTTGAGTCAAGCCTGAAAGAACCGCGGCGGGAAATTCCGGGCTCCACGGGAAGAACAGCGTCCCCGTGGAGCCCATCACCGCGGACGGGGAAACATAAATGCGCCGTTGCGAAAAATCGATCCGCGGACAGAGTCTGGTGGAGTTCGCGCTCGTGCTTCCGGTGTTTCTCCTCCTGCTCATCGGGGTCACCGAATTCGGTCGCGCCTGGATGACCCGGAACATCCTGACCGGTGCCTCCCGCGAAGCCGTCCGGATCGCCGCCGTCCAGGGGAACACGGCCTCCGCCCTCTCGCGGGCAAACACCATCCTCTCCTCCGCCGGGATTTCCGGCGCCTCGGTGAACATCGTCGACGACGGCGCTCCCTACGGCACCTGCAGCGTAACGGTGTCGTACGCTTTCCCTGTCAGCATCGCCGGGTTCCTCCCGGGCCTGGGGGGGACGAACTTCACGCTCTCAACCTCCACGTCCATGCGAAAAGAATTCTGAAGGGGGTCTCACCCATGAACCGGAAACGGATCCTCGGGATCGTCGCCTTTGCCTTCTGCCTCGCCCTCGTCGCGAGCCTGGGGGCGTACCGCTTCCTCTCCGAAAAGAACCAGATGGCCGAGAGCGCGAAGCTCCAGACCGTCGGTGTCGCCGTGGCCGTCGTCGATATTCCGCTCGGGACGACCATCAACTCGAATCAGATCGGCGTTTCCCTGTGGCCCAGGAACCTTTACCCCAAGGACGCCTTTACGACAGCCGTTCCCGTGGTCGGACGGATCGCGATGAGAGACTTTCTCCGCGGCGAGCCGATCGTCGAGTCCAGGCTGGTCCCCAAGGATAAAAGCAGCGGCCTCCTCTCGCTGAAGGTTCCCGCCGGGATGCGGGCCTTCACCGTCAAGGTGAACGAGGTCGTGGGCGTGGGCGGCTTCATCGTTCCGGATTCGCGGGTCGACGTCCTGGTGACGACCGCGGTTTCCCCGCAGCGCCAGCAGGAGCAGGTGGCCAAGACCTTCCTCCAGAACATCCTCGTCCTGGCGGCGGGCCAAGTCGTCGAGCAGAAGGACAACAAGCCGGTCACGGTGAACACGGTGACGCTTGCGGTCACGCCGGTCGAATCGGAGAAGCTCGCTCTCGCCAGCAACGACGGGAAGATCCAACTCGTCATGCGCAACTTCGCGGACGCCGGGAAGGTGGAAACGCCGGGAAGCGACAAGGGGGGGCTTCTCTCCTCGATGCGCCCGAAACCTCCCGTCTCCCCGAAGAAGACCGTGGCTTCGAAGGCGGTTTTCCGAAAGGCATCCACTCCAGCTCCCGCGGCGCCCGTCCAGGTCGTCAAGGCAGGGTACGTCGTCGAGGTCATCAAGGGCGGGAAGCGATCGGAAGAGACGTTTCAATAACCGGACGCGGGAATTCCTCCAAGGAGGGGGTAGCATACCGTGAAACGCCATAAAGGAATCGCCGTCATCCTTCTCATCGCCTGCTTCAGTCTGTCGTTCCCGGTGGCGGCAAGAGCGGTGTTCAAACAGGGGGTTACAGGCGCCTCCGCCACGAAGCTCCACCTCCAGGCCAACCAGTCGTTCCTCCTCGACACGAACCTCGATATCCGCAGGGTCTCCATCGGAAAACCGGAGATCGCCGACGTGACGGTCGTGACCCCCAAGCAGTTGATGGTCACCGGGAAGGCCGCGGGGGAGACGACCCTCATCTACTGGACCGCGGCGGGCGTTCCCACCTCCGTGGACGTGAACGTGTGGGTGGAAAACGGCGTTCGCAAGGGCCTCGAGAAGATCGTTCCGGGCGAGAAGTTCGAGATGTCCGGCACACCGGAAACGATGATCCTCTCGGGCTCGGTCAGCTCCGAGACGGCGCAGCACCGGCTGGTGGAGAGCGCGAAGGCGTACACGAAGAACGTCGTCAATCTCCTCGCCGTGGAACGGGTCGAGCAGGTGATGCTCCAGGTCCGGGTAGCCGAGGTCGACCGGAACGTCGTCAAGGAGCTGGGGTTCGGGTTCCTTACCGATGGGAACACCACGGGCCGCGGCGCCCTCAGCCCGGGGAACGCGTTCACCCCCTTCTTCGGCGACCTGAGGAATTCGGACGTCGGACAGGTCGGGCCGAACGCTTCCTTCAGCGACGCCGTGAACCTCTTCGTCGCGAAGCCGGGGGCGTTCCCCAAGTTCGCCGCCTTCATCCGGGCCCTGGACGACCGGGGGGGGCTGAAGGTCCTCGCGGAGCCGAACCTGGTGGTATCCAACGGGGCGGAGGGGAAGTTCCTCGCGGGGGGCGAGTTCCCCGTCGTTTTCAACACTTCGAGCGGCGGCTCGTCCTCGACCAGCGTCGTCTACAAGGAGTTCGGCGTCCGGCTGAACTTCCAGCCGAAGATCGCACCGAACGGCGAGATCCACCTTAAGATCGCCCAGGAGGTGAGCGAACTGGACTTCGCCAACGCCGTGATCCTCTCGGGGTTCCGCATCCCGGCGCTGCGCAGCCGCAAGGCCGAGTCCAGCCTCCAGCTCGCGGACGGACAGACGTTCGCCCTCGCCGGCCTGATCGACAACAAGATTTCCAAGCAGGTCTCCAAGGTGCCGCTCCTGGGGGACATCCCCATTTTGGGCGCCCTCTTCCGGAGCACACGGTACCAGAACAACGAGACCGAGCTCGTCATCCTGGTGACGCCGAAGATCGTTCGCCCGCTGGAGAAGGGAACGACGCCCGCGCTCCCCACGGACAAGATGAAACCGGAAGAGATCGACCCGTCGATGCTGAAGTAGCCCCGTGGCATCGCGAGCGCGGAGGTGCCGTATGCGCATCGGAAACCGCGGCCAGGTGCTCCTCGTCTTCCTCGGCGCCCTGCTCGCCCTGCTGGGAGTGGCGGCCCTGGGCATCGACGTAGGGTACCTCTACACCGTCCGCCACGAGCTCCAGCGGTGCACGGACGCGGGGGCGCTCGCCGGCGCCTCCGCCTTCCTTTCCGGGGACTGGTCGGACGGCGCGACGCGCTCCGTCGCGGACGGCCGGGCGCGCGCGTTCGCCGCGAAGGACAAGGTGGCGACGGCGATCCTGTCGGCCGGAAGCGAGGTCGCCGTCGCTTTCCCCGCCCGGAACCGGCTCCGCGTCGATGCGGTCCGCACCGTCGACCTGTTCTTCTCCAGCATCTTCCTCGGGCCGACGAAAACCGTGACCGCCTATTCGATCGCCGAGGCGTCCGTGGTCGACACCAACGTCAAGGGGCTGAAGCCGTGGGGGATCCCCTTCCCATGGGAGGACGTCAACGGGAACGACCTGTTCGACCCCGGGGAAACGGTCCACAGGGATTGCCCCGAGGGGATCGCCGACCCATCGCGCTACTTCTGCCCGGGAACGCGGGTGATCCTGAAAATCGGCACGCCGAAGAACAGCCCAAAGAACCCGAGCGGCCTCCCCTCCCTGCAGCAGGAACCCGGCCACTTCTTCGCCCTCGACTTCGACGGCTCCGGCGCCTCCGGCTACCGGCAGGCGATCGAGAGTGAGAGCGCCTACCCGGTCAGCCTGGGGGATTCCATCGCCCTGGAACCCGGGGACATGGTGGGTCCGACGGTCCAGGGGACGAAGACGCTCCTGGACGCGGACCCGAACTCCCAGTGGAACGCGGCGGCGGCCCTCCCGGAGAGCGACCGGTTCCATGCCGACGACGGCTCCTGGATGAACTCCTCCCGCGTCATCCGGATCCCCGTCTACGACCCCGAGGTCGCCCTCGCCACCGGGAAGACGAGCATGGTGGTGGCCGGATTCGCGGGGTTCTGGATCGAGAGCATGGAGCACCACCAGGGGACCGTCATCGGGCGCTATATCCCGATGCGGGCATTCGGTCAGGCGGGCCCCGCGTCGGGCCCGACGGCCGGTCCCGTCCTCAAGACGTTACGGCTGGTGGAGTAGCCGTGCGGGAGGCGATCCGTTCCCTCATCGTCGAGAACGATCCCGAGACGACCCGCCTGATCGATCTTCTCGGAAGGCGAAGCGGCTCACTGGACGTCCGCTGGCGGGTTGGCTCGGTGGAGGAAGGCGCCGACATCGTCCGCAAGTTCCGACCGGACATGGCGATCGTCGAGGTCAACGGGAATCCGGCCTCCGCCGTCGGGCCGCTCTCGAGGGAGTTCCCCAACCTCTACATCCTCGCCCTCTCCGCGACGCGCGAGGCGGAGTACGCCCTCGAGACGATGCGCGCGGGGGCGCACGACCTGCTCTGCAAGCCGGTGCGGGAGGTCGATCTGAGCATCGCGATCGAGAAGGCGCGGAAAGCCCGGTCGCGGATGGAGCCCGCCGAGGGGCGCGGGAAGATCGTCACCATCTTCAGCAACAAGGGAGGCAACGGGACCACGACGATCGCCGCCAACCTGTCCGATGCGCTCGCCACCGAACACGGCAAGCGGGTCGTCGTGGTCGACCTCGTGATGGGGCAGGGCGACGTAACGATGTTCTTCAACGTGAACCCGACCTACACCGTGCTGGACCTGGCCCGGAACAGCGGGAAGGCGGACCCGGAGTACATCGACTCCCTGATCGTCCGGCACTCGTCGGGCGTCTGCATCCTGGCCGACCCGCCGAGGATCGAGGACACCGACAAGATCTCCGCCGAGCAGGTCCGGGACATGCTCGCCACGCTGCGGTCGACCTTCGACGTCGTCATCGTCGACACGACCCACCAGTTCGACGAAAAAACCCTCGCCGCCCTCGAGATGTCCGATACCGTCCTGCTGGTGACCCTGCTGAACCTCCCCTCCCTCAAGAACACGCAGCGCAGCATCGAGCTCTTCGCCCGACTCGGGATTTTCGACGACCGGGTGCAGTTGGTCCTCAGCAGGTACCTCCCCAACGACGAGATCCCGAAGGAGAGCATCGAGGGGATCCTGAACTGCCCCATCTTCTACGCCGTGCCGAACGACTACCCGACGGTCCTGTCCTCGATCAACCGCGGAAAGCTGCTCTCCGAGGTCGCCCCGGAGAAGGAGGTCACCGACGCGTTCCGGAGGATGGCGGAAATGCTGGTCGGCCCCGCGACGCCGCGGGGAACGCAGAAACGGAAGAGAGGATTCCTGGAGACGATCTTCCGCCTTGAGAGGAGCACGCCGTGACGGTCACGGAATGGCTGGCCAGGAAGGGAGAAGCGGAGAGCGGAATGGCGGCCGACGCCCTCGCGCGTGGAACGGCGACCGGAAACCACCCGTACCAGGAGCTCAAGAGCACCATCCACCGGCGTCTCATCGACCGGCTCGACCTGTCGACCGTGGCCGACCTCACGCCGGAACAGCTTTCCGGCATCATCAAGACGGTGGTGGAGAACATGATCGCCCAGGAGGGAATCCCCCTCTCCCGTCCGGAGCGGGATCGGCTCGTGGTCGAAATACAGAACGAGACCATGGGACTGGGGCCGCTGGAACCGCTTCTTTCGGACACCGAGATCTCCGACATCATGGTCAACGGGCCGCAAGAGGTGTTCGTCGAGCGGCACGGCAAGATCGTGAAGACCGACGTCTGCTTCAAGGACAACGAGCACCTGATGGCCGTCATCGAGCGGATCGTCTCCAAGGTGGGGCGCCGCGTCGACGAGGCGTCGCCGATGGTGGACGCGCGGCTGGCCGACGGGTCCCGCGTCAACGTGATCATCCCCCCGCTGGCCATCGACGGGCCGGCGCTCTCGATCCGGCGGTTCGGGGTGAAGCCCCTCAAGATGGAGAACCTCCTCGCCAACGGCTCCCTGACCGAGGAGATGGCCGCCGCTTTCGAGGCGATGGTGAAGGCCCGGATGAACATCCTGGTCTCCGGGGGAACGGGGGCGGGGAAGACGACCTTTCTCAACATCCTCTCCTCCTCCATCCCGAACGACGAGCGAATCATCACCGTCGAGGACGCGGCCGAACTGATCCTGCAGCAGGAGCACACGGTGCGCCTGGAGACCCGCCCGTCGAACATCGAGGGGAAGGGGGCCATCACGCAGCGTGACCTCGTGCGGAACGCCCTCCGGATGCGACCCGACCGGATCATCGTCGGCGAGGTGCGCGGGGGGGAGGCGCTCGACATGCTGCAGGCGATGAACACGGGGCACGACGGATCCATCTCCACAATCCACGCCAACGCCCCCCGGGACGCGCTCTCCCGGATCGAGACGATGGTCCTGATGGCGGGATTCGATCTGCCGTCGAAGGCGATCCGGGAGCAGATCGCCTCCGCGCTGAACGTCATCCTCCAGCTGTCCCGGATGAGCGACGGGACCCGCAAAGTCGTCACCGTCAGCGAGGTCACGGGGATGGAGGGAGACGTGGTCGTGATGCAGGACATCTTCGTCTTCGAGAAGCGTGGCGTCGACCGGGACGGGAAGGTGCTGGGAGAGTACCGGGCGACCGGGGTCCGGCCGAAGTTCCTCGACGCCGTCCACGCAGCGGGGATTCACCTCGGCGCCAACGTGTTCGCGTACCGGAAGAAGTGATGTGGGGATGCCGATGATTACGGTCTCGCTCCTGGTGTTCGCCGCCGTCCTCGTCGCCACGGTGGGGGGATATTTCCTCCTGGCCCCGGCGAGCGAAAGCTCCCGGGAGCTGAAGCGTCGGCTCGCCCTGCTCGAGCTGCGCGGGATCGAAACGGCCGACATCCCGGACGTGCTTAAGACGGAACTGCTGAGCGACGTCCCGCTCCTCCAGCGCGTGCTCTCCCGCCTGAAGTTGGCCCAGCGTGCGGACGCCCGGCTCCGGCAGGCCGGCATGGAGATGAAGGTGGGCGTCTTCGCCCTCCTCTCCCTCGCGCTCTTCGCCATCGGGACGCTCATCGGGCTCTTCCTCCACTGGCCCTTCGTCCTCGCGATTCTCCTGGGAACCCTCCTCGCGACGGCGCCGGGCGTCGTGGTCGGCGCGAAGAGGGGGCGGCGCATGAAGGCCTTCACCTCTCAGTTCCCCGACGCGCTGGAGATGTTCGCCCGCTCCCTCCGGGCGGGGCACTCCTTCACGGGGGCCATCCAGCTCGTCGCCCAGGAGATGCCGCATCCGCTGGGCGCGGAGTTCCGGCAGGTCTTCGACGAGCAGAACCTGGGCGTCCCGCTTCGGGAAGCATTGACCGGGATGACGCATCGTGTCGAGAGCCTCGACGCCCGGTTCTTCGTCACGGCGATCCTCATCCAGCGGGAGACGGGGGGGAACCTCGCCGAAATCATCGACAAGATCGCCCACGTCATCCGGGAGCGGTTCCGGATCCAGGGGCAGCTCAAGATCTTCACGGCGCAGGCGCGGATGACCGGCCTCATTCTCAGCCTGCTGCCGATCGCCCTCGCCCTGACGATCGGGGTCCTCAACCCCGATTACCTGAGGCCGCTCTGGCTCGAGAGAGCCGGCAGGTTCCTGATCGCCCTTGCGGTTTGCATGCAGATCGCGGGAGCGCTCGTAATCCGGAAGATCGTGCGGATCAAGATCTGAACGACTGGAGGGCGGCGTGATCCTCGTCATCACCCTTTCCGTTTTCGCTGCCACGGCGATGGGGGTCCTGGCCCTGTTCTTGTGGTCGGGCGGCCGCCAGCAGTCTCTTGCCTTCCGGTTGCGGGAGGTGATGGCGCCGTCCGGCGAGGCGCCGCCCACCCCCTCCCTGCGTGACCGGTTGTGGAGGAAATCCGACCCGGTCGCGCGCCAGAGCGAAGAGATCGTAGCCCGGGTCACCACCGACGACACCGCGGGACATCGCCTTCTTCTGATCCAGGCAGGGTACCGGTCCGCGGCGGCCGGGCGGACCTACCGGTGGTTCCGGATCGCGGCGCCCCTCCTGTTGCCGGCGACCTTGCTCTTCGGAGGGAAGTCGGCCGGGATGCCCGACAGGACGCTCTTCCTCCTCGCGGTCGCCGGGGCCGCGGCCGGTCTCTCCCTCCCCGCCGCGTTCCTCCGGTCGAAAGCCCGGATACGGCAGGAGGCGATCACCGACGCCCTCCCTGACGCGCTGGACCTGCTGACCGTCTGCGTCGAGGCCGGGCTGGGGATCAACTCCGCCTTCGTCCGGATCGCCGAGGAGTTCCGTCTCTCCAGCCCGACGTTGAGCGAGGAGTTCGACGTCGTCAACCGGGAGATGGTTGCCGGAAAACCCCGGTTGGAGGCGCTCCGGGCACTCGCCGACCGAACCGGCGTGGAGGATGTCAAGTCCCTCGTCGCCATGCTGATCCAGACCGAACGGCTGGGGACGAGCCTCGCACAGTCCCTGCGGGTCCACTCCGACTCCCTGCGGGTCCGGCGCCGTCAGCGCGCGGAGGAAGCGGCGGCCAAGACGACCATCAAGCTCGTCTTCCCCCTCGTCTTCCTCCTCTTCCCGGCGCTGTTCATCGTGATCCTGGGGCCGGGGGTCCTCCAGATCCTGCGCGTTCTCTTCCCGGCGATGAACGCGGCGGCCGGGGGGTGACGATCTTTCCATGAAGGTCGTGAACATGACGAGGTTCGCACTGCTCGGGAACGAGGTCGAGACCGCTCGCACCCCCCTGGAAAGGACAAGGGGACTTCTCGGGACCGCGAAGCTGTCCCGGGGCGGGGGCCTCTGGATCGTCCCCTGCCGGAGCATCCACTCCTTCGGGATGCGGTACGAGTTCGACGCCCTCTTCATCGACCATGAAGGAAGAGTCGTGGGGATGCACCCACGGTTCCGCAGGAACCGGATCTCCCGGATCTTCTGGAGCGCGAGGGGCGTCCTCGAGCTTTCCGCAGGGACCATCGACCGGACATCGACCCGGGTCGGCGACGAGGTCGTGTTCCAGACCGCCGAAAGGGGCTCAAGATGAGCGTCGCGACGACGGACATCCACCTTTCCGCTCTCCCCCCCGTCGCGCCGGAAACGTTGGATGAGACGGGACTCGGAACGGCCTTTCTCGTCGAGCTCGCGTGCAAGATCCTGTACTTCGGGGGAACGATGCCGCTCGCGGCCCTTTCCGCGCGGCTCGCCCTCCCCGTCAGCATCGCCAGCGACATCGCCGAGATCCTGAAGAAGGAGCGTCTCGCCGAGGTCAAGCAGGGTGGGGACATCCGGGCCACCTACGTCTACGCGCTCACGGACCTGGGGAGAGAGCGGGCCCGGGAGTACCTGAAGGTTTCGGGGTACGCGGGGGCGGCGCCGGTCACCATCTCCCAATATGCCGAAGCGACGCGGAAGCAGAGCATCCAGAAGATCCCGGTAACCGCCGCCCGGATGGCGCAGGCCTTTGAAGGCGTCGTCCTTCCCGCCGGCCTCCTCGACCGGCTGGGGCCGGCCGTAAACTCCGGCCGCTCCATCTTTCTTTACGGTCCGTCCGGAAGCGGAAAAACCTTCATCGCCGGGAGGCTGAAGGGCCTCATGGAAGGGATCATCTTCATCCCCCGGGCGATCGCCGTGGACAGCCACGTCATCCGCGTGTTCGACCCGGTATGCCATACGGAGATCGACATCGGGGACGGGCTGGACACGTTCGGGGACATATTGCAGGGGGGGCCGAAGTACGACCGCCGCTTCGTCCTTTGCGAGCGCCCCACGATCATCGCCGGCGGAGAACTTTCCCTGGCCATGCTCGACCTGTGTTCCGACCCGGGTTCCGGTTGCTACGAGGCGCCGCTGCAGCTCAAGGCCAACGGCGGCATCTTCGTCATCGACGACCTCGGACGCCAGATGCTCCGGCCGTTCGATCTCTTCAACCGCTGGATCATGCCGCTGGAAAAAGGGGTGGACTACCTCACGCTGCGTACGGGGAAAAAGTTCGAGATCCCTTTCGACCAGGTCATCGTCTTCTCGACGAACATCGAGCCCCGGGAGCTCGCCGACGAGGCGTTCCTCCGGCGCCTCGGGTACAAGATCCGGATCGGGCACATCTCTCCCGCCGACTATGTGGCGATCTGCCACCAGGTCTGCGCCTGCCTCAGGATGGAGTTCCGGCAGGATGCGATCCGTTACCTGGTGGAGGTGGAGCACGAGCGGCGGGACGTCCCCCTGTCCGCGTGCCACCCGAACGACATCCTGAGCCGCGTCGCGGAGATCTGCCGGTACAGGGGCGTAGCGCCTCATCTCAGCCGCGAGCTGGTCGTCGAAGCCTGCCGGGACTACTTCACCGAGTTATAAAGCGGATCCGCAGACCCCGGGAATCGGCCGGTACCGGGGTTCCCCGATATCGTGCGTCCGCCCGTGTTATAAAGCAGGTGCACGGAAATGTTCCGGACACGGAAAGGCGGATCGATGGACACGCTGGGCGCGGGCGGCCGCCGCATCGAGTTCACCCGGCATGGCCCCGGACCGGACGTCGCTCCCACGCTCGTCTTCCTGCACGACGGCATCGGATGCGCCGCGACGTGGCGTGACTTTCCCGCGGCGCTCGCCGGCGAGACGGGGTGCGGCGCGCTCGTCTACAGCCGCGCCGGGTACGGCGGCTCCGATCCCGTCGCGCTTCCGCGACCGCTCACCTACATGCACGACGAGGGATTCTCCGCCCTTCCGGAGCTTCTCGACGCGGCGGGCGTTCGCCGGGCCTTTCTCGTCGGTCACAGCGACGGTGGCTCCATCGCCCTGCTGCACGCTTCGACGACGCGGTCCCTGCCGCGCGTCCGCGGCCTGCTGCTCGAGGCGCCGCACGTCTTCTGCGAGGAGATCACCGTGCGCGCCATCGGGAAGGCGCGCGACGAATACCTCCACACCGACCTGAGGGCGAAGCTCGAACGGCACCATGGCGGAAACGTCGATTGCGCCTTTTGGGGATGGAACCGTGCCTGGCTCGATCCGGGTTTTCTCGCCTGGAACATCGAGGAGTGCCTGCCCGCCATCACGGTCCCCGTGCTCGTGGTGCAGGGGACCGACGACCCGTACGGGACCCTTCGCCAGGTCGAGGCGATCGAGCGACAATGCGGCGGTCCGGTCCGGCGCTGCATCCTCGAGCGGTGCGGCCACAGCCCGCATCGCGAGCGGCGCGACCGTACGCTTTCAACGATGGCCGCGTTCGTCCGCGAGCTCTGCGAAACGTAAACGGCCGGGGGATACACCCGGAGGGATGGGTGGCGGGAAGACGATGACCGGACAACCCGGTGAGGGATCGGCGCACCTCCGACGAAAAGTGCCGCGCGCGTTTTACGATCGGGACACCGTCGCGGTCGCCAGGGACCTGCTGGGGAAACGCCTGGTTCACCTGTCGGGCGGGGTGGAGCGGATCGGCAGGATCGTGGAAGTCGAGGCGTACCTGGGGACGAACGATCTCGCCTCGCATTCCTCGCGAGGGCTTACCGCCCGGACCAGGGTCATGTTCGGCCCGCCGGGCCACGCCTACGTTTACCTGGTGTACGGCATGCATTGCTGCATGAACGTCGTGACCGAGCGCGACGGCCACGCCTCCGCCGTATTGATCCGGGCCGTCGAACCGGTGAAGAATGTCGAAGGTTCCACAAGGGGCCCGGGCCGACTGTGCAAGGCGATGCGCATCGACCGGCGACTGAACAGGCACGACCTGACGAGCGACGATTTTTATATCGCCGATCCGCCCGTGTCCGAACCTGTACCGATCGTCAAGAAACCTCGCGTCGGCGTCGACTACGCGGGGCATTGGGCGAGGAAGCTGCTGCGGTTCTACATCCGGGGGAATCCGTTCGTCTCGAAACCGTAATCCCCGGTGACGCCCATCAAAGCGCGCCGACGGGGTCGCGGCCTCCCTGGCGCCCGCGTGGAAAGTATCGCATCAACGATTCCTCCAACGTCTCCATGGCGAACGGTTTCCGGATCACTTCGTGAATTCCGGACTGAGCGGCTTCCTCGACCAATTTCTGGACCGGATACGACGTGAGCAGGAATTTGACGGCCCCGGGATAAATATTCCCCAACATTTTCAATAAGGTCAGGCCGTTCATCCCCGGGAGCTGGTATTCGCAGAGGATCAGGTCGAAACGACTCCGTGACACCGCCGCGATGGCTTCCATCGCGTTCTCGGCGGACTGCATGCGGCATTCCATGATCCGGAAAAACGTCGAGAGAGAATCCCTGCTCCACGGATCATCCCCGATGAGCAGGATGTTCTCCACGCCCAGTTCCTTGTAAAGGTTCTTCATGGCATTACCATTCTGCTCATCACGATGCCGGATCATTGGCGGTCGAACGCCCGAAGCCCGCTCGACCGGGCCGGGGCTATGCGCTTTTCTGCACGGGGCGCGCGAGATCTCCGTCCTTCGGTATCGGTTTCCCTTTGGCCATCAAGGTTTCCAGACGATAGGAAATGGAGAGCTTGATGTTGTTCACCGCCTCCTTTTTGGTTTCTCCATGGGAGCGGCACCCGGGCAATGCGGGACAATGTGCGCGGTACCCCCCGTTTTCCTTCTCCACCAACACGGTGTAACAGTGCGTCGCCATCTCATGCCTCCCTTCCCGATCGATGAAATTTCACGGGACGAATTGTCGAGTTATCGAAAATGATTTGCATGAGGTGTGCCGCAACGATGGGATATCAGGAGCCCAGCAAAATCAGGACATTATCGGATCACAGGTCGGGCGAACACCAGGGAGGAGGCCGGAATCTATCAAATGTTCCAGATCGCTATCGCAATCTGGAAAATTTTCCACTGCCGCACCGGGTCAAAGTCCCAGCTTTTTCCGCCGGTACCGGAACGTGTGGTAATTGATCCGCAGGAGTTGCGCCGCCCGGGTCTCGTTTCCCCCGGTCAGGCGCAGCGCTTCCCCGAAAAGATGACGGTCGACCGATTCGTGCGCTTCGCGGAGGTCGACGCCCTCGGGAGGAAGCTGGGGGTGGAGGATCGCCTCGGCGGCGGGCGGGCGGTCCACGGAGACGTTTCCTTCTCCCAGGCCGAGATCTTCCCGCGTCAACTCCGGCCCTTTTCCCACAAGGACGCCTCGTTCCACGAAGTTCCTCAACTCCCGGATGTTCCCCTTCCAGCGATACCGCATCAGCGCTTCCCGGGCATCCCGGGAGATGCCGCTGAACGACCTGCCGAACTTCCGGCTGAATTCGAGGAGAAAGTGCAAGGCGATGGGGATGATATCGTCCCGCCGCGCCGTAAGGGAAGGAAGCTCCACACGGGCGACGGCCAGGCGATAGTAGAGGTCTTCCCGGAAAAGGCCCTTCCCGATCCGCTCCTGGAGATTTTTGTTCGTGGCCGAGACGACCCGTGCGCGGACCGTGAGCTTCCTCGTCCCCCCCACGCGGTAAAATTCCCCCTCTTCGAGGAAGCGGAGCAGCTTGGCCTGCGCCTCCGGGCTCAGATCGCCGATCTCGTCGAGGAACAGGGTCCCCCCTTCCGCCTGTTCCACCATCCCTTTCTTCCCGGCGGCGCTCGCCCCGCTGAAAGCCCCCTTCTCGTACCCGAACAGCTCGCTCTCGATCAGCTCCCTCGGGATGGCGGCGCAGTTCACGCTGATCAGGGGACCGCGGAAATTCGGGCTCCGGTAGTGGATCGCGCTCGCAATCAACTCCTTGCCGGTCCCCGTTTCCCCGAGGATGAGGACCGGGGTGTCCGCACTCCGGGCGAGGAGTCCCACGAACTCCATCACGTCCCTGATCGTGTCGCTCTCCCCGATGAAGCACGGAAGATTTTCCCGGAGGTAACGCTCCTGGAGGGCCTGGACCTCTTTTTTCAGCCGAATGGATTCGAGGGCGTTCCCGATGCTCATCTCCAGCGTATCGATATCGAGCGGTTTCACCACGTAGTCGTAGGCGCCGCTCTTCATCGCGGACACGACGCTCTTCACATCCTCGTAGGCCGTGATGACGACGATCAGGATCTCCGGGGCGATGGCCCTGAACACCGGGATGGCCTCGATCCCGCTCATCCCCGGAAGCCCGAGGTCGAGAAGGACGAGATCGGGCGGATCGACCCGGGCGGCGGCGACGGCGCTCTCCGCGTCGGGGAAATCCGCCAACCGGTACCTCCCCTCGAGGGCGATCGCCAGGGTCCTGCGGATGGTGTCTTCATCATCGACGATAAAGAGAGAGTACGGGATCATGCCGGAACTCCTCCCCTCGTCGCGGGGAGCTCGATCCGGAACTCCGCCCCACCCAACCGGCTCGTACCGACGCGCAGCGCCCCGCCGTGGTCGGCGACGATCCTGTGGCTGAAGCTGAGTCCGATCCCGGACCCGTCCTTCCTTGTGGTGAAAAAGGGATCGAAGACCTTCTCCCGGAGGGACGGGGGAACTCCCGGCCCCGAGTCGGAAACACGCACGACGATCCGCCCGTCCTGAACGGAGGACGCGATCTCCAGGAGTTTCGGTCCCTCGGCCCCTTCCATGGCCTGGCAGGCGTTCGTGATCAGGTTGACCAGCACCTGTTCGATCATCTGGGCGTCGACGCGGCACGTGGCGAGGTCGGGAGCCAGGTCCTTGAGGATGGCGATCTCCCGTTTCCGCAACGTCGACAGGGAGAGTCGGACCGCCTCTTCGATGACCTTGTTCAGGTCGATGGTCTCCTTGCGGGGAGGAAAGGGCTTGGAATAGTCCATGACCCGCTGGACGACCAATCCCATTTTCGCGGCGGCCGATTTCATCTGCTCCAGGATGAGGTCGATCTTTTCCTTCGTTTCGGGCTCAATCCCCGCGGATGCCCCGCAGGCGCGCTCGATGCTCGAGATGCTGATGTTGACCGAGGAGAGCGGATTGCGGATCTCGTGCGCGATCCCGCCCGCGAGAACGCCGAGCGACTCCAGTTTCTGCGCATTCACCATCGCCGCCTCGGTCCGCGCCTTTTCCGTCACGTCCCGGAATACGCGGACGGTCCCCACGCTGCGGCCGCTTTCATCGAGCACCGGGGACGTGCCGGCCTCGATCCTGCGGCTGGTCCCGTTCCGGTCGACGAGAACGTCCCCTTCGGGGCGGAACACCTCGCCGATGGGCTGCCCGGCGGCCTCGGCCTGCGTCCATCCCGTGATCTTCTCCGCCATCCGGTTGACGATCAGGACACGATCCTCCCGGTCGGTGGAGATGACCCCGTCCACGATCGATTGAAGGGTGACCGTGGCGCGCCCCTTCTCCCGCGACAGCATGTCGAGGGCGTTGCGGAGCGCGGAGATCGGGTAAACACGGAAGAGAAGGAACAGGAGCAGGGCAATCCCCAATCCGGCCATGCCCAGAAGCGCCGTTTCGATGATCAGCGGGCGAAGAGAGGCGCTCCCCTCGAGGGATCCGACGATCACGCCGGAATCCATCAGGGGATGGGATCGCGTCATCCGCGGCCAGCCGGGACGTTCCGTCCGCTGCGTCACGATGTTCCCCTCCTGGTCCAGGATCTGGAGGGATTCCGTACGAGGATCTTCCCCGCGCTTCACAAGGATCCCCTCGAGGCGGAGCGTCTCGTACTTCCACATGTCCGGGTTCCTGTTGATCAGGGAGGACACCTGCCGGGCATAGATCTCCGTTTCCGTCCGGAGATGTTCGTTCTGCAAACCCCACCCGTTCACGAAGTAGAGCACCGGCAAGGCCACCGCCAAGATCAGCAGCAGAACCCCGCCGAATCCCTCGATGAACCGTGGGATGCGCCGCCCGGGTTCCTTCATGGGAGGGTGCCTCCATCCCGCACCGCGCTCTGGCCGTTCTTCTCAAGGATGGCCGCTCCCGCGGGAGAGCGCACGAAATCGATGAACCGGCGAACCGAAGCGGGGATATTTTTCCTCGTCACCATGAAGAACGTCTTGCTGTAAGGGTACGACCTTTCCGCCATGGTCCGGACGCTCGGCACAACACCCTCCAGAGCCAATACGCGGAACGCGCGCTTCTCGGAAAGGACGAGCGACAGCGTCGTCCCCCCGAAGGCGCCCGGCACGCTTTCAATGGCGTCGGCCGCATCATGGTCGGTCGTGGCCATCGTCATCCCCTTGCGGCGCAAGGCGATGTCGACCGCCGCGCTCATCGCCGGGGAGATCCTCTTCAGGGCGGGAATATCGGTATCCTCCGGAGGGCGGAGAACGAGGCGGATCCGGTTGCCATTTTCCCAATCGCGCTCCCCGGCGTAAATCGCGGCGAGGCCTTCCAACGTCAGGCCGGTCATCTTCAGGGTGCCGTTGACGCCGAACACGAGGGGAGTCCTCGCGTACCTCGTTTCCACGACGCCCCGGGCGCGTTCCTCGCCGCTCAACGATCGAGCGCTCAATCCGACGTCCAGACGTCCCGCCAGGACGGCCCTGACGCTCCCGTGGCTCCCTATGCCCGGCAGGATAGCGACGCGGATTCCCGGGTTGGCTCTCCGGAACGCCTCCCCGAGGATCCGCATCGTCCCGATCGCGCCGCCGGTGCCGGAGATCCGGATCGTCTCCGCGATCGCACTCCGGGGCCCGGACACGAGCAGCACCGCCAGGATGGCGAGCGCCCAAGCTGTCACAGCAACTCCCGCACTTTTTTCAGCACGGCGATGTTCTGCGTGTGCCCCGTCATGTGGGCGACCACCCTCGCCTGCAACCGCCGGCCGAGCAAATAGAGATCCCCGATCATGTCCATGATCTTGTGGCGCACCGGCTCATCCGGAAATCGAAGGGCGTCGTTGATCGGTCCATCCTCTCCGAAGAGGACGAAATTGTCGAAACGCCCGCCGAGAGCCAACCCCTGCCGCTGCAATAGCCCGATGTCCCGCGCGAACCCGAAGGTCCGCGCCGGAGCGATCTCCTTCCGGTAGGTCGCGGGGTCGTCGAGCCGGAAAACGAAACGCTGCTTGCCGACCGGGGCCGGATACTCGAGCGTGTAATCGATTTCGAAGGCATCGCACGGCTCGAGCCGGATCGACGCCTTGCCGGCGTCGATCCGGAACGGCTCCTTCACCTCGATCTGATGCCAGTCCCCGATCTGGTTCTCGAAGCCGACTTCCTCGAACAGGGAACAGAACTGGACGGACGAACCGTCCAGAACGGGGACCTCGCCGTTGCACTTGATGAGCAGATTGCCGACGCCGTAGGCGTTGAGCGCGGACATGACATGCTCGATGGTCGCGACATGGGTGGTTCCGAGGCGGATCGTCGTGGCGTATCCGGTCGACTCGACAAAATCAAGGTGCGCGGGAACCGCCCGGTTGTCGGAGACCCCGACGAAGTGGATTCCCGAATTGGGGCCCAGCGGTTCGAAGATCAAGCCGCTCTTCTTCCCGGAGTGAAGCCCCTGCCCGTATAATACCGCGCTGCGTGCGAGCGTCCGCTGCGGCATGAGGGCGCCGCGCAACGTCTGGTTCCTGAACACCAGGGGTTGCAGTTCCGGCATCCCCTCCGGTGACCGGAGATCGATGGAGTCGGCGAGTTCGCCCGCAGACGGGCTCCGGGCGGCATCCCGGTCCCCCAAGGCTCTGCGAATCGCGTTCAGCACGACATCGAGTTCGAGCGGCTTTTCGATGAAATCCGAGGCGCCGAACTTGGTCGCCTTGATGGCCGTGGAAATCGTCGCGTGCCCGCTCATCATGATCACGGGGGTCTCGGGTTGCGCCGCCTTCATTCGCCGAAGCGTCTCGATCCCGTCCATCCCCGGCATCCAGATGTCGAGAATCACCAGCGACGGATGAAGCGATTGAAGCTGGGAGAGCGCATCGGCGCCGTCGCTGGCGAGCGCGCAGGAATACCCCTCGTCGCTCAGGACACCCTCGAGCGATTTTCTGATGCTCGCTTCGTCATCGACGATCAGGATCGGACCCGGATGCAGCATGGAGATTCCCCCCTCTTCCTTCATTGACCCGTACCGTCCAGTATACGTTTCAACCGCCTGGCCGCCTGTGCGATATCGTCCGCCGCCCCGATCGCGGAGATCACGGCCGCCGCATCCGCTCCCGCTTCCCGCACCTTCCGGGCATTTTCGGCGTCGATCCCCCCGATCGCGACGATCGGGAGACGGCAATGACGGCGGATCCGGGCGATCCGGTCGACGCCCAGGGGCAGGCCGGCATCCGGCTTCGTTCCCCGCGCCTCGAACACCGGGCCGATCCCGAGGTAATCCGCTCCGTCCTTCTCCGCCAGGAGGGCCTCCTCGACCGTATCCACCGAAACCCCGAGGATCTTGCCCGGGCCCAGGATTTCGCGCACCACGGACGCGGGCAGGTCGGCCTGGCCGACATGGACCCCGTCCGCGTCGGCCGCCAAAGCGATGTCGAGCCGATCATTCACGATGAAGGGAACCTTCGCATCGCGGGTGAGCTTCCGCAATTGCAGCGCCACCCGGTAAAGCAGCCCGCTGGAGGCTTCCTTATCTCGCAGCTGGAGTACGTCGGCTCCGCCCAGAATCGCCGCTTCCGCGACCTGAAGGTGGGACCTGCCCCGGCTTG
>Ga0214473_10003560_pt1 | contig 18861 bp, 18 predicted proteins | sample RVTome_7_FD_203509 | JGI IMG/M metagenome (GOLD analysis project Ga0214473, IMG submission 203509) | Soil microbial communities from uranium-contaminated site in the Upper Colorado River Basin, Wyoming, United States - RVT98D197 | ecosystem: Environmental > Terrestrial > Soil > Contaminated >... | reverse complement strand
TTTGGCATAACCTTCTCGAAAACCTTCGACCACCTTTTCTGTCACCTTCTTGGTAGCCTTGAGGATATTTTTCAAACCTTCCTTAAATAAATCCTTCGCTTCTTGGAGATCGTCATCTTCTATTTTTTTGTGTTCTTCAGACATTTCTACGAATCATGTAAACGCAAGACTTGTTTAAAATCCGAAATCCGAATATCGAAATCCGAAACAATTCCCAAATTCAAATTACCAAATTTCAAAAACTTTTATGTGAATCTGTTTCGAAATTTGTGCTTCGGTCATTTGAATTTGTTTAGGATTTCGGATCTCGTGCTTCGAATTTCCGTCCTTATTTGGACGGAACCGGCATCGCTTTCATCTTATCGATCTGGGCTCTTATTCGCTGGGCCCTTTCACTCTTTGGATCAACTTTCAGGTAGTCTTCCCATGCCTTGATCGCACCCTTGATGTCCTGCTTGTCGTGAAGAAGGACAAGGCCGATATTATACCGGCTGTTGACATGTTTGGGATCGTTTTGTGCTGCCTTTCTGAATTCTTCGATCGCCTTATCAAATTGTCCTAATTTTCTATACATGATCCCCATATCCGTTCTGACATCCGGGTTATCCGGCTTCACGGCAAGATATTGACTGTAAGCCTCGATGGCTTCATTGGGTTGGTCCGTATCAAAATAGAGGTTTCCCAATTCCGCCCAGGCCGCAAGGTTTTTAGGATCTTTCTTGACGATCTCCTTTAAGGTTTTAATTTTCGAGGCGACCTCCACAGGATCAGGCCCCTTGGGAACAGACATTTGAGCTCCCGGTGGGGCCATCTGGGGTTTCTGGACCATGGCAGGTTTTTCCGTCCCCCTTGTTCCTTTTAGGATGGCAACGGTCGCGCCGGCAATGAACCCGACGATAAATGCAATGACAACGAGCAGGATCACAGTCTCTTTCTTCATTTAATCTTCTCCTTTTTTTTCTAAAATTTTATCTTATAAAGACCGATTAATCAAATAGAAATTATAGAGTGGAAGTGACCTTCTATAGAATGAAGAAGGACGGAGTCTTCTTCACTGAAATTAAACTCTTACTGTGTGGAAATCCACGGAAAAGTGGGAGATTTTCCGCAGAGAATATGGCTCGATATTGGGTTCGAGTTGAAGAAACCTTATGAATTTTATGGAAGATACTGGAATTAATGGTTTTTTGTAAATCCCTTCAGATTTTTAAAAGGGAGAGAATCGATAAGGATTTTGGAATAGAAATTGCTTCCAAAAAAGTGGGGGAGTATATACTGAGCCTCCTCATCCTATTGCTGATAATCAAAAACAGTTGTGTTTGTTTAACCTTTCCTCTCTTCAATCGGGAAAGATGGACCATTTGATGAGACAAGTTAAGCTTTATAAAAGCCTCCGTTTTAAGATCATCCTCGGACTGATCGGCCTCCTCACCCTCACCATGACCATCCTTTTCACCATCCAATACTTTCAACATCGAGAAAAGATGATCTACAACCTCCAGGAGAACATCAGCCCCCATCTGACTCAAATGGTCAACGATGTCTTGAAAAGTTCGATGTTATCCAAAAACAAGGACGAGATGAAGTATATCCTTGAGGTGGTCCATCAATATCCGGATGTCAAGAACATCTTCATCCTCAACCGGACTGGCCGGATTATTATTTCCACCGGTGACAAAGAGGTGGGAAGGGTCATTGATATTGGTGATCCAACCTGCCAGGTCTGCCACCATGGAGGAACGAAGGCGCTTAATAAGACAGTGATTTACTCCTCTCTCCAGGGAGAAAAAATCTTCAGAAATGTTAACCCCATTTATAATCGGAGGGAGTGTTTCTCCTGCCATAAGCCTGAAGAGAAGATCACCGGAGTCCTGGTCACCGATTTCACGCTGAACAATATTGAGAAACAACTCCGGGCCGAATTGAAGGAAAACATCCTTCTCCTGTTCTTCACCATCAGCATTTCGACCTTGGTCATCGGGATTGCCCTGAATCAATTAGTGATCAAAAAACTCCAACATTTCGTGGAAGCCGCATCCCTCTTCGGCCGGGGTGATTTTAAAAGAACGATCAGTTTCAAAAGTGATGACGAGATCAAAAGGCTGGCCGACTCCTTTAACCTGATGGCCAAGACCCTGATGGAAAAGATGAGGCTGGAGCGAAAATATCTCTCCCAGATCATCGAAGCTCAGGAAAATGAACGGAGGAGAATCTCACGGGAGCTCCATGATGAGATCGGCCAGTCCCTCTATGCCATTCAATTCAATCTGGAGATGATCGATAAAGACCTTCCCCAGACCACGCCCCTTGTCCGCGGGAGATTGGGGGAAGCCAAGTCTTTATCGAGTCAGACCCTCACAGCGATGCGCCAGTTATCAATGGATCTCAGGCCCACCATGCTGGATGACCTGGGTTTGATCCCTACCTTGAGGTGGTATATCCAGAATTTTTCTAACCGGTTAAACATTGACTCTAACTTTGAGACCATGGGGTTTGAGGAGAAACTCCCTTCACAGATTGAAACGGCATTCTATCGAATCATTCAAGAGGCTTTGAACAATATTGCGAAACATGCCCAGGCCGACCGGGTTGAGATCTCCCTGATGAGAAGGGATTCGAGGATCCTCGCCTCGATTCAAGACAATGGCAAGGGATTCGATCTGGATAGGGTGCTACACCCGGAATCCCCGGAAAGAGGCTTTGGCCTCATCGGAATGCAAGAGAGGGTCTCCCTCCTCGGAGGACAGATGGATATCCAATCGAAACCTGGTTTTGGAACCTTGATTCACATCGAGATTCCATGTGAAATCGTGAGGGATGAGGATGAAAAAAATACGGGTTCTATTGGCTGAAGACCACACCATTGTCCGCCAGGGGATTGCTGCCCTGCTCGGGACTGAAAGCGATATGGAGGTGGTGGGGGAGGCCTCTAATGGGTTAGAGGCCATCGAATTGGCAAAAAAGCTGGCTCCGGATGTGGTTTTAATGGATATCGGGATGCAATATTTGAATGGGCTCGAGGCCACCCGTGAGATTAAAAAACTCTTTCCCTCCATGAAGGTTCTCGTCCTCACGATGCATGACAATGAGGAATGGGTCTTCCAGATCCTCAAGGCAGGCGCTTCAGGCTACCTGATCAAAGATTCGGCCATGATCGATCTCATCTCTGCACTTCGAGCGATCGATCAAGGGGATTCTTATCTCAGCCCTTCCATTTCGAAGAAGGTAATCGAAGAATACATTCGGAAAGCAGAATTGGGGGAGAAAAAGGGGGTTGAAGACCTCCTCTCCGCTCGGGAAAGGGAGATTTTACAATTGATCGCTGAAGGGAATTCCATCCCTCAGATTGCCTCCCTCCTATGTATTAGTAAGAAGACAGTTGAAGCTCACAAAACCCACATCATGGAGAAATTGAATATCCATGATAAAGTGGGACTCATCAAATACGCCATCCGGACCGGACTCACCAAACTCTAAGCGCATAGCGTAAAATCAAAAAATCTTCTTTTCCCATAAGGGATCAATTCACAACCTTTTAAGTAAAAATCCCCGCAAAAATAGGGGTCTTTTTTTTGAAATTTAGATGGATCCACCGATAGACAAAATTCTTTCTAAGAAATAAAGTGGGTTAGAGCAGAGATGAAGAAGAGCGTGGGGAAAGAGAAGAGGTATGCAATGGTGATCGATCTGAGGCGCTGTATCGGCTGCCATAGCTGTTCAGTCGCCTGTAAGGCAGAAAACCGTGTTCCTTTAGGGGTCTTTCGCTCTTGGGTGAAGATTATCGAAAAGGGAAGGTATCCAAACATCACGCGCCACTTTCTCCCGACTCTCTGCAATCAATGCGATCACCCTCCCTGTGTCATTAACTGTCCTGTTCAGGCGACCTGGAAGCGGGAAGATGGGATCGTGATCATTGACGAACATCGGTGCATCGGTTGCAAATACTGTCTCGCCTCCTGTCCTTACAATGCGAGATACATTAACCCCCTGATGCCGATCGTCCAAAAGTGTTACTTCTGCCATCACAGGGTCTATGCAGGCTTAGAGCCTGCCTGTGTCGAGGTCTGTCCTGCCAGAGCCAGAATCTTCGGCGATCTGAACAATCCTGATGATGAAGTCACCAAACTGATCTCCAAGCATCCCTTTCAGGTGCTAAAACCCGAAATGGGAACCTTTCCGCAGGTCTATTACATTGCTGCTGATCTAGACGCCATGGACCCTTTCGCCGGGAGGAAGGAATGGACGTAAATATCATCTACAATATTGAACATGAAATGCCTCTTGGTATCCCCATCGCTACTTACTTCTACTTAACTGGTTTGAGCGCAGGGTCCTTCATCATCTCCACAATGGCTTATGGATTTGGAATGGTCAAGTTCAAACCCCTGGGGAAGATTGGGGTGGTGATGGCCACCCTTCTTTTAGTGATTGCTCCTATGATATTGCTCATTGACCTTGAGCAACCGTTGAGGTTCTGGCATCTCATCCTCTATCTGAGGATTACCTCTCCCATCACCTGGGGGACTTTTCTTTTAACCCTTTATCCCGTCAACTGTATGATCTACGGATATTTCATGTTCAAAGGGGACATGAAGAGAACTAAAATTTTTGGCCTGCTCGGAATTCCTCTCGCTCTTCTCGTTCATGGTTATACGGGGTTCATCCTTGCCCTGGGAAAGGCGAGGGTGCTATGGAATACGGCCATTATGCCTCCCATCTTTCTTGTTTCGGCCATGGTTTCTGGGCTCGCTATGATGATTCTTGTAGTGATCGTTAAGGATTTTATCATCCAAAAGGGAAAGGACCCGAATCGGGATCTCATATACGCTCTTGGAAATTTTTTGGTCGCCAGTATCGTCTTAGACCTCATTCTGATCGGCATCGATCTCTCAGTCCTTCTCACCTCCACCACGGAAGCGTATCGGGCGGCTCTGATGCTTTTGAATGGGCCATTCAGTTTCCTTTTCCTGGGAGTGGAGCTCATTTTAGGGGCGATCATTCCCCTTTTACTTTTCCTTTCCCCTTTCACAAAACGTTGGATTCCGGCCTATGTCATTGCCTCTGTTTTGGTAATGATCGGGATCTTTGCGATGCGATGCATTATGGTGATAGGGGGATTGACCCTCCCCTTAAGTTGAAGGAATAAAAATGTCTGGAATAAGTCGAAGAGATTTCATCAAATGGGGCGTGGGGGGAATGGCCGCCCTGGCCACCGGACTTCCGCTCGAAGGAAAACCAGCCCCTGCGGAAAAAGGGAAGAGTATTTCACGAACCACAGGGAGAATGCGGAAATCGATCCCCAGTGTCTGCATGATGTGTCCAGCGAGCTGTGGGATCCTGGGATATTTAGAATATGGGAAAGTCATCAATATTGGAGGAAATCCCCTCGATCCTAATAGTCGTGGGAGGCTCTGCGCCAAGGGGATTGCAGGGCTGAACCACCTTTACAATCCTGATCGCATTCCAACTCCATTGAGGCGAGTTGGAAAAAGAGGCGAGGGCCGGTGGAAGCAAATCTCCTGGGACGAGGCTTTTAATGAGGTTGCCTCCCGACTGAAAACGCTTCAACCCGAAAGACAGCACCATGATTTTATCCTCCGTAATGCGTGGGATTTGTCCAGTAATAATTTGGCCTGGAGATTTGCTTCCGCCTTCGACAGTTCAACCACTTTTCATCATGCGGTTCTGGAATCTCCCAATGGGGCCTTCGCTATTCATGATGTATCCGGTCACTCCATCGGAGTGGGTGATGTGTCCCATACCCGATATATTCTCAACTTTGGAGCCAATCCTTACGAGTCCCATTATTTATTTGTCCCTTTCATCCAACGGCTGATTGATGCCCGGATCAATCTGGGGGCGAAACTGGTCACCTTTGATGTCAGGATTTCTCAAACGGCTGGAAAAAGCGATGAGTGGTTTCCGATCATCCCCGGAACCGATGGCATGGTCGTACTGGCTATGGCCTATGTCATTGCGAGCGAAGGTCTCTGGGACAGGGAATTCATTGAACGATGGACCAATACCTCTCCTGCGCGGCTCTTGCGCCACCTCAGCGCCTACACACCCAAAAAGGCAGAGACCGTGAGCGGAGTCCGGGCTTCGGATATCAAACGTATTGCGGTGGAATTTGCTACAGCAAAACCAAGTGTCGCTATAGGAGGAGGGGGAGCCCTGAAACATATCAATGGTACTTCAAACCAAAAAAGTATCCTCCTTCTCAATGCGATGGTGGGAAGTCTGGATACGAAAGGAGGCTTTCTCTTTCCTCAAGGTTATCTTCTCGACCCTCCTGATCCGAAACCCCCAAAATCGCAGAGGATGAATCCGGAATCCCAGAACCTTTTTGTCCGGGTCGCTCGGGGAACGCAGCCTGTCGGGGTTCTGATGACCCATATGGATAACGCCGTTTACAGGGGACCGAATTCAAAACTCATCTCTCATGTCCTCGAAGATGAAAGCAAAATCCCTTTCCACGTCTCCATCGATCCATTCCTTAATGAAAGCAATCTCTATGCAGACATCGTGCTGCCGGAAGCGAGTTACCTTGAACGTTGGGATCTTCTCTCACCTCCTCCGATGGATGGGATTCCTTATATCGCCTTGAGACAACCCATTGTTAAACCTATGGCACACTCCCTCCCCTTCCCAGATATTCTCATCGAACTAGCCCAGCGGATCGGCGGTGGGATGGAGCCTTATTTCAGGTTTGGAAAGATGGAACATTATATCGAAGCCATGATCCGTAAGATCCCTAAGCTGGTGGATGTCGGAGGAATCGATTTTCTGATGGACAAGGGGATCTGGGTCAATTCCGAATTAAAACCTGATCGAAAGAGATTGAAAACACCCTCCGGAAAATATGAATTCGAGCCCTCTCTCCCCACTTATTTGCCAATTCCACATCACCAGCAGTTGAAAGAGGGCGAATTTCATCTCATCACATTTCAGTGGAATGTCCACTCTTACTCCCAGACGGCCAATTGCAAGTGGCTCATGGAAATTGTCCATAGAAATCCCCTCTGGATCAATGAAGAAACAGCCAGGAGAATGAGTTTAAACGATGGCGATCGGGTTAGGGTCACCTCTTCGCTGGGCTCCATAGTCACCCCGGTTTTTGTGACACAAGGAATTCATCCACGGGTGGTTGCTCTCTCCGACAGTTTAGGGCGCTGGAACTATGGACGGACCCCGCAAGGGAAACCGTTTCAAAGTCAGGACCCGGAGACCAATCTTCTCTGGTGGGGAAAACATGGGACTGGTGTCCATCCAAACCCCATCATACCCATCCTTCAGGACCCGTTGGGAGAGGGACAGGGGTGGATGGATACAGTGATAAAGGTAGAAAAGGTCTGAATCCTCTCAACCCCTTCATTCCCCCCCATGATTGATATGGGGTTGGGGGGATTTGGACTGACATGAACTTTTGCATACTTCTGTCATTCTCGCCCCGATTTCCATCGGGATAAACTCCAGCGGGAATCCAGGAAGAGGTTTTAAAAGAGATGAGGGCATAGATTCCTGCTCCCCGCTTTTGCGGGGACAAGTTTACCCCTGCGAAGGCAGGGGCAGGAATGACAACATAAAAACTTATCAGATTACTTTCAAAATAACTTTAAGGAGGAAGCAGATTAATGGAAACGATTCGATTAATGTCTCTGATCATCATCCTGGGACTTTTCGGCATCACTTTTCTGGGCCTTGCCATCAAAATCGTTAGACAGTATGAGCGAGGCGTCATTCTCCGATTCGGCCGGCTCATCAAAACAAGAGAACCTGGCTTCAATATGATTATCCCCATCGTCGATCGGATGATCAAGGTTGAGCTCCGGGTCGTCACCATGGTGGTGGAACCCCAGGTCGTCATCACTAAGGACAACGTCACCATCAAAGTCGACGCCGTCGTTTACTTCATGGTGAAGGACCCCGTTAAGGCGATTCTGCAGGTAGCCGACTACATCAAGGCAACCACTCAGATTGCTCTCACCACTCTCAGAAGTGTCCTGGGACAATCTGACCTCGACGAACTTCTCTTCGAGCGGGATAAGATCAACAAACGTTTGAGTGAGATTATCGATCGCCATACGGAACCCTGGGGGGTGATGGTGAGTGTGGTGGAAGTGAAAGATGTTCAGTTGCCCGACCCAATGCAGAGGGCCATGGCGAGACAAGCCGAGGCAGAACGGGAGAAACGCGCAAAAGTCATTCATGCACAGGGTGAATTCCAGGCCGCAGAGACCCTTCGGCAGGCAGCCCGAATCATTTCCATTGAGCCCGCTGCCCTCCAGTTGCGATATCTCCAGACGCTCACGGAAATCGCCGGAGAAAAGAACAGCACCATTATTCCCATCACCCTGGATATCGCCAATACACTTCAGGCCATCGGCAAAAAGGGTGGGGTCCCAGATATGCTGACGAATGAGTAATAGGGAGGATTGCGGTGACGTTGAAAATTCCTCATATTCCTTTTTGGGCCTGGACCTTAGGGGGCATCCTGATCATACTGGGTGTGAATGCCGCTGTGACCCTGCCCACCTATACAACGACCAAGAAGGAATTCTGTATCACCTGCCATCACCAACAGAGGGAGTCTTCGTTTTGGGAGCAATCGACATTACATCCCAAGATCAGCTGTTCGGAGTGCCATGCGACCGGTCATGCCTTGATGCCGAGCATCAATATTTTTCCTCTGAAGAGCGGGGGGGAACATGCCGGCTTCTCTGCCAAACTGGATCAGATCAATCCAAACTGTATCCGTTGTCACCCTGGTGTTTTGGCTATCGAACGGACTTCTCCCAATTTGAATCCTTATAATATTTCGATTCCGCACCGTTTCCATATCGAACAACTAAAAAACTCCTGCACCGCTTGCCACTACAATATTTATCACGACCCCCATGATCCACCCACCTTTCGTCCTCCCAAAGAGGCCTGCTTTGAATGCCATCGTCGGGAAAAGACCTCATGCTCAACCTGCCATCCCAAAAAGACTATCCCTCTGCCCAAAGCGTTGGAGGTCTCTCATTCGGAGTGCAGTAAGTGCCATAAGGGATTTGAAGATGCAAAAATTAAGATTTACGACCTTCCTTTTCCTCACCGGAAACACATCGCAAGAATATTGAACTGTGATGTCTGTCATGCTTCGGGAGAGGAACATGGAAAGATCCTTAAGACAAGAGTGGAGTGTTTGCGGTGTCATCATCAAACCGCATCGAACTGTACGAAATGTCACGATACCCAGGTCAGGTTCATTCAGGGGGAAGCCCTCGGAGAGAAAGAACATCTGACCGATGTGATGGCAGAGGGGGTGAAGTGTGTCGAATGCCACACCACGATCTCCCAGCGCCATTCCCTGGCAGAGGTTAAAAAGACCTGCGTGCAGTGCCATGAGACCCGGTATGGTGACATGACAGACGGATGGCAAAAAGAAGTCTCTGAGCAAATGAAAAAGCTGAAACTCTCTCTGGAAGATTTGAGGGCCCGGAAGAAGCTGGTTCCCGATTCGGAAAAGCGAAAGGTGGAAGCCCTCACCAAAGAGGTGGAAGAAGCTCTGAAAGCGATTGACCAAGATAAGAGCAAAGGGGTTCACAACTTCATCTATGCCGAAAAATTGATATCGGAGGCTGAAAAGAGGGTTCTAACTACACAGAAGTCCATTCCAAAAAAGTTGGAATAGGGGCCACACACCAAGGCAATCCGTGCCTGACTACCCTGTCTATCGACAAACAAGTCTGCCTGCGGTAGGCAGGCGCAAGCGGGGTAGGACAGGGAGGAGGGTGAAATGGAAACAAGGGTTTTTAGCAAGAGTTGGTTTTCCCTTATCATTTCTTATTCGATCCTTGCCTGGACAATCATCTGTATCATAGGAACCTGGTTCATCATCCTGAAATACGGGATTCTTCTGAAGGGATTGATCGCCGTTGTGACGACTTTCTTCTTCGCGGCTGCCATCTGGGGCATTCCATTAACGGGGTTCATACTTTTATCCCTATGGGTGACCCCTGAAGAAGACACCCCTTCTTATGTATGGTTTAAAGAATTGATTAGGAAAGGGATGAGGAGAAGTTAGTTAGAAAATAAAGGTTTCGTCTCACGGTGAGGGTAAAGATGCCCGCCGCAGGCAGAGATGCCCGTTTCGTTAAAAGGCAAAGTAAAACAACTGGTTATCGTTGTTGATGCTCGTATCGATGCAAGAAGCTCGGAAACGATGCTCGAAAACCCAGTTTCTCTTGCCGAGTCTCGATACAAGCTTCGTCACCGATAAACGTAACCTTTTCATGTCGAAACGGGCTTCGTAACCGTAACTTTAACCCAAACACCCAGAGTATTTTTATCGTTCGAGGGTGTCACACCCGTCATGAAAAATTAGTTTCGTAAGGAGGTAAGACAAGATGAAAGAGAGCGAATACACCTATTTTTCAGCCTTCATGACTATTACTCGGGCCATCAGTTCATCCTTGGATGTTAAAGAGGTTCTCCATCTGATTGTAAAAAATACCTGCGAGCTCACGGGTTCAAAGGGATGTACCCTGATGCTTTTGGATGAAGAGAGTGAGAGATTGGAAGTAGAGTCATCTTACGGGTTGAGCCATCAGTATGTTGGAAAAGGCCCTGTCTGGGCTGATCAATCTATCTCTGAAACGCTCAAGGGCAAGCCGATCATCATTGAGGATGCCGTACGAGATCCGAGGGTTCAATATCCTGAGGAGGCCAGGCGGGAAGGGATCGCTTCCGTCATTTCTTTGCCGGTCATTTTAAGAGAAAGAGTCATCGGTGTTCTACGCCTCTATACCTCTGTTCCCTGTCGATTCACGGAAGATGATATCCATTTTCTTTCTGCCATTGCCATCCAGAGCGGCCTGGCTATCGAAAATGCGAAGATGCACGAGCATGTGAAAACGGATTATGAAAAACGGATAGCCTCTTCTTTGGTTATGGAATGATCTTATCTAAGGTCACGTAACAGAAATGTGATATAGTGAAGCAATTATTTCAAGCAGGATTCAGGTTCAAATCTAATCCACCTTCCCCGTTGAAGACTTCTTTTAATATTTTTTTGATCTTTTCAATAAGATAAGGTTTCTCCACATAAGCCCAGGCCCCTCTCTCCTCGGCCATTATTTTAGTCTCCTCTTTTCCATGTGCTGTAATAATAATGACACGGGGTGAAGGCTGGGATTGTTTGGTGATTTCCAACACTTTCCATCCATCCAATTCCGGCATGATCAAGTCTGTGATGATGAAGTCGAAGTGTTGTGATTGGGCGGCCTCGACAGCCTTTCTTCCATCCTCAACCGAAATGACATCATAACCCTCCTGAGACAGGGCCTGGGTAAGAGACCACCGGATCAGAAACTCATCATCAGCGATTAAAATCCTACAGGATGTCATGGCAGCCCTCCTTTCAGAGAGCCATGGATTTAAGATTTAAACTCATCGTTTGGATGGAGACTCATTGGGTGATGAGGCTGCCTCTTTGATGAGCAGATCCTCATGCTTAATTCCATAAGCCTCGATCATTAAATCTAAAAATGCTCTTGCGTCAGTGAGCCCACCCAGATGGGTATAAACGATCTCATGAGAACCATCTCCAGCCATTTTGGTAGCAATAAAAAATGGAGTTCTGACCTCTCCCAATATCTTGTGGATTTTAAAGTCTTCGTCAGGAAAGATAGGAAAGGGGATATCATGGTTCTGCTTAAAAACTTCCACTTCTAAAGAAGAATTGCCTGCCCCGATACCGATTAATTTAATTTTTTCCCTGAACTCTGGGTGATTCTCAATTTGGCGATAGAGTTCAACCATGGCATTGGCAGTATTCTGGCAAACGGGGCAATATAGATTAAAGACCTTAATGACCACTGCCTTCGCTTTAATCTGCTGGATTTTGAAAAAACCATCTCCTGAAAGCCCCAAGTAAATTTTTTCAACTGAATTTTTAGGGATGGGAAGGCTGATGATGGGGAGTTTTTCGCCTTTGGCCGGGTATGGATTCACGGCAAAGACAGAGCCGCTAAGGGCCAAAGTCAGAAGGACAATGACCACTAAAAACCTTAGAATTTTATCCAACATTGATATTTTCCTTCGAGATAAGACTTGACGCCATTTTACAAGCAAAATGCATACCTTAAGCAACCGGCTCCTCAGAAAATTTTTGAAAGAATACAACTATTGAATATATATTGTGAATTTAATTTTACCTCAGTCAGTTTAAGACCCACAAAGGAATTTGTTCATCAAAAGCATGTGATTTTCCACAGAAGAGTGAGGGATTTTACTCACTCATGTAAAGATGCCGGAAGCCTTGACGAAGTATACTTGATCAGATTATCTTAATAATAAGATCGTTGGGATTAAACGCCAATAGGGTAGAGGGAAGTAACCGACCATGGGTCAAAGGAGAGAAAAAATGAAAAAAATGGCATGTGTTTTAGCCTTCATGATGTTCTTTTCCTGGCCAGCGGTTATTTTTGCTGGGGGATTTAAAGTTTACCCGGGAGCCCAGTTGGAAGATATTTACGAGCCAAAACAATCAGAGGTTGGTGCTAAAATGTCAAAGGCTCCTAAAGTCATTATTTTTACGACCAATGATTTTTTTGAGAATGTCGTCGCTTTTTATCGCGGCACTGCGAGAGAATACAGGGTACCTGGCAGCGGTGGAAAGCCTATGAGGCTTTCTTCAGGACAGGAGCTTAGGGAAGCCTATTTTATCTTGGACGACGCTGGCGACATCATGACTTCGAAGCACTGGGTTAAGATTCAACGGCCTTATCTGAGCAGAGAGCGAACAAAAGAGGGCTTCAAGGGGAAATACGGTGCCCCCCGTCAAGTCACTGCAATAATCGAAGAAGATAAAAGGAGTTACCCATAAAGAAATCCGAAAATCCTATTGAGATCGAATCGTTAAGAAAAGGTCCCATCTTAACCCACTTCTTTTCCCCACTCGTTATAAACCTTCTGTGAGTTCTTTATCTCCCTGAGAAGTGCTGCAGACGCAGAGACTCATCTTTTTTATTGCTTTTTTTATAGATTGGTTTAGAATAGTGCCAGGTACTATTGGGGGGGAAAATTGTCAGATTTTTGGGAAGGGAGAGATCCGTGCTGGGTTATCCTGGGGTGTTCGAAGTATGTCTATACAAACTGTCCTGCCTATCATTATCGGGACAGGCCCTGCTGGGAAACAGCTTACACTCAATGTGAAGTCTTAATAGGCATCAAAAGGGATTGTAAAAGTTGTAAGATTTTTAAACGTTATTCTGTTGCAAAAACCGATATTCGTCCAGTGATTTCCCCGCCGAAAGATTCTTAAAATAAAAAGAAACGAATTTTACCTTTCTATTGTTAAGTCCGATCACTATTCCCCATCATTTTTTAAGCCGTGTCCCATCATGGATTTTAAAATGCTTCGTATGTTATAAATTATCGTGAAAAATTTTTATGATATTCCTCTGCCCCGATAAGCCTCTCCATGTTATGAGGGAAGAAAGGAAAGATGATGCGACCTCTTTATTTGGGGTTGATTTACCTCATGTTTTTTCTATCCGGCGCGGCAGCGCTGGTTTATCAGGTCGTCTGGGTTCGGTCTTTGACCCTGATTTTCGGTGGTTCCCATTTGGCTGTCACAGTGGTTTTGTCCATTTTTATGGCTGGTCTTGCCATCGGGGGGTATGCCATTGGGAAGTATGTTGATCGTGTTCAGAAACCACTCAGGTTATACGGTTTCCTTGAGTTGGGGATTGCTGTTTTTGCCCTGATCTTCATGGAACTGATGAAGTTCTATCCTTCGATTTATATCGCACTCGCTCAGGGCAAGGATCAATCCCCTATCTATCTTACCTTCATCCGCACTCTATTTTCAGCCATGGCTTTAATTATTCCAACGACCCTCATGGGAGGGACTCTCCCGGCTTTGTCACAGTTTGTCTCCCGCCGGCCCGAAACCCTGAGGGGCTATCTCTCCTTCCTATACGGTTTTAATACTTTTGGAGCAGTGTTGGGAGCATTGGCTGCAGGTTTTTTCTTTCTCAGGTTCTATTCTGTCAGTACCACCACCTATATCGCCATCCTGACAAATGCGTTCATCGGTCTTGTAAGTATTTTGATTCAGGATAAGGCAGCCATTGCCCTCTCTTTCAAAAAAACGAAAATCGAACAAGAAAAAGGTTTAACTCCGGAGAAATCAACCACTCCTTCAGGCGGGTCCATTGGGGAAAACCTGCTCCCACTCAAATTGGTTCTATGGGGAATCGGGGTCAGTGGGTTCTGTGCTCTGGGCTATGAGGTGCTCTGGTCCCGAATTCTCAGCATTGCTGTGGGAGCAAGCGTTTACAGCTTCACCACCATGCTTGTCGCCTTTCTTGCCGGAATTGCTTTGGGCAGCGAGGTCTATGGCCTTCTGCCAAAGTTTTTCAGGGTGGAGGAAACCAGGGCAGAAAGGTCCATCTCATGGTTTGGGATCGTCCAGATCGTCATCGGAGTCACTGCCCTTCTGGTCACCCTTTCTATTCGGGATATCCCCGTTAACTCGGTCCGTTTGCAAAACTTTTTCCTCGGGAGGGGGATAAGTTCTTTTGGATTGAGGACATGGTCAAATTTCCTCCTCGCTTTCTTTTATATGGTTGTTCCCGCCTTTTTCATGGGAGTGGCCTTTCCTTTGGCGGGGAAAGTTTACGCGGAGCATAAAAAGAGGGTGGGGAGCGCCGTGGGAGAGGTTTTAGCCTATAATACGGTCGGGGCAATTTTGGGGGCAGCGATTAGCGGTTTCATCATGATCTACTTTTTTGGAATTGAACGTTCCCTCCAGATGTTAGCGATCATCAATATCGGCTTCGGGTTGCTCATCTTCTTCAGCTTAATGAACATCAAACTGTTGCATATAGGGATATCCTCCCTGAGCATTGGAGTTTTACTTTTCTTGAGTTTTAATCAAAGCGTCTTCAGGATATGGGATATGAAATACTTTGCCATTTTCAGGAGCAACCAGCCCGAAGCTTTTCGGACTCCGGAGATGGTCCGGGAGGCGATCGAAAATACGGACGTCCTCTATTACGGAGAAGGGATTGAAACCATCGTCAGCTCCATAAAAATAAAGGGAGGGGAGCAATCGTTTATTACCAATGGGAGGGTTGAAGCTTCCTCCCATCTTCAGGCTCTCCAGTGCCAATTTACACTGGGTCACTTGCCCATGCTTTTAAATAAAAGTCCTAAAAGAGTTCTTGTCGTTGGGCTGGGAAGCGGAATGACGCTCGGTGCAACCTCTGTCCATCCGAGTGTTGAAGAGGTGACCCTTGTGGAACTTGAACCCAAAGTCATTGGAGTAGCAAAGACCTTTGAGAAATACAACCACTCCGTACTGAATAGCCCGAAATTGAAAGTTGTCTTTAATGACGGCCGCAATTATTTGACAACGACCAAGAACAAATTTGATGTGATCACCGCAGACCCCATTCACCCGTGGTTTCGGGGGGCTGGTTACCTCTACACGACCCAATATTTCAAACTTGCTTCAGACCATCTCAATCCAGGGGGCGTCATCTGCCAGTGGCTTCCGATCTATGAGATGACCCCGGACGATCTCAGGTCGGTCGTGAGAACCTTCAACGAACATTTCAAATATACCATGCTTTGGTTAACTCATTATGACGCAGAAGTCATAGGGAGTAACACCCCCATTGTCATCGATGAATCGGAGCTCGAACGAAGAATCGCAGAATCCCCTATTTTGAGTGATCTGAAACAGGTGATAATGGGATCAGCCACCGACTTTCTCAGTTATTTTGTGATGGGAACAGAAGCCATGAGGAGGTTCGGTGAGGGAGGGGTCATTAATACGGACGATAACCTCTACCTTGAATTTTCCGCCCCCTTTTCCATTGCCACCCGTTCTGTCATGGAAGACAATGTCTATGCCCTGATTAAGCACAGTGAAAACATTTTGCCTTATCTGGCTCCCGAAAAGGATAAGAAGGAGAGAACCTCCCAGGGGAAAAAATGGGCGGCCATTCATGAAGCAGGTAAAATGGGAGGACCCGCTCTTGCTCTATTTCTCGGAGGGAAGACAGGGACCCCGGAATTTAAAACTTATTTAAAAGAATTGGACAAAAAATTTCCGGAATATGCACCGGGAAGATTTTTGGAAGGTGAATACAAGACTCTCCAATCCATGAATCCAAGACTACTGCAAAAGCTACCTTTAATTTTTGCAAATCAAAAAGGGGGAAAGAAGGTTGTAGAAATTTCCGCCGTTCTGGTCCCGATCAGCCAAAGCAGGGCTTCCATTATGTTTGTGGATAATCAGGCCAGGGTGGTTTACGGACAGCTCTATGTCTGGGATTATGAAAAAAATGAATTCGTCAATCGCTTTATCAATGAGGTCATGTCGAGCATTCGTGCTGTCTATCAGCAAGAGGCCATGAATGCTCCCCGCCAAGTGGGTGGGGTCCCATTGGCACATCCCACCTTAGGTAAAATAAAGGATATTATTACATTCAAGGTGCAAGAAAACAGCTCTTCTGCTCAAAGGCAGCTTAAACCTTAAACACTCCTTCTCTTAGAAAAAGAAGAACCAGCAATCATTATTTCCCTTCTTAGGTAATCGAAATCTTACTCTATTGAATAGGCGCAAGGACCTTCGATACTGGAAAAAAGGATTTTGGACTTTTAGGGGAGTAGGGGGGCTCTACCTGTGTGAATAAAAAAGGGGCTGAGGCCGAAGAAAGCTTGGGGGGGGTTGGTTGGATTTTCTTCGGCAAGCCCCTCACTGGTCTGGAAAGCAAATTTCATTCCAATGGAGAGTGTTTTTTAAGTCCTCTAACTTAAGTTTCCATTGTTCATAGAAATCCTTAAATTCTTCAATAAGTTTTAATGCAAATACCGAGCAAGGCGCTCCCACACATTGATTGGAAAGATAACTAAAAAGCAAGGGCCATACGATTTTAGTGAGTAAATTTCCCCACCTTTGAGCAGTTTCTCGCAACCTGACCTCTGGGAATGCTATCATTGATACTTCGACGGCACCAAACTCTACCCTTAAGGAATGGTCGAAATTGTAGCTCAGTATCAACTCTGAGCAAACTCCGGCCTTCAGACCGGAGAGAGCCGAAGAGTTGATTTTTGAAAAGTAAAAAGGTATAAATGGTTAGATTTTTCTCTAAATAGTTAGGTGTTTTTTTTTGAAAATCATTAAGGATTTTAGGAATATTCGATGCGTTTCATACTCAGACAGACTTCTTTATCCTTTAAGGTCATCTTTGTCACCAGCCTGATCTTAATCTTTGCCATCTCCTTTAATGTCTGGTGGAATACAAGCCTTCATGGAGCCAGCATTGAAAAATTGACCCATGAAAAAACAAAGATTATTTCAGAGTTCATCGAAGAGAATGTCATCCGGTCCATGGAGAAGGGAAGACATTTTGATATGCACCGTATTTTGAAAACTTTTATTGTCTATAAGGATGTCCGGAAGATTAATCTCTTCAGTATGGAGGGAACGATCAAGGCGTCAACACAGGATGATGAATTAAATAAAAAGGTAGGAGATGTGCAGTTCTATCTGAAAGACCACCATTTTATCCGGGAGGAGATGGTTCAACATAAGGATGGAAGCAAAGAGAGAGAAAGGGTCTACTATTTCAATAGCCCCATTTTAAACAGGCCAGAATGTTATCAATGTCATGATAAAAAAGAGAAGATCATCGGCATCCTGAGCGTGTCCAACTCTTTGAAAGAAATGGATACGATGATTTCGAAGATCGAGATCCACTCGATTATCCTTGCCGTTATTACCATTGTATTTTTATCTTTTGTGCTTGGCTTCCTATTTTTTAAACTCATCAACGTCCCGATCAAGAAGGTGACGGAGACAATGAAAAAGGCAGAAGAGGGCGATTTAAATGTTAGAGTGAATGTTAAGAGCAGAGATGAAATGGGACGTCTGGCTGAGAATCTCAACATCATGATCGAGAAGCTCAATTTGGCAAAGGAAGAGGCAGAAAGATATCATCAGGAACTGATGCAGAGGGCCGATCGGATGGCTTCCATCGGGGAGTTGTCCTCTGGAATTGCCCACGAGATCAGGAATCCATTAGCAGGGATTCAAGGGGCTATTCAAATCCTGGCGAATGACTTTTTGAAAGAGGACCCTCGAAGACAGGTGACCGATGAGATTCAAAAACAGATCTATAAGTTGGAACGACTGGTGAAAGATCTGCTCAATTACACCAAACCTGTCCCTGCAAATTTCTTACCCGCAGATATTAATGAGCTGATCAATAAGGTCCTCTCCTTCTTCGTTACCCAGCGTGGGAAGTCAGATGACTTTAAAATTGAAAAGAAATTTGCTCCCCTGCCGAAAACAATGATCGATCCAAATTCCATGGAGCAGGCTTTTTTAAATATCATCCTCAATGCCCAGAAGGCAATGCCCAAGGGGGGAAATTTTACCGTATCGACGGCATTGCTTCCTCCAAGAAAAGATGACGGGAAAGAAAATCAGGAAGTCCAGGTTATTTTTGAGGATACCGGTGTTGGAATTTCCAAAGAGAACCTGCCCAAGGTCTTTAATCCCTTTTTCTCAACCCGTTCGGATGGAACAGGTTTGGGACTATCTATTACCAAAAATATCGTGGAGCAACATGGGGGCAAGATAGAAGTAGAAAGCCAAGTCAATATGGGAACAAAATTTATCATCACCCTCCCAGCAATTAAATAACGCATAGCGCAAAGGGGGTAAGCATCAAATTCCAAGCACCTGCCTTCGCCGAAGCGGCTTCGCGCAGGCAGGCCAAATATCAAATAAACTCCAATGACCGAAAAACAAAACTCTAAACGATTCGATTTAGAAGAGAGAACATTTCAGTTCGC
>Ga0214473_10003559_pt1 | contig 18863 bp, 13 predicted proteins | sample RVTome_7_FD_203509 | JGI IMG/M metagenome (GOLD analysis project Ga0214473, IMG submission 203509) | Soil microbial communities from uranium-contaminated site in the Upper Colorado River Basin, Wyoming, United States - RVT98D197 | ecosystem: Environmental > Terrestrial > Soil > Contaminated >... | reverse complement strand
CGATGCGGGGGCGGTGAGGCAGCTCTACCAGCTGCGCGCGGCGCTGGTTCCCGCGGCGCTCGCGTTGGCGGGCTTGCCCGACCGCGGCACCCGGAAGCGCTTGCGCCAGCTAACCCGGGAGATGCGGCAAGCCCGCGGCGATCCTGACATGATCCTGGACATGGATGGTGAGTGGAATACGGCATTGACCTCCCCGTGCGCCAATCCGCTGCTTCTGGACCTGATCGAGCGCGTTTCACAGCGCACCCGCCCGGTTGCACGGGCGTACCTGCGGGGGGAGGGCGGCATGGTGGCGGCATTCTTCCGCCTCCACGAGCACGTAATAGCGGATCTGGCGCGCCGGGATCTCGACCTGGCCCTGGCCACGCTGCGGCAGGAACTGCAGGCGGCCACCGAAGGCATTGCTGCATGGCTGAAGGTGGCACGGCCCGCCTGCGCTGAGATGCGCAGGCGTTGACTACCGCTGCCTGACCCGGTGGGGCGCGGCTGGACGGCGGGCGCCATTCCCGCCATTCTCGAGGTGACATGCACGTTCAGGCCGATCCCGATTCACGAGGAGAGAGGTCCATGCGGCGGAGCTCGATCATGCCGGCCACCCTGGCAACGCTGGCCATGCTGGGCACACTGGCATGCGCGGCGGCGCCGCTGGCGGCGCAGGAGCCGCCCGTCTTCACCCGCGCCGACACGCTGCGCGGCACGCACGGGCCCGAGCGCTCCTGGTGGGACGTCACGTTCTATGACCTGCACGTGCGGGTGAGTCCCGCCGACAGCACCATCGCGGGGTGGAACGCCATCTCCTACCGCGTGGTCGAGCCGGCCGCCGAGCTGCAGATCGACCTGCAGGAGCCGCTGGTCGTGGACAGCGTTCTGCAAGATGGGAAGCGGTTGAGCGGCCGGCGCGAGGGCAACGCCCTGTTCGTGGCGCTCCGGGCGCCCCAGCCGATGGGCGGCGTCAAGACCGTGACCATACACTACCACGGGACGCCGCGGGCGGCCGTGAATCCGCCCTGGGACGGCGGCTTCATCTGGCGGCGGGATCCGGCCGGCGCGCCCTGGGTGGCCACCGCCAATCAGGGGCTCGGCGCCAGCGTGTGGTGGCCGCTCAAGGACTGGGGCGGAGAGGAGCCGGACAGCCAGCGCGTGGCCATCACCGTACCGGAACCCATGGTGAACGTCTCCAACGGACGGCTCCGCGGCGTACGGCCGAACGGCGACGGCACCACCACGTGGGAGTGGTTCGCCGGTAGCCCCATTAACAACTACGGCATTGCCGTCAACGCCGGTGACTACGCCCACTGGACGGAGTTCTACCAGGGGGAGGCGGGCGTCCTCACACTGGACTTCTGGCCGCTGGCGGTGAACGAGGCGGTGGCGCGCGAGCACTGGCAGCAGACCCGTCCGATGCTGGCCTGCTTCGAGGACTGGTTCGGGCCCTACCCGTGGTACGAGGACGGCTTCAAGCTGATCGAGACGCCCCACCTGGGGATGGAGCATCAGAGCGCGGTGGCCTACGGCAACGAGTACCGGAACGGGTACCGCGGGCGGGATCTTTCCGGCACGGGACGCGGGCTCACCTGGGACTTCATCATCATCCACGAAGCGGCCCACGAGTGGTTCGCCAACAACATCTCCATGCGGGACGCGGCCGACATGTGGATCCACGAGAGTTTTGCCAATTACGCGGAGAACCTCTACGTGGAGTGCCAGACCGGCAGCGCGGCCGCGGGCGCGGAGTACGTCATCGGGACGCGCGCCAGCATCCGCAACGACCGCCCCGTCCAGGGCATTCACGGAGTGAATTACGAGGGCTCCGGGGACATGTACTACAAGGGTGGCAACCTGCTGCACGCCATCCGCCAGATCATCGATGACGACGCCCGCTGGCGCGGCATCCTGCGGGGGCTGAACGCCGACCTGGGCCGCACCACGGTGAGCGGCGCCGACGTGGAGGCATACATCTCCTCCCGAGCGGGCACGGATCTGTCGAAGGTCTTCGACCAGTACCTGCGCACCACGGACGTCCCCGTCCTGGAGTGGCGGCGCGAGGCCGGCACGCTGCGGCACCGGTGGACGAACGCGGTCGAGGGGTTCGACATGCCGGTGCGCGTGCGCACGACGCCGGATGCACCGTACGAGTGGATCCGGCCCACCACCAGCTGGCAGACGAGCCGACTCCCAACCTCCGGCGGTGACCTCGAGGTAGACCCGAATTTCTACGTGGGGGCGCGGCGCGCTGGCTGAGGCGGGCGGCGCGGGCCGGCTGATGGGCATGGCCGCGTGGTCCGGCTTAGCGGGGTCTGGAGACCGCGCCGCACTGTACGTTGTGGGCGGCGCGGCCGCAGTCTGCGCCGCCCTGGCCGCCTTCCTGCCGCCCGTCCCGGACCATGCCTACCAGTTCTGGATGGCGGAGCGCCTGCTGGACGGTGCCCGCATGTACGTGGACGTGGGCGCGGCGGACATGCATCCGCCCCTCTTCACGTGGAGCGCCACGGCGCTGGCGGCACTGGGCCGCGCGCTGGGTGTGGCCGGGCTCGGCATCTATCCGGTGCTGGTGGCGCTGGCCACCCTCGCCGCGTTGGCGGGCGCCTGGCGGCTCGGGCTCCGCGCGCCGCTGCTGCTGGCCGCGGCCGTGGCGGCCCTCTTCCCCGTGGCAGGACCCTATTTCGCGCAGGGCGAACATCTTGCGCTGCTCTGCGCGCTGCCCTACCTCGTGGCCGCTGCCCGGGAGGAGCAGCGCGTGCCGAATTCGCTGGCGGGGCGCGTAGCCGTGGCGCTGGCCGCCGCCTTCGGGCTGGCCATGAAGCCCTACTTCGCACTGGTCTGGGTGGGCGTTGAACTCTACCGCGCTCGTCACGGCAGGGCCCGCGAGCTGCTGCGCCTGGAGAACCTGCTCATCGGCGGCGCCTTCGTGCTGTACGTGGTGGCCACCGCGCTGTTCACGCCGGAGTTCTTTCGCAACCTGCCGTGGCTGGCGGCGCTCTACCCGCGCTTCGCGCCGGTGCCGTTGGGCAGCTTGCTGCTGGACCCGCGCCTGGCGCTGATCGTGGCGGGCATGCTGGCCGTCCGTCTGGCGCCGCTGGCGGGCTTCGAGCGGCGGCTGGCGGACATCCTCTCCATCGCGGCCGCGGCCATGTACGTGGCCCTGCTGGCCCAGGAGAAGGGCTGGGGCTACCACTGGTATCCGGCCGTGGCGCTGGCCGTGGTGCTCCTGGCGCTGGCGGCCCGGGCGTACCTGTCCCGTGCCCGCCCGCTCGTGGCCGCGGCGCTGGCCGCCGCGGCACTGGCGTGGATGCCCTTCCAGGTGGCCCGGACGGAGGCGCTGCTCGACGCCTTCCCCGGTCACCGGACGGAGCTGGCGGAGGTGGTGGAGCGCTTCGGCGGTGAGAGCGCCTTCGTCGCTTACAGTCATCTGCTGAGCGCGGGCTTCCCGGTGGTCAATGTGACCGGATCGGCGTGGGCATCCCCCTACGGGCACCTGTGGATGGTGCCGGCCATGTATCGGGACGCGTGGGCGGGCAGGGCGCCGCTCCGCTACGGGCAGGAGGGGCGCTGGCGGGCGTTGGAGGCGGACATCCTGGAGCGGCTCTGGGCGGAGGTGGAGCGGCAGCGGCCGGGGCTCGTCCTGTTGGAGCGCCCGCAGGCGAGCGGCTTCAGCATGCGGCGCTGGTTGGAGCTGGATGCGCGCTTCGCGGCGTGGCTGGCGGACGCGCCCCTGGTGGCTCGCGTGGGGCCCTACGACGTGCTGCGGCCGTGAGGTCGATCAGCGCGCGCCGACACCCGTGAACACGTGCACGTACCGGTCGCAGCACGGCTCGATGAAGCGGATCACCCCCTGGCTGATGGTCTGCACCACGTGCTCGTCCAGGCTCGTGAAGCCGAAGACATGGTTCAGGGGTGGGTCATAGGTTACTTCCCACTCCGGCTCGTTCGTGGTGATCGACAGGCGCTGGAGGGCCGTGTAGTTGGTCGTGGCCACCAGCTCGTCATCGCGGAAGCCGCGCACGGTGCCGTTCAGGTCGTACTCGAGCGTCACGGTGAACCCCGTCGAGATCGGGTCGTGCTGCGCGCCGGCTATGCCGCCTTCGGAGGCCACCCACCGCCAGGTGCCGGCGAACGCGTCCTCGGGGGCTGATACGGAACCCTGGCATGCGCTCAGCAGCAGGAGTCCCGACAGCAGCACGCCGGACGCCAATGTAGCCTTCATTGCAGCCTCCGGTAGCGGGTCTTACGTACCTAGAGAACGCCGCAGGCAGGCCTCACCGTGACAGCGGCTAGGCGTTCAGCCGCTCGCGCAGCACCTCCTGCACCACCTCCGGATTGGCCCGCCCCCCGCTGGCGCGCATCACCTGGCCCGTGAAGAAGCCCAGCAGCCCTGTTTTGCCGCCGCGATACGCCTCCACCTTGCCCGCATTGGCCGCCAGCACGTCGTCCACCATGGCGCCGAGCGCACCGGCGTCACTCACCTGACGCAGGCCCAGACGGGCCACGATCTCGGCCGGGCGCCCACCACGTTCTCCCAATTCCTCAAGCACCTGGCGTCCGGCCGTACTGCTCAGCTCACCCTCCTCCACCATGGCCACCAGCGCCGCCAGTTCGGCCGGGCCGAACGGCAGGTCACCCACCGGCCGCTCACCGCGCACGGGCGGCAGCTCGTGGATCACCCAGTTGGCCATGGCGGCGGAATGGCCGCGCGCTTCCACCGCGGCCTCGTAGAAGTCCGCCACTTCGGGGTCCCGCGCCAGGATCTCCGCGTCTGTCTCGGCCAGGCCGTAGGTGGACACGAAGCGTTCCGTGCGCGCTTTCTCGGCAGCGCTCTTCGGCCGCGGGGGCGCCTTCTCCCGGGGCCCTGCTGCAGGCGACGATGACGCCGCGTCGCGCGCGGCCTTTTCCTTCTTCTGGGCGGCGCGGGCCTCGCCGGCGGTCGGCTGCGCGCCGCCCTTCTTCCGGGCCCAGGTGTCCTTCAGCGTGACGGTACGGTTGAAGACAAGCCGGTCGGCCTCGGACATCTCCGCGTCCGTGATGAAGTAGCCCACGCGCTCGAACTGGTGGTGCACGCCAGGGGGCGTCCCGGCCAGCGCCGGTTCCACCAGGGCGTCCGTGAGCGTCACGAGCGAGTCGGGATTCAGGTAGCTGCGGAAGTCGCCCTCCTCACCCGCCGCGGCGTTGGGGTCGGGCGTGGTGAACAGGCGATCGTAGAGCCGTACGGTGCACGGTACCGCATGGCGTGCGCTCACCCAGTGCAGGGTCCCCTTGATCGTGCGGCTGTCGGGGGCGCTGCCGCCGCGCGTTTCGGGGTCGTAGCTGCAAAGCAGCTCGGTGATCTCCCCCGCGCCGTCCTGGACCACCTCGTCACAGCGGATGATGTAGGCGCCACGCAAGCGCACCTCGCCGCCGGGCACCAGCCGGTGAAAGCCCGGCGGCGGGTCCGCGGCAAAGTCTTCCCGTTCGATCCACAACTCGCGGCTGAACGGCACCGTCCGGGAGCCGGGCAGCCCCACGTCGCGAGGGAAGTCGGGCAGCTCGAAGCTCTCCTCCCCGTCCGCCGGGTAGTTGGTGAGCACCACCTTGAGCGGGCGGAGCACCGCCATGCGGCGGGGCGCGCGCGCGTTCAGGTCCTCACGGATGGCGTACTCCAGCTTGCCGATGTCCACCCGGCTGTTGGTCCTGGTCACGCCCACCATGTCACAGAAGGCGCGTATGGCCTCCGGCGTGTAGCCGCGGCGCCGCATGCCGGCGATGGTCGGCATGCGGGGGTCGTCCCAGCCGTCCACGGCGCCGTCGTTGACCAGCACGAGCAGCTTCCGTTTGCTCAGCACGGTGTAGTCCACCTCCAGCCGCGCGAACTCGGTCTGGCGGGGATGGCTGGGCACGGGCGCGCGCTCGATGAGCCAGTCGTAGATCTCGCGGTTGTTCTCGAACTCCAGCGTGCACAGCGAGTGGGTGACGTGCTCGATGGCGTCCTCGAGGCAGTGCGCGTAGTCGTAGAGCGGATAGATGCACCAGGCGTCACCGCGTCGGTAGTGCGTGGCGTGGCGGATCCGGTACAGGACCGGATCGCGCATGATCATGTTGGGCCGGGCCAGGTCGATGCGCGCCCTGAGCACGTGCGCGCCGTCAGGAAACTCGCCCGCCCGCATGCGCCGGAAGAGGTCCAGATTCTCCTCCACCCCGCGGTCCCGGTAGGCCGTCGGCCGGCCCGGCTCGGTGACCGTGCCCCGCGCCGCCCGGATCTCCTCCTCGGTGGACGAATCCACGTATGCGTCTCCCTGCCGGATCAGCTCCTCCGCCCAGGCGTACAGCTGCTCGAAGTAATCCGAAGCAAAGTAGAGGTGCTCCCCCCAGTCGAAGCCCATCCACGCCACGTCCCGCTTGAAGGCCTCCACGTACCGTGGATCCTCCGTCTCGGGGTTGGTGTCATCGAAGCGCAGATGGCAGCGCCCGCCGAACTCCCGCGCCAGCGCGAAGTTCAGCGTCATGCTCTTGGCGTGGCCGATGTGCGGGAAGCCGTTGGGCTCCGGCGGGAAGCGCGTCACGACGGCGGCATGCTTCCCGGCGGCCAGGTCCCGGGTGATCATGGCCCGGATGAAGTCCGTGCCGGCCGGCTTTTCTGCGGTGCTCACGTGCGTCCTTTCGGGATGCGTCCTCTGGATCCGGCTCAGTCCTCCAGCGTGAAGCCGATCTTCACCGTGACCTGCCAGTGCGCCAGGTTGCCGTCTTCGATATGCCCGCGCGTATCGGTCACCTGGAACCAGCGCATGTTCTTCATGGTCTTGGACGCCCGCTCGATGGCGTTCCGGATGGCGTCCTCGATGCTCGAGCCCGAGGAACCGGTGAGCTCGATCTGCTTATAGACGTGGTCGGTCATGGAATCTCTCCCGATTCTGGGGTTCGTGGCTTCGCGCGTTTCGTGGCCTCCGCCCGCAGCGGATCCTCCGGCCAGTAGTGTTTGGGGTAGCGGCCCCGCAGGTCCTTGCGGACCTCGAAGTAACCGCTCCGCCAGAAGGACGCCAGATCACGCGTGACCTGCACGGGCCGCCGAGCGGGCGAGAGCAGGTGCAGCGTGAGGGCTACCCTGCCGCCGCCGATGCGCGGCGTGTCCGCCAGACCGAACATCTCCTGCAGCCGCACCGCCAGGACCGGTGCTGCGGGGTCGCCGTAGTCCACGGCGATCCGGGACCCGCTCGGCACCTCCAGGTGCGTGGGCGCCAGCTCGTCCAGCCGCGGCCGATGCTGATGGGGCAGCAGTGCCAGCAGGATCTGTCCGAGGTCCAGGCGCCGGAGGTCGGCCGCCCCGCGCGCGCCCGCCAGCCAGGGAGCCAGCCACGCCTCGAGACTCTCCACCAGCGCCGCGTCCGAGACGTCCGGCCAGTCGGGCTCCAGCGCGTGCAGGAACGCCATGCGCTGCCGCGTACGCTCCGCTTCCCGGCCCCAGGCCAGCAGCTCCAGACCCTCCGTACGTACGGCCGCGAGCAGGGCCGGGAGGGCCTCGGTGTCCGTGATACGGGTGTGCGACCCCTCCCGCACCACGATGGCGCCGAGCCGCTCCGTGCGCGTGGCGCGCAGCCGTTCGCCCTCCCAGTGGACGCTCTCCTCCACCACCATGTGCTCGGCGAAGAGCCGCTCCACGTCCTGTGCGGCGAGCGGCGCGGCCAGCCAGATGCGGCTCTCGGCGCCGTGGCCACCCAGCTCGGGCGCAACCAGCCATTCCTCGTCGGCCAGGTCGTCGGTGGGCTCCACGGCGGCGCCGCGGCCGTTGCGCAGCAGGAAGCGACCCCGCCCGCCGCGCCGCCGCGCCACCCGATCGGGGTAGGCCAGCGCCAGGAGCGGCCCCGGGTCGGCGTCGTGCCCCGCGCCACGGGGCGCCACCGGGCCCCCAGGGCCGCCGCCGGGCGCCTCCGCCGCCAGCAGGCGCCCCACCCGCCGCTCCAGATCCGCGGCCTCCCGCGCCGCTCGCCGGACCGCGCCGCCCTCGACGCGCGCCCCGCGCACCTGGGAGGGCAGGTGATCATCCCGGCCGCCAGCCCGGACCCGGCCGAGCAGCTCCAGCCGCAGGCGCACGTCACTCCCGGGCGCCGATTGGCCGCCGTGCAGGACGTCCCGTTCCGCCAGGAGCGCCGCCAGGCGGCACGCCGTGCCGAGCGCGTCGCCGGTGCCCGCTTCCAGGAGCATGTGCGCCAGGCGCGGGTGCAACGGCAACGCGGCCATGCGCCGGCCGCGCGCCGTGACGGCGCCGGCGGGGTCCAGCGCGTCCAGTTCGGTGAGCAGCTCGCGCGCCTGGGCGAACGCCCCGGCCGGCGGCGGATCCAGCCAGCGCAGTTCGGCCGGGTCGGCCACCCCCCAGACGGCCAGCTCCAGCGCCAGCGGCGCCAGGTCGGCCTCCAGGATCTCCGGGGCGGCGTGCGGCACCAGGCCACGCTCCTCGGCCTCCCCCCAGAGCCGGTAGCAGACGCCCGGCGCCACCCGCCCCGCCCGCCCGCGCCGCTGATCCGCCGAGGCCCGGGAGACGGGCAGCGTCTCCAGGCGCGTCATGCCAGTGCGCGGAGCGAAGCGCGGCGCCCGCGCCAGTCCGGCGTCCACTACCACCCGGACCCCTTCAATGGTGAGCGACGTCTCGGCGATGGCCGTGGCCAGGACCACCTTGCGGCGGCCGGGGGGGCTGGGCGCGATGGCGGCGTCCTGCGCCTGGCGCGGCAGGTCGCCATACAGCGGATGGATTTCGGTACCGGCCGGCACGCCAGTGTCTCGCAGTATGGCCTCGGTGCGCCGGATCTCCCCGGCACCCGGCAGGAAGACCAGTACATCCCCGTCATGTTCGATGAGCGCGCGCCGCACCGCGGCGGCCGTCGGCCCCGCCACCCGCCAGCGCGGCTCCGGCGCGCCCAGCCAGCGGGTCTCCACCGGGTAGGCGCGTCCCTGGCTGCGCACCACCGCGGCGCCGTCCAGCAGCGCGGCCACGGGCTCGGCGTCCAGCGTGGCCGACATGACCACCACGCGCAGATCGGGGCGCAGCAGCGCCCGCGCCTGGAGCGCCAGCGCCAGGCCCAGATCGGCGTGCAGGGAGCGCTCATGGAATTCGTCGAAGAGCAGCGCCCCCACGCCCTCCAGCGTGGGGTCCGCCTGCAGCAGGCGGGTGAGCACACCCTCCGTGACCACCTCGATGCGGGTGCGGCCGCTCACCTGCGTGTCCATGCGCACCCGGTAGCCCACGGTGCCGCCGACCTGGTCGTCCAGGAGCCGGGCCATGTGCGCGGCCGCGGCGCGCGCGGCCAGCCGGCGCGGCTCCAGCATGAGGATGCGGCGGCCATCGAGCCATGGCGCATCCAGCAGCGCCAGCGGCACGCGCGTGGTCTTGCCCGCGCCGGGCGGGGCCACCAGGACGGCGGCGCCGGCGCCCTCCAACGCCGCGCGCAGGGCGGGCAGGGCCTCGTCGATCGGGAGGGGCTGCATGCCTGCGAATGTAGGGCCGACGAGAAGCGCGGCCTACTGCCGCGCGTGCAACAGGAACGCCAGGTGTGACCGCACACATGCTTGCATACGGAGCCTGCCGGAGCCACTTTCAGGTAGTATCGTCCCCTTCAGCACACCGCCGAGGCTGACCATGAGTACGCTTCTCTCCGCGCGCCTTCCCGTGCGCTCGATCCTGACCACGCTGACGTTGGCCGCCGCGCTGCCGCTCGCCGTAGCGCCGCAGCCCGCAGCCGCCCAGACCGTGGACGCGGCCCTGCTGGACGGCCTCAGCTACCGCTCGGTCAACTTCACCCGCGGCGGGCGCGTGACCGCGGTGGCCGGGCACGCCGCGCAGCCCAACACGTTCTACATGGGTGGAACCGGCGGCGGCGTGTTCAAGACCACCGACGCCGGCGAGTCGTGGGAGCCGATCTCGGACCAGCAGATCGCCACCGGGTCCATCGGCGCCATCGACGTGGCGCGCACCAATCCGAACATCGTCTACGTGGGCACCGGCTCGGCGGCCATCCGCAGCAACGTCATCGTGGGCAAGGGCGTGTGGCGCTCCGATGACGCCGGCCAGAGCTGGCGCCACGTGGGGCTGCCGGACGTGGGCCAGATCGGCGAGCTGGTAATCCACCCCACGAATCCCGACGTGGTCTTCGTGGCGGCGGTGGGCCAGCCGTTCGGCCCGAACCCCGAGCGCGGCGTCTATCGTACGCGGAATGGCGGGCAGAGCTGGGACCGTGTGCTCTTCATCTCGGACAGCACAGGCGTCTCCGATCTGGATGTGGACCCCTCCAACCCGGACGTCATCTACGCGGGCGCCTGGCGCGCCGAGCGGAAGCCGTGGACCATCATCAGCGGGGCCATGGAGGGTGGCGTCTACAAGTCCACGAACGGCGGGGACAGCTGGGACAAGCTGACCAACGGCCTGCCGCGCGGCATGACGGGCAAGATCTCGATCAGCGTATCACCCGCCCGGCCGAACCGCGTGTTCGCCCTCATCGAGGCGCTGCCCGATGAGATCGGGCTCTACCGGACCGACAATGCGGGCGCCACCTGGAGCCGCGTCAGTGACAACGGCGCACTCGTGGGCCGGCCGTTCTACTACACCTACGTGGATGCCGACCCGGTGGACCCGGAGCTGGTGTACGTGAACAACCTGTCCTTCCAGCGCTCTAGGGACGGCGGCGCCACCTGGGAGCGCGTCAACACGCCGCACGGGGACAACCACGGCATATGGATCAACCCGGGCAATCCGGACATCTTCATCCAGTCCAACGACGGCGGCGTGAACGTCACCCAGGACGGCGGCGAGACCTGGACCACGCAGATGAACCAGCCCACGGCCGAGATCTACCAGGTGGCGGTGGACAACCGTGAGCCCTACCGGCTCTACGGTGCCCAGCAGGACAACAGCACGGTCATCGTCTCCAGCGAGGGCCGCGGCGAGTTCGAGGGCGGCCCGGGCTGCGAGACCGGACCCATCCTGCCGCATCCGACCAAGGAGCACATCGTCTACGGCGCCTGCAAGGGCCGCCACTACGTGACGAACCAGAAGACCGGGCAGACGCTGGAGTACTCCATCGGCTCCATGGACTTCTACGGCTTCAACCCCAGGGACATGCCGTACCGGGTGCAGCGCGTGGCGCCGCAGGTGTCCTCGCCCCACGATCCGGACGTGCTCTACTTCGGCACGCAGTTCGTGCACCGCACGCGGGACATGGGAGCCACCTGGGAGACCATTTCGCCCGATCTGACGTGGAATCCAGCGATGGGGCACGTGCGCTCCGGCACGCCCATCACCGAGGACATCACGGGTGAGGAGTACTACTCCGTTCTGTACGACATCATGGAGAGCCCGGTGCGCAGGGGCGTCATCTGGGCCGGCTCCAACGACGGGCTCGTCCACGTCACGCAGGACGACGGCCGCAGCTGGACGAACGTGACGCCGGCCGATTTCCCCGAGGGCGGCCGCATCAACATCGTGGAGCCGTCCCCCCACGATCCGGCCAGGGCGTACTTCGCTTCGTACCGCTTCCTCTTCAACAATGACTTCGCGCCCTACATCTACCGCACGGACGACTACGGGCAGACGTGGACGCGGCTCACCACGGGCAACAACGGTATCGCCGCCGACAACCCCACGCGCGTGATCCGGGAGGATCCCGAGCGCGCGGGGCTGCTCTACGCCGGCACCGACGACGGCATGTACATCTCCTTCAACGACGGCGCCAACTGGCAGCCCTTCCAGCAGAACCTGCCGATCACGCCGATCACCGACATCGAGCTGGCCCACGGGGACGTGATCCTGTCCACCATGGGCCGCGCGTTCTGGATCCTGGATGATCGCTATCCGCTCTTCGAGATGAGCCCGGCTGTGGCACAGGAGCCGGTCCACCTCTATGACATTCCCACCGCCTACCGTGGCGGAGATGGGGCGCTGATCAGCTATTCCCTCGCGTCCGCGCCCTCCGGAAACGTGACGTTGGAGATCGTGGATGCCTCGGGCAACGTGGTCAGCACGGTGGAGAGCGCTGCCGGCGCTGCCGCCGCCGGCCAGCAGGGCATGCGTGGCGGGCAGGGTCGCTTCGGCGGGGGTGGCGGTCGTAGCCTGACCGCCGAGCGTGGTCTCAACCGCTACACCTGGAACCTCTCCGACACGGACGGAATGGGCGTGCTGCCCGGCCGCTACACGGCGCGCATCCGTGCGGGTGGCGCCACGGCCGAGAAGCCGCTCCGGGTGGAGATCCTGCCGGCGCTGGTGGCGGAGGGGATCACCGTGGCGGACCTCCGCGAGCAGCGCGACATGACTCTGCAGGTGCAGGCCCTCTCGGAGCAGGCCCGGGACATCACGGAGCGGATCGAGGCCGCCAAGGGCACGCTCCAGCAGCGCAACGCCACGGCGCTGCTCACGCGCCTGGAGGCAATCGAGGATGCCTTCGTCAACGAGCGCGGCTCGGCGTATCCCGAGCGGCGCCTGAACACGCAGATCGGCCGCTTGAGCAGCCTGGTCAGCCGCGGTGAGCGCAAGGTCGGCAACCACGATCGCATGCGCTACGACGAGCTGGTGGCGGAGGTGGCGCGGCACGAGGCCGCGCTGAACCGGCTGCTCACGGAGGCGGGCATCGGCTGAGGCCCTCTTGTAAGCGACGTCCCCTGCCACGCTGCCTCGCGCCGGTCATCTCCGGCGCGGGGCTGGGTTCATCGGAGGCTGACGATGGCGGCCATGCGACCGATTCTGCTGCTGTCCTGCGCCCTCCTGCTCGCGCGGCCGCCCGCGGCGGCCGCCCAGGAACCGGCGGGTGCGGACATCCTGCGCACCCCCTCCCGCGCACAGGTTGCGTTCCGGACGAGCGTTCGGCGTGCGGCTCCGATCCGCGCAGCCGACGGGGTGACGCTCACCCGTGTGCCCGCGCCCGTGGACCCACGAAGCCGCGTCGTCCTGCTGGCAACGCTCGGCTCGGCTGTGGGCCTCGTGGGGGGCGCGCTGCTCGGTGATGAATGGAATTGCTGTGCCTCCGCCGATGACCTGGGCCTCACGAGCGTGATCCTCGTCGCGGCGGCCGGCTCGGCCGCCGGCGCCGCCGGCGGCGCGGTGCTCGGTGGCTCCGCCGAGCTGCCGGTTACGTTCGGCGGAGCGCTGCCAGGCGCGGTGGTGGGCATCCTGCCCGGGCTGCTGCTGGGCTACGTGGGCGGACGGGCGTTCGACGTGCCGGGCTTCTTGGGGGGCTATGCCCTGGGTCAGGGCGTGATGACCGGCGCGATGGCGGGAACCCACTGAAGCCGGCGCCGGCCGGGGTGGTGGCGGCGCGGTGGAGGAAGCGCGGGCCGCGGCCCCCGCCCTGTTCGATTGGCCCGGATTGATCGCGGGGTACGTGCTCGGCCAGGGCGTGATCACTACGTTCGTGGTGGACGGTCGCTGAGGCTGGCGCCCAGACAGCGCTCCACCTGTCGCCGCAGCTCCATCAGTTCCAGAGGCTTGATCAGCCGTCCATCCGCCTGCCATATCCAGCCACTGTCGTCCGATTCGACAGCGCCGACCAGGAGCAGCACGGGTCGGTCCGGCTGACCGCGGCGCAGCGCATGGAAGAGGGCGGACGTGCGCGGTCCATCCGCATCGCTCGCAACCAGCCAGAGGCGCGGCTGTGCGTCCATGAGGTCAGGAAGCTCACGGGCATCGCCGGAGCCGACCGCGGAGAACCCCCACCGGTCGCATGCGCGGCGCAGGAGGATGAGCACGAAGTCGTTCGGTTCGAGAATGGCAACATCCACTCCGGGCCGCGCCGGTTGCCGGCGGGCATGCGTACCTTTAATCTCCACCGTGTAACCAGCGCAAAAGTGGACGGAGTGGACGCACCACCATAGGGTGGCGCGGTGGGCGGAGCAATGGCTGAACGGGACCCAGCAGTACCGGTTCAGCGCCTCCGCGCGGCCGTATCCGTGCGTGTGCGATACCGCTCTCTCCGTCAGGTGGCGCGGGAGGTGGGCATGAGTCCCACCGGGTTACGCAAGTTCATGGCGGGCGGACAGCCATACAGCGCAACGCGCGTGAAGCTGGAGCGCTGGTACGTGCGCGAGCGCCTGCCGGAGGAGACGCTTTCCACGGACGCGGCGGCCCTTGCGCTGCGCTCGCTTACTGAGGCATTGCCCCTGGATGCGGCTGGCGCCGTCGAGCGCCGGCTCCTGGAAGTCCTCGCTGACGCGTACGCCGTCGCGCCGGATGGCGTGCCGTCCTGGCTGAAGGAGCTTCAGCGCAGGGCTTGAGGCGTGCCGGAAAATGTCCATGGCCATGGCGGCAGGACGGGCGTCGTCGCTTACGACGCCTTCAGCCGGTGCGCGAACTTCTGTCGGAACTTTGCCACCTTGGGGTTGATGACCGCCTGGCAATAGGCCTGTTCGGGATTGCGGGCCAGGTAGTCCTCGTGGTAGGCCTCCGCCGGCCAGAAGCGCCCGAGCGGCACGATCTCCGTGACGATGGGGTCGTCCCAAGGCCCGTCCGCCTCCAGCGCCGCCTTGACCTCCCGCGCCCCCTGCGCCTGCTCCGCGGACTCGCTGAGGATGATGGAGCGGTACTGGGTGCCTACGTCCCCGCCCTGACGGTTCAGGGTGGTGGGATCGTGAACGGCAAAGAAGATCTCCAGCAACTCGCGGTACGGCAGCTCGTCCGGATCGTAGGTGACGCGCACCACCTCCGCGTGCCCCGTGGCGCCGCTGCATACCGCTTCGTAGGTGGGATCGGGCGCCTTACCACCCGCGTAACCCGACGCCACGGCGCCCACGCCCTCGAGCTGCCGGAAGATGGCGTCCAGGCACCAGAAGCAGCCGCCGCCCAGCGTGGCGGTCTCCGTTTTGGCTTCGCTCATGACCTTTTCCCTTTACCCTGACCTTGCGCCGCGCGGTCCCGCCGCGCATTCCTTGTGCGCCCCATCCGCGTCCAGTGCACCCTGTCCTTCGCGAACCCGGAGACGATGAACGTCCTCCTGAGCATGGCCCGCGCCATCGATCGCGCCAATGAAGGCATCGGCCGCGCCGTTTCATGGCTGGCCGTGATCATGGTGCTCATCGGCGCTTACAACGCCATCGTCCGCTACCTGGGCCGCTACATCGGTTTCAACCTGAGTTCCAACGCCTACATCGAGATGCAGTGGTACCTCTTCTCACTGCTCTTCCTGCTGGGCGCCGCCTGGACGTTGAAGCAGGATGCCCACGTGCGTGTGGATGTGTTCTACGCGCGCGTCTCGGATCGCGCCAGGTCCTGGATCAATGTGGTGGGCAGTGTGCTGTTCCTCATCCCGTTCTGCGTGTTCGTGCTCTGGGTCTCGTGGCCGGCCGTGCGCAACTCATGGCAGGTGCGGGAGGTTTCGCCCGATCCCGGCGGGCTGGTGCGCTGGCCGCTCAAGGCGGTGATCCTGGTGGCGTTCATGCTCCTCCTGCTGCAGGCGCTGTCCGAACTGGTGAAGGAGATCGACCGGCTGCGCCAGCGGGCGCCACGGGCGGCGGAGTCCCACGGGGAGGGCGTCTGATGCCTCCCGAAATCCTGGCGCCGCTCATGTTCGTGAGCGTGTTCGCCATCATCTTCCTGGGCTACCCCGTGGCGTTCGCGCTCGGCGGCACGTCCCTCCTCTTCGCCGTCGTGGGTGTCCAGTTCGGCTACTTCGACTGGTTCCTGCTCTTCGCCATGCCGGAGCGCATCTTCGGCATCATGGGCAACCTCGTGCTCCTGGCCGTGCCCTTCTTCATCTTCATGGGGATCGTGCTGGAGCGGGCGCGCCTGGCGGAGGACCTCCTCACCACCATCGCCAAGCTCTTCGGCGCGCTGCGCGGCGGGCTGGCGCTGGGCGTGGTGTTCGTGGGCGCGCTGCTGGCGGCGGCCACGGGCGTGGTGGGCGCCAGCGTGGTGGCCATGGGCACCATCTCGCTGCCCGTGATGCTCAAGTACGGCTACTCGAAGCGGCTGTCTTCGGGCGTCATCCTGGCCTCGGGCACGCTGGGGCAAATCATCCCGCCGAGCATCGTCCTGGTGGTGCTGGCCGATCAGCTCAACGTCTCCGTGGGTGACCTCTTCCTGGGCGCGTTCATCCCGGGCGTCATGCTGGCCACCTTCTACGCCATCTACGTGACGGGCGTGGCCATCTTTCAGCCGGCGGCGGCGCCCGCCCTGCCTCAGGCCGTGCGCGACATGTCCAGGGGGCGGCTCATGCGCGACGTGCTCAAGGTCCTCATGCCGCCCCTCATCCTCATCCTGCTGGTGCTGGGCAGCATTTTCGCGGGCGTGGCCTCACCCACGGAAGCGGGTGCGGTGGGCGCCGTGGGCGCCATGGCGCTGGCGGCCATGCATCGGCGGCTCACCTGGCGCGTGGTGCGCGAGGCCGGCGAGGAGACCACCAAGCTCACCACCATGGTGGTCTTCCTGCTCATCGGCTCTACCGCCTTCGCGCTGGTCTTCCGGGGCCTCTACGGCGACGTGTGGATCGAGAACCTGCTCACCAATCTGCCGGGCGGCGCGATCGGGCTCCTCATCGTGGCCAACCTGGTGATCTTCGTGCTGGGCTTCTTCCTGGACTTCTTCGAGATCGCCTTCATCGTCATTCCGCTGCTGGCGCCCCCGGCCGCGCTGCTGGGGATCGATCTGGTCTGGTTCGGCGTGCTCATCGGCATGAACCTGCAGACGTCCTTCCTCACCCCGCCCTTCGGCTTCGCGCTCTTCTACCTGCGCGGCGTGGCGCCTCCGGAGCTGAGCACCGCGGACATCTACCGCTCCACGATCCCCTTCATCATCATCCAGGTGATCGGGCTCCTGCTCGTGATCACATTCCCCTGGCTCGTCACCGGGCTGCTGCGGTAAGCGACGTCCCCCATCGGCTCACCGGCGCCCGTCATCGTCCCGTGAGCACGCCCCCTGTCCGTCAGGCCGTGTCATCCGCTGGGAAGGCGAAGCTGGCGTATGCCTGCTCCGCGGTCTCGAACCAGCGGAAACTATCCTCCTTGAAGCTCTTCCACTGGTCGTAGATCTTGCGGTAGCTGGCCTCCGCCGCTGAGCTCTGCTCGAGCATGTCCACCGTGGCCGTTCGCGCGGCACGCATGATCTCGGGAGAGTAGCGGCGCAGCTGCACGCCGCCCGCGATGAGCCGCTCGAGTGCGGCGGGGTTCTGCGCGTCGTAGATGGTCTGCGTGTGCAGCGCGGCCCAGGCCGCCGCCACGCGGAACGCCTCCTGGTAGGCGGAGGGCAGGCTGTCCCACGCGCGCCGGTTCACCATGAAGGACATTGAGGGGCCGGGCTCCCACCACCCCGGGTAGTAGTAGAACCGGGCGGCGTTCTGGAAGCCCAGCCTTTCGTCGTCGTAGGGCCCCACCCACTCGGTGGCGTCGATGGCGCCGCGCTCGAGGGCGGGGTAGATGTCGCCGCCGGCGAGCTGCTGAACGGTCACCCCCAGGCGGTCCATGACCTGTCCGCCCAGGCCGGGGATGCGCATGGTGATGCCGTTCAGATCGGCAACCGTGTTCACCTCACGCTTGAACCAGCCGCCCATCTGGGCGCCCGTGTTGCCGGCCGGGAAGGTGATGATGCCGAAGTCGGCGTAGATCTCGTGCATGAGCTCCAGCCCGCCACCCTGGTAGAGCCAGGCGTCCTGCTGGCGGGAGGTGAGGCCGAAGGGCACGGCGGTATCGAAGGCCAGAGCCGGGTGTTTACCCGTGTAGTAGTAGCCGGCGGTGTGCCCCACCTGCACCGTGCCCTGCTGCGCCGCGTCCATGACCTGCAGCGCGGGCACCAGCTCGCCCGCCGGATAGGCGCGGATCTCGAAGCGACCGTCGGTCAGCTCGGCCAACTTCTCACCCAACCGCTCGGCGCTGCCGTAGAGCGCGTCCAGCGTGCGCGGAAAGGTAGAGGCAACCCGCCAGCGCACGCGCTCGTTGCTGAGGATGGCGGGCGCGTCACCGCCGCTGCCACCGCCGCAGGCCGAGAGCAACGTCCCGCCCGCCGCGGCCGTGGCCACGCCCAGGAAGGCGCGCCGGTGGAGCCGGTCGGAGGCCGTGGCGTCGGCCGCCGGGTCGGCCGCGGGGTCGGCCGCCGGGTCGGCCGCGTCTTCGGCTGCGGCCGGGGCGGGCGCGTTGTCGGTTGCGGCGTTGCAAGGGCCGGGCGCGTCTTCGGCTACGGCCGGTTCGGCGGCGGCAGCCTCCGCCGCTTGAACGCGGTCGCTGTCGCTGGCATTACCGGCGTCGGTGGGCTTCGACATGCGCGTGCACCTCGTGTGAAGTCAGCGATGTGGGTTGGTGAGGATCTGGTAGGATACTGCGTGACCCCGCCACGCGCACCCCGGGCGCGGGAGTGCGGTGGCTGGGCGTCATCCGGCCGTACCGCCGCACTGCCGCGCTGCCGCACTATTGCGCCGCCGCTCTGCCGGTCTACCGCGCCGCCGCTCTGCCACCAGGCCGCTCTGCCGCGGGGCCGCTCTGCCGCAGGGCCGCTCTGCCGCAGGGCCGCTCTGCAGCGGGGCTGCTCCGCCGCGGGGCCGCTCCGCCGCGGGGCCGCTCCGCCGCGGGGTCGTTCGGGCGTTGTCCCCTGGCGTGGTCCGGCCGATGCGCCCTTCCGCCGCCCGTGCTCCATCCGCGTATCAGAATGTCCCCAATATCCCATTGACGGATTTTTAGGCGCGCCTAACCCGTCGGCTCACCCCACCGCCATTCGCCTTCAGGAAGGCGTGCCGGGAGCCGCCTGCTGGCCCTCGTCCGCATGAGCCAAGCGCGATGACCTCGACAGCCCTCCATGGCGCTTTTACGCCCCATCCACAGGGTCGAAAAACCACCCCTTATATTACAGGAAGTCGTTGGGACCACTGGACAAAGGAGGGGATCTATGGGTGTACACGCGAAGGGTGTGAGCTACGCGGAGCGGATGGCGCTGAGCGGGC
>Ga0214473_10003558_pt1 | contig 18874 bp, 18 predicted proteins | sample RVTome_7_FD_203509 | JGI IMG/M metagenome (GOLD analysis project Ga0214473, IMG submission 203509) | Soil microbial communities from uranium-contaminated site in the Upper Colorado River Basin, Wyoming, United States - RVT98D197 | ecosystem: Environmental > Terrestrial > Soil > Contaminated >... | reverse complement strand
TGAAGCGCGGCGATCTCAAGCGCGACGGTGGCGCCAAGGGCGATCTCAAGCCTGACGATCTGAAGCTGGACGATCCCCGGATCAAAGCGCTGATCCGGGACAGATCCCTCTCGATGTGCCTGGAATGCGGCAAGTGTTCGGGCTCGTGTCCGCGCATGCTCACGGGCAAGGAGTACTCTCCGCGGATCCTGGCCCACAAGTTGATCGCCGAACCCGACAGCGAGTCCTATATCGAGAATTCGGTCTGGGAGTGTCTGACCTGCGGACTCTGCGAAGAACGCTGTCCTTCCGGGGTCGAGATCGGCGGCTTCATCCGGGAAATGAGGACCCTTCTCGCCGGGACAAAGGGTCTGAAGGGATACCGGTCGCACGACGGGGCCCTACACTCCTGGATGCGGCTCATGACCTCCCCGGCCCTGGAACAGAACCGGCTCGATTGGATCGGCCCCGAGCCGCCCCCGGCCGGCGCCGCGCCGGCGCGCCCGCGGCCCGAGCTGAAGGTGGCCCAGTCCGGTCCGCTGGCCTTCTTCACTGGATGCGCGCCCTATTTCGACGTCTTCTTTTCCGGGATCAACGTGGACACGCTGTCCATCGCCCGCGACAGCATCCGGCTCCTCAATTTTCTTGACATCGTCCCGGTGGTCATGGGAGAGGAACGATGCTGCGGGCACGACCTTCTCTGGACCGGCGACCGGGAGAATTTCGAGACCCTGTGCCGGCTGAACTACGAGGAATTTCAGGCAGCCGGGGTCGAAGAGGTGGTCGTATCCTGCCCCGAGTGCTATCAGGTCTTGGGCCATTTCATGCCCGAAGTGATCCCTGACATGAACCTCAAGGTCACGCTGCTGTCGGACCTTCTGAGCCGGGAGATCAGCAAAGGGGGCGTCACGTTCAAGCCCCTGAAACGGCGGGCGACGTACCAGGACCCCTGCCGCCTCGGGCGCACCGCCGAAGGCTGCGAGACGCCCAGGAGCCTGATGAAAATGATCCCGGGCTTGACGTTCAAGGAGATGGGGAACTCGGGCAGAAGCGCGATCTGCTGCGGCAACAATGGGTTCATCAACTGTGACGCGTACTCCAAACGTATCCAGGTGGAACGTTTGCAGGAGGCCAAGGCGACGCGCTCGGATCTCCTGATCACCGCTTGCCCCAAGTGTATGATCCATCTTACGTGCGCCATGCGCGATCCGTACCGGCACGGTTCACTCTCCATGGAGATTCGCGATCTGGCCAGTGTGCTGGCCGATCAGATCGAGTGGTCGAAGGAATAGGGAGTCAAATGGAGGAATCACCGAGAAAAGACGAGCGCCCCCCGGAGCGCCCCGCAGGGGACGAGAGCCCGGCGGCGCAGCGCCCGGCCGCCGGCCCCCGCATCGGCGTTTACGTCTGCCACTGCGGCTCGAACATCGCGGGGGTCGTGGACTGCGCCGACGTGGCCGCCTACGGCGAGACACTGCCCGGCGTGGTCGTCTCCCGTGAGTACGGCTACTATTGCTCCGAGCCGGGCCAGAACCAGATCAAGGCCGACATCCGGGAGCAAGGGCTGAACCGGATCGTCGTCGCCTCGTGCTCGCCCCGCTTGCATGAGCCTACGTTTAGGAAATGCCTTTCCGAAGCGGGGTTGAATCCCTACCTCCTGGAGATGGCCAACCTACGGGAGCAATGCTCCTGGGTGCACTCGCACGACCCGGAGGGAGCGACGCAGAAGTCCAAGGACCTGGTGCGCTCCGCGGCGGCCCGGGCCCGACAGCTGGGCGTGCGCGAGGAGATGCAGGTACCCGTCGAGCCTGCCACGCTGGTGGTGGGAGGTGGAGTGGCCGGCATCCAGGCTGCTCTGGACCTGGCCGATTCCGGCTACAAGGTCATCATGGTCGAGAAGCGGCCGAGCATCGGGGGGGTGATGGCGTGGTTGGATAAGACGTATCCAACCATGGACTGCTCGATATGAATACTCGGGCCTAAAATGGCGGATGCCGGTCGGCATCCAAACATCACATTACTAACCCAGAGCGACATCAAATCCGTCACCGGATACGTGGGGAATTTCCAGGTTCAGATCGTTAAAAAGGCCCGTTACGTTAAAGAGGGCGAGTGCACCGCCTGCGGCGATTGCGTCCCGGTCTGTCCGGTGCTGATTCCGAACGAGTTCAACATGGGCTTGGATTCCCGCCGGGCCATCTACCAGCCCTTCCCCCAGGCCATCCCCTCCGCCTACGTGCTGGATATGGAGAACTGCCTGGGACACGACCCGGTCGTGTGCGGCAAATGCATCGAGAAGTGCGAGAAGAAATGCATCGACTTCAACATGAGCGACGAGGAGATGACCTTCAAGGTCGGCACCATCGTCGTGGCCACGGGCATGGAAGTCTACGACCCCACCGAGATGGACGAGTACGGCTACACTCGCCACGAGAACGTGGTCACCTCGCCCGAGTTCGAGCGGCTCATCAATGCCGGCGGGCCCACCCAGGGCCAGGTGGTTCGGTTGACCGACCGCAAGCCCCCGAAGTCGGTGGCCTTCATCCAGTGTGTCGGCTCGCGCTCCCAGCGGCGGGGCGAGCCCTACTGCTCGAACGTCTGCTGCATGGAGACCGTAAAAAACACCCTGCTCCTCAAGGAGCACGATCCGGACCTGGACGTGAAGGTCTTCTACATCGACATGCGGGCTTTCGGCAAAGGATTCGAAGATCTGTTCCGCCGGAGCAAGGGCGCGGGGGTCCGCTACATCCGGGGATTGCCGGGCTCGGTCCGGGAAGACCCCAAGAGCAAGGACCTCATCCTAACCGTGGAGAACACCGCCACCAACCAGCTCGAGAAGCATCGGGCGGAGATGGTCGTGCTGGCAGTAGGGGTGAAGCCCCCGGAGGATATGAAGGTGGTCCAGGAGATGCTGGCCCTCCAGAAGAATTCCGACGGCTTCTACCTGGAAGCTCACCCTAAGCTTCAACCTGTGGATTCAGCCACTCGGGGGATCTTCTTCGCGGGCTGTGCCGAGGGACCGAAGGACATCAAGGATTCGGTCACGCAGGCCTCAGCCGCGGCAGCCCGGGCGATGCGCCTGATGAATCCCAAACACCTGACGGTCGAGGCCATCACAGCGGAAGTGCTCCCGGAGCTCTGCACCTCCTGTGGCATCTGCGCCAAGGTCTGCCCGTACGGAGCGATCTCCGTGGATACCCGGGCCAAGACCCCCGCCTTCGTCACGGTGGCCGCCTGCGCGGGCTGCGGCACCTGCGCGGCCGAGTGCCCGCAGGACGCCATCGTGCAGCACCACTTCACCGATGGCCAGATCGAAGCTCAGGTAGACGCCATCTTGGAGGAAGATCCGCTCGAGAGGATTCCGGTCTTCGCCTGCAACTGGTGCTCCTATGCCGGGGCCGATTTCGCCGGGGTCTCCCGCCTGCAGTATCCCGCGAATGCGCGGCTCATCCGGACCATGTGCTCAGGGCGCGTGTCGGAGAGACACGTGTGGCGGGCATTTGAACAAGGAGCTCCGGTCGTACTGGTCTCCGGGTGTCATATCGGCGACTGCCACTATCTCAACGCGAACCACTGGACCGAGCGTCGCATCAAGCGGATGCAGAAGAAGATGGAGAAGATGGGTCTGCGGGCGGAGAGGCTCCAACTGGAGTGGATCAGCGCAGCCGAGGGTCTCCGGTTCAAAGAGGTGATGGAGAAGATGGAGTCGCTGCGGCAGGGCGTCACTGAGCAAGAGGTGGCCGAGACGAAGCAGATTCTAGAGGGACGGGCGGCTGAGGAGTAGAGGGCGGTCGTCGCGTGCGGCCGCTGCGCTATTACTCCTTTCCAGTAGAACTCAAAGCACCTGCGCGCCGGAGCGATGAAGGGCCTCATAGTCTGTGTCGAAGGCCGCACCAGCATCCGGGACGTACAGCACCGAGCCATCGCGCCCTCTGGTCAAGAGCACCCGGTAGCTGTTCAGTCTCAACTTATGGGGATCTCGGGCTTGCGATCGTCGCTGCGGTGGGCTCTGCCAAGCTCGCCCCTCCCAATGGAGATCTTGACCCCATCCTACAATCGGAAGGTCGAGCTCAAGGCCCTGGCATTGAAACTCGGTGGCAGCAGACTGAAGTTGACAGCACGACCCCAGTGAATCGGGATGGTCGTAGTACCAAGGTCCGATCTTCATCCGAAGGGTGCTCTGATAATCCGTGGGGATTCCAAATGAGTTCATACGCCCCTTGGACGAACCCAGAAATCCGTAGCGCTTGTCCTCTTCCAAGCGATACCGTTCTCTGACGTAACTAGTCGCCCGCTGCAGGTCCCGGGTCAGATACAACCGGAAGCCCTGCTTCTCCATCCTCCCGGAATGCACGGCCGCCGCCTCCAGGCTTCCATCGAGCAGATCCTGCACCCACCCTTGGACATCCTCAGCCAAGTGGGTACGGAGCGACATGTTGAGATCCAGGGCTTCGTCCAGTTCAAGCCGACTTGCCGCCGAGAAGACACCGGCGATCTTGCTCGGGCAATGGACCACCCAGGGGTCAGATGTGCTCTGGATTGCGTCGTTCCACTGTGCAAGACCGGCTTCCTCACCGAGGTGGATCTCCTGTCCCTCACCGATGAGACCCACCATCAGAGCCCATGACCGTTTGCGCGAACCGATGCTCAGGAAGTCCTCGGGCTCCGAGTGGTCATGACCCCGCTTCTCGCGCACGCGCGCCGCGTCCCAGGCTCGCTGAGCCTCGTCGTACACCCACACATGCTCCTCGGGCGTACGGCCGCTCGTTCCGCCGTACTGCTTGAGGAACCCGTGGACATCCTGGACGAACACCTTGCTTTGCAGAGCGTACTGGAGAACGTCAACGAGCGGCCCATTGCCGGACAAAAACACAGCAGAACGCTTACTCCCCGTGTCTCCAAAGTGGTTCTCGTAGACGAACTGCAGGCCGACCAAAGTCTTTCCCGATCCTGGAACTCCGGTGATGAGCGCGAGGTGCAGTTCCTGGCCCTCGCGCGCCTGATTCGCGGCTGCGACGAGCCTGGCGATCGTGTCGGGAATGCCGGCGCTCTGCGCCTTGCGGATCTGTGGGAGAGGCTCATGCTCGAAGATCCGACGAGCGGCGCTCACGAGCGAAGGAAGGGGCGAATAGTCGGCGCTGATCCACGCTTCGATGTCAACGGGCTCGTCTGGTGCCCGTCGTTCCAGCGGTGTGATGGCGTCTATTAGTCCTTGAGGGTTGACCACCGCGACTTCTCCGACGTCGCGCCTCGAGCCCAGGCTCCGCGTGAGCACGAGAATGGGATCGACCAGCTTGTCATGGGAACCCGCGTGATAGTGGCGAAGATCCCGAGCGTATGCCGCAACCTGATCGACATGGGCTTGCAGAAGTACGCCCGACTCTTTGAACTCGAGCACCAACACCTGCGAGCCAGTCAGAATCACCACGTCGGGACGTCGGCCACGCTCGCGGGGCAACTCGTACTCGAAGATGACCGCCCAGCTCTTCGCGCGAGGTGTTGATCCAGCGATCTCCGATAGAGTCGAGCTCAGCACGGCGAACTCGCCTCGCCAGGCCTCCATCTGGCCGCCGTCAGGCTGCATGCCCATGACCCTCAGATGACGGGCGCGGAGGGACACAAGCAGGCCAGATTGATCCAGAGAGAGGAAGTCTGAGACCGTGCCATGCCAGCCGCATGGAACATCTGCGTCGTATGTGAACGCGTCGCCCAAACGCCGCCCCTCAGCAGCGGGTACCAATGCTCGGAGGTTAGCGCCTCCTTCAAGGACACGACCTGGTCCTTGGCAGGCATTAACCTCTAATCGAAATCATACAACTAAAGGTAGATGGTCGAGAGCAACGACTCTGACCGACCATTTCGGGCCTCCGAACTCCTCGGCTATCCCACCCAGAAGCCCCTCGCCCTCCTCGGGCGCGTCATCTCGGCCTCCAGCAACGAGGGCGACCTGGTCCTCGACCCCTTCTGCCGCTGTGGCGCCGCCGTCATCGCCGCCGAGAAGCTCAAGCGCAACTGGATCGGCATCGACATCACCCACCTGGCCATGACCCTCATCAAGAACCGCCAATTGGATTCCTTTGGGGAAGAATCAATGCCTCGGGTTATCGCTGAGCCGGTCTCGGTCCCCGATGCCGAAGCCCTTGCCGCCCGCGCCCCGCGAGTCGAGCGCGGCCGCGCTGACGAGCAGATGAGGTTGGACGAGGAGCGCTGAGGGGTGGCCGCCCGGCGCAAGCACCGTCATAGGCCAAGCTGACGAAACCAGCGTCTGACATTTCGGAACACACCCTCAAATTCGGGGAGCGCCTGTAGCTGTGGGCCAAGCCGCGCGGCCCAGAGGGCCCGCAGCCGCCTCTCCTTTCTGTCGAAGATCGAACAGGCGTCCTCGACTGCGATAGTCCGGAACTCAAGCTTGCTCGCGATGGCGGAAGGCACATCCACATCCTCCAGGCAGCCACAGGTGATCAGGAACTCAAGATCATAGAGATCACGTGGCTCACTCCGGGCGGGGTCAATCAGCGCCACGGCTTTCTCGGCGGCGATCTCCCCCAGAGAATAGACGCTGAGAAGGGCGTCCTCTGGGATGTCCGCGAACTCGGGATATCCCTGGAGAACCGGTCGGCGCTCAAGCGGGAAAACGATGCGCTCGGCGAGCGTCACGTCTACCTTGACTTCGTTCCCGGCGGCCTGCCGGGGCCACACTCCTTCATACGCCATAAAGAAGGTGAAGCTGTTGTGGTGCCGATGCCGGTCCTCGTGATCGAAAGCGAAGACGACCGCGCTCAAAGCCGCCGTCTTCTCGCAGGCGGCGTCAACTCCCCTTCGAATCTCCTCTTGGGCCAGAGGCTCAATGACTGTGAAGTCGAGGTCCTCCGAGAACCGATAGTCGCCGAAATAGCAGCGCTTCAAGGCCGTGCCTCCCTTGAACGCAAGGCGTGAGGAGAGTTCCGTCGTCGATAGGCCAACAAGGAACCACGCGAGGCAGTAGTCGCGGTCGAGCACAGCCTCGGGCATCCGCCTTCCTCCTGACTCCGCCAGGCGATTCGCGAGAACGGAAAGGTTGCGCTGATGGATCATTCGCTCGGGAACTTATGCCCCGAGGGTCGAGGCTATCTCCCCCGGATCGATATTGACCCTGACACGCCAGCGACCCACGTACGAACCCTCCGGGGGCAGAAGGGGATCGAGAAGCACATACACGCCTTTGCTTTGCAGCCGCAAGCGGCCGATTGCTGCGGCATCTCTCAATTCCAGGAGCTCCAATATGAAGCCGAGGCGCTTGCACACGGCTCCGACGCCAAGTTCTATCGCGTAGGTCGAGAGGCGCTCGAGGTCCACATCCGCCCTGCGTCGCCAGAGACCGGCCGCCACTTCGACGACGCCCCCGCAATAGCGCGGTCTTTCCAGCCCGTCGACGATCGTTCTCTCGATATCGCTGACCTGCGCGGCTTCCTGCTTTGTCACCCACACGCTTTTGATCCCGAACGACCTGGCGGGACGCCAGCGGACAAACCGGTACTCCGAGCCAAGGACCCAGAGCGGGCGCCGCACGGCCGGCGTGGAGATAGTCACCGCCAGTTGGGGGTGGGTCGTCATACGGTGGATGTCCATGGCACTTCCGTGTGATAGGTAGTACTCGTGGGGATGGATGATCTCGCGTGCGAGCACGTACGGGTTCCCGAGATAAGTCTTCTCCGCGCCCAACTCCGAGGGTACCAGCACATAAAGCCCGGGCTTTGCGCGCGTGGCGATGCCTCGATCAACCAAGGCCCTGACAAAGCTTCTGGCCGACGGGGGCGATTGCCCGGTGATGGCTGTGACATCGTCGAGGCGGAACACCGTCTTTCCGGAGCCATAAAGCGCTGTAGTGAGCCGCGCCGCTTGAGTACCCAGCGTCTTGTCCATCATATCTCCGATGCTGTATATGTCCTACCAGTGCACATTCTACATCATTGATATGACATTATCCTAGTAATCGGGCGGACAGCGATAGATTCCTAGCGTTCCGTAAGCATCCTCCGAGGATTTCATCGCAACCACCGCGACTGGCCCACCTGGTGATGGTCACCACCATCGTGGTAGTTCTCTCGAAGCATCATGGGCATCTTTTCGCCGATGTTGGTCATGATTATCATCACCAATCACGCGCAGATCTTGCCCTCCACCAAGAAGACAAGGGGGCGCTTGATCGCCGGTTCACCTGGCACGGTGGGGTCCCAAAAAAACAGTACCCCGTCGGAGGCCTTTCGGCGTGTCCAACGGGGAGGAAGTGCGTAGATTATGCAGGAGAGCAGTCTCCATGTCAACGAGCTGACAATCAGCGCCGGTGATCAAACTCCAGCCGCCATTCTGCCACCCCCAGGCGAACGAGACATCCAACCATAGACGTAGTCTGGTGACGTGATCCGGTCGAGCCTGTCTCAGGACTCACTCCCAGCGGCAGCTCGAGACCCAGTCCCAACAGCACCAGAATTTGCCACTGGGACTCCCTCAACCCCCGAACTCCTCGGCTACCCCACCTAGAAGCCCCTCGCCCTCCTCGGGCGCGTCATCTCGGCATCCAGCAACGAGGGCGACCTGGTCCTCGACCCCTTCTGCCGCTCTGGCACCGCCGTCATCGCCGCCGAGAAGCTCAAGCGCAACTGGATCGGCATCGACATCACCCACCTGGCCATGGCCCTCATCAAGAACCCCTCTCTTGGACTCCTTTGGCGAAGAATCAATGCCTCGCGTTATTGGCTCGTGGAGAGCTGAGCGGGGCTGGAGAGTGCGCGACCCTGCCTCATAGGCCTGCATCTCCCGCCTTGGTCCTCTCGGCCAGAGCAACCAGCAGCGCATCTCGTTGAGATTTGACCGGTGCCTGCGGGTCCGGCGCCGAAGCCACACCGGCGCTCCCAGCGATCTGAACCCCTAGCAGCTTACCGGCCACGTAGCGTCGGCTTCGACCGGCTCCCTGGGCCGCAAGCAGGCCGCTCGTTTCGAGTCTGGCCAAATCATTGACGGCTGTTGCCGTGGACACATCGGCCAAGCTCCGGTAGAAGCGGTTGGTCACCTCCCGCCCCATGAAGGCATCGTACAGCGCGTGGGCCATGCGGCCGTCTCCCCCCGCCACCTGCCTCGCCACATCCTCCAACGCGAGCCAGAGCACGCGTTCGGTAGCCTGTCTGAGTGAAAGAGCCTCCACTTGCTTCATCTGGGCCTGGACGTGGGCTTCTACGAAAGGAGTCACATCCACATCATCCGCCCATTCTGAACCCAGGCATTCAAACGCTTTGTAATAATCGCTAAGATGACGGCCCCACCACTCCTCGAGGCTGGTGAATTCCGGCGCGCGGTATCCTCCTCGATACATGGCGAGCGAGGCCAATATGCGTGCGGTCCGCCCGTTCCCGTCCGAGAAAGGATGGATGCCGGCCAGACGGCAGTGCACCAATGCAGCCACTGCAGGGGCGGCAGTCTCGGCCTGGCCCTGAGCCCAGTCCGCCAAGTCCGCTATGAGGGCCGGCACCTGGCCGGAAGGAGGCGGGAGAAAGACCTCGCGCCGACCGACGACGTCCACAAGGCGATTCTGAGTCTGCCTATACCTCCCGGCTCCCATTGAGTAGTCCTCGGCCATCACCCGGTAGTGGATGCCCAGTATGAGCTCGCTCTGCCAGGCGAAGCCCAGGTCGTCCGCGCGGCTAAGAACAAACTTCATAACGTCTCGATAACCTTCCACAAACGCCACGTCCTGAGGGGCGACCGATGCAGGCCGGTCGCCGGCAAGAATCCGCCGAACCTCATCGACGGTCACCGACACTCCCTCCATAGACGTCGACGCCGCAACCGCCTCGGCCTCGAGCTCGCGGCGCGTCCGTCCCAGCCAGATACGAGGAAGGGGGCCTCTGTAATCCAGGCGCCGCTTGAGTTCTTCCAGTCGGTCGATGCTCTTGCTGATCATCTTGGTGGTCTTGTAGTAGTACATGCGCCGTGAGGCTCCCCCGGTCGATTCATCAACTAATCTGCTAGTAGATTAGCAGATTATTCGGCTGGGCGCACTCAGGCCCCTACGCCCGGCTTCGTGTTGACCCGCCTGACCTCGATGAGGCGGAGCACGACAGGAACACATCCACCGCCTGATCGATCAACTCCTGCACGTGCCCGTCGTCCTCCTCCCGGGTCCGACCGAGGAGACCCTCGCGCCACCGGGGCGGCAGCGCACTCTCCCCGTGCATGGCGCCCACGGCGGCACCCACGATCGCGGCGACGGTGTCGTTGTCCTTGGTGTCGTTGACTGCGCGTACGATGGCCTCCTCAGGATCGCTCCCATGCCGGGCCAGGATGTGGAGCACGCAGGGAACCGTCTCGAGCAGATAGGCTCCCGAATACCAGCGCTCCGCCGCCGCCAGGACGCTCTCGCCTCCCTCAAGGGCCGCGTAGACATCCTCTTCCACCCGATCGCAGAGGCTCCCCTCGAAAGGATCACCCTCGACCCTGGAGCGGTAGCGGATGCCCGTTTCCACCGGTCTTCCGTAGCGCAGGAACGTCTCCGGCCACCAACGGGCGGGGGGATCGTCACCTTCCGGGCGGGCCAGACACTCGGAGAGCAGGCCCACGAAGCCCACGCTCGCCGCCACGGCGGCGTCATCTCGGTGGGTAAGGACCGTGGCCGCCACCACGTCGATCCACAGGGCCTCCGTCATGTCCCGAAGGTGCGGCAGGAGTACGGGGGCGATACGCATGAGGGCGCCGTTACCGGCGCTGGGCTGCCCGGCCTCGAACCAACGCCGCCCGCCGAACCGATAAGCAAACAGGAAGGCGGTCACAGCACTCCCGATGCCGAAGATCCGGTGCTGCCGGGTGAAGAGGCCGGCGACGTCGGATGGGTCGAGGTATCCGCGGCGAAGCGACGACTCCAGCGTCCAAAAGGCAAGCTGGGTGTCGTCGGAAGGTAGCCCGACCGGGAGCATCTCTTCGCGGCGATTGGGGAGATAGCCGCGGATCTCCCCGTGGGCGTCGCGACGCTGGGCCGGAGTCATCCCCTCGCTCGTGTTTCCGAGGGCATCCCCGATCGCCAAGCCGAGCAGCATGCCCCGGACCCGGTCCCGCGTGCGCGCGGTGAGAGACGGAGTCGGCGGGGTCGGGACCCGCGCGTCGCCCCAGGGCAGGAGCGTCTGCTGTTCTTCCGCTGAATAGCGAGGAATGCCCATCCGACTATTCACTCGAGAAGCATGGAGGGCGGCCCTAGCCGCGACCCGCCGCTTGACTCGAACCAAAACGGCGCACCGCGCGAGCGTGCGCTCGGGTGGCTTCGACTTCATGATTCCGGGGAGCGGCTGAGGTAACCAGTGAGCTCAGCAAGACTTGGGAGGCCTCTGCCACGGCGTCGACGGCCTGGGCGAAGACCTCCTCGTTGGCGGCCGAGGGTTTCGCGAACCCGCTGATCTTCCGCACATATTGCAGCGCCGCCGCCCGGGCCTCATCTTCGCCGGCGGGCGGGTCGAAGTTGAACAGGATCTTGATGTTCCGGCACATTCCGGGGCGTAAAGCTAGGTTGGCTGATGGATGCCGATGCGATTGCCCTCTGAGTCTTGGATGAACGCGATCCAGCCCACCATGTCCATGAACGCCTTCTCGGCCAGGATGCTCCCGCCGGCCTCAACCGCCCTGGCCACCATACCGTCGATATCCCCCATCGCACCAAGATATATCGTTGTGCCGTGGGTCGTGCTCGGAGTCGACTGACTCAGCGCCAAATCTGCGCTCACGTCCATGGGATCTGTCTCTCCAGGCGATTTTAGGATCGCTACCTCCGTGGTTCCAGGCATGTACTCGACCGGGCTGCCTAGGACGTGGGCGTAAAAGGCCCGGGCGCGGTCTATGTCCAGGACCGGGATGTCGGCCCACACCACCACATTTGCCATGATCTAACCTCCGATCGCAAGAGGAACGTGCCCGCTACGTACCCCGCTTCCACGCGGCGCACACATCCACTTACGACAGCATGTTGTCCACGACGATCGAGCCCTCTTTGAGAACCATGGAGACGGCGTCCAGGTCGTCGATCCGCTTCGAGGGATCTCCGTCAACGATGAGGATGTCGGCAAGCATCCCCTCTTTGATGGTGCCCACCTTGTCGTCGATACCGAGGATGATCGCGTTGTTCTGGGTGGCGCATTTAATCGCCTCGAGGGCCGGCATCCCTAGGTTGTAGACGTACTCCTTGAGTTCCGCATGCAGCGACGGTCCCCACAGAACGGCCGGCGCGCCCGAATCGCAGCCGCAGCCCATGCGCACGCCTGCCTCGTAGGCCTTCCTGTAATGGGGAATGAAGTAGTCGTCGATGGTGGCGGGAGCGCCTTTCTCGACAATGATGTGGTTGTACGTGCGTACGACGGTGATTGTGGGCACGAACCAGGTCCCCTTCTCCACCATCAGCCGGAACAGCTCATCGTAGGCCGCTTCGTCCGGAAGCTCGGCTATGCCCATGGAGATGAGATGGTTGATCTCGTCGGCCCCCATGCGGACCAATTTGATGGCATCGGGCGCGCTGTCTACGTGGCACATCACCCAGGTGCCGAGCTTGTGGGCCTCGTCGATGATCGCTTCCAGGACGTCGTCGGCCAGCGGCTCGATGTACTCGGGGTAGATAAATATGAATGAATCGGCGACGATGATCTTGATGTAGTCGACGCCCGCCGCTACCAGTTCGCGAACCAGCTCCCTCGCCTGCGCAGGGCTGTCGGGGAAGGCGCCTGCGTTCTCGCAGGTTTCCGGGTCATTCCCCCATACGGTCCGGCTGGGGTGGGCGTCCTTCTTCTGAAAGCTTTTCCCGGAGCAGATCAGCCGGGGCCCCCGGAGCGAGCCGTCGTTGATCTTGTCGCGGGTGCTGAGCGTATCGTCCAAAAAGTCGCCGCAGCTTCTGATGCTGGTAACACCGGCCGCCAGCGCGAAGTCACGCATCGGCGCGTACTCGAAGGAGTTCTTGGCGCTGTCGAGACCGGGAGGATAGTCGCGGCCGCCCAGGTGCGCGTGACTGTCGATCAGCCCGGGCATCAGAGTCTTACCCTTCAAGTCGATCACCGTTGCGTCGTCGGGCGCGGCAGGGGCCGAGGCGCCGCTGCCGACCACCGCGATCTCCTTTCCCTCCAAGAGCACCGTGGTGCCGGCAACGGGCGCGGAGCCTGTCCCGTCGATCAGATTCGCGTTCGTGAACGCTAACATCGCTTCCCCCTAGCAGTGAATCCGTGTTTCGCAGATCATCCCACGTCGACGAGCTTGGCCACCTCCGCAAACGGCCGCCGAGAGCTGCGGAAGCCGTCCGAAGGGTCGCCCCTGTCCGCGTACCCCAACGCCACCCCGATGACGATAAGAAGTTCCTCGGGTATGCCGAGCTCGCTCCTTATCACGTCCGGGTAGCAGACCAGGTTGACGGCCACGGCCGACTCCACCCCGTAGTCTTGGGCGGCGAGCATGATGCTCTGCGTCATCATGCCCAGGTCAAAGATCGACCACGGGGTCAGGCAGCGTTCCATGCACAGGTAGACCACAGAAGGCGCATCGAAGAAGCGGCGGTTGCTTTCGATGAAGTCCTGGTGAAATCCGGGCTCGTCGGGAGCCACGCCCATCACATCGGCGCGGCCCGTGGTCAGCGCCCTCGTGCGTTGCCGGCATGCCAAAGGCCACTTTTCCGGGAAGGCCAGGTCAAGTTGCATGGGCACATCCCGGTGCGTGCGCTCCATGAACTCCCGGCGAATCCGGTTCAGGGTGTCGCCGCCGGCGACGTAGATCTCCCACGGTTGCGTGTTGGCCCAGGAGGGGCAGCGCAGCGCCGCGTGAATGATCGCCCTGAGCGTCGTACCCGGCGCGGGTTCGGGTAGAAAGGCGCGAACGGTGCGCCGGGACTCCAGGGCCTGGATCACATCCATCAGATACCTCCGGCGTGGGTGAGCGGTTCCATACTACAGACGGGTAAGCAAACAAGGAAGAAAGCGGACCAGGTCGCCCCGATACTTCGACAATGTCGGCCCTATTTCGCAGCCTTCCGTGTGTTCTCCTCGACTCTCAATTCAATCATCCGCCGGATCAGATCCGTGGGCATCGGCCGGCCAAGAGGGAACTGCACCGACCCCTTTCCGCTCTTGTAGGGCTTGAGCTCTTCCTTGAACGCCTCGACCCCGCTCCCGGTTGGATAGAACCCGATGTGCCTCTCGTAACCCGCGAAGTGCACCAGGTGGTGCCCGTTCAGGTCGAACGTGGGAATCGCGTAGCTGATCGTCTCCGTCGCGTCGGGCGCTGATGCCTTGATGAGCGCTCGCAGCTCCTGCAGCGCTTTTTGAGTCTCTGAGGGAAATTCTGCTATGTATTCGTCGATGGAGTTTGCAGTCGACCTGTTGTCCATCTGATACCTGACTTTCGGTTGCATCCGGGTATCCGCACGGCGCCCTTCGCGGACGCCATCGTGCCGGTAGTTCCCGCCTCAGACGGTTGTAAACACCGGCCGCACGGACCGACTGGTCGACCACCTTCTGGTTTGTCCCGTTCTTCACTGTGGTAGAGCCCTGCAAGGGAAGTGCCGCTCTTGCGGAGGTGCCACGGTGGCTCGGGAGAGGAGAGCGCGGTGAGGATTCAGCGGCTTGCGATTGTGGTCACCGGGATCAATCTTGTGATTCTCGTGCTGGCCTTGGTGCTCGTGATCCGTCCAGAGGTAACACCGGACATCGCACCCGTGCTGCGCGGTCACGCCCTCGAGATCGTTGACAGCCAGGGAAGAGTCCGGGCTCAGATCCTGGTGGAATCGCCCAGCACGCAGGATGGCAAGACATATCCGGAAACAGTACTTCTTCGGTTGATCAACCCGGATGGAGGGCCGGGAGTCAAGATCGCTACGTCGATCGAGAGTTCAGGGCTTCTTCTGTCGCGCAAGGCAGAAACGCAGCAGGGATGGAGCGGCGTGCAGATCTTGTCTGAAGAGCCGGGCGGCCTCGTAAGGCTGTTGAGCAAAGACGGAAACGAACAGGTGATCCAGCCCTAGGATTCCGGATTACCGATCAGACCCCTACACGTTTGCGTCCCACCCTATCGGGCAACAATGGAGCCATGCTTCCAGACATGGTCACACTCAACAACGGCGTGCAGATGCCGAATATCGGTTTCGGTACCTGGCAGGTCCCGGCCGAGAAGGCCAGGGAGGCCGTGCTCTGGGCGCTCCAGGCCGGTTACCGGTTGATCGACACCTCGCTGGACTACTGGAACGAACGGGAAGTCGGGCAGGCCGTTCGCGATTCCGGACTCCAACGCGAGGAAGTGTTCGTCACCACGAAGCTGGAGGGTGGAGATCACGGCCACGACCGGACGCCTCAGGGCCTGCGTCGCAGTCTGGCCAACCTCGATATCAGCTATGTCGACCTCTACCTCATCCACTGGCCGGGGAGTGGCTTGAGGATCGAGACGTGGAAGGCCATGGAAGACTTGCTTGAGCAAGGCAGATGCCGAGCCATCGGAGTTAGCAACTACATGATCCACCACCTCGAGGAGGTGCTCGAGCATGGGCGTGTGGTCCCCGCGGTCAACCAGGTGGAGCTGCACCCGTTTCTCTATCCGCGGAAGCTGGCTGAGTTTTGTAGCATCAACGGCATCCAGATGGAATCCTACAGCCCGCTTACCAAAGCCCGGCGTCTCTTCCATCCGGTGATCGTGCGGGTGGCAGAGAGGCACGGGCGCACCCCCGCTCAAGTAGTCCTGCGCTGGCACTTGCAGCACGACTTCATCCCGATTCCCAGGTCGGTGAGACGGGAGCACATCGAGGAGAACATCGCGATCTTTGACTTCTCCCTCAGCGACCGGGACATGGAAGAACTGGACTCGCTGGATCAGGGTCTGCATCTCGACTGGGACCCGACCGACGTGAGCTAGGACGTTGGTAGGGGCGATGCCTCACCCGCTGGCCCGTCTGAGCACCGCCAGAAACTCGTCCCCGTACTTCTCCAGCTTCTTCTCGCCCACGCCGCCGACCTGCAGCAACTCGTCATGGCCGGCAGGGCGCCGCGCCGCCATCTCCCGCAGCGTGGCATCATGGAAAATGACGTAGGCCGGCACGTGCTCTCGGTCGGCGATCAGTCTCCGCAACGCGCGGAGTTCCTCGAAGAGGGCTTCGCCGTCCGCGTCCTCGGCGCCCCCGCGCGCCTCTTGTCCGCCGCCTCGTCCCTCTGCGTCCGCGATTCTGTGGATCGACCGGCTCCGCTTGGTCTTGCGCTCCGTTGCCGGTGTCACTCTGACACGCGGCCGCGCGAGCAACAGCGACTCCTCGCCCCGCAGCAGCGGACCCGCGGCCGGAGCAAGTGCGAGCACCGGATACTCCCCCATGTCCTGACGGAGGTAGCCGAGGTGGACCAGCTGTCGCAAGAGGCTCCGCCAGACTTCCGCGCTCAGATGAGCTCCGATGCCGTAGGTTGAGAGACTGTCGTGCCGCAGGTCGGCGACGCGCTGGTTCTTGGAGCCCCGAAGCACGTCGACCACATGCCCCACACCGAAGCGCTCGCGCAACCGGTAGACGCAGGAAAGCGCCTTCTGGGCGTCCTCGGTCGCGTCGTAGAGCTCGGGCGGATCGAGACAGATGTCGCAGTTGCCGCAGTCGGACTCCATCGTCTCTCCCAGGTAGCCGAGCAACGCCCGGCGCCGGCAGATCAGTCCCTGGACGAAGCCCACCAGCGCGCCGAACTTGTGCTGCTCGACGGCCACCCTATCCTCGTTATCGCCCGAGTCAATGAGCGCCCGTACCCGGGGGATATCCTCCCAGCCGAACAGCAAGAGAGCGTCCGCCGGCAGCCCATCCCTACCTGCCCGGCCGATCTCCTGGTAGTAGCCTTCAAGATGCTGGGGCAGATCCCAGTGGACGACGAAGCGGACGTTGGTCTTATCGATCCCCATCCCGAAAGCGACTGTGGCCACTACGATCCGGATATGGTCAAGAATGAACGCTTCCTGAACTCGGTCCCGCTCTTCCGCCGCCAACCCCGCGTGGTAGGCCGCCGCGGCGATGCCGCGCCCGCGCAGGTGAGCAGCCAGATCGTCCGTCCGCTTCCGGGTGGAGCAGTAGACGATGCCGGCGTCGCCATCGTGCGCCTCGAGGAAACGCTGAAGCTGCGCGTGAGGATTACTCTTCTCTACAACTCCGAGCCGGATGTTGGGCCGGTCGAAGCTCGAGATGAAACAGGCCGCCTGCTGGAGGCCCAGCTTGTCGCGGATGTCGTCGCGGGTGTGGGGATCCGCGGTCGCGGTGAGCGCGATGATCGGCACTCCGGGGAAGCGCTCCCGCAGCAGGCCAAGCGCCACGTATTCGGGCCGGAAGTCGTGGCCCCACTGGGAGATACAGTGGGCCTCGTCGACGGCTATCAGGGCGACGCCGGGCGCCGTGCCCGCAACCGCGGGGCGCAGCGCTCCCAAGCGCTCGAGAAAACCGTCGCTCATCACTCGCTCGGGCGAGACGTAGAGCAGATCGAGCCGGCAGGCCCTCAAATCGGCCAGCACCCGCCGAGCAACCCCGGGCTCCAGAGACGAGTTGTACGCGGCCGCGCTGACACCGTTCGCGCGCAGAGCGTCCACTTGATCCTTCATGAGCGAGATGAGCGGCGATACCACAATGCCGGTGCCTAACCGCAGCATGGCCGGGATCTGGTAGCAGAGCGACTTCCCGCCCCCGCTGGGCATGAGCACGAACGCGTCCTCTCCCCGCAGGACCGTCTCGATGACGCCCCGCTGGTTGGCGCGGAATTCGGAGTAGCCGAAGACGGTGCGAAGAATGTGGTCGGGGGTCGATGTCATGACTTCTCATCATAGCGGCGAGCCGCGACGAGATGGAGACGCTGGGGCCGCGCTTGGCAACCTCTGGGGCCGGACTCAAACCAAAGTCCCAAGCACCGGGGGTGGCTGCCCGGATATGCCGCATGCCGGGTCCACACGAGCCGACAAGGCCTTACCGAGGGCGATTTTGAAGACTAGCCACCCACGATCTTGGTGATCGTGTTCCAGTTGCGCGTGGTGACGCCGGCGCCGAACTCCTTCTCGAGAAGAACCATCAGATCGGTGGTTCCCCGCGTAGGCGAGAGGGTGAGAACGCTACACACTTCCATGGGGGTGACCCGGACGATCTTCATACCACTTTCATGCGTATCGCCAGCATCGGACGCATCGGGGATGATCCCCCTCCCGATCTTGGCCGGAGGGGAGAGGAAGGTGACATAGAGTCTCGTGGCCGGGGTGAGCGCGACACCACGGAAGGGGTCTGAGTCTACCAAGCGGCCGAGGTCCGCCAACGTGCGCAGAACGACGGTGATCGAGTATCCGAAAGTCTGCCGGAGATGTTGCTCGATGCGGCCGGCAAGGACCCCGATATCGTCTCGCGCTGCACCCGCGTCTTGCGCCGGGCCTTGGTCGTGCGGCGAAGTCGGCGGTGGCGCTTCGAAGACCACGTTTCCGCTGGCTAGGATTGTCTTCACGTCCTGGAAGCCGACGGACTCGAAGGCGGTGCGCAGGTCGATCATCTTGACCGGCTTATGGCCGCCGACATTGATGCCTCGCAGGAGGGCAACGTATCTCACGGGCCGGCCTCCGCCTGGTCGCCGAGTCACGCCTAGGTCACTACGGCAACCATATTACGTCACCCTACCCTGTGGGAACGTTAACCACGTCGGCGGACTTGCGGCCCTCCCCATCGACGAAGAACACGTCCACGGTTTTTGCCCCGGAGTTGAAGGCGACAACCAACGTGCCCGCCAGCAGGCGGCGGCTCGCATCGGGTAGGGCATCGAACGAGACATACTGACACTCAGGGGAGTCGGTTATGAAGACCGCTGGAGCCACCGACTGGGGATCCGTCGGGGCCGAGCTGCCGTTGAGGACGACGCGCCCCCGGCCTGCG
>Ga0214473_10003557_pt1 | contig 18875 bp, 16 predicted proteins | sample RVTome_7_FD_203509 | JGI IMG/M metagenome (GOLD analysis project Ga0214473, IMG submission 203509) | Soil microbial communities from uranium-contaminated site in the Upper Colorado River Basin, Wyoming, United States - RVT98D197 | ecosystem: Environmental > Terrestrial > Soil > Contaminated >... | reverse complement strand
CATAAGGGGTAGCCCAGGTTAATCGCCAGCTTCCCAATTTAATGTGAAGAATCGCTCTGCGGAGTGGTTCTTTCATCTTTATAGACAGGACAGGAAGATGCCTCCCTCATTCTTGACCAAGCAAGGGTACCAGAAACTGCAAGAGGAACTGGAATACTTGCGAACTGTAAAACGCCATGAAGTTGCTGAACGGTTGCACGAGGCAATGGAAGGCGGAGAGCTAATTGAAGACGCCGAATACGAAGCAGCCAAGAACGAGCAGGCTTTCGTTGAAGGGCGCATCCAGGAGCTGGAAATGCTCCTGGCAAACGCGCGCGTAATCGAAGATACTGCTAAAGAAGACCATGTCCAGGTTGGATCAACCGTGACGATCCGGGAAGGGGACAACCCGGAGGAAATCTACACCATCGTTGGTCCAGCAGAAGCCTCACCACGCGATGGTCGCATCTCGAACGAATCGCCGTTGGGAAGAGCCTTAATAGACCACCATGCTGGCGATGTAGTACGCGTTGATGCACCAGGTGGGTCCTTCACTGTCAGTCTCTTAAAGGTGGAGTAAGAAAGGGGCTAATATCCAGCCCCGCGCATGTTTTCCTTGCGCGGGGCTTTTTCTTAAATTAATACCTTCTTGTGTGACGAGAAAATGTGTTTGGAGTGATGACATGATGAATGAACTTACCGCCTTGGAAATGAACCGTCTGGAAAAATTGGAACACTTGCGAGCCAAGGGAGTTGAGCCCTTTCCCACTCGCACGGTTCGCACCCACACCAGCCAATCAGCCTGCCGCGACTTTGAAGACGCAGAAGCGGCCGCCTCGGCGCAAGGGAAGCAGCCGCAACCCATCAAAGCTGCTCTGGCAGGCAGGTTACGCTCATCACGCTCGATGGGTAAGATCACATTTGCCCATATCGAGGATGGCGATGGGCGCATCCAGTTATTCTTTCGGGCAAATGACATCGGGCAGGAACAACTCAACTTTTTTAACCGGGAATTTGACCTGGGTGATTTCGTCCAGGCCAGTGGTGAGCTGTTCCGCACACGTTCCGGTGAGATTTCATTACGCGTGGAATCGTTCCAAATGCTGGCAAAAGCCATCACCCCCTTACCTGCCGCCAAAGATGAGCTGGTGGATGGGGAGATTGTCCGTCACGCCCTCCTGGCTGACCCGGAAATCCGCTACCGCCAGCGTTACGCAGACCTGGCTGTGAATCCGGAAATTCGCCAGATCTTCCAAACCCGGGCAGCCATAGTGACTGCCTTGCGCAGCTTCCTGGATGGACAAGGATTTTTGGAAGTGGAGACCCCCATCCTTCAGCCGATTTACGGTGGAGCTGCTGCACGACCTTTTATCACCCATCACAACCAGCTTAACCAGGACCTTTACCTGCGCATCTCTTTTGAGCTGTACCTCAAACGCCTGCTGGTCGGCGGAATTGAACGCGTATACGAGATCGGGCGTGACTTCCGCAATGAGGGTATTTCATTCAAACACAGCCCGGAGTTCACCCAGCTGGAGTTCTATTGGGCCTATGCCGATTATCTGAAGGTAATGGAAATGACCGAACAGATGATTGCCTTTGTGTGCGACCGCGTGCTGGGTCAGCGTAAAATCACCTATAACGGTCAGGAGCTAAACTTTGAGATTCCTTGGCCGCGTTTGGAGCTGCGCCAGGGACTGATCAATACATCCGGGATCGATATCGCCTCTTATCCAACCGCACAAAGCCTGGAGACGGTAATGAGACAACGCGGGATAGAAACCAAGCCCGGGGAAACGCGTGGTAAGCTGATCGACCAGTTATTGTCGGATTTCCTTGAACCGACCCTGATCCAACCCACCTTTCTATATGATTATCCACGTGATTTATCACCCCTTGCCAAGAGCAAACCCGGTGACCCATTAACGGTGGAGCGTTTTGAGGGATATGTGGCTGGCTTAGAGCTGTGCAATGCCTTTACGGAGCTGAATGATCCGCTCGATCAAGAGGTACGCTTCCTGGAAATGGGGCGCGACTATGATGCCGATGATGAGGAGCGCCATCCCATGGACGAGGATTACTTACGTGCGATGCGTTACGGTATGCCCCCCAGTGGTGGCTTTGGGATGGGAGTCGATCGTCTGATCATGCTCCTGACGGATCACCCAAACATCCGCGAGGTCATCCTGTTCCCACCCTTGCGCACCCAGGTAGAATAAAATCGCTTGCGAGTGGAGACAAAGGGTTATGTTCTGCCATTTGAATATCTTGACTGTTAAAAAAAGGTGTTGATAATCAAATTGAACCGACCCGGATATTGCATGAATTCAGGCTTGAAAGAAGCCAAGTTCCCGTTCCGGAAAAATTGACTGGATCTGCGCGTTCAATCCTTCACCGTTATATCACTTGAACACTGCTATTACGGTCGCTCGATCAACGGATGGGTCGAAATTGGAGTAATCAATCCTCCCAATTTACACATATGGGTTCTGCGTTGTCGGGAATCATAGTGTAAGCTTGTCCGAGTGGGATACCACGAACCTTACAAATAACGGTGGCAAGTGCAAGTCCGTGTGTGGCTATCAGTACTAAGCCTGGGGAGTGAAGACGAGCTATGTCATTCAATGCAGTGTAGACACGTTTGGCAACTTCTCCGACCGTTTCGCCACCGGGTGAGCGGACGCTGGTAGGATCCAAAGTGCGCTGTTGCCATAACTCAGCATAGCGCGACTTGATGACATCCACAAGCTGGCCTTCCCATTCGCCCTGGTTGATCTCGCGCAGGCGCGGCTCGAGCGTGACAGGTAGATGAATGGCTGCTGCTATGATCTCAGCTGTTTCCCTTGCGCGTTGCAGGTCGCTGGTGTAGATGGCGACAAAAGACGAACCTTGTAATTGTTGAGCGAGAGTACGCGCCTGGGCTCGACCGTTCTCATTGAGCGGCACATCGCTTTGACCATGATAGCGCCCTTCTAGGTTCCAATCGGTTTGGCCATGACGGACAAGGCAGAGTTGGCTCATTTTTTTCCGCGTTCCAGGTAAGCCGATAAGCTTGCCATGGGCGGGCGTTCATGCTCCGCAACCTCCTCCACAACGAGGAAGTAACCACCATTGGCATAACGAATCAATTTCATGGTCTTGTTGACATCCTCGATGATGGAGCGTTCATAGCGAGTTTCAATTTTACGAAGCACGGTCTGGATAATGACAAAGGACATTTTGCTTAATGCCTCTAGTTCCTGATTATGATGGATACGTTCAAGTAAATCTACTTGCGCAATTGAGCGCAAGCCATGGCGTTCAAAGACATCTATCAGCAGACCTATTTCCACACCATAGCCCGAGGAGAAGATCGCTTTTTCGAGCGCCTGGCGGCGTCCCGCGTACTCTCCCGAAAGCGGTTGGATGACGCCTGATAGTTCCGGGTAAAAAAGATTCAACAAGGGGCGCGCGGTTAGTTCAGTGACGCGCCCTCCGCCGCCTGCCTGCATATTACCTCCCACCCTGAGTGGACGTCGATAGAAGCCTTTGACTAATTGAATATTCTGGTTGAGCAGGAGCGGACCAAGGATGCCGTAGACGAAACGCGGGTGAATGTTTACGATGTCAGTATCGATCCAGGCAATGACATCGCCTTTGGTTACCAACAGACTCTTCCAAAGTGCCTCGCCTTTTCCAGGCCGCGCACCCAATTCAGGCAATAGCTGTTGGTGGATGTAGACCGGGACACCAAGATTCTCGGCAATTTCGCGTGTACTGTCTGTTGAGTCAGAATCAATCACCACAATCTCATCCAGCAGGGGCACATCATCCATCAAGGCTTTTTTGATGGTAGTAATGGCTTTACCAACTGTTTTCTCTTCATTCAAGGCGGGCATAGCCAGGCTGATCGTTGAGCCCTGTTTCTCTTTTAGCGTCATGAGTTGCCTTAAATCCAAGAACTCATCCGCGTGGAAGGTATTTTCAGCGAACCACTTGTCCACCAGTATCGAGATGGCATGTGCACCCGCACTTTCGTCGAACATAGATTCTGATATGGGCTGTCGGGTTTTCACAACCATCACCGTAGACCGCGACTCGCGTAATAGTTTCTCAGCTACTGGACCAATGGACGAGCCGCTGAGACTCTTGCCAGCAGTTGCCCCCAGAACAACAACATCATAATGGTTCGATTCTTCTAAAATGGTCTTGGCTATATCGTCCGTGACGATCGAACGGAGATTGACTTCAGGGATTTGGCGCAAAATGTGTTTCAATCCCTTAAAGGGCGCGTCGTTCACAGCACTTGTCAGGGCTAGATGCAGCACGTCGATTTGTGCGGGATGCAATCTCATACCTACTTGGAAAGCTAGCTCCGCGTATGGTCCACCACGCACTGCAATTAAAGCTCGCTCAAATTTGATGGGAGTTGTACCGCGCACAATGGCAACATTACAAAGTAAATTGGAAAGAAGATCGGGGACTGAAATACCAAACGAGGCTTGTCCGTCTCTCCACTCAATCATAAATAGATCAGGCTCCTCTTGAGCGATGATTCTTTGCAAATCTTCCCACGGTTTCTCTGACACGATCACAGTGGACTTGAATCGGATGGTCGGGCTGCTCAGAGAAAGCAAGCGCTTTCGGATTTGCCTGGCAGCTCGCGCGCCTGGACTGAGTGGTTCTCCTGTCGGAATCGGCACCACGCCTACTAAGATAACTTCCTCGGCGATGGTTTGTGCCAAGGCGAGGGCGGCCTGTCCTTCGGAATTGATTCCAATAGGGATGAGCAAGGTTTTGATTATTCGTGATACATCGCTCATGTATTAACCTCCTGAAGCAATGGCGCAATACAAGATATGTAAATTGCATCCCAGCTGTAGCTGTGCTTTACGCGGCGCGACCAGCGAGATGTAGCCTCGCTTCGCAACCTGTCCGCGATCATTCCCGCGATCGAATAAGGAGTGGCATTTAAATCGAAGTAGCTGACATCTTCACCACCCAATTCATGCAGGACGGGAATATTCGCACAGAAGACGGGCATGGAACTGATTGCGGCTTCGATCAGGGGAATACCAAACCCTTCTTCGCGACTGGGGAATAACAACGCGTCAGCCAGTCGATAAAAATCAGCGATGACAGAATCAGGAATAAACCCAGATGTTACCACGGCAAGGAAGTGCACCGCATCTCGCAGGTTCAACTCACTACGCAGGTCAAGCAATTTCTGCTTGTATACCGCGTTGGTGGGATTGTGCGGCCCTTCGGGTCCTGTGACCAGCAACACGGCATTCGGGAAGCCAATCCGTAGTTCGGCTAAGACATGCAAAGCCAGTTCGATGTTCTTACGCGGTGTTAACCTTACGGGCAGCAGGAACAATGGATTGGCTTGGATGAGTTTCAATTGCTCCATCAAATGGATCGTTTGTGGCTCAAGTTTAAAGAAGGTGTTCAAGTCCACACCGTTTTTGATTAAGCGGATGGATTCCTTCGGGACACCAAGCAGATCACTCAATTCCTGGCGACGAAATTCGGAGACCGCCACATGCACGACGCCTTCCCAGCGCGAGCGTAGTAAATCCCAGGGATAACCGGCGTGCATTTCATGGCGATAGCGCGGAGTTGTCCAGGCCAAGTCGTGATGCCATAAGATCAGTCGTGGGAATTCAGGTAATTCATAGCTCTCACGGATGGCGGCAGTCAATGGCAGGTTTTTATGGAGGGACGCGACATTATGCGCAATCAACACGTCACAGTTTTTTACTTCAGCCAATAGATCTTCTTTTATTTGATCTCGAAGTGCATCAAAGGCAGGTGTATATTTCCCTTTATCTAGGAGCGCTTTCACCCTCATAACTTCATGCTGGCGTGAATCCAGGCGGGGTAGGATGTGCACAGGAATGCGCTCATCAAAGCTTTCCCCACGCCCCGCTAGAATGGTAATATCATGACCAGACTTCGACATCAGGCGTGCGTGATGAGCAAGTACACTCTCGACACCACCAACAATAGGATGTGATGTGTAATGCAACAATGCAATCTTCATACAACTTCTCCAAAGCAATCAGACATCAGAAGCCCCAGCCGGCGCTCCAGCATGGTGAATGAGAAATAGCGGCGTGCTAATTCGTAGTTATGCTCAGCATATAGCTCAGCTTCCTGCGGATGCATGAGTAGATAGCGTGCATGCTCCAGAGTTGCATCACTGATAAAACCATCAAACTCGACAACTTTGAAACCCTTGGGCTTAATATCCGCTTCGTAGATGGAATAATTATTAACCACCAACGGACATTTGTAATAGATGGCCTCGAGAAAAGCATTGCCAAAGCCTTCAATAGCTGACGGATATGTAACCAAGTCTGCCTGGGGATACACATCTCCTAACGTATAGATTTTTCGCCCATCAGATGTAACACCACGAGCGTCGCTGACAATAGCTGACTCAAAATTGACCGGGACATCCAATAGAGCGGCGAACTCCCGCACGCGCTTTTCGTAATCAGTTCCCTCGTCTCCTGCAGCATGAGAGATGACTAGCTCAGCAGGCAATCCAAGACGGCGAGTCAATTCAATGGCATGCTCGATACCTTTACGCTGGATGATTCTGGTCGGTTGGAGGATTAAATATTGGTTGGGAGCTACCCCGAGATCCTCGCGAGCCGAGCGAGCATACTCATCCAAGGGAGGCGGTGGGGAATCGAAATCCATTACGTTCGGGATGACCATCGCAGCTACACCAATTCTCGAAGCGAGTTGATACCCCTGCACTGAGTTGATTACCACGTGTCGAATGGAGGGCAGGTTGGGCGGAAAGGCCGCACCCAGATAATCGCGCACCGAGTTGTTCATGAAGCGCTGGCGCTCCCAAGAAAAATCGTGATGATGTGCAATGACAGGATAACCCGTCTCGGCAATGAACTCGGTCAGCGCCAGACCTAGGGGCAGGTTGATGGGAATGGTAAGGGAATTCTCGACGATAAGTACCTCTAAGCGAAACTGGTACGCAAATTTATACAGATGCTCCTTGAGGTAATCTTTTAAATCCTGCACTTGTTTTGTGATGAGCGCAGGACGGATGTAAATTGAGAAATAATCTTGGTGCAGTTCTTCGATTTCAGGATGTGTACTTAGCCCTTTGTGCATGTATCCCCAATTGCTAGTATAGGCGACCTGGTTAATGGCATCGATCGTTGGATGGCGATAAAATGCCTCCGCAACCAAGTAGCTTTTTTCCTGAGGACGATCGCACTCTCCGCAAAAATAGAAGCATTCATGTCCCATGCGTTCCAGCACAGATGCCCACTTAGCAGTTTCGAGGGATACCCCATCTGTGCCTGCGAAACGTGTGGAGATAAACCCAACACACCGTGAAGGTGCCATATTTTTGTCTCCTTATTAACAAAATATTCCCCTTTTAATCGGTAATCTCACATGAGATCGACGAAGTACTTGCATATAGTACAATTGCTCGTATTGTGTCAACTTTTTATACCACAAAACTGAAGCGTATTTATGGTGCGGACCTTGCTCGTCAAATATCACCTCGTTTACAGAATCTGGTTGAGCAATATCGTGGACGGATCCCAATTCCCACCGAACCCTCTTTAACTGAACGCGACGCGTTTCTGATTACCTATGGTGATCAAGTCCGCGAAACTGACAAGCTGCCATTGCAAACCCTGAGAGTATTTTGTGAATCCCATCTGCGCAGGGTGATTAGCGGGATTCACATCCTGCCGTTTTACCCTTGGTCTTCTGATGACGGTTTCTCGATCATGGATTACCGCGCAGTGAATCCTACCCTAGGTAATTGGCATGACGTTAAACACCTTGGTAATTCCTTCCGCATTATGGTTGATGGCGTGATCAATCATGCCTCCGCACAGGGGGATTGGTTCCGGGCTTTCCTGAGGGAAGAAATACCTTACCGCGATTATTTCCTGACCGTGGAAGGTAATCATGATCTATCTCAGGTCGTACGTCCACGCGCTCTGCCTTTACTGACCGAGTTCCAAACCATATCAAGCAAACGCCATGTATGGACGACTTTCAGCACCGACCAGGTGGATTTGGATTTCCACAACCCTGATGTTTTATTGGAAATCTTCGACATCCTACTTATGTACGCCGCCCTCGGCGCACAATTCATTCGTCTCGATGCCGTCGCCTATCTTTGGAAAGAAATTGGCACAACCTGTATTCATTTACCGCAGACCCATGCCATTATTCAGCTCCTGCGCGCAGTTTTTGATGAAGTAGCTCCGCATGTACATCTCATCACCGAAACCAATGTCCCGCACATGGAAAACATCTCCTATTTCGGCGATGGCTATAACGAAGCGCAACTCGTATACAACTTTGCGCTTCCTCCCCTTCTACTTCACACTTTCCGCACACGTGATACATCCATTCTCTCCGAGTGGGCTTCTGAGCTTGATCTACCTTCTGAACGAACTACTTTTTTTAACTTTCTCGCTTCGCACGATGGGATTGGGCTGAATCCAGTTCGAGGAATCTTGTCCCCCGCTGACATTGACGCACTAGTCGATCGGACTCTCGCACACGGTGGCTTGATTTCATGCAAGCAGAACTCGGATGGCACACAGAGCTCGTATGAGTTAAACATCAATTACTTCGACGCACTCTCCGATCCAGTTAGCGAAGAACCGCTGTCAATACAGATCGATCGTTTCATGGCCGCACAAGCCATCATGCTGTCTCTGAGAGGTGTGCCAGGAATTTATTTCCACAGCTTGTTTGGGTCGCGTAATTGGCTCGAAGGTGTGCAAGCCAACCACTACAACCGTGCAATCAACCGACAAAAACTGGATCGGATCAGTATGGAGGATGAACTTGCAGATCAAAATTCGCTCCGGTCGCAGGTCTTTGGGCGTTATTCCCATTTACTTTCGCAACGCGGCTCCTCCGCTGCATTCCATCCGAACGGCGGGCAAAAAATCCTGAATGTGGGTCGTGGGGTCTTTGGCGTGTTACGTAATTCCCTCGATGGTATGCAACACGTCCTGTGTCTTCACAATGTCACCTCACAAACACAGGTTGTTTCCCAACCCAATTCAGCGCACACCCTGGAACCATTTCAAACGTTGTGGCTGGTTATTCCATGATTTTCTTGCATCAAAGAGGAATAATTCCCAAACCCTGAAGATGGAAATCCCATTCTTGAAGTGCATAGGTCCTGGTGACTAAGCCGCACAGTGCTGATTAAATTACTTGTGTGTACAGTACTACAACTTAATGATAAGTTATCTTACCAGCGGGTTCGAAAGTAATTTATTTCTAGGCACCCTTTCATATTGAAAATGATCTGTTTGAGCGAAGCTTCATGGTTGACATTGGCTCATTCCAATTGCGCTTGCCAAAACCAGAAGATTTGATCATCCTCAAAGCAGTCGCACATCGACCCAAGAACCTGGCAGATACCCAGGCTATCGCTGCTAATCATCCCAACATAGACACCGCGTGTGTCCGCTATTGGGTGCAGCAATTTGCTGATGCTTTGGAAATCTCTGATATCTGGGATGGAATATCGCGTTTGTTATAACTCTACCCAGCCTCTTTTCGCTGAACTGGCAACTTCCTTCGTCTCAACCTGATTATCAAGCCCACAATGACCAACACCACCAGCGCCAACACCCCCATCACGATCAATACCCCGATGATCGTTTGTTGAGGGTGAGGTTGAGCTTCAACCGTCAGGAAGGTTGTTCTTTCGATGACAAATCCATCGGGCGCCAAACCGTTGACGCTGATCTCAATGCCATATAAGCCTGCCTGTGTTGGTTGCCAGGTAGCATGCACGCCGTTTGAGTCTGTCGCTTGTCCCATCTCAATAATCTGCGGCGCACTCTCCGCAGAGCGGATAATGGCTTGTGCCTGGCTGATTGCCAGGGGTTGTCCGTCTAAGTCCAGCTCGGCATTAAGTTCCACTTGCTCATTGAGCGCAGGGGTCATGGCACTGGTTCGTGCAGTCAGCGTTGCCCCACCCTGGAACACAGCGGTTAACGCATAATCAGCACCAGCAGCAGGGGTAGTGTTGGTCGCCATTAATTTCACCAGCCAGGCGCCAGGTTTGGGGTTGTTAAAGCCGTAACCCAGATAAACTAACGAAGCGGGGTCATTTACCTGTATCAACCCATGCGTGACAGGATCAAGGGTGATAACCTTACCGCTGGCGCCCGTCACTTGAACGGTCAACGAATGGCTGGAATCGTACAGGGCAAAGCTCGCCACCGATATGTTGCTTTCGATGTTGATCGTCAGCTCGTTTGACTCACCCGGATTGATATGTCCGCTATACAAGTGCGTGAACTGCATCGGTTCCGCGTTGGGTACCAGTATCGTGGGATCGGATGGGGAAGTGAAGTTCCCCGGTATTGCTTGCAAATGCGGCAACACGAATCGGTTAAAAACCTCGGCTGAGGTATTTAACTCGGTATGCAGGATTGGCATCTCGGCAACTTCCATTGGGATACCCACAACACTATCGCGCGAAACTGCAATATCGGAGGGTACTGGCGTGCACGGCGATTGGATCGGATCGACCAGTGGCACGCCTGCCAGCGCAGAAAAGATCACCCCTCGTCGATGAGTAATTTGGGGATTGAAAATTTCTTGCACATAAGAAGGCTGGAATTCCAGCACAGCCGGCAGGTAGAAACCTAAAGCGGCAGGCAGGTTAGCACAGGCTGTCCCAGTCATCGGAGAGCCCAGTATGATGAGATTAACCACCTCACTATTAAGCATCAGCCGGTCGATATAATAGCGTGCGATCAGCCCTCCCAGACTATGCACCACCAGGTCGATTTTGAGAGCCCCAGTCTGTTGCCTCACCGCCTCGATATACTGACCCAGGATGGCTGCATTCTCAGATATTGTATGGGTACGACCGGTCGGATCCGTCAAACTGCCGGTATTCATCACCCCAGGTACCTGCCCATCGCCCACCGCAAAACCGCGCAATCCTTCTGGGGCAAGATAGCCCTGAGAGCCCAGGTAATGATCCCAAGCCTTCCAATTGGACGAGAAACCGTGCACCATTACCACCGGACGGGAAGCTACCTGAACCGCGCTGGAGGACGCCAGGATGGATCCATCTGCCCTTGCCTGGACCACACGACTGGGCTGCTGCTCCCCACCGGGATTCCAGAACCAACCCAGGCTGGCGAAAGGCTCACTCTCACAGCTTGTCTGTCCTACCTGGATCGTACATCCAGCAACATCCACCTCCAATCCGAGAAGACGAAAGCTGACTATTGTTTCCTGTGCTTGCCTGGCAGTTAATTCAAGGCGCAAACGGATGGTATCGCCATCCGTTAACTGCGCGATCGCTTTTCCCTCCTGGTCCAGGATCGTTATTACTGCCTCCATTACCTGACCCCTGACAGATAGCAAAGGGATCCCAAGCGTCACCAAGCAAACAACCATCCGTAGCCCAGTAAAAACCCATTTATTCATCATTTAAAACCCCTTGTAATAGCCTAATATAATATCTTATTTGTCCAATTAATTTCCCGATTGTATCATAATTGGAGAGATAAATCGCCTCAACACATACTCCAATCTCACCTCCGGCAGGATTGGTATTTCACAATATTCTCCATATAGCCACCAGACCATTCTCGTGCTATGATTAGTCTGATTTCCCACCCCCATTTAGCAATTTTTTCACGTTTAGTCAGGCAATCCAAGTATATCAATTCCAGATCTCTTGGATTGAGCTTAATAAAACGAAATATATCGATGTATCCAACCTTATTGGGAGAAAACCTCATGCAGGATCAAACGTATCGGGTGTATGGTTATCGCTGGGTTGTGTTGGGGGTTTTTATGCTCGTCAACCTCACCATGCAAATGCTTTGGATCGCGTATGCTCCCATCACCGGTCCGGCAGCCAAATATTATGGCGTCACCGACTTGCAGATTGGGTTGCTGGCGATGTCCTTCATGATCGCGTTCATTCCCCTCTCCATCCCCGTCTCGTGGGTGATCGATACCTATGGTTTTCGTGTGGCTGTCAGCATCGGGGCAGTGCTGATGGGGGTTTTCGGTATCATCCGTGGGTTTGCGGGGGCAAATTACGGTCTCGTCCTGGCGTCCACCATCGGGATTGCCATCGCCCAGCCATTCTTTCTGAATGCCTGGACCAAAGTGCCTGCCAACTGGTTCTCTATCCATGAGCGTGCCACAGCTGTTGGTTTGGTCACCCTCGCCAACCTGGTCGGCACTGCCCTCGGCATGTTGCTTACACCCCTCCTGACCGAAGGGCTCTCCATCCCGACAGTCCAATTAATCTATGGCGGGGTGGCATCCGTTTGTGCCATCCTGTTCGTTGCCCTCTCCCGAGAGCACCCGCCCACACCACCTTGCCCACCTGGAATGGAGGCCCGTTCCTTGATGCTGGATGGTCTTAAACAGATCCTGCGGGCTGTGCCATTCTGGCTGTTTGTGGTCGTCATGTTCGTCGGAATGGGTATTTTTAATGGCATCAGCACCTGGGTGGAGAATATCATCCGTCCGCGCGGTTTTTCCCCCACCGATGCCGGCACTCTGGGTGCCCTGATGGTGGTTGGTGGCATCCTGGGCGCTGTGATCATCCCAGCCCTCTCCGATAAGCAGCACAAACGCCAACGCTACATCCTTCTCGGGGTTCTGTTGGCAATCCCAGGTCTGGTGGGGGTAACTTTCGCCACCACTTTCTGGTTGTTGTTTACCTCTGCCTTCTTCCTGGGCTTTTTCTTGATCAGTGTGGCGCCCATTGGAATGCAATATGTCGCAGAGATCACCTACCCTGCCCCCGAAGGTACCTCCAATGGATTGATCCAGCTATTTGGCCAGGTGTCAGTGGTCTTCGTTTATATCATGGAAGCAATGAAGAGCGCTGATGGTGCATTCACCCCGTCATTATTGTTGGCGACAGCACTATTGGTGGTGTTGGTTGGAGTAACCACCCGGATGAAGGATCCCCCGGTTAGAAGTATATAAGATAAGTACCATGCACCCATTGATCATCATCGTCATGCCCATCATCTGCCGGCTTCTCCCGCAGTCTAGATGTGGAACGGTCATAGACCAGGCTCTGGCAAATATTTTGATCAGGAAGGTAATCGTATGATCACATCCCGAGCAAAAGAGCTCTGTGATGTTCGCCAACAGATCGTCCAAATTTCCAAAGAGTTATTTGCCAGGTGCCTGCTAACCCCCACCGGGGGCAACATCAGCGCCCGCTGTGAAGATAATCCCGCTGAAATCTGGATCACCCCCAGTGCAATATTTAAAGGCGACCTGCGTCCGGAAATGATGGTGCGGATTGACCTGCAGGGTTCACTCAAAGATGAGACGGCTTACTCATCCTCCAGTGAACGCCGGGTGCATTGTGCCATTTATCGCTCCAGACCCGAGATCGCCGCTGTGATCCACACCCATGCCCCTCAGGCAACCCTCTTGGCCCTCACCGGGACTAAATTCCTGCCCATATCGCTTGAGTCGGCTTTCCTCGGGGAGCTCCCGGTTGTCCCTTTTATCATGCCGGGCACGGATGAGTTGGGAGAGGCAGTCGCCAAAGCCATGGGGACTGGCTTTGCTGCCTTGATGCAGAACCACGGCCTGGTTGTGGCTGCCAACAATCTGCGCCACGCCGCCGACATCACCGATATAATCGAAGTGACAGCCCACAAGCTCCTCACCTGCAGAACACTGGGTGTCACCCCACCCGTTTTGCCGGAGGAAGTTGTCAAAGCACTGCGTGAAGCGGGTAAATTGATGGCATGATGACCCTGCGCCAGAAAGCCATCACCGTCGGCAGCATCCTTGTTTTTGACCTGATCTGCCTGGTCCTGTTTGCTGCTATATTGCATTGGATTTAGAGCTGGCTTACCAGTTGGGCTCGGGGGTGGCAATGTCCAGCAAGGACTGCAATATCCACCCTTCCCGGTCATCCTCGATCACCAGCACCTGGACCCACAGATATCCATCCACTTCCTGCGAGCTCCCCAGCAATTGCACCAGCACCCCTTGCATGATCCCCGGGTACAGGATGGGTGCAGAGAAACCGGGTTCAGAACGGATGAGTGCTCCTTCTACTGGACCTATTCGGGCATAGACAGGCACAGGGGTTGGAGTATATGTTTCGGTGGGGATGGGTGTACGCGTTGGGGTAAGTGTGATTGTTGGCGTATGGGTTGGAGGAACAGGTGTATAAGTGTGGGTGGAAGTTGGTGGTATGGGCGTGAGGGTAGAGGTAGCAGTGGGAGTATAGGTCGCCACCGCCAGGGGAGTACCAAACCATCCCAGGGTTGCGCTGAATGCACCCACACCGACCACCAGCGCCACCCCGATCAATGTGACTGCCCCCCCCAGGGTATAACCAAAAAAGGTCATTGGGCGAAAACCGAGAATTGCCAGGGTGATTGCCCCAAGCACCGCCCCCCAGGCAAGGTGAATGGCGAATACCACCAATCCATCTGGGAATAAATGTGCTGCCCCGCTTCCCAGTCCAAAACCGGCCACCACGAGGGGTAAGTAGAGCGTGTATGCCAGTGCTACGCTCGGGGCAGACGGGCTGCGCTCATGATGCGCCATGGTTGCCGCAGTAAATACTGCCCCCAACGTCAACACAATAAAATTGATCCACGAAAGCTCAGCATTCAAATAAGCCTGGGACAGGGAAGCCGGCATCCATACCCTTCCAAGCAATCCTGCGCCAATCCCTATCACAAAGACCAGCAGGCTGCCAATTGTCAAACCCACCAGGCTGCGGGCGAAGAATTTATACGAGCCAACCACTGTCCCAAACGAAAGTCCCACCACGGGCGCCATCAATGGTGCAAAAACGGCTCCAAGAATAAGCAATCCAGGCGCATCCAGGATCAGCCCCACGGAAAAGATAACCCCAGACAGGATGGAAAACAGGAAGAAATCAAAGGTGGGTGATGTGCGGTGTCTCAGCTGGTCCAGCACGATAGCGCGCTCATCCGCCTCCAGGGGTGCCAACAAGCGGCGCGCCCGCCTTCGCCTGGCCGGCGGCATCAGATCAGGGTCATCGGGGATATGTTCAGTCTTGGGCAGGCTCATTTGCGTAAGGTGGATACAATCCTGAGTGGCTTTTCGAGGATTTCCAGTGCCTCATAGATATCAGCGCTTACCAGGTCTGCGCCCAGCAAGGTTTTAACGGCTGTCCCTTCTGGTGATAGTACGCAAATCCCCAGGGCTGCCACCTGGAGCATTCCGGCATCATTTGCACCCTGGCCAATTGCCACAACCGTTTCTGCTCCCAATTGTTGCACATATTTTGCCTTCTGTTCGGCTTCATTTCCGGGCTGGATGCGCACTGCTATCAGGTTCAGCTGCTGGTCGATGATATCTTGTTTTCCATGGGTGTCTGCGGTCAGCAAGTGCAAGGTCAGGTGGTCACGCAGGGCAGATAATCTTTGCTTCACACCCTCCGGGAGTTGTCCATCCACAGCCAATGTTCCGTTTACATCGCACACCAGATGCTGCAGCTGGACCACACCTCGCCCAGGGATGTTCAGCTCAATCATGAACTTATTATACTCCAACGAATTTTAATAGTTATTATGATCCCAATCACCTCAACGGGTCTGCCTTGTAGTACAATACGCGCCGATGCCATTGTTGGAGCTAAATCCCTTGAGGCTTCTTTTCCGCTACACAATCTATGCCATATTGTTTATCTGCCTGGGCTTGTTGATCTCTGCCTGTGGTACGGTCATTCCCACTGCCAAACCAACCCTTACCCCTACTCCCAACCCGACCGCCACCCCTACCCGGATCCCCACCTTCACGCCCACACCGACGCCTGAGCCACCCCTGGCTGTGCTTCTGGCTTCTTCTGCAGCCGACCAGGCCACGGTGAGCAGCCTGCAGACTGCCTTGAACGGTATCGTCACCAGGTCAGGCTTGCGTTGGCAGGTCAGGCAGGGGCTTTCATTGGATGACCTGGTTCCAACACTCCAGCTGGTGGTAGTTGTTCCGCCCGACCCTGGTCTGGCAGAGCTGGCGGCTTCAGCGCAGGGTACGCAGTTCCTGGCACTGGGCATCCCAGGGTTGGCAGCTGCCCCCAACCTGACCCTGATTGGCACGGCAGGCGACCGTCCAGACCAGCAGGGTTTTATTGCCGGGGTGATCTCCGCCATGCTTTCGGCAGATTGGCGGGTGGGGGTGATTAGCCTGTCAGATACTGCAGGAGGACGCGCTGCCCGCACAGGTTTCCTGAATGGCGTGGAGTATTTTTGTGGCTTGTGCCGCGCAGCGCACCCACCTTTCTATGAGTATCCTTTGTATATTGAGCTGCCTCTAGCCGCTTCCACTGCTGAGTGGCAGGAAGCCGCCAATTACATGGTTGACCATTTTGCCCAGACGGTGTACGTCTTCCCTGGCGCAGGAGATGAACCGATGCTGTCCATCCTGGCTGAGGCAGACGTGAATATCATCAGCAGCGGAGAGCCTCCCCAGGCTGCCCGCTCAAGCTGGGTCCTTTCCCTGACAACCGACCCATTACCCCTCATTCTGAGTCAGGTGGAAGGTTTGTTAAATGGCAGCCTATCAGGGGGGCAGGCACTGGCAGTACCGATTCAATTCACCCAGGTCGATCCAGTGCTATTCACCCCCGGCAAACAGAGACTGGCAGAACAGGTATTATCCGACCTGCAAGCCGGCTACATTGATACCGGCGTGGATTTGACAACTGGCGAAAATCGTCCATAATTATTGGAATATTCATTTTATGGAAGCGAAAGGAGGTAATAAGTCGATAATAATAGTTATTAATAACACCATTGCCAATCTGGCACCTTCTTGCTATACTATGAGAGTCCCTTTCGGGAAAAACCAACTTTTTTTACCCAAACTCTTTAGGAGGAGAATGTTATGTATAAGAAGTTATCTTTAGTAATGGCTGTCATCATGATAGCCAGCATGCTCCTGGCTGCTTGCCAGGCTGCTGCCCCAACCGAAGCCGACTGCGCCAAGGAAGACGTACTGTGCGTAGGTCTGGTCACCGACGTGGGCGAAGTCGATGACAAGTCCTTCAACCAGTCAGCCTGGACCGCTGTTCAACAGGCTCAAACTGACCTGGGCGCCATCGTCAACTATGTTGAGACCAAAGACGCCAAGGACTACATGGCCAACATGCAGCTCTTCATAGACAAGGGTTACGACATCATCGTGACCGTAGGCTTCGCCCTTGGAACTGCCACGACAGAGGCTGCCAAAGCCAACCCGAATGTCAAGTTCATCGGTGTAGACCAAGGCCAGTGGACCGAAACTGTGCCCAACGTGATTGGTCTGATCTTCCACGAAGACCAGTCTGGCTTCCTGGCTGGCGCTCTGGCTGCCCAGATGACCAAGACCGGTACTGTCGCCGCTGTGCTCGGTACTGACCTGGTTCCCCCGGTGGTAGCCTTCAAGGAAGGTTATGAAGCCGGCGCCAAGTACATCAACCCCAACATCAATATCATCTCCACCTATCATCCGGGTGGTTTGGATGTAGCTTTCACCGACCCCGAATGGGGTGCCACCACAGCTGCCCAAGCGCTGCAGAATGGCGCTGACGTAGTCTTCGGTGCGGGTGGCAAGACCGGTAACGGCGCTCTCATCGAAGTTGCCAGCCATGCCGGTCTGTTCTGCATCGGCGTCGATGATGATCAATGGAATACCGTCCCTGAGGCTCATCCCTGCCTGCTCTCCAGTGCCATGAAGCTCATCACCCCGGGCTTGTTCGACCTCATCAAAGGCGCACAGGCTGGTACTTTCCCTGCCGGTAACTTTTATGGTGCCGCCGGTTTGGCTCCTTACCACGATTTTGACAGCACCATTCCACAGGCCGTCAAGGATAAAATCACCGAGATCGATGCCGGTCTGAAAGATGGTTCCATCACCACCGGTTACGGCGGGTAATCTCATTTCTTACCTCAAGAATACGGCGTACTTCCTTAGTACGCCGTATTTTCTATTAATAACTTGTAAACCCTTCGCACAAGATTTTGTTAACACACTTTACGCAAAATGAATTCATGGGTAAAATCAAACCGTTAATCCTATATTCATATTCCCTCAAATTGCTTGCTTGCGGGGGAAAAACCTGCCTACGGGAAGAGTGTACAAACTATGGACTCTGAACAAAAAGTCCCCTCCCAACCCAAATTCCTGCGTGCAATCCTGGATGTCTTTTTAAATGAAAACGTGTGGCGTACGGTCGTCATTCAGGTGGTGGCAGTGCTTTTGGCAGTCCTCATCGGGGCGGTCATCCTGCTGGTATCGGGTGCGAATCCGATCCAGGCTTACTCGGCGCTATTGCGAGGCTCCTTCGGTACCATCACTGCTTTAGGGCGCACCCTCGAGAAAGCCACACCCCTGATCTTCAGCGGTCTGGCTGTCGCATTTGCCTTCAAAGCCGGCATGTTCAACATCGGTGCCCAGGGGCAGCTCCTGTTGGGAGCCATCACCGCCGCTTTCCTGGGCTTTGCTATCCACGGCTTACCTGCCTACATCCACATGCCTCTGGCTCTGATCGGAGGTGCATTGGCAGGTGGTTTGTATGCTGCCATCCCGGGTGCACTGAAAGCTTACCGCGGTGCCCATGAGGTCATCACCACCATCATGCTCAACTACATTGCCATCAACATTACCGACTATCTCGCCGATGGTCCCTGGAAGGATACCACCCCTGGCAATATCGTGGCTCGCACCCCGGTGGTGGATCATGCCGCTCTCATCCCGGAAGTCGGCGGTATCCCGATGGGTTTCGTGATCGCCATTGTGATTGCTTTCATCGTCTGGTGGCTGCTGTATAAGACCACCGTCGGTTTCGAGATCCGCATGGTTGGTCTCAACCCGCACGCCTCCCGCTATGCCGGCATCAAAGTGGCAAAAACCTT
>Ga0214473_10003556_pt1 | contig 18875 bp, 18 predicted proteins | sample RVTome_7_FD_203509 | JGI IMG/M metagenome (GOLD analysis project Ga0214473, IMG submission 203509) | Soil microbial communities from uranium-contaminated site in the Upper Colorado River Basin, Wyoming, United States - RVT98D197 | ecosystem: Environmental > Terrestrial > Soil > Contaminated >... | reverse complement strand
AGCCTTCTTTCAGCTTGTGGTGAACCTGTTGAACCGTTCATGCTGCTACAATAGCACAGTTCTAGTCGTTTGCAAGAGGTTTGGTATAACATTTTCAGTTGACACTCATGCTATAATGGTAGCAAGGTGGTATGGCTGAAAGTAAGGCACCGGGAGCGCGCCGGGTAGAGTAATTTAGGATACGCGGAACGTTTCTCGATATATGGGAAACAGCTCTTGTGGGGTGAACGTAAGGCCTGGCCAGCTTAGGCAAGTCCCCACTGCTCACCGACTAAATAAGGAGTAAGATGTGAAAAGTCTCTTCCCAGTTGAATCAGACGAGACTGGCTTTTACTTCCCAGGCAATGGCCAATTCAAAAGATTGAGAGTCCACTTTTTACAGCCTTATTATAAGCGGCGTTCCTTTAGCTGTGGTAATCTGAATGGTATCTGCTGGCTGACTAAAATCTCAGTTAAGCCGGCCTTTTATCGGTCGTTCTTCGCCATGAGGCGCTTTTCCCCCATGATATTTGAAGCCATATTTGAGCAACATGAATGGGGGGGCTGGTTAAGACGCATGAAAACCAAACCCTCATTTCGGCGGTCGTTCTTCGCCAGGAGGCGGCTCATCCAATGGTAGCTGAATGGTTTAGTCTTGGGGCCAATTTGATACTTTTGGCTATTATACTTTTGGTTTGCTATTGGGCCGCCACAAATCTAGGCGGAAACACAGGGAATGACAGATATAAGTACTATGGCCCCCACGCAAGACACTGAGCTTACTCTTGAGCAGGCACTTGTGGAGATGGACAGGTGCCAACAGGAATATGCCTACTTCTCTAAATATTGTCGTCTTGTTGATACACCCTCGTTGACTAATCCCGGTGGACTGAAACCCTTCGAACCTTGGCCCCACCTCCAACAAACTGCTGCGCATCTGCTTCGTGACAGGCTTTTGGTTATTATGAAAACTAGGCAGCTAGGAGTGAGCTATGAGGTGGCAAAGTATGTTCTGTGGTTTGTGCTTACGCACCCAGGTGCCCACTGGATGTTGTTCTCAAGGGGTGAAGCTGAGGCCATAGAACTACTGGCTAAGTGCAAACGGATATATACTAATTTACCCAGGTGGCTTCAACCTAAGACAGGTAATGCCTCAGCTACCGAACTTAGTTTCCCTGCATTAAACTCCAAGATCAGGGCATGGGCAGCCACGGAAACGGCGGGTATCTCCTATACTGCAAGTGGGATTGTCTGTGACGAGCACGCAGAGCACCCCTATGCGGAGCAGAACTTCCTCGCTGCCAAGCCAGCTATAGACTCCTGTGGTGGGCAGTTTATCTCAATCTTTACCCCTACAGGATGGGAAAGCAACAATTTCGCCCACACCTTGTTTCTTGAGGCTGCACAGGGGTTGAATGGTTTTATAGCCTTGGCGTTCAACTGCTGGCAACGGCCGGGAAGGGACCAGGCATGGTGGGATAGGACATATAGGGAAACTCCTGAGACAGAACTGGAGAAACTTACCCGTGACCAGTTCATGGCTAAAGCCTACTGGCGTACTGTAGAAGAAGCCTTGAGGCCACTAGAAACCGCAGCAGCCTTCCGAAGACGAGCACTGGATGAAATGATGGCAGAGGTGAAGAATCCTTTGTCAATCCCTGAGTTCGATAGCAAGGTGGTGCATATCTATCAGGATTACATCGTAGGTGGGCAGTATATTGCGGCCTCAGATACAGGACATGGTTTGGGCAAGGATTACTCAGTGACAGTGCTTATGAACACCCGAACAGGAGCGATTGTGGCCGATGTTCTTGGCAAGACCCTCAATCCAGAGAACCTGGCACAACATAGTGTAGCCTTACTAGGGCACTACCACAACCCCTTGTGGTATCCCGATAATGACGGCTGGGGGCGGGCACTTATCTCTAAGGCGATTGATCTGAGATATAAGAACTTCGGCTATGAGGATGACAAGAAAACCAAGGTTGGATTCAATACTAACGGTAGGTCGAGGGACGATTTATGGTTCTCATTGATTCCCGCAATCAACAGCCACCAGATTAGTGTCTTTAACAAAGAAGGATTACAGCAGTTTTATGATATAATCCGTAACAGTAAGAAGGAAGGGCGCATAGAGGCGCAGCGAGGCAAGCATGATGATTACCCGATGGCAGTGGGAATCTGCTGGTTGAAGAAGGGCAGCGTGTCAGCACCGTTCAGGTCCAAGGTGTTTGATACAATTGGCGTAGAAGAGACAAATTTTGTTATGCCTGCGAGGTGGATATAATGACAGAACTAATTGTAACTGAAGCTAAAAAGATTGCTCTTGCCATGAAGTATACTAGGGACGAGTTTAAGGGAACATTATTTAATCCTGATGAACCCTTGGGCATAAGAATAAGATTGCCTTGTGGTAATATGCTGGACATTAAACAGAGAAGAGATATTCCCTTACAAGATATGCCTTGTCCTTGTGGAAATCCCGAACATTGGTTAGTGAAATGGCCAGAGGCAAAGAGGGAATAAAATGAATTTAGGCATACCTACAGTCGAAGACATCATAGAACTTGATCGCAAGTTAAGGGATGACTATTACGGCGAGATTCACCGCCTATGGGAGGATGATGATCGCTATTATGAATGTGATTTCAAGGGTGATTTACACCTTCCTACTGAATTTAAGGATGCCGGTATAGTGCTATCTACAGGGAGGGATTTAGTAGATACCCGGGTAGACCATACAAACATCTCCAACTGTCGTGTTAAGGTGCCACCCAAGAGCCAAAGCCAGAAGGATAAAGATGCGGCGGAGATGGCTCGTAAGCTGGCAGTAGGTATAGTCTATCAAACCAATGTAGAATCCCCGATTTCGCCCTGGCGGACAGCGGCCAAACACTGCTGGATTTATGGGTTAGGTGTGCTGAAACACGTTTGGGATGTGGATAGGTGGCCGGATAGACCACAGCCTAAAAATGGCGAGGATGAGGAGGAATATGCTGCTAGATTAGACAAATGGCGGGAATCCACCCATGCCACATTGCCCATTTCAATAGTGGCCATAAACCCTCGCAACGTGATGATAGACCCATCCTATATCGAGCCACAGTTTATCATTGAGCATCACGAGCGACTAACACTAGATGTTGCCAAACGATGGCCTTCGTGGAAAAATCCCAAAGGGAAGAAAATGGGAGACCCTGTAGATTATATTTCATGGTGGGACAAGGACTATCGTTGTGAACTAGCTGATGGCGAGCCCCTGCTGAAGTATGGCATACGGCGAGGAATAGTCAAACATCCCTACGGTTTCTTACCCTATACCCCGATAGACCTGGGTTTGGGCAATATCTCCTATGATGGCAAGCTAGAAAAGCGCTATGTGGGACTAATCCGTTACATGAAAGAAACACTTAAGGCAGACTCGTTGCACTTTAGCCTATTGGACATTACACTGAAGAATGGAGCTTGGCCTTGGGGGATTATTGAAGGCAAAAGCGATGACATAGCGGCTATGGATACAATAGATCGTAAGTATGGGAAGGTGACACAAATTCCCGAAGGGGTAAAACTTACCATGATGCCCCCTGAATCACCTTCAGAGGCGCTCTGGCGGCACATGGCATTGATAGGGGAGAAGTTGGCTGTTCATGGTGCGCCTCGTAGTCTTCAAGGCATGGGCGAAACTGGCGTAAGGTCGGCTGCGGATAGGCGGCTGATGATTGCCGAGGGTGGTAGCAAGGGCGAGTATAACTCGGATGCCTTCCAGTATGGCACAGCTCGTGTGCTGGAAAGATGTATGCGGATTATTAAACACGTCATCCCCGGGAAAGTGCGTATCTGGGCAAAGACGCCTATAGATGAGTTCGATATGGTGGTGGATAAGGATGAGTTGCAAGAGCCATTCACCTGTAATGTTGAGTTTGCCCCTGTCTCTGAGGAAGATGAATACCGGCGGCATGATGATCTGATGCGGCTGAGCCAGAGCGGGATTGGCACCAAACAGTGGGCAAGGGAGCAGATACCCAACATGGATGTCAAGGGGCTAGAACGGCAGGAGCGCAAGGAGATGATGAGGAACGATCCGTTGCTGCTTCAGATTATCTCCCAGTATGCGGCTGGTAAACTTAGTGCCGAGATAGCACGCAGGGAGGCGGCTGAAGGGCTTGCATCGGGCTTGCCGCAGCCCCTAGCACCTGAGCAGCCGGTGATGCCTGTGCAGGAAGGTCAGTCGCAGACAGCGCCAGAGGCTATGCCAGGTGGTATGACTACGGGTATACCGAATAGGGCGGCGCCAGGATCGGCGGAGGAGATACAATTAGCCTTACAGAAGATGAGAAGTGCGATGCCGCTGAATGCTTTCCAGGGGTTTGGTGGTGGTGGCGCAAGAGGAGCACAGAGGTAGATGGATCAGCAAACCCTGGATGAACTGATTGACGAAATCATAGCCGAGGAGATGGCGATTGCCGATGAGGTGGTGGCTGAACTGGCAGATTTGCTGCCCAAGATAGCCTCTCCGGAGAAGCTTATTGGGAAGCCCAAGGAAGAGTGGACGCTTAACGACATTCAACGCATGACGATGATTTACGGAGGCAAGGATAAAAACAGATTAGCGAGACCAATCTTTGAGGCGGAATATGCCGAGTATCAGAAGCTCATGGAAGAACAACACGATATTCATACCGAGACGCCTTTCTTAGAGGAACAGAAGCGGTTGCATAAAGGGGGTTAGAGATGGCATTTGCAATAGGAACAAAGGTAAATGTAAGGGATGACCCTAGCGGCGAAGAGTTTATAGTTGATAATTATGACCCGACAACAGATACGTACATGTTGAGGTCTGCTAACGGTACAGCTATAACAGCACGGGGCGATCAATTAGGTTCTTTGTTGCCGACGGGGAATCCCCAACCGATGCCGACAACAACCCCTTCTTGGATGCAACAGCCTACTGGTACTGGTGGGCAAGTTAGTACTCAAGGTGGGTTTGTGCCGTCTGGGATAGACCCGGAGACGGGTGGGGTAATTGGGGGAAATTACAATGTACCTCCCCCTCCTGGGGGTGTGGATATTAAACCTGGGGAGAGTCTAGCTAATCCTAATAAGCTGATTCTACATAGAGGGGGAGAACCGAGGGCGGGAGCACCTTATGGTGGATTTGAACCTTGGCTGACTACCGATAATACCCCTGCAACGCCAGATCAAGTGTTTCAAGCAGCTTTAGCCTCTGGTAAGTCACCAGAAGAGGCTACGGCAGAAGCCTCACAGCAACGTGATTTGGTTACTGCGACTTCTGGTGGCAATGCACCAACTATGGGGGTGCCTCCTCCAGGAACAGTAAATCCTTTATCACCACTGCCAGAGACACAACCGCAGCGTAGTCTTTATTGGATGCAAGCGTATGGTCAGTATATAGCGGCTGGCTATGATGACGCTACGGCTGCAATCTATGCTACTCAGGCGGAGAAGGAAGAAACCGAACGGGCTGGTAAGCCTCTTGTGGCCGAACCTGGGGGCACACCTGATTATACATTAAGTGAAAGAGCTGATGGTACAGTAATTAGAATAGCATGGGATTCAAACAGCGGTCGCAGCGGTCGCTATATAGAAATTGGGGTGGCAAGTAGCTTAGAATCGGCGAAATACAAAGCTGATATTGAAGCAACGAAAAAGAAACCTGAAGCAGAGTCAACCCCTAATCTGTCTGGTGGCTATACACTGTTTGAACAATCAGATGGCACGATAATCAGGCAAGTACAGGATCCCACTGGTAGGTTCATAAATGTTGGGCCAGCCAGTTCGGCGGAGACTTTGGGTTATATGGCAGACAAGACAAAGTTTGCCAACGCATTCCTGGGGATAAATGAGGATGGGACAATCCGGTATGCCCCGCCTAAAGACACGAATGGCCAACCCAAAACAGTAATTCAAGATGCCTATAAGCATGATGCCTACTGGGATGAATCTAATGCAACATACAAGTATCCCCCCAACTGGGGGCAAGCGGATGTAGATGCCACCAAGACAATGAGTGCTGCTGATGCCGCACAACTTGATCTATTACAGAAGCAGATTAATCGTCAGTTGCTTCTTGATGAAGAGTCCAATAGGCTGAACAAGGACAAGCTAGCTCTGGAAAGGCAGATAGCAGAAGGCCAAGGCAAACTTACAGAAAGAGATAATGCCGACCTACTGCGAAGAGATAGTGAACTACAACTACAGAGAGATGCGCTAGAGCAGCAAAGAAAAGAGGGGGAATCCGACCTTGCCTTTGAACGTGATAAGTTGGCTTATCAAAAAGATATTGATAAGAAGCGTTTAGGCATTGACCAGCAGATGGTTGATCTGGAAAAGAAAAAAGCTGAGGGCAATCTGACCCCGCAGGACATAGCGCAGTTAGGCATCCAGCAGAATCAACTTGCGCTCCAACGAGACCAGCTAGCACAGGAAAAGGAGTTGGCTGGTAAAATGACTCCTTACCAGGCAGCGGACTTGGAGCAGCGTAGAACTGAGTTTAAGGAACAAGGAGCACGTGAGCAGCAGCGTATAGATATTGATAGAGAACTAGCCGATCTGGACATGAAACTGCGCAGTGGCGAGTTGATAACACCGAAAGACCAGTTTGAAATGGATTTCAGGCGGCAAGAGCTTGAGATACAACGGGAATCTCTGAAACCGCCAGAGTATACAGCGCCAGATGGCAGTTATATCACAGACAGATATGGCAACAAGGCATACTGGAACCCCAGAACAGCAGATTATGATCGTGGGCCTGAATTTGGGGTTGACCCTGCCACAACCGCAGCAGGTTATGTGCAACCGATGACGGCTTATGAGCAGGCACAGGTTGATTTGAGGAGACAAGAACTATCATCAAGCAGAGAAGCCTCACGCGCCTCTGCTGGAGCCGCTGGTGCACAGACGGCACTAGCACAGGAACGGTTTAGGGCGGAGATTGCGCTACAGAAGAAGCAGCAAGAGCAAGAACAGCAGAACTACCTTGCTAAACTTGGCGCACAGCCCATCTCTTGGATTGAATATGCGATGGCAACCAAGACACCGCCAGTGGTACAGCCGTGGATGCAACCCCTGATGCCTCAGCAGTATGGGCAGTTACAGCCAGGGCAGGTGATTCCTCAAGGACAACAGGGACAGCCGCAAGTCTTTGGTACAGGGGCGCCGTTGGCGTTAAATCCTACACCCGAACAAATACAGCAGTGGGCAGCACAGCAACCACAGGGACAGTCACAGGGGCAAACGCAAGGCATGGCACAGCCGACATGGATGAATTCTGGTAATCCGCAAGGTAATCCGCAAGCGCCGCCCAATCAATATGGCCAGGTAGTATGGGGTGGGGGTCATTCGTCTGTTATCGGGGGGCAAGGGGGTAAGGGAGGCACGGGAGCGTTTAACCCCAAGAATATGCCGGGATTAACAACGCCAAGTATGCAATACTGGTCAAGAGTGGGGCCAACAGCGCAGCAAGAGTACCTAGGTTATGAACAAGCGAGGACAGGAGCGAAGCCAGAGGAGACACAGTGGCGGCTATGGCAGACAGCGCCACCAGCGGGGCCAGCCTTGCCAGTGAGATATGGGGGATAAGTGGATAAGAAAGAATCTCGATTCACTGCTGAAGAGTTCGAGGTATTCTGCAAGGAGTTCAAGCGGTGGCAGCGTTATTTAGGGCTAGATGGCTATCAAGTTTACTTCCAACATAAGCCTCTAGATGTCTTTGCAGACATCTGTATAAATCAGACTTGCTCAATAGCTACTGTCCGGGTAAATTCGCAATTGCCACCTAAAGATATTCCGTTTGCTGATCCTGCTGCACATGCACAACATGAGGTGTTACACCTTTTATTGGGGCGGCTGGAAGCAGGGGCAAGGGCACGTTATGCCGTTGCTGAAAACATTGACGAAGCATTGGAAGAACTATGCAGGCGGATAGCAAGAGTGATTAAGAGTCCCGATGGGGAAGTGTAGGTTAGATGTATCCTGAGGCTGGGTCAGACTTTGAGGCTAGGCAAAGGGTGAAGGTGGAGCATGAGCCTATAAATACTATTGGATATAGGGGCTTATGCCGACTTTGTAAAAAGGATTTAAGGCTTGATGGTGGTGAATGTATGGGATTACACTTCGGATTCAGGTCTATAGAGGATATAAAACCAAATGTATCCTGAAACTGGTTCATCCTACGAGACTAGACGTAGGGTGCGAGAGCGGCTGAGGCAGCAGATTGCCACCTATCCTGAAGATGAGCAGGATGAATTGCGGCGGCGTCTCGATGAGATTGAGGAGAAGGACAAGAGAGCAAATGCCGCAGCCACAAAACAACCGTCAGAGCCATTGTGGAAGAAGGCACTAAATGTAACCACTTACCCGCTAAGGCAGATACAAGAGAAAGTAGCTACACCCATTGCCAGTTTTGGCTATGGGGCTGCGGTAAGAGCAATCCCTGGCGAGCAGCCAGGCGAGAAGGACATAGAGAAGGCTGGGTGGAACCCTTATACCAAGGAATACAAGAAGGCATGGGAAGAAACCAAGCTGCCGCTAGGGGGCAAATTTATTGCGGAGAATTTGCCCTGGCTGCTAGTGCCTGCTGTGGGAGCAGTGGGCACGGTGGGCAAAACTGCTGCTACTGCTGGAACTAGGATGGGTGCAAGAGGTATAGCGGGGACAATAGCTAAGACAGCGCCCAAGCTAGGGGCTTTGGAGAAACCTGCTATGGTGGCGGCAAAGGGTTTGGAATACTCTCCTTACGGGCTTATGGAGAAAGCTGGTGGGGCAGTAATGAAGGCGGCGGGAAGGACGGCCAAAGGAGCGGTAACGGGCTTAATGCCTAAAAAGGCACCTATAATTCCCAAGGCAGGGCTGATGCCAGATTTACAGCCCTTTGCCGAAGTGGTAGATATAGCCACCAGATCTGACGCTGCTCGAACCCTAGCCAACCTTCCTGGCATCAGGTCAATAACTGGCAAACTTAGTCCAAGCACCGTAGCTAAAACCACTGCTGAAAAAGCAAGTGCGGGCTACAATAGGCAGTTGGATGAAGTTAAGCAACGGGTCATAACCACTATGGCAGAGAAGGATAAACTAGGAAACCCGGAAGAAATCTGGGGTAAGATTAGCGGTAAGAAGGGGCATTTCGTATTAGAGACAGGCAACTTTGCCGGCAAGACGATGCAGGAAATAATGGAGAATGCCACAAAATACGAATCCTCAATGACTCCGGCACAGATGAAGTTTGTTGAAGTCTCAAGGCAAATCAGGGATGCTAAATCTGCTTTACTAGAGCGTAATGGTATTGAGATTGATAAACTTGACATACTTGAGGGCGGTGAGTATTTCGAGAGAATAATGTTTGGCCGCAAGATGGCTAACGGCCAGTATATTGAGATGGCTTATATTGGTGCGGGGCCGAAGGGATTTGGCGGCAAGCTGGTTGCTCAGAAGGAGCGGGTGTTTGCCACTCCTGAAATAGCGCAGAAAGAGGGATGGGACTACATTCCTCAGTGGGAGGCACAACGGCTCAGTGTGATTGGTGCATACAAATCAGTGGCGCAGAAACAGATGAGAGACTGGTTGCTAGAGAATACCTCTTGGCGTGTGACTGAGGTGGCCAGCCTAGTTAAAGCTAACAGCTTCCTCAACGAGGCGTTAAAGAAGACCTACCCGAAGAATTGGAAACAGCAAATAGAAGTATTTGAGCGGGATATGCCTGAAGTGGGCAGTAATCTCAAGTCAGCGATGGATATAAAGGACTGGAACAGCCGCTTTGCTGCGCTGAAGGGTGTTAAGGAACAACTCAGAACACTTACACCGAGCAAGACCGATGACCTATTCTGGGCAGCGGAAGGGCTAGCCCAAAAGCGAGTTAAGGCGGAGGATGCTCTTGAGGCGTTGCTACGCATAAAAGGGCAAGCGGCACGTTTGCCTACAGGGACTCTCAATGCCATCATTAAGATTATGCCCGAAGCTGAAATCAAGCTAAAAGGAGTAAACCGTCTTACCCTTCAAGACCTAATCAAGGCTGGCAAGGAAGCGGCAGAATATCCCAAAACACTACACCCTCCCACTAAGGACTTGTTAGCTAAACAAGAGGCAAGACTGGCAGAGGCTGTAGCCAAACATGCTGCCAATCCTACTGGCCCACTATTCCGTGAGGTGCAAGCTGCTAAACGGAAGGTGTCGTATACCAAGTATCGCATGAGCGAATATGCCAAGGCGAAGGAAGCAGCCGAGGCCGCTGTTCCTGGTGCGGCTTCGGGTATGGACAAACCTGGCGAGTACCGAACTCAACTTGATTATATTAAACAACCATTCCGTAGCGAGGATTTGTCGCTAGAACAAGTATATGATAAATCGGGGCAAAGAACCAACCAGATTTTAATTAACCAAACCCTAAAGGATGGTTCAAAGCGTGATATAGGGTTGGTAACAGCAGTGCCATTAGAGAATAAATTAGTAGTCACAGAACTGGGGGTGAACTGGCCCAAGTATACTGATGCTTCAGTAAACAAATCATTCCTTAATAAGTTATTCCTGAAGATAGGGAATGAGGCACAATCGCAAGGGAAAGATACCCTTGTCGTAATAGCGAGAAAGTCAGATACGTTGATGTATAAATCGGTGGGGTTCGACCAGGTTGCCGACCGAGGTATCTATGACAAGACGTTTAAGCTCATTCCAGAAAACACACAGATTTTTGAAAGGCATGTTGAGCAGGTGAGACAAGTCGGTGCTGTGCCGACGGAGAAGCCGCCTGGATGGGCTGAATTTAGCAAGTCTCCTGTTAGTATCCTCAAAGGTGAGCATTTTGATGCTATCAACGAACTGCTTGATGTACTGCGAGGTGCGCCTTACAAGGCTACCACTGCTGGTGGCAAGGTTGTTACCAAGTATAGGGGTGGCTTGATAAAGGAGTTCAGGGATAAGGAGTTAGAAGCAAAGGCTTTGAGGGCAGAGGTGGTTGCTAGTGCCCGAACTGTTCATGCTGGTAGAGGCGAGGCGGCGATTAACAAGCCTGGCTTTGCTGGCAGAATCTTTACCCTTCCCGAAGGGGGTGCTGGCACTGAAGCCCAAGACTTAGTCAAGACTATCACTGAAGCTCTTGACCCACAGTTTAGTAAGACATTGGGTCATATAAACAAGGTTAATTCTGTAATGAGGTTCTTCCAACTAGCGGGTGATGCCAGCGCATTTACCATTCAGCTTATCTTCCTGGCAGGGGCGAAGCCCTCAGTTTACAAGGATGTGGTGAAGGGGTTTGTTAAAGGGGTGCTTGACCCGGAGTATTCGGCCAAACTATTGAGCGAGTATGCCGACTTGCTAGCCAGGCATCGAGGCTTGATTATATCAAATAAAGGGGTCACGGAGGTCACTGAAGCGCTAGGGGCACAGGGGGTATTGTCAAAGCTTCCTGTGATTAAACAGATACTAACGCCGTTTGCCAGAGGATATGAAGGGGCCATTGATACTGCTGGTATCCAGCTAGCTAAGGCTTATGACCATCTGGGCACAGATGCCATGCGGCTAGCAGATGTAGATGATTTTATCAACGAGTTCAGAGGGCTAGCCTCCTCAGCAAAATTAGGCGTTAACCCTATATGGAGGCAGGTAGAGACGGCGGCATTACTAGCACCACAGTATAACAGAGCTATTGCCGCCTTGCTCTCAGATGTGGCCAAGGGTGGGTTGCGTGGCGACCTAGCCAGGGAGAGCTTGGCAAGAGGTGTAGCGGCCATTGCAGCTATGACGGTGGCAATCTCGGCGGCACGAGGAGAAAGTATTGACGAGATTGCAGAACATCTTGACCCTAAGTCGCCCAAGTTTATGACGTGGGACATAGGTGGTCAGAACATCGGCCCCGGCTCTAAGGTGAGAAGTCTTATTGTGATGTGGGCAAGAACAGCCAAAGACCCGGGAAAACTATGGGAACAAAGCATGGAGAATCCTAGCCTGGCATTTGTGAGAGGTAACTTATCGCCACTTGCCAGTGACTCGATAGACATTCTTACCGGCAAGAACTACGTAGGTGATCCCACAAGGGAAGGGCTGCTTAGTCTCACCAAAGAGATACTGGCTCCCGCCGTGTTGCCTCTATGGGTGCAGGAGATGGCGTTAGAAGAAGGGAATATAGAGGAGCGGGGGTTGAGGGCAGGGGCGCAGTTTGGAGGCATGAGAGCCTATGCCCAAACGCCATATCAAGAGATGGCAAAGCTGGCGCAGGAGCAGACGGGCAAGGCATGGGAGACTTTGCAGCCTTATGAGAAGGCCAGGCTTTATGTTCAACCCCAGATAAGAGAACTAATCATGCAGTTCAAAGACAAGGGCTTCGTGGACTCTATGAAGACCAAGTGGGAATACTACGATCAGCAACTAGCCAGAGACAGGGAACTTAGTGCAAAAAAGATTAGTGGCAATCAGTGGCGAGAGGAATACAGCGATGCAATGGGGCAACGAGCGGCCAAGCTAGACCAAATAGATGCTGATTTGGGGCGGATAAAGGTAGCACCAGCCGACCCCCAGGAAAGGGCTTTATCAGATTATTTCAAGTTGCAAGAAGCTTTCACGGACAAAGAGACTGGGCGGTTTCTTGTGGATCGGTGGGTAACAGCCAAAGAGCAATATCTGGCAAGGCTAGACCCTGCGCTGAGGAAATATGTTGAGGACAATGATTCTATCTATGAGACGCCGATGGTCAAGTTCTACAAGATGGTGCAACAGAAGTTGAAGCCCTATTGGGCGATAGAAGATCAGGCATGGGCAAAATACCCGTCAGCGCTGAAACGTATCTCTGATGAGATTGAGGTGTTAGAGAATGGTGAGGAGGTAGACCAGCGTAAGGCCAAGCAGATGCTTTATCAGAACCCCACAATTTTCTATGTGCGGAAGACAGTATTACAGGCGAAGAAGCAGATGTTACTCAGAGACCCAGAAATGTCGGCATATCTGAGGAGGTTCTACGGTTGATTGATGATAAGGGCTATCTCCGGTGCGATGGCTGTGGCAAGGTGCTAGGGAATAATCTCAATGGGCAAATTGATATTGTCTGTCCTCATTATGATTCTAAACTCAAGAGGCAATGCCATCGTTTCAATCGATTTTCTCTCCATGCCGAACTGCTTAGTGGGGCGTCAAACATAGATGGTATCCCATCAGTGTCAATACGGTATTGAAGGATGGTGAAATGTGGTTAAGAAAGTAAAAAAGGATGGTATTTATTTCAGGGGGGCGTGGGTTTCTAACGATGGCCGTAAGTTTGATTATCTTTTCAGGGGGTCTCATAGATTTAAGGGTGCTCTTAACGGTGAGATGATGGATATTTTCGACCAAGCGGTAGAGGAAATGAAGAAAGAATCTGTTTGGTCGATTAGTGGGGTATCGGCTATACTTATAATGTGTGTTCCTGATGGGGATAGATGGCATTGGGAGGTCATTCCAGCTTATTCACTTTATGAGGGAAGCCATAGTGATAAAGGGGGTATGCTAGCCCTACCATTGACATAAGGCACTTGACATATCATGTTATAATGGCAGAAAGGAGATTTAACGATGAAATGGAAAGGTGATCCTAGGGGGACACCCCCACCAGCCAGCACTGCAAAGCCACGGAGTCCTAGCCGGAATAATGTAAAACCGATTGCTGCCGCAATGGCACCTAAGCCTGTAGTGATAAGCCCCGAACATCAGAAAAAGAGAGTGGCTTATGCAATGAAGAATCCCACATACAAGCCTATACTGAAGAAACAGGCGGTGGCAGGGCGTGTGAAGGCATACAAATCTGCGCCCAAGTAACTTTGTTTAACAACTGAATAATTAGAGGCTACACGATAGCCCGCTTTTTGAAGTCCCTAGAGGACTCAGATGGCGGGCTATTTATTTAAGGGAGGGAGTCATGGACGGAAACGTTCAAACTGATGCGGCTTCTGAGGGAGCAGCATCACCAACACCAGCTTCTGCACCCATACAGGAGCAGGTAAAACAAGAAGCCCCGTTGACTGTGGAGGCGTTGCAGAAGATTCTTGCAGATGAGCGAGAAACGAGCAGACGGCTTATCCAGAGTGAAAAGGATCGGGCGCTGGCAGAAGTGCAACGAGCAAGGAATGAGACCGCACAACATGCTCAGAGGGCGAGGACTGCTGAGGGATCGTTGCAAAAAGTAAAGCAGCGATTCGAGGAAGACCCAGATACTCAGGAGAAGGTAAGGTTGGCCGAACTGGAGGCCAAAGAGCAGTTCAATGCTGAGCAGCAGCAGGGATGGGAGAAGCAGCAACAGGCGCAAGCGGTAGAGCGACAGTTCTACGAGGACATGGGGGAATCCCTGAAAACGCTAGGAGTCAATCTCAATGACAAGCGGATAGATTGGGCAGCCGGGGTGCCTGATTATAGACAACGAATGATGAAAATCATGGCATCAGCCAGCACTATTCTGAGACAGGATACCCAGGGCAAGGAGAAAAAGACGGAACAGGGGTGGAAGGAAGAAATAGCCCAACTTCGCAAGGACTTGGGTATTGACCGAACCGGGGAATCAAGCGGTCAAAAACCCACCAATAGCGATAAGGAGTTCTTGAAGAAGTGGGGCGATGGAGACATCCCTGCCACCAAGACAAACATGGATAGGGCCAACAAACTTTTAGGATAATCAAGGAGGAAACATGGCTTGGACAACTACGAGTCAACTTGCTGACTCGCTTGACGACATAAGGTCATCTGCAAGATCAGTTCGAGAATACGAAGGGCGAATGTCCCAGTTGGTGGAGAAGAAAACACTAGGAGAAGGTATTGGTCTATCTTGGCAGGAAATCACCTATACCCAGCTAACCGCTCAGGCAATCACGGAGACCACTGACCTGGACAATCCGCAGTCGCCCACTGATAGCCTGCTCACCATCACGCCATCGGTGGTAGGGCTGGAAACCTTCATCACAGATAGAGCGAGGGAGAGACTTAACAAGACAGGAGTAGCCCAGATAGGCAAGTTGGGGCAACAGGCGATGCAGAGGAAAAAGGACGAGGATGGACTTTCCCTCTTGGCCAGTGGTGCTACCACCTGTGAACCCGGGGCTGGTGTTACCCAAACCAGCGGCCATGTGGCTGCGGCCAAGTATAACATTAGCTCTAATGCTACAGAGCCAGCCAAACCGCCCTTCTACTGGGTAGCTCACGGCTTTCACCTGAAGGACATCTTTGATGAGCTGGTAGCTGGTGTAGGGAGTGCTGCTATTCCTGAAGGGATAACGGCACGGGTCTACCAGGATGGGTTTAAGTTGCCCATTGCCGGTGTAGAGGTCTATGAAGATGGCAACATTACCATTGATGGGAGTACGGATGCTACTGGTGGGGTGTTTGCCAAGGAAGCCATTGTACTAGTTCAGGGTAGAGCGCCCAAGGTAGTAACAGTGCGTAATGAGAGACGTGGTGGCGGTGGCGACCATGTGTATCACTACGATGAGTATGCCTATGGTGAGCGAAGTTCAGGGAACTGGCTGTACCGGATGAGAGCTGATGCGACTGCTCCCACAAGCTAGTGCGGCTTAAAAGCATGGTGACGAAGACACCTTAAAATCAGAAGGAGAATAGAATGGCGAATGTAGGATCAAAAGGCGAAGTAAGATACCTGGAAACCTTTGCAACCGACAGTATAGCAGGTGGCTCGGCTGGCGGTGATGGCTCGGCGGCTGATGGCATAGCATGGCTTGGGAGTGCAGATGCAGGGGGCACCCCTTTTGTAAGGGCTATGAATGCAGCCAGGGGACTCCATATAGCGGGGGCAACTGATGCCACCGACAATGACATGACGGAGTTTTGCGGCGACCAGCTCATGTTCTACGCACAGACGGGTCATTCAGAGGTAGAGATGCTGGTGCAGTTCGATGATGTGACAAATCTGGCGTTTAATTTCGGCTTCAACGATGATGTGCTGGATGCCAGCAATAGCTTGCCGATGGAACTAAGCACCGCCACATGGACATCCAACGCTGCGACTTTTGTGGGGCTTGTCTATGATGTGGATGCCACCAATGATGAACTTCATGCGACGTGGGTTGATGGCGACACAGATGCCACCAATGCAATTGCAACTCTGCGTTTCAACGGTATGGCTCCCACCAACGACCAATGGCTCTACATGAAGGTAGAGATAGACGACAGGGGTACGGGCAATGGTGCCAGGGCAACGTTCCTGGTGGTAGACCACAATGGCAGGAGTATGGAGAAGGTGTTTAACACCACCATAACCAGGACTACAGCATTGTGCTACTACTTCGGATTTGAGAATCGCTCTGCTAGTGCTCATCCCTGCCGGATCAAGCTCCCTGGGTGGGTGCAAAGCATAGCGTAACAACTTAGGGCCTTGACCGGCGAGCCTGGAATCACCGGTCACCAAGTTATCAAGTGCAGCCTTAGCTGCTAACTTAAGGAGAAGAAAATGGCAGTGAACGAACAAGCATGGAAGATAGGTTATAAGTGGACAAAGGGTGATGCTTCTAATCCTACCGGTGCAGTTGCGGTAGATACCACCAGCAAGGCGGTACACATTGCCGACATTGCGGACATAGCCACTGATTGGAACGTATCGGCAGACTCTCATCCCTCGGTCTATATCCACAGTGCGACCACCCCGGCAACGGATTATATCAAGATGTGGCATGATGCCACCGATGCCTATATCAACGGTGTTGGGGCGGCAACGCTTTACTTCCAGATAGCAGGTACGACCGAGATGGAGTTGGCGGCGGCGGCTCTCACCCTATCGGCACCTTTGACAGTAGGTGTTGATGATACAGGCTATGATGTAACTTTCTTTGGTGCTACCGCCAGCTCTAAAATGCTGTGGGATGAGAGCGACGACAGGCTGGAGTTTGACGGGGCGGACATTAACCTCCAGGACTCAGACATACTTCAGTTTGGTGATGCCCAGGATGTCGCTATAACTTGGAACGGGACTAATCTAACCATCAATCCCGTTGCCGACGATACCGGCATTCTCCTGGTGGGGACGGATACTACTCTTGGCATGGATGTCCGATTTTCCGGGGGGACTGCCAGTTGTTATCTCTTGTGGGACAATTCCGAGGATCAACTGGTGCTGACTCAAACTAACGCGGCTACAACCGGTGTGGAGAGAACGCTGGACATCAGCCAGACACATACGGCCATAGGGGCTTCAGCTGAGGCTCTCAGGTCAACCATTACTACCAATGTTGCCGGCGGCACTTTTATGAACGCCTTGTTTGGGAAGATCGACTTCCAGACGGCGGGTAAGGTTACGGGCCTGGCGGGTGTGATTTGCTCAGAGTTGACTATGGCAGAAGGCGCGGTATCGCAAGGCACATATTGCACCTTTGAGTCTGAAATCAATCTGCCTACCAGCTACAGCAGCTCAGTGCCGGTCATGGCGTTGCGCATGGAAGTGTGGGGGGCGCAGAAGGCCACTTTTGATACTTCTGGATACCTTTTTGAAATTGTCGGTTGCAGCAGCACCAACAATGGCTTCTGGTATGATGCCACCAACGGGACAACCGACGAGTGGATCAGGGTAAAGACTCCAAGCGGGAACAGGTGGCTCATGTTGTCGGACAGTCCTACTGAGGCATAAAGGAAAGGCTTCCGGGGGCTGAGCCTTTAATCAGCCCCCGGCTTTGAAGGAGGGTGTATGAAGGTAACCAACGGCGACATCTTTCGGGCCAGAGAGCCGCTGCAAAAGCTGATGGCGGAGAAGTTTCCTGTTATCACTAGTTACAAGCTGGCTAAGATGGCCAGCCAACTTCAGGAGCAGTTGAAGGTTATGGAGGATGTGCGGAACGGGTTGATAAAGAAGTACGGAACCAAAGATGAACGAGGCCGCTTTACTGTGCAACCTGAGAGTGAGAACTGGGCGAGGTTTGTTGAGGAGTTCGAGGAGCTTATGAGCCAGGAAGTAACAATAGTTTTTGAGAAGGTGAAACTGCCTCAGAAGATAGCTGCCACCTGTGACGCCTGCCACCATAATATGGACAAATCCTATGAGATCGAAGCACAAACCCTAATGGCGCTGGATAAGTTTATAGAGGTATAACATGGCGGAACATGAACTAGAACTAACGCTTACATGGGAAAATCAAAAAGCCTTTAAGATGACTGCAAAGGAGGATGGGGCAGGCTCACCAAAAATTACAATTCTTGAGATAGAAGAAGATGGGCACATAGCAGACCTGTGGCCGTTTTTACAGAGGGCATGTGAGACGTATTTCACGAAGCAGCTAGCTAAAATTGGCTTTGAGATGGAGAAACCATAGGTGCCAACTCTCCAAGTTGACAAGCCCAAGAAGATAATGCCGGTGGCCACTGTGGTTACAGGGGACGAAAAGGCGATGGCATTGCTTGAGGTCAATAGTCAAAGTCCTGGCAACAGGGGTATGCATCGTTACCAGATTATCTACGTTATCAGGGGTGACAGGGTGGCCGAGTTCCGTAGGGATATGGGCATGGCCAAGAAGTGGCGTGGGGTGCAATATCTGAATATCCCTAGTTACCTAGAGCACTCGGTAGACGAACTCATGGACATAGCTGACTATCTCAGGAGCGAACGGAAGATAGACCTCCATGAGTGGTTGCAACTCGACAACATGAAATTAGCATAGTAAGGAGAATGTGTTATGGCTGAAACTGAGGTTCTTGACCCGGAGAACGAAGCTTTAATTCAGGAGATGTTACGGGACGCCAAGCCAGAGGAGTTGCCCAGCGAGGTGTTCAAGGATAAGGTAGTACATCATGGGGATGCCAGTATGCCCGCACCGATGGTGCTGCGAGATCTAAAAAGCGCAGGATATGTGAGGGTGTGGGACACCAAGACCTTTGAGGAAATCCCGATTCTCTACTACATGCTGCCCAGCAAACTCAGGATTAAATATCCT
>Ga0214473_10003555_pt1 | contig 18878 bp, 17 predicted proteins | sample RVTome_7_FD_203509 | JGI IMG/M metagenome (GOLD analysis project Ga0214473, IMG submission 203509) | Soil microbial communities from uranium-contaminated site in the Upper Colorado River Basin, Wyoming, United States - RVT98D197 | ecosystem: Environmental > Terrestrial > Soil > Contaminated >... | reverse complement strand
TGGACAGCAAGATCAGAAAGGCAACTCAAGAAAGATTGGAGCACGTTCTACACCTGGCTGCGTTGATCAGGCCCGAGATCGTGATCTTTCATCCAGAATATGAGCAGTGGCGGCACGGAGAGGCATTCGATCTTTGGTTCCATGGGAGTGTTGAGATGTGGAGCCCCCTCGTAAACGAGGCAGAGAGGTGCGGCGTAACGCTGGCACTAGAAAATGTCTTTGAGCAAGGGCCCGATACCATCAAAAAGCTCTTGGAGAAGATCAACTCCCCTCGGTGCGGCTTCTGTTTTGACACCGGTCACTGGCTTGTATTCAGCAAAAAAGACTGGCAAGAGTGGCTCAAGGCTTTGGGTCATCATCTGGTAGAGGTGCACCTGCACGATAACAACGGCGAAGTGGATCAACATCTTCCTCCTGGCGACGGCAAATTCGACTTTATTGGCTTGTTGCGCCAACTGCGGGCGCAGAAGCTTTCACCTTTCTATACCCTCGAGGTTCACCAGGAGGAGGATCTGCCAAGGGGCTTTGAGACGGTAACGGGTTATCTCGAGCGTCTGGGCAAGGAGTAAGCTTGCCACTCCCTGATTAGGCGAATAATGATAATCCCTCAACCTGAGGGAGGGATAGACCGTTTCTCAAGCCATCGCTTGAGAAAGCTATAGGGAGGCTCCTTTGACTTCCGCATAGTGAAAAGCAGTTCTATCAAGGCCTTCACGTCACTGCCCAATGCCTCATATACCTGTTGCAGCAACCCCTGTGACGGGGTCATGTACCGCCGATAGGCTAGGACCATGGCGTTGTTTAGCTTCTCAATGGGCACCGAACTCCCCGCCGCCTTGAGTTGCTTGTTGAGTTCAACTAGTCTCCGCTGCCCAAGGGCGAATATCTCTTCTCGCATCTTCAATTTCTCATCTTGAGGCAGGTCATGAGCATAAAGCTCTTTGAGCGTATAATACAGATCTTCGAAAAAACCCGCCGTCACCTCCTCATCCTGAGCGAGGTCCAACGCAAGTTGATAGAAGGGAGAATGCAGACCAAAGCGCTCCTTGATAAACATGAGGGAGCCCTTTTCTGCTATCAGAGAGGCTATATGTTCGTTGAATTCCGTCTCTCCCTTGAAATAAATGGTATTATGGACGAGTTCATGGATGACGAAATTGATGATCACCACCGACTGATACTCCAAGACCGTGGAATAGAGGGGATCGCCCAACCACCCCAAGGTGCTGAAGGCAATCGCCTGCTGGAGGCAGGTATCCAAGCCCTTCAACTCCAGTTTCTGTATCTCCTTGAGAGCATCCCTTTTGCTGAAAAAACCCTTATACTCCACCCTCCCCACGACGGGGAAACGCCAGGTATAAGGCTCCAGGCTGTCCCTGGGGCAGGCACTCACCAGATAGACAAGTGCTTCACCCTTTACCGGATAAAAGGTCTCATATGATCCATCAAGGTGTAACCCCAATCGCCATTGAGCGAACTCCTTTACCTCCTGCACAAGACGAATGCCATCTTTAATCTTTTCATCGACCTCTTTGTCCTTGAGGACCTCCTCATTGGGCACTGCCCTCCCCAAGATCTTCGCTTCACCCCATGCGAGTTTTCCTATATAGAGGGTGTTTGCGCACGACGCAAGAAAAAGGGAAAAGAGAAAAAGGATGATTAGGGAGCGCATCGCAAAAATGACTTTCATATTCAGCAAAAAGGGACAGCTCGATCACAAGCTGTCCCCTCCGTAGCCACGGTTATGCTGCGTTTTAATCCTCTAGGACGAAAATGACCTCCATCCTCACCCGGTATTCCACTAGCTTGTCGTTCTCCACCGCAATCCTATGCTCCAAGACGCGCATGCCTGTAATCCCCCTGAGGGTCTTTGACGCCCGCTTGAAACCCTGTTGAATGGCATCGTCAAAATTCTTGGAAGAACCTGCGATAACCTCCGTAACCCTTGCTACCCTCGTGTCTGCCATACCCTTCACCTCCTTCTCCCTTTTTCCTCACATCGATTTCTGCACTTCCTCGCAGAGTGGAACCAAGTCGTACTATATACCAGCGAGGGAATTTGTCAAGGATGAGCCTAGTAATCACCTATCTTCCTTTTGACTACTCATGTTAAAAAAAGGTATTCATATTGTGCATATTTATGTTATAAATATATCTCAAAGGGGTAGAGGCTTATTTCCATCTTCCATAGGAGATAACCTTGAAGCATTATGCCACGATAGATATCGGTTCCAATACTATCCTGCTTTTGGTAGGCCGGCTAACCACCCAGGGAACTTTCGAGGTAGTCCTAGATGCCGCTGAGACCACCCGTTTGGGCAGGGGGTTGCACGCAGGTGGGAAGCTCGACCCCGAGAGCATCCCCGCAACTATCGATTGTCTAAAGAGGTTCCGCTCCCTATGTCAGCGAGAAGGTGTGCAAGAGATCGCAGCCGTGGGCACCTATGCCCTGCGTAGGGCGCGAGATGCCGATCAATTTGTCCAGCTAGTCCACAAGGAATGCGGCATCATCCTGCGCGTTATCAGCGAGCAAGAGGAGGCTTTGCTTTCTTTTCTGTCCGTACAACAAGACCCGCATATGCCCAGTGCGGCTATGGTGATGGATGTCGGCGGCGGAAGCACCGAGTATATCTCTCACCAGGGGGAAGATCCATCGCAGCCATTGCACTGCATCAGCCTGCCGCTAGGAGCTCTCCAACTGACCGAGGAATTTTTGCACCATGATCCCCCCTCGCGCGATGAACTTACCAAGTTACGCAAGAAGATCGACAAGTCACTCCTGCGCATCTCTCCTATTATAGAAGGCGCATTAGTGGGAATCGGGGGCACTGCTACGACCTTAGGCTCTATGCACATCGGCTTGGATATATATGATCGGGAGCGTATCCATGGTTTGCTGCTTAACATCGATGATCTGAGGGCCCACGTGAAAGAACTGCAAAAAAAGGACCTGGCAAGGCGTAAACAGATCAAGGGTCTTCACCATGATAGGGCCGATATCATCCTAGCCGGCGCCTTGATCATCCTCTCGAGCATGGAGAGACTAAAAAAGGACGCGCTTCATATCAGCTGCCGCGGCCTCAGATACGGCCTCTTCTATCAGCGATTTATGAGTGCTGAATGAATGAAAGAATTACTTTGATTTGCTTGATTTTTTAGTGATCCTGATGCTCCCGTGTGTTTCAAGGTGGTGCTCTTTTAGATGCAGCTGCTGCCACTGAGAGAACTCATCCAGTCGTAAATTTTTTGGTTGCCCAGACCAGCTCTCTTGTCTCAGATAGGTCCAGACATATTCCCGCATGAAATCGGCCTCATGCACCGGAATAAGCTCATCCAAATATTTATCTTTGCAACTTTGATCCTTTTCTTTGAGTTCCTTCCAGATCTGGGCCAAGGTCTTCCGACCTTCAACCTCCTCGGCAAATGTCGGTGTGGCTATTCCAGGGATTGGCTTGAACTGAGCCGCATGCTCCCTGATGTAGATCTGACGTTCCATGAGATAACCTAACCATGCTGCACCTGCACAATCCGGCAATTCAGGGTCAACCAGCAGCACATAGCCGATCTGATCGTTGCCTACGGATGGCGCTGGCACTGCAATGACAGCGCAAAGAATGACCAAAATTGCTATCTTTGTCATGCTATTTCTTCTCCGGAATACATCGTCGTGATTTAAAATATTGACCGCGTAGATATACTACCCTTCAATAAAATAACTGTGTCGCCACAAGGTCACCGCAGGACGTCTGATGAAGTATCTATTAAGTTTTAAGTTTGCAAAACTTGTGCGGAAGCAGCTCTGCAACCTTGAGAATTTCCATTCCATCACCTCCGGAAACGATGACCTCTGCCTGGGGGGCATAGTCTGAGATCATCTCGCGGCACATACCACAGGGCGAGATAACCCTCCCTTTTTGATCGACGGCAACAATCGTCTCAATATCGGTATCACCGGCTGCTGCCGCCATGCCAATGGCAACGGCTTCGGCGCAGATTGATACGCGCCCGACATTGGCCTTGACATTAACGGCGGCAAATAGCTTTCCCGAACGCGTGCGCAGGGCAGCGCCGACCTCATGCGCTTCGGGCTTAGAGCGAAGCGCGATGATCGACCTCGCCGCTTCAATGAGCTTTCGATCTTCCATACACAAGTTATTCATAGGCTATGCGAAATCAACAAGGTAAGGCTATTGTATGCATTCGTATTCATATTCGATCTCAATTTCTAAAGGAAAGGGATCATTGGTCAGCGCTTCCAGGCATGCATTGATGGACCTGCCGCCGGCGAGGCTGATCAATGCGGTATTGCCCCATGATTCTCCGGGTGCAAGAAAGGTTAGTGGTACACGGTCCCAACAAAGCCCTCCGTATTTTTCGCACTCTGCATCATCGCCGATCCCCTTGATATTAAAGGTATCCACCAGCTTGACCTTCCACTGCGTGCCCGTGTTGGTAACACGCTTGAGACTGCCGTTTTTGATCGCGGGGATAAAGCCGGTATAGGGCTGGGTTGCTCCCGTAGAGCAGTCTGAAGCTATCCTATAGAGCTTGATAACTCCCTTTCCCGGCTTACAGCCGGAGCCGGAGGTGACCCCTTGGTCAGTGACCCTTTGGTCAGGAGATTCCTCCGAAGGCATTGCCGTTGGAGCTGCGGCCGTTGCCGGAGAGAGAGTAAACTGCTCTGCCTTGACATTGTTGGCTTCATCAGGTTCGTTGTATTGCTTGCCGATCACGTTCGGGTTCGGACCGAGCATAGCGGCATCGGCAATGACCTGGGCGCTGTAGGTCCCTGGCCGGGAGAGATCGATCTTTTTGGTGATCTGTTCCGACTGGCCGGCAGGAAGGGGGGTTGCTTCTACTGCGTCAATGAGGCTGATTGCGCCGGATGATACATCTTGCACGAGAATACCCACGTTAAATGGCTTAGCGGCATCCATAGTACCTTTGTTTTGAATGGTGCATGACACCTCTGACCAAGCCGAAGGTGGCCCTTTGGCCAGGGTCACCTTCGGGACCGGTTCGGTTGTGGTCAATTGTGCCGGTTTGATCTCCAGGTTGGAGACCTCAAGATCGACATATTGGGGAACATATTTTTTTTCGACACCATTATTATCATCACCAAAAGATAAGGTCTCTGTCACCTCGCCGTGATAGTCCACAATGGCCGTTACGGTAACAGGGTCAAGGGCGTTGTATAACTGGTTGACCGTGAAGGTATAGGCTTCATCTTTTGCTAGATACTTACCCGCGGGAAACTCTAGCAGTGCTGCCGGTCCACTTGTGGGAACAGAACTGAAGCGCGTCAGAAAGGGGCCAGAGGCCTTGCCGCCGCCGATATTTTTGACCTCGACATTCCATTCGGTCTTGCTATAGGCGAGGACCCTTTCCCCGGTGGGCCATATATTCACGATCAAGTCAGGGGGCTGCTGCGCCTCAACTGTTGCCTTTATCTCGTTCTTGGTGACTGCGTTGACGTGCCAGCTCACAATGTGTCTCCCCTGTTTCAGCGCCGACACATACTGGTAGAGGCGCCCCTTCCCAGGTGGAATGGTGCTTTCTGCTCCGGGCTTGTAGTCCTTGATCTCTTTTTTCATGGGAAATTGCCAGGCCTTTACCACCTTGCCGTCGAGCTCGCACGTCACGGTAAAGGGACCCTTGATGGTCTGGTTCCCGCTGTTGACAACCAAGGCATAAAAACTGGTGGGACGGTCAGTAAGCGGCGGATGCGGTACTGTCGGCCCTCTATCCAAAAACTGGATCTGCAATTCCGGCTTGCCTGACCATGCCGGAGCATTCAGAAGGAGTAGGAAAACCATGAAGCCGAGCAAAAAAAAGAGCTTGCGAATTGGATAGTGGTTAAACATGGAACCTCCTCTTTACCCAGTTAGATAAATCCTTTAATGCCCTCAAAATACATCCTCAAAAGAGATATCACAATCTTTTTTATATGTCAATATGTTCTAAAATTTAGTAACTAAAATTCAGGAGTTACTTTTTCCTGGGCAGGTTGCGCTGATAGATGATCTTGAGCCCTTTGAGGGTAAGGAGGTCATCCACCTCATGGATGGCCTTGGACTCCGGTGCGATCAGCCGAGCCCAACCGCCTGTTGCCACCACCTTGGGGTCAGTTCTGGTCTCCTCCCGCATCCTCCTGACCATTTCGTCCACAAGCCCTACGTAGCCATAGAAGATCCCCGACTGCATGCTGTTGATGGTGTTCTTGCCGATGACCCCCTTTGGTTTGAGTAACTCCACCCGCGGCAATTTTGAGGCCCGCTGGAACAAGGCCTCCATAGAAATACCTATCCCAGGAGCAATCGCACCCCCCATATACTCACCTTTGGCAGTAACGTAGTCAAAGGTGGTTGCCGTGCCAAAGTCGACCACGATCAGCTCCTGGCGATACTGCTCATAGGCGGCCACTGCATTGACAATCCTGTCGGCCCCGACCTCGGTGGGATTATCGTAGAAGATGGGCATGCCCGTCTTGATCCCCGGCCCTACCACCAACGGCTTGGTGTGAAAATATTTTTCAGCCACCTCCTCCAGGATCGGAAGCATCGGAGGGACCACAGACGAGATAATCAACCCATTGATATCGGTCGGCCTGATGCCGTGAAAGGTGAAGAGACTGCCGAGCAGGAGCCCGAATTCGTCAACCGTCCTTTCTGGTTCGGTCACTACCCGCCAGTGTTGAAGCAGATTCTCTTCTGCAAAGACGCCGCATACCGTATGGGTGTTGCCCACATCGATGACGAGTAACATGGTCACCTCCCCTTCAGGGTAACATCACCAGCCACGACCCTCTTGATTGTATTATTATCAGTCTGTACGAGCAAGGCCCCATCGTCATCTATATCCAGGGCCGTTCCCCTTACCACCTCTCCCAGAGAAGTAGCCTCTATCTCCTGACCCTTTACCAGGGAGAGCTCCTTCCAGCGTCCCGTGATCTCCTCTCCCCTGCCCTGCCCCAGCCTCTGGTACCACTGATCCAGATGCCGAAGGATGGACTGGATGAGGGCGATCCTAGACATCTCCCTTCCCAGCGACTCCTGTAATGACGTGGCCGTATCCTTGATGGAAGGCGGGAACACGGCACGCGTCATGTTGACGTTGATCCCTATCCCCACAACGACGAAGTTTATCCTATCGAGCTCCATGTCCGCCTCCGTGAGGATGCCGCCGAGCTTTTTCCCCCCTACTAAGAGATCGTTGGGCCACTTGATAGCGGGGAGAAGGCCCGTAACCTCATCTATTGCCTCGGCGCACGCCACCGCCGCCATGAGGGTGATCAGGGGTGTCTTGCTCGGCACTATCCTGGGCCTGAGGATGAGCGAAAGATAGATGTTTAACCCGGCTGGCGACTCCCATGGGCGTCCCATCCTTCCTTTGCCCTTTGTCTGCGATTCAGCCAAAACCACTACTCCCTCCTCAGCTCCGTTCAAGGCGAGGCGAAAGGCGACCTCATTGGTGGACGATGCCTGGGAGAGGGTGTATATCCGCTTGCCGATCTGCTCGGTCCCGAGTCCTGCTTGAATCTCCCAAGGCGTGGGATGGGAGGGGACCCCTACCAATCGATAGCCGCGGGCAGGTTTGGCCTCAATACGATACCCCTCACGCCGCAAGACCTTGATGTGTTTCCAGACAGCGCTCCTGCTAATCCCCAAGGCCTTGCTCATCTCGGCGCCGGAGAGAGGCGCCTCCTGGTGCCGCAGCATCCCTAATATCCTCCCTGCCGCCTCTGCAGACATTACTTGATTACCCTATCGTAATGAGAGAAGCGCATAGAGAAGGTCCCCCTCCCCTGCGTCATGGAGCGCAGGGCAGTGGAATAACCGAACATCCGCGTGAGGGGGGGGTGGGCCTTGATCGTGGTCATCCTGCCCTTTGTCTCGATGGCGTCTATGGTCCCCTTTCTGGCCTGGATGTCACCGATCACCTCACCCATAAATTCCTCGGGGACCATAACATCCAATGCCATCATGGGCTCCAAGATGAGAGGGATACCTTTTTGACAGGCCTCGCGCAGGGCCTGGGCAACCGCCATCTTGAGAACGATGGGGGTAAACTCATCTTGCGTATAGCTCACACCCTTGAGAAGCACCTTGATATCGGTAAGGGGATAGCCGGTAAGGGCACCCACGGTCGAAGATTCCTGGACAGCGGCCCAGATCGCATCAAGGAGTTCCTGCGAGATCTCTTCCGTGGGCACAACAGGAATGAAATCGACCCCCTTTCCCCTTTCATGAGGGATGACCTCGAGGTGGATCTCGGCCTTATGTTGGATATCGTCAATCACCTTGGAGAACCGCCCGTGCACCTCGGCAGACCTTTCAATGGTCTCACGATAGACAACCTGCGGTCTGCCAACATTGACCTCGAGCGAATATTCCTCCACCAGTCTCTTGATCAGGACATCAAGGTGCAGTTCACCCATGCCGGAGATGATTGTCTGAGCAGTATCTTCATCATAGCGCACCTGAAAGGTTGGATCTTCTTCACTCAGCTTTTCAAGCGCAAAGGCAAGCTTCTCCTGATCCTTGTTGGTCTTTGGCTCAACTGCTACGGAGATAACCGGCTTATAGAATTCCATGGACTCAAGGAGAATGGGATGCGCACGATCGCAGAGGGTGGTACCGGTGGAGGTATCCTTTAACCCCATCACGGCGACGATCTCGCCGGCTCGTGACCGTTCAAGCCTCTTTCGGTCATTGGCGTGCATCTCAAAGATCCGCGCCACTCGCTCCTCGATGCCCAGATTGGCGTTGTAGACGACCTTGCCCGTCTCCACGATACCGGAATACATCCGGATGTAAGTGAGCTTTCTCCCTTGATCCATGATAATCTTAAAGGCCAGCGCGCAGAGGGGCTCGTCCTCATCGCTTCGGCGCTGTTCCAGCTTTTTGGTGAGCGGATTTATCCCCTGTACCGGAGGGATGTCGAGCGGCGAGGGGAGGTATGCGACGATGGCATCCAGAAGAGGCTGGATCCCCTTGTTTCGCAGGGCAGCCCCACAGAGGACCGGTACCACCTTGAGCGAGACGGTCGCCTTTCTGATTGCCTGCTGTAATTCCTCTGCGGAAAACGCCTCCCCCCTGAGGTATCTCTCGGTAAGGGCCTCATCAGTCTCCGCCACCCGCTCCAGGAGGCGATCACGATACTCTCGGGCTTGGTTCATCATCGCCTCCGGGATGGCAACCTCTTGATAGATGGCACCCAAGCTTTCCTCCTCCCAGAGGACAGCCTGCATAGAAATCAGGTCAATCACACCGCGGAAGGAATCCTCTGCTCCCCAGGGAAGTTGTACCACCAACGGGCTGGCACCAAGTTTTGCGACCATTTGCTCGATTGTCCCGAAGAAATCGGCTCCGACCCGATCCATCTTATTGACAAAGGCTATTTTGGGAACACGGTATTTGTCGGCCTGATGCCATACCGTCTCCGACTGGGGCTCCACCCCGCTCACCCCACAGAACACGGCGATGGTCCCATCTAAGACCCGCAGCGACCGCTCCACCTCGATAGTGAAATCGACATGACCGGGGGTATCGATGATCTGAATGATATGGTTTCGCCACTGGCAAGTGGTCACCGCCGACGTGATGGTGATTCCCCGCTCCTGCTCCTGGGTCATCCAATCCATCACCGCGGTGCCTTCGTGCACCTCACCGAGCTTGTAGGTGCGCCCGGTGTAGAAGAGGACACGCTCGGTGACCGTGGTCTTTCCCGCATCAATATGGGCCATGAAACCGATGTTTCGCGTCCTGCGCAGCCTCTTTTCCCCAGACATCTTCTCTCCGAACGAAGAATCTTTTATCTTAGGACTATCCGTATCTTCTTTTATCACAAAGTCCTATGGGGGTCAATCCAAGCTCCCTTTTTTACTATTATTTCCGAATTTCTGAGCCAGAGGTAACATCGATGAAAAAGAAGTGACAGGCAGAAGGAAATGGTAGCAAGCCCCTTTATTCCATGGTATGTGTCTCAACATACCAGCTCGCCTGACGACATATCCCACGCAGGACCTGCACCTCTCTAAGATCAAGCTGCGCCTTGCTGAAGATCCTCCTCAGTACTGCCATCATCCGCTTGGGATTGCTCTGCTCAAGAAACCCGATGCGCAGAAGAGCCTCTTCCATGTGCCGGTACATCCCCTCTAACTCTGCGGACGTTGCCAGCCGCTTGCCAGGCGATGTGTCTTTCTTTTGCCAGCTGGCCAGATAGAGCTCATAACAGACGATCATCACAGCCTGGGCAAGGTTGAGGGAACCATGTTCCTCATGAGCCGGGATGGTCACCAAGCGCTGGCAAAGATCGAGATCTCTGTTAGTGAGCCCCCTGTCTTCTGATCCGAATACCACGGCCACCTTGTTCTGCTGAACTATCTCGGTGATTTCAACAGCCATCTGTCGCGGATCGATAAGTCCCTCCCTCCGTTTTCCCCCTCGCCTTGTCGTGCCGATCACCCAGGTACACTCGGCCAAGGCATCAGCCAGATGGGGAAAGATCAGGGCATCTTCCAGGATATCGTGTGCCCCGACAGCCATCAGCCGGGCGTCGGGGTGTATGGGGGAGCCAACCGGATCCACCAAGGCCAGTTCCTTAAGCCCTACATTCTTCATGGCCCTAGCAACTGAACCAATATTCAGCTGCCCTTGGGGGTGGACCAAGACTATCCGGATATCCTCGATGCGCATCGCTTTTTCTCCGTTTTACCCCTTGTTTTACCGACCTCTATAATTCGTTTCCCTTCCCTCACGAAAAATTTACCTCAGTATACCTTTGCGCGAGAGGCCTTGACTAGGGTATATTACATGGAAGAAATCTTTCTCAGTATGCGACATCACCCATGCCTGGACTGACCTTACTCGGCACTGTTCATCGCGACCCCCAGGGATTGGTGAGGCTCGTGCAGGCGCTCAAAGGTCTCAATGCCGACGTCATCACCCTGGAATTCAGCACGTATGGACTAAGATATCGTTTAAAGAAAAAAGGGGCCTTGAGCTACTCCCTGCTCAGAGGCTTGCATGAGCTATACGGGACGGATGGCCTGCGCCTTGGCGCACTCAAAAAACTCATGAGAATGACCGGCATCGGCGGAATCAGGGCCTTCCTCGATCTGCCCTTTGAGTACAAAGGAGCCAGTTTCCATAGTAGGCACAACGGCATCCCCCTCTACTGTGTGGACATATCCTCATTTTCCCGCCGCCTCCTGATCAAGGTTGACGAACTCCTTGAACCGGAAAATCTCAACAAGGTCATCACCTTTGAAACCGCTTTGTTACGAGAAACGATCACGAGGGAGTACAATCAGGCCGAGACCCTCTTGCTCAATGGCAGGCAATCCATCGGGAAGCACCTTATTACTGCAAATAAGGTGTGGGAAAAGAGAGAGCGAATCATGGCCAGCAGGATCAGAAATATTGCTGCGCGCTATGCAGGTCGCTCTATTGTTCATATCGGGGGCTGGCAGCACCTCGCCGTCCAGCCGGGAACCCTCTTCAGCCTCCTCGAAGACCTGACGCCAAAGAGGGTCTTGCTCAGGAGCATCTAGCTTTAACCCTCAAAACAGCCTCTGCTGCCGCCCCTGGACATCGCACTTGTAAATCCCATAAAAGATACCTATGTTACAAGGGCGAGAAGGAGTTAATGGATTCTTTGCAACTCTTTTAGCATCAGTTCCTTAAAATATTTAAAAAAGTACAAAAAAAAGAACATTTTTCTCTGTCGACGTCGATATACTGACTTCCCTGAAATTATTGCAAAAAAGGCATTGACAAGGAGAGATGAAGCTGGTATAAAACTCAACTCTTGGTAAGTAAGAACCCGCTTTAAGTGGTTCTAGAGCGGGTTTTTTTATATCTTATCGCAGGCAGGAGGTGATAACCATGGTTTGTCAAACGATAAAGTCGGGGACGGAGTGCGTCTTCATGGGGAAACAAGGGTGCACCTACAACGGGGGGCAATGTCATCCCGTGGTGGAGCAATGCCAGGGTTGCGGCCGTGTGGTACAATATCCCACAGGCGCCTATTGCAATAGCTACAGCGAACCGCGCCTCAAGTGGGTCAGCGGCTCCTGCAACTTTGCCACCCATATTAAGAAAGAACAAACTAACAACACCGTCAAAAAGCTTAATCCCCTGAAGGCCTCCAAGCGGAATAGCGCTCGGAGCTAACAGGCAAGGAGGGGTTATGCAACACGGATAAGCGGGGATCATCTCATGATGACCCCGCGCTTTTTTATATTGACAAAAAAGGCAGGAATAATCTATTGTTAACCATTAGCGGGCATAGCTCAGCTGGTAGAGCACAAGCTTCCCAAGCTTGGGGTCGCGGGTTCGATCCCCGTTGCCCGCTCCAACATTGTAACGAGAATATCTTACCGATAAAGGCTTAGGCTTCAGAAACCTAGGCCTTATTCTTTATTGATCCCGTTTTGATGCCTCTGTCTTACGGATATCATCGTTATTTTGAGACCTCTACCACCGGCATCCAGAAGACACCTCAGGTCAAACTCCACAGTATTGAGTGATTAATCGGCTCATAATATAGGTGATTTATAGAATTGTTTTACTTTTTCCCAAATTTTGCTATTATATAATATGAGTGATCTTAATATATTTATAGGGGGAGGCTATGTTTAATCGACGCAAATCCAAGAGGGTGGAAATTGCTCTACCATTGCGTATTAAGCTACTCGGTGTGAGCAAACAACCGTCAACAATCAAAACAGTCACGAGAAACATCACCCCTCTGGGTATATCAATGGAGCTCCCCGTAACCTTGATTAATGGGGTCTTTTTTATTCAAAAGGGGGAACCATCGGTAAATTTGATCCGGTATCTCATACAAAAAGACAAAGAGGTAGAATTGGAGATAACGCTACCCCCCCAAGACGAAAAGTTCAAGGCGAGAGGGAGGCTTATCTGGTATCATTTTGGCTCACGAGAGGGTGACGCAGCATATTATTTTGGAGCAGGTATCCTTCTCAAAGAAATGACGGTTGAAGAAAAAAAGAAATGGGAAGTCTTCGCAAGGGATAGCGCCTTAGAAACAGGCAAGGTATGGCAACATATACAGCTCATGAGCACTATGACTTTTTTGGCCGGCATTATCATTTTTCTCGGTGGTTATTATAGCTCCTTAACGTCAATTGCGAAAAGTGGGGTATTGTTGTCCTTTATAGCCTTAATAGGCTTTGTCATAGCATGGTGGCAGCACCGCAGCTCCATGCACCTCAAGAAGCATAAATTGTTCTGAGCTTCCCCGTTAAAAAGCCCGCTGGATCAAGGCACCTATTGATTTCTGCAGACGATTTGTAACGTATCATACTGTAATCTAATCTGAAAGGGTAGGATAGGTTCCTGAGGCGTTCGCTTATATGTTTTTGTAAAAGGGATTAAGGTACGGAATTTACTATGTAAAAATTACATGAGTCGAGGTGTGTCCGTATGGGAAACAGGATAAACCGTGATACCATCGGCGATATTTCGAGACGGGCTGCCGCCAAATACCGAGAAAAGACAGCCATCGTCTTCAGAGATGTCACGCTCTCCTTTGACTTACTCGAAAAGGAGATATGCCGATTCGCGAACCTGATGATCTCTTTAGGTTTAACCAAAGGTGACCGTGTCGCTGTCGACGCCTATAATTCGCATTTCTACCCCATTGTCTTCATGGGACTCGCAAAAATCGGTGCAGTCCAAGTCCCTATCAACTATATGCTGAACGGCGATGAAATTGCCTATATCGTTAATCATTCCGGCGCTAAGGTCTTCATCGTGGAAGATGCGCTTTTCTCCGTCATTGAACCTGTCAAGGATACATTCTCAACCGTTAAAGAGTGGGGGTTTATACCCCTTAACGGGACGGAGACCCCGAACGGTTTTTTCGATCTCGAAAAGGCGATGTCGACGATGCCCGCCGATGAACCTGATAGGGATATCTCTCCCGAGGATATCGCCCAGATACCCTATACCAGTGGGACAGAATCACGGCCCAAGGGGGCCATGCTCTCACACCGCTCGCTTATGTCCCAATACTTCAGTTGTATAATCGACGGCGAGTATCAGCCGAATGATATCAGTCTTCATGCCCTCCCCCTGTTTCACTGCGCCCAGCTCCACTGCTTTTTAACACCTTTGCTCTATATAGGCGCAGAGAATATCATCTTGCACCGTGCCGATCCCCTCGAGATGATAAGGAATATTGAAAGATACCAGGTTACCCACCTCTTTGCTCCGCCAACAGTATGGATTGGGATCCTGAATCACCCTGATTTCAAAAAACACAATCTCAGCTCCCTAAAAAAAGCAGCCTATGGCGCAAGCAGTATGCCAATCGAAATCATGAAGCAGTTATCGGCAACCTTCCCCGGCCTCAGGCTTTGGAACTATTACGGCCAGACCGAGATGGGCCCGACAGCCACAATGCTTAAGCCCGAATTTCAGCTCGCAAAGCCGGGCTCGGCTGGAAGGCCTATTCTTAATGTGGAAACGCAGTTGATGGACGATAACGGCAAGTATGTCGCCGTAGGAGAGGTCGGAGAGATCGTTCATCGTTCCGGACATGTAATGACTGGATATCTCAACGACGCGGAAAAATCTGCCGAGGCCTTTGCCTTTGGATGGTTTCACAGCGGCGATTTAGGCAGGTTCGATGAAGATGGATTCCTGTATATAGTCGACAGGAAAAAAGATATGATAAAAACCGGCGGTGAGAATGTGGCTTCCAGGGAGGTGGAGGAGGTTCTCTACCAGCACGCTGATATCGAAGAAGCCGCTGTCTTCGGGCTCCCGGATCCAAAATGGATAGAGATTGTTGCGGCAGCAATTGTACTCAAAAAGGGCTCCACAGTAAAAGGAAAAGACATTATAACCTTCAGCAAGCAGCTGCTCGCAGGTTTCAAGTGCCCCAAGAAAATTTTTATCGTGGATAAGCTCCCCAAGAATCCATCGGGGAAGATTTTAAAACGTGAGCTCAAGGTCAAGCTGGTTGACGCCTGAGTCTTCTGTTGAGGCGGCGGTAATGCCTGTTACTGAGATGAAGGATTGAATAAGGATAAACCGCTGCCTCTATCAATTGGCGCACATCTTTATCTGTCAAAAAAATAGATGGCACTTGTCCTAATTATTATATTATTTCCTAAATTATTACATGACCTGAAGCTGGCGTCACATAATAAACCCTGTAATGCGCCGTGCAATCAAAATTTTTATTGACAATACTTAAAGACTAAAGTAATTTTACGCCTAACAAATCGAAAACCTTATATTTCTGAAAACGAAAATATGAGAAGGACTTTTCAGAAATACCTCTAATCTAAGCCTCCCAGGGTGTCGACTTACACCTTGAGAGGCCATCTTCGTATTACTACTTCACCCAATAAAATGAATCTTAAACTCTGTAGCAACAGGGAAGGCCTTGAAGGGGGGCGGTTCCAATCCTAATGAATTCATAGTATAAATAGCACACAGGCCATGAAGAACGGATATCAGATATTACTTATAGATCCCGATGCGGAGAAATACCAGCACCGTCTTGTTGCCACGCTACGTTATTGCCATATAATCGTTGAAAAAAATAAACAAAAGGCGTGCGAATTTTTCTTTCGCAATAAGGTGGATCTTGTACTCCTGAATCATACCCTTGATGACCCCTGTCTGGAACTGCTTCGGGTCTTGAGGTTTATCGCCCCTTCGATGCCCGTCATCATCATGACCGCCTGGGGATCGGAAGAGTTGGCAGTCACCGTGTTTAGAAACGGTGCAAGTGATTATCTTAGGAAGCCTCTCGATATAACTGAATTGAGGCATTGTATAAGAGCTGTACTAGACAAAAAAAATGGCTTATATAGTGATCTTTTCAGTCCCTCAACGGATGGGATAAATAAGGCTATACAGTATATCAATGTAAACTACTGTCTGCCGCTGAAACTTACTTGTGTTGCCCGCGAGGCGGGTATGAGCGTTTCCTGCCTAGAGCGTGCATTCAAGAAGAAACTGGGTGTCACATTTACCATGTATCTGAATAAGGTCCGTATCTCCCAGGCGATACAGATGCTGGAACAGGGGATTGGATTTTCGATAGGTGAAATAGCGTTTTCCTGCGGTTTTACCAACCAATATCACTTTACCAGATTGTTTAAAAAAATGGTACAATATTGTCCGAGAGACTTTAAAAAGGCCTTGATAGAAAACAGGATCTACAATAATTAAATACACTCTCCACCCCGCTTAGTTTCATCCGCTCATCAAAAAAAAGCAGAAAAGATCAAAAAAAAGGCAAGATAGGTCAAGATTTTGCGTCCGTATAATGCTACGGTAGATAAGCAACATAAAAATTGCTTACAATAATTTTGCGGAGGTGAAGGATGGCAAAGGGACGAGCATTGAGCATTGGTCTTAACGCCGTTGACCCAAGGCATTATCAGGGGTGGTCAGGAGAGTTAAATGCCTGCGAGGCAGATGCCCAGGATATGGTTGAGATAGCCAAATCCAAAAAATTCAGCGTGAAGATATTGCTGACGAAGTCAGTAACCCGCGCCAAGGTGACAGGAGAGATCTTAAGGGGAGCCAAGGCGCTCACCAAGGGAGATATCTTTATGCTGACCTACTCAGGGCATGGCGGTCAGGTGCCGGATCTCAATAGTGATGAGCCAGATGCCCAGGATGAGACCTGGTGCCTCTATGACGGCGAGCTGGTAGATGATGAACTCTATGGCCACCTCGGAAAATTTGCGCAGGGTGTGCGTATCCTAGTCTTTTCCGATAGCTGCCACAGCGGCACCGTGGTGAAAATGGCTTATTATCAGGGAACGACGGCAGCACGAAGTTCTGGACTTGGCGCCCAAGCAATCAGATATCGCTTCATGCCGCCGGATGTGGCATTACGCACCTACCGAGCAAATAAAAGCTTTTACGATAAAATATTAAGAGACAAAAAGATAAAAGTTGCTGGAGAAGCGGTCAAGGCCTCGGTCTTGTTGATATCAGGGTGTCAAGACAACCAGCTGTCGGCAGATGGGGATTTCAACGGCCTCTTTACCTCACAACTATTGCGTGTGTGGAACAATGGTGCTTTTAATGGCGATTACAGAAAATTCCACAGAGAGATTCTGCGCCGCATGCCTCCCGATCAAACGCCAAATTTTTTTCGCGTGGGGTCGATTGACAAACAGTTTGAAGCCCAGACGCCTTTTGCGATTTAAAAAAATTATCTTTACAGTTGATGAAGCAAAAAAGGAGGAGATAGACGTCATGGTCGGGCAAAGGATAAATAGAGGAATGGGATGGCTGCCGGACTACCCGGATTTTCGTGACTACAAAATGGACCAGGATACTGTTTCTTCTCGGCTCAAACGCCTGGGGCAACAAGACTCGGTAAAAGCCATGCTGGCGAAAGTCGGCGTGTTAAAAGCAACAAAAACAACGTTGCCTGATAACGTCGATCTCAGGAAATGGTGTTCACCCATCGAAGATCAGGATAGGCTCGGTTCCTGCACGGCCCATGCCGGCGTCGGCATCATAGAGTATTTCGAAAGGAAGGCTTTCAACAAGCACATTGAAGCCTCCAGGCTCTTTTTATATAAGGTCACGAGAAATCTGCTGAATTGGCATGGTGATACCGGCGCCTTTCTCAGGACGACCATGGAAGCAATGGTGCTCTTCGGTGTGCCGCCTGAGGAATTCTGGCAGTATAACAGCGTTGACTTTGATAGAGAACCCAGCGCCTTCCTTTACGCCTTTGCCCAAAACTATCAGACCATCTCTTATTATCGTCTTGATCCCCCTGAGACCCCAAAGGACGTACTACTGAGCCGAATTAAGACATCTTTGGCAGCTAGTCTTCCCTCTATGTTCGGTTTGAGTGTTTACAGTTCTATTGAACAGGCAGAAAAAACAGGCGCCATACCTTATCCGATCCCAGGAGAGAAGCTTCTCGGTGGCCATGCAGTGATAGCAGTCGGTTATGCTGAAAAGATCAAGATCAAAAACAGCAATCAAGGGGGTCAAGAAACAACGGGGGCCTTTCTCATAAGAAACTCATGGGGTGCGGAATGGGGTGAAGAGGGGTACGGCTGGCTACCGTATGCGTATGTGCTTAATGGACTTGCCATTGATTGGTGGTCACTACTCAAAAATGAATGGGTAGACACCGGAGAATTCAAAGTTTAAAGGGGAAGGATTCGATCAAAAAAGATCAAGGATTCACGACGAAACGGCTTAGCTGACAGATTTCAACCAAGCTCACTGTTTTTTAAGTGTTTAAGAAGGAGGGATTTTTATGTCTATTCGATTGGCCACTTTCAATGCCGAAAACCTCTTCGCTCGGTATAATTTTAATAAGAACTATAACCCTGTTTCGAATGATGGTTTTACCATTAATGATTTAGCCTTTGATATCTATGATGAAACAGACAAAGAAGTCACCGCCCAAGCCCTTCGTGAGGTCAATGCCGATGTCTTTGCCCTGCAAGAGATAGAGTCCCTGCCGGTCCTTGATGCCTTCAATTCCAGATATCTCGGAAGTATGAAATACAGACATCGCATAGTCATTGACAGCTTCGACCCCAGGAAGATAGATGTCGCCATACTCAGTCGATTTCCTATTATAAGCGTACAATCGCACCGGCACGAAAGGAACGCATCCAATTCAGCCTGGTTATTCTCACGCGATTGCCTCGTTGTTATACTCGATGTTAACGGCAAAGAATTGATCTTATACATAAATCACTTTAAATCCATGATGGAAGGAAGGAACGAAACTCATGACAGAAGGAAGGAGCAAGTGGACAGAGTGGCGGCTATACTGGATGAAAGATGGAAAGCAAAAAAATACAAAGGGAATTTTGTAGTATTGGGGGACTTCAATGATTA
>Ga0214473_10003554_pt1 | contig 18879 bp, 17 predicted proteins | sample RVTome_7_FD_203509 | JGI IMG/M metagenome (GOLD analysis project Ga0214473, IMG submission 203509) | Soil microbial communities from uranium-contaminated site in the Upper Colorado River Basin, Wyoming, United States - RVT98D197 | ecosystem: Environmental > Terrestrial > Soil > Contaminated >... | reverse complement strand
GTCGTGGTCGCCAAGAATACAGATGTTAGCAGTAAGGCAAAGAAGTTGGGCGACATGATTAGAGTAAGCAGTCTCAATGAAAGAAACAGGAAAGAGGTTGAAAAACTCGGGTTTGAGGGGGAGGAATTTCCTTTTGAGGCTGAATCATATGTTGGTAATCACCTAATGAAGACTGTTTCTATGAACCTGTTTTTAGAGGATAATAAAGTTCAAGCCTTAGCAACAGCCATTAGGTGGGATGAGCAGACGGCGAGGGTGGGAGAGATATATTTTAGCCCGCGGGAGAATCCGTCCCATACAAGGGTGCAGGCAATTTTACATTTTAGAGAACGCGATATCTGGGATACAATCCATAAATACAAGATACCTTTCTGTGAGCTCTATAAATATGGCTATCGGTCATTGGGTGCAAAAAGCACCACCCATAAAATGTCTGATATTCCAGCTTGGGAGCAGGATCTGGAGAATACCACAGAGAGGGCTGGACGCGGACAGGGTAAAGAAGAAATTATGGGTAAACTTAGAGACCTTGGATATATGTAAAAAGTATTTGATGGGAGGTGTTTGACAGATAAATAGGTTATTAAATGTTAATAAATTAGTTTAAGTTTATAGCAATAACATATTGATATGCGTTATTTTTTAATGTTGTTACCTAATTCCTCAACTATTATCTAACCTTTTATTCCCACCATAATTCCGCATAGGTTTTAAATCAATACTTCTTCATTTATTTGCTAAAAAATCAATTGAGATTTATAATGTCTTGTCCCGTTAGAAATATTATTTCTAACGGGGTTTACTTACACAATCGTATTATATTAAATATAAAAAAAATGATTATTGAAAGCATAAAAGAAGGTTTCAGACTTACTCATAAGAACTGGCATGTAGTACTGCTTAATATAGGAGTGGGAATAATCAATCTTATTAATTTTTTTGTTATTGTCGGTATCCCGATTGTCATAGGGCTCTTTTCTCTGGGTATAGACATTGCTCAGGCAAAAGCTCTGCTGCCTGAAATATTGGAGAATCCTTCAGAATTTTTTTTAAAATATCTCGGCGCGGCAATCCTGATATTTGTAGCATTTATCATCTATCTCGCTGTTGCATCTATTCTGATTCTGTATGTTTTTGGTGGAACTCTCAGTATGTTGAGAAATACCGTGGTTAACAGGCAATACAGTTTCAGCCTTTCATCCTTTTTCAGTGAAGCCAGAAAGGTATTTTTTTCAATGCTCAATCTGTTTTCTGTCGCGTTTCTTGCGATAATTGCTATCCTGATTGTTTTTGGTATATCAGCAGGAATTTTAATTTCTATAGTAAGTGCTTATGATGGAATAGCAACAACCGTTTCAGTATTTACAACTTATTTTTTTATCTTACTTGGCGTAACAGTTGTTTTAGTTAGCATAATATTTACAGCATATACTGCAATAGTCCTTGTTGTCGAAAAAAACAGGGTCACAGATTCTTTCAGGAATGCGTGGAATTTTATAAAGAACAAACCAATGGCTTTTGTCTTTTATATTATTTTGATTATCGGCATAGTTGCTGTGAATCTTTTATTAATTGTATTAGGTGCTTCATTCGGTGCGGCTCCAATAATAGGTTATATATTCCTTATCCCTCATTGGTTGATATCATATGTTGTGCAGAGTTATCTCGGCGTGGTAATGTGGAGTTCTTTAATCATTTACTATATAAAAGCTACTAATTATCCTGCCTATCCCACTGCTCCTACGTATGATATCTAAAATACAAAGTAGAGAGTAGAGAGTAAAGAGTAGAGAGATTTTTTTCTCGCTACTTGCTACTCTCTACTTTTTTCACATCTCTGATTATCTGTAAATAATCTGTGTTCATCTGTGTTTGAAGTTCCATTCATCAGCCGAATATTTTTCCGTTTCCAGTTTTCTGGCAAGATTTAATTCAAATTCTGTCGGACCATCGTGAATAAATTCAATCGTAAGGGTTTTTTCAAACGCCTCTTTTAGTGCTTTCTTTAAGTCCTCAATAGAAACAGATGGAGCGTATTTTTTGATTGTGCCGACTTCGCATGAAAATCCTCCCATCCGTAATACCTTACTCAGTTCTCCTGCATCAGAATCCATCAGTATAGAGCCCTGCTGTAAAAACCCATCTTTATATCGCTTCTGTGCACTGCCAATTATTTTTTCTCCATTTAAAGTAATTTCGCCATAAGAAGAAATTCTAAAACAATATGGGTTCCTTTGTCTTCTGTTTTTCGATGAAATTATCTGTGCATTTAAGTTGATGAGTTTAAGAGCCGATACAATGGTATTACTGATAGTTAGGTAATTTTTAATGAGATTCCCTTTAAATGGTTCAAGGTCATTACATGCAGAGAGACTATAGGTGAGTTCAGAGTTATGTAGGAGTGCCATGCCGCCTGTTTGTCTTCTTACAACTTGATAACCACTTCTGCGGCAATAATCAATGTTGATATCAGAAATCCTTTGAAAGTATCCTATGCTTATTGAAGGTTCTATCCATTCATACAGCCTGAGCGTAGGCAGGGATAGTTTTCTTCTGACTGCTTCCGATATCGCCTCATCAAGTGCCATGTTGTAAAAGGCATTGTGGGGAGGGTCATCTATTAGTCTCCAGTGCACGATTTTATTCTTTTAAAATAATCTTATGTTTATTGAGAGAAATCTCTTTTATAGAACCTTCAAAAAACTTCTGCTCACCGAAAAGATTTTTCATATAAATCTTCCCGTCTTCAGGTCGCAGGATATCAACATTTTCTAAATAAAGCTCTTCCTTCCCATCTTTTTCGATATAAGCATTGGTTTCACACATGAATCATTCTCTCCCTTAACTCAGCTATTTCCAAGATTTGCTCCAAGAATACCCCCCACCCATCCCCTCCCCCTCAAGGGGGGAAGGTGAGGGAGGGGGTATTTTCATGCTTCTTTGTACCACTTGTGGCATAAGGGTTTATTTTTAGATTAACAGTCTTTGATACATTTTACAATATCTTACTGTTGGATTTTTGTGAGGAACTCTGAAGTCATAAGCCTTCTGTTAAGCAGGTGATTTAGATGTTCCTCAAGCAGTGCAGAGAGTGTTGAGATTATCTCTTTGGGTGGCTTGAGCCTGATTGAGGTTTGAATATGCCATCCGAGGCAGTGGGAATAAAATTTTACAATACTATCTGTAATTTTTATAGGAGATACCTTCTTTTCAATTCGTGCAATAGCACATTTTTTACACATAGTTGTCCCCGAGTCGGGGTAAAAATCAAAGCTTTTAATTCCGCATTTGCCACATCCCTTAAGCCGAGGGGCATAACCTAATAAAGCAAGCAGATGAATTCGAGAAATTAAATACAGAGAATCTTTTTGCTTTTGGTTTACCCCGTTACCTGTCTGCCGAACAGGCAGGGAAGAATTGGTTTTTCTAACGGGGTTTAAAGATTCTAAAAGAATCATAATATTAAGAAAAAATAAAAAGAGTTTTTTATTAGGCATGCCCTCTGGCATTAAAGAAATCAATATCTCAGCGAGTTTTGACATATTGACAAAATCGTGAAAATTTTCCCTCAGTGTATGAAAAGACTTAAGGATGTCAGCGTGGATAATTCGGGGCATTGCTTGTTCTTTACCCACCATGGTTATCTTTGCATGTGTTAATGGTTCAAGGCTGCTTCCAAATCGGCTTTTTGTTTTTCGCGGGCTTTTGGCAAATGTTTTAATTATTCCTCTGCTTAGGGTAAGGTGAGTTATTATCAGATCTGCTTCTGCGTATTTCTGGGTCTTGAGAACAATCCCCTCTGTTGTCGTTAACACATCAATGAAAATGAATAATTATCAGTGAGTAATGAATAATGATGGAAATTTTTCATTAATTTTAATTAATAATTGAACATTGTCAATTGTTCATTATTTACTACATGACATTTTCAAAATCTTCTGGTTTTAAGTTCTTTAGCCATTCTTCGAGTTCGTCGTTGTTTTTGAACTCTATGACGCTATTATCTACAAAGATTGGAGAACTCGTTCTTATAGCTACAGCAATTGCGTCACTTGGTCTTGAATCTATGGGGATTTCCACACCACCTTTATTGAGATAAATTGCAGCATAGTATGTGTTATCCACAATCTCGGTGACCACAATTTTTGTTACTTCTGTTTTCAGCCCATCGAGGACATTTCTAATAAGGTCGTGGGTAAGGGGTCGGGGGGTAGTTATTTTTCCGAGAGCAAGTGCAATTGAATCCGCCTCGGGTCTTCCTATCCATATCGGCAGTGTATTTTCTCCGTCTATTTCTTTCAGGAGTAAGATATACATATTACTCCTCGGGTCAAAAAGTAGTCCTTCTATTCTCATCTGCTTAAGCATTTTTAATTCCTTTTTGTATTATATACGTTTAAAATTTTTCTCTCAACCTCAATATGTAATTATGAAACTTCATTAAGCAAATTTAGAGCTTACAAGTGAATAGTATTTAGTGAATAGTTTTTTTACTGACGACTGTTCACTAACAACTATTCACTATTTGAGGTTTAACAGGGCATCCTCAATCCTGTCAAGTCCTTTTTGAATATTGCTCATAGATGTTGCATAAGAGAGCCTTATGTATCTATCATCTCCAAATGCTCCTCCAGGGACCACAGCAACTTTTGCCTCATCAAGCAGATGCGAGGATAAATCAAAAGAAGAGTTTATGGTCTTAGCGCCGAAATTCTTACCATAGTAAGATGATACATTGGGAAAGGCGTAAAATGCACCAACGGGTCTGATACATGTGACCCCATTTATTTTATTGAGTTTCTCAATCATGTATTTACGCCGGGTGTCAAATTCCAAAATCATTTCAGGAATAAAATTTTGTGTTCCTGTTAGTGCCTCAACCGCAGCTTTCTGGGCAATGGATGTGGGATTTGATGTGGACTGACTCTGGATATTGGTCATTGCGGTGATGATTTCTTTTGGTCCTGCGGAAAATCCAATTCGCCATCCGGTCATAGCATAAGACTTGGAGAGACCGTTTACCACAATGGTTCTCTGTTTTATCTCATTACCCAAAGAGGCAATACTTATATGCTGAAATCCGTCATAAACGAGTTTTTCGTATATCTCATCGGAGATCACATAGAAATCGTGTCTTATGGCAATTTCTGCTATTGCTTCAAGGGTTTTTCCATCATATGCAAGTCCTGTGGGGTTTGAAGGGCTATTGAGAATCAATGCCTTTGTCTTCTTTGAGATGTTAGCCTCGAGAAGTTCAGGAGTTATCCTGAAGGAGTTTTCCTCATCAGTTTTGACTATAACAGGCAATGCACTGTTTAGAAGAATCTGGTCGGGGTATGAGACCCAATAAGGCGCAGGGAGTATGACTTCATCTCCTGCGTCGAACAGTGCCTCTGCAATATTGTAAAGGCAGTGCTTTGCTCCGCATGAGACAATAATTTCATCTTTTTCATATGTAAGTCCATTATCTTTTCTTAGTTTCTCAACGATTGCTGCTTTTAGCTCATCAATGCCGCCTACAGGTGTATATTTTGTAAAACCATCTCTGATAGCTTTTATTGCAGCCTCTTTGATATTTTCAGGTGTGTCAAAGTCTGGTTCCCCCACACCGAAATTGATGATATCAACGCCGCGTGATTTCAGCGATTTTGCCTTTGCATCAATTGCAAGAGTTGGAGAAGGTTTAACTGAATATGTCTTTTTTGATAATCTCATTTTTTTTACCCTGTTAGAAGATTGGACTTTTAACAGGGCTTACCTCTTAAAAAGAAGGTTTTATCTTTGCTTTTTCACTGGTTTTAGGACGTAGAATATCTTTACGTCCTTTAGACAGACGGATGCTCGTCATAATATCTTCAGGTGTTACAACGGTAGTTCCAACCTCACCAACTACTACGCCTGCTGCATGGTTAGCAAATATTGCCGCTTCCTTTAATTTTGCTCCGGCAGAATGACATAATGTAAATGTCGCAATTACCGTATCTCCTGCCCCTGTTACATCGTAGACCTCTTTTGCAAAGGTCGGGATGTGGGTTGCTTTCCCGCTTTTTTCAAAGAGACTCATTCCTTTATCTCCTCTTGTAATCAGAACTGCTTCACATTTTAATTTTTTAAGCAAGGTTTCACCTGCTTTGGTGAGTGTCCTTTCATCAATAATGTTAACCCCGGAGCCATAAGAAGCCTCGTCGATGTTTGGTGTTATAAGGCTTACTCCATTATAATAATTAAAATGACCTATCTTAGGGTCAACCGCAATAAAGATTCTGGAATTGGTGAGTTTAAGTATTTCCTTTATAAGATTCTTAGTTATTACGCCCTTGGAATAATCGGATATAATTATGGCTTTTATTTTAGGTAGGGACCTCTGAACATATTCTAAGATTAACGATAGGGTTGATCTGCCAATCTCGGTTTTTGTCTCTTTATCAAAACGGACTACCTGCTGGTTGTGGGCAATAATTCTGGTTTTTACAGCAGTGAGTCTATCCTGTTCCACAATAATGCCATCGGTTTGAACCCCTTTTTCTCTGAGTTTGTGAATTAAGAGTTTCCCCATCTCATCTCTTCCAATGACACCGGTGATAAAAACCTTACCTCCGAGGGACAGGATGTTATGAGCTACATTTGTTGCACCACCTAAAAGCAGGTTTTCTTCTGAAACCTCTACTACCGGGACAGGGGCTTCGGGTGATATTCTTTTTACCTTGCCCCAGATGTATTGATCTACCATGAGGTCACCTATGACGAGAATTCCTGTTTCTGAGAATTTTTTAAAGAGGTCTTTCATATCGTGTTAATTTATGGAGCACTTTTAGAAAGTGCTCCATAAATTTAGCATGCGAGCTTTATTTTTAGCAACAGGTGATTGTCAATTAGTTGTTATTTATGAGATAATAAAATCATGAAAAGAGTGATTAAAATATGCACATTGTTTTTTGTATTTTTTTTAATAGGGGCATGTGCACATTCTGAGAAGGTAGCATCTGTTCAACCTCCTAAAGAGGCTTATTATTATTATATTAAGGCTGTTGAGGCAGAAAAATCGCAGGATTTGGAAGGGGTGCTGAAATACCTCTCGCAGGCATTAGAGGAGGACCCTGAATCTGTATATATCAGAACCGACATCAGCCGTTTGTTTTTAAAAATGAATAAAGTAGAGGATGCGACTAAAATGGCTGAAGAGGCAGTCGGGAAAAGTCGTGATTATATACCAGCCATGTTGTTGTTAGGGGAGATTTATAGCAGTCAGAAGGAAATTAAAAAGGCAGTGGATATTTATGAAAAGATAATTAAATTAGACCCGGCAAAAATTGATACCTATATACAACTTGCCCGCCTTTATGCAATGGATAAAGAATACGATAAATCAATAGAGATCCTGAAAAATGCGATTAAAGTAGACCCTGAAAATGTAATTGTCAGGTATTATCTGGGGAACATTTATATTGAGGTTGATAAATATGAAGATGCTATTAAAGAACTTGAGGAAGCCTCTATATCAGGTTTTTCTTCTGTCTCTCTTTATTTTTTACTGGGTGTTGCTTATGAAGGTATTGAGAATTTTGATAAGGCTATAGAAAATTATGAGAAGATTATTGGTTTTGGTCACCATGACATACATGTCAGGGAAAGACTTGCAAATATTTATCTTAAGCAAAGGTTGCCAGATAAGGCAGTGGAACAGCTTGCGGGGATTCTCAGACACGAGCCTGAGAATATCGAAGCCCGTCTATTCCTGGCTCGTATATATACAGAGACTAAAGAATTCCAGAAGGCTATCGAGGAACTGCAATTCATTGTTTCGGAAGAGCCTGGAAATAAAGAGGCAATATTTATTCTTGCGAGGGTCCTGATTGCAATGGAGAAATATGAGGAAGCAATAGAACAGTTTAAGTTACTTATAGGGCTTCTGCCTGACAACCCTGATATATATCTGCATTTTGGTCTTTTGTATTTTCACAAGGGTGACTATGCAAATGCCGAAGACATGTTTAAAAAAGGGCTTTCTATAACACCTGACCATATTGAACTGAATTTTAGACTTGCGGTGGTATATGAGAAAATAAAAAAATATGACAAGATGTTTACTTTACTGAGAAAGACAATAGAGCTTGACCCAAGTCATGTGGATGCCCTCAATTACCTGGGATATACATATGCTGAAAGAGACGTAAATCTCGATGAAGCACTTGAGCTTATTGAGAGGGCTATTAAATTAGACCCTGAGAGTGGATATATTCGTGATAGCCTGGGCTGGGTGTATTTTAAGAAGGGTTTTTATAATGAGGCACTGAGAGAGATTAAAAAAGCCGCAGAAGTTACGAAAGATGACCCTGTTGTCTTTGAACACATGGGTGACATTTATTTGAAATTGGGTGACAGAAAGAGTGCTGTGGAGGCGTGGCAGAAAGCGCTCAGTTTCCACGAAAAAGAAGAAGGACTTAAAGAGAGGGTTGAAGAAAAGATTCAAGATTTAAGATTAAAGATTCAAGAATAATATGAAAAACTCGTCACTCGTCACTCGTCACTCGTCACTGTCTTTAAAGGCTCCTGCAAAAATAAACTGGTTTTTGAAAGTCTGTGGTCTGAGAAATGATGGTTATCATAATATTAAGAGTCTTATTCAAAAGATTACCCTTTATGATGTTCTTGCTTTTGCAGCTTCTGAGGATTTAACCCTGATAACAGACCTGCCACGAAGTGGTCGATTCCGACAGTTACCTGCTTGCCTGTTCGGCAGACAGGTTAAGCAAAATCTCGTTTATAAGGCTGCAGTACTGCTTAAGAAAGAGTTCGGTGTTAACGGGGGTGCAGAAATCCGTCTGCATAAGAATATACCTGTAGCTGCCGGACTTGGAGGGGGCAGCAGTGACGCAGCGATAACGCTTATTGGACTGAATAAGCTGTGGTCATTGGGACTCTCCATCAAAGGGCTTTGCGCTTTTGCCGAGCGGCTTGGCTCTGATGTTCCGTTTTTTCTCCGCGGTCCTCTTGCTTTTGTTGAGGGCAGGGGAGAGAAGATAACCGATGTAAAGACGATAAGACCTTTTAATATTTTACTTGTAAAACCTCCTATAGCTGTGTCAACGCATTGGGCGTATGCTGCGTTATCAGTAATGCGTAATGCGTCACGGGACAAAAAAATCATTAAAAATTCCGAACCGAGCCCATCACGCATCACGCATCACGCATCACGGTCACTAACAGGGTTGACAAACAGGGCGTTTAATGCTGATAATATTGAGCATTTTATATATTCCATTGGACGAGCAGAAATATGTAAAGACAGCAGCGTTTTTAATGACCTTGAGTCTGTTACCGTTAAAAAATTTCCTGTAATTGCTGAAATAAAGAGTAGATTGCTGAGAGAGGGGGCTATTTTTTCTATGATGAGTGGAAGCGGTCCTTCTGTGTTTGGAGTATTTGACTCCGCGGAAAAAGCTAAGAATGTATCAAAGGTTTTTAAAGACTGCTGGACAGCAGTGGTTAAGACGATAACGGACTGAATTAACAATTAATAATTAGTAATTAATAATTGATAATTGATGTTTTGATTTGGGGCGTAGACAAACGGCAAGTCAGGAGATTTTGGATCTCCCATGTGGAGGTTCGAGTCCTCCCGCCCCAGTTATCCGCATTTTGAATAGCAAAATGCGGAGTTAATAAGTTAAAAGTTATGAGTTAAGAGTGAAAGGTAAGGGATTTTTAAAACTTTTCACTTTTAACTTTCAACTCTTAACTTTTTGGAGGCAACATGCCAGAAGGCATTAAATTATTTGCAGGCAATTCAAATAGGACGTTAACAAAAGAGATTGCTGATTTTTTAAATATCCCAGTTGGTGATGCAGCAGTTACCACTTTTAGTGACGAAGAGATAATGGTTCAGATAAATGAGAACGTCAGGGGAGCAGATGTTTTTGTGGTTCAGTCTACATGTATGCCTGTAAACCATAATATCATGGAATTACTTTTGGTGGTAGATGCTTTAAAACGTGCTTCTGCTAAAAGGATTACAGCGGTTATCCCTTATTATGGTTATGCACGCCAGGATAAAAAGGTTCAGCCGAGGGTCCCTATCTCAGCGAGACTGGTTGCAGATTTAATAACAGTAGCTGGAGTAAATAGGATTCTCACCATAGATTTACATGCCGGGCAGATTCAGGGTTTTTTTGATATTCCTGTTGACCATCTCTATGCAGCTCCAGTGTTATCTGATTATGTGAAGAAGAAATATCTGAATGATATCGTTATTGTTTCTCCTGATGCAGGGGGTGTTGAGAGGGCAAGGGCATTTGCAAAAAGGCTGGGCGCTTCACTGGCTATTATTGACAAACGCAGGGAAAAGGCAAACGTGTCCCAGGTAATGAATGTGATAGGTGATGTGCATGGTAAGAATGCAATCCTTTTTGATGATATGGTGGATACCGCAGGGACTATTACCCAGGCAGTATCTGCTATTAAAGAAAAGGGCGCAAAAAAGGTTGTAGCGGCGTGCACCCATGCTGTACTTTCCGGTCCTGCAATTGATAGAATTAATGCTTCAGGGCTGGAAGAGGTAATTGTAACCAATACAATACCGATGGATGAGAAGCAGCAGAAATGCAAGAAGCTCACAATACTTTCAGTAGCACCACTTTTAGGAGAAGCCATAAAAAGGATACATGAGGAATCGTCAGTCAGTTCACTTTTTATATAAAAAGCGCAGATTATCGCAGATGGAAAAAAGTGCAGATGAACACAGATACATATCTGCGATCATCTGTAAATAATCTGTGATCATCTGTGTTAAGGGGGTTTAAAAAAGATGGAAAAGATTTTGCTAAAAGCTGAAAAAAGGACCGAAAGGGGCAAGAGCGAAGCCAGAGCCTTAAGGCGCCAAGGCTTATTGCCCGCCGTTCTTTATGATAAGGGTGATTCTACTCCCATAAAACTTCCGAGAAAGGAAATAGCAACATTAATGATATCAGGACGTGGAGAACATACGTTGTTCAATATTGAACTCAGCAGTGATAAAAGCAAAAAGAAGACCCACTGGGTGATTGTAAAAGACTATCAGGTAGACCCTGTGAAAAACGAATTGCTACATATTGACTTTATGGAGATATCACTGGAAAAAGAAATAAAGATGACCGTGCCTATAATGATAACAAAAGAGCCTGTGGGCATTAAAAAAGGAGGAATTTTACAACAGCAAATGAGAGAAATTGAAATAGAATGTCTTCCTACTCAGATACCTGATGGGATAGAGGTTGATGCCTCATCTGTTGATATTGGTCATTCCCTTCATGTGAGTGACCTTATGGTGAAAGAAGGGATGAAGATATTATCTGACCCTAAGGAGGTTATCCTGACTGTCAGCGCACCTGTTGTAGAAGAGGTAGCACCTGTTGTGGAAGAGATTAAAGAGCCGGAGCTCGTGAGAAAGACAAAACCTAAAGAAGAAGAGGAAGCAGCAGAGGAAGAACAAAAAGGGCAGAAGGAACAAAAAACACAGAAGGAACAAAAAGAGAAGTAGACTTTCCTGCAAAGCAGGGGGGTATTCACCTAAGACTTTTATACTTTGTATTTAAATTTATCTGTGTGAATCTGTGTAAATCTGTGGCTGAAATAAAAACATGTGGCTTATTGTTGGTCTGGGCAATCCCGGAAGGAAGTATTCAAAAACAAGACATAACGTTGGATTTATGGTTGTTGATGCGCTTTCCTCTAAATATTCCATCCCTCTAAAAGGTAAATCAAAAAATTTTATATGTGGCAGGTGTTGTATTGATGGAGAAGATATAATCTTTTTAAAGCCACTTACATTTATGAACAGAAGCGGTGTCGCGGTGAAAGAGGCTATCCGAAAATACACAAATATAGAGAATCTGATAGTTGTACATGATGACCTTGACCTGGATGCAGGGATTATCAGAATAAAAAAAGATGGTTCTGCTGGAGGACACAAAGGAATTGCATCAGTAATAGAAATTATAGGGACAAAGGACTTCCTCAGATTAAAGATCGGGATAGGTCGTCCAGATAGAATTTCTGCAGAAGAGTATGTGTTGAGCCCTTTTGATAAGCATGAGCGACCAGTAATAAAAAAAACAATTGAAAAGGCTGTTGATGCAATAGTGGCTATACTTGAGAAAGGTGTAGCCTGTGCCCAGAATAAATTTCACCACAAGTAATTTCTCACCTGTTTATTTTTTCTTTTACCTGTCGAGATTGACTTATAAATTTTTAGTTTTTACAATATTTCCAAAGGGTTAGAAAAATCTTTTCATCTGTCTCTATAATAATTTATGTTCCAAAAGATAAAGTGTTGGCTAAGAGAATTCAGGGCACTGAGAATCAGCCTCAGCCTTAAATTTGTCATTGGGGTTGCTGTTGTTTTAATGATAACCATGAGTGTATCATTTTATTTTATTTCAAAAAAACATGAAAATCTCGTTATAAAACAGGTTGAGTTACAGGCAAAGGCATTATTCAAACAGATTGTTCTTACAAGGAGGTGGATTGCTGACCATGGTGGTGTTTTTGTTGAGAAACTCCCGTGGGTCAAACCTAATCCCTATCTTGAGAATCCTCTGATAAGAGATGAGAAGGGCAAACTATACGTTAGGAAGAATCCAGCAATGGTAACAAGGGAGCTCTCATTATATGCACAAAAAGAGGGTCTTTATTTTTTCCATATAACCAGCCTGAAACTTTTAAACCCCGACAACGCCCCTGATGATTTTGAAAGGGCGGCGCTCCATGATTTTGAGACGAAAAAACTGGAGGAATCATCAAAGATTGAAAAAATTGGAGATTCTTATTATTTCAGATACATTGCCCCGCTTTATGTGGAGGAGTCATGTCTTCAGTGCCATTTAAAACAGGGCTATAAGGTTGGTGATGTAAGAGGAGCTATAAGCGTAGCAGTACCTATGGATTATGCATTTTCAGTAATACATACGGGAAGAACGGGTATGGTTTTGGCAAGTATTATTACCATCAGTATATTGATGGCGGTACTCTATGTGATGATGAAGGAACTCGTGCTTAGACCTGTAAAACAATTGCAGACGTCAATGAAGGATTTTTCCACAGGAGTGAAGACAGAAACATCTGTAATAAGGACAGGAGATGAGCTTGAAGACCTCAGCAAGGCATTTGTTGAGATGTCAAAATCTTTGGCAGAATATCATACACATCTTCAGGATAAGGTGCGTGCTGCAACAAAAAGTCTTGAGGAAGCAAATACAAGACTTACAGAGTTAAATATGAAAAAATCAGATTTTATTGCAAAGGTATCACACGAATTACGAACTCCTTTAACTTCAATAAAGGGTGCAATGGATTATTTATCAACGAGATTCTCAATGGGAGTAAACTCTGATAAGGGTATAAATGACTTCATAGTATTTTTTGATGTCATAAAAAAGAATGCCGATAGACTTGTAAGAATGGTTAATGATACCCTTGACCTTGAACGCATTGAATCAGGTATATTTGAAATGCATTTCAGTTATATAAACATGGTTTCTCTTATAAAAGAGGTCATCACAAGTTTTTATTCCATAACAAGTGAAAAAAAGATTACCTTTAAGATAGTTGCAAAACCGGATATCTTTATCACTGCTGACGAAGACAGGATAAGACAGGTTCTGATAAATCTTATTTCAAATGCACTTAAATTTAGCCCTGATAATTCAGATATACATATTACTGTTACTGAGTCTGAAGAGGCAGTTGACGTTTCTATAAAAGATGAAGGACCTGGGGTATCTATAGAGGAACAGGAAAGGATATTTGACAAATTTTATACAAGAGGAATAAAGAACGGAACAGGACTTGGACTTGCTATATGTAAAGGTATAATAGAAGCTCATCATGGTGAAATCAATGTGGCAAATAATGAGGGAGGAAAGGGATGCACTTTTTATTTTACTCTGCCGAAGGAGTAATTTAATGAAACATCCATGCTGACAAGTTGGCACAAAGAGACATGAAAATACACACCCCTTAATCCCCTCTTTTTAGAGGGGAAACCCTAAACTCCCCTCTATTAAGAGGGGTTGGGGGTGTGTTATAAAGGTATTTTTAAATGAAAAACAGGATACTTGCCATTGACGATGATATTGATATATTGAAAGTTCTTAAGGCGAACCTTGAACTTCATGGTTATGAGGTGGATACAGCAGAGAGCTGGACAAAGGCACAGGAAATACTGTCAACAAGACAGCCGGACCTGATAATCCTTGATATTATGCTGCCTGATGGTGATGGAATAGAGATATGTCGGCATCTAAGAAAAGAATCACCCAAAATACCAATAATATTACTTACTGCAAAGGATAAGATTTCTGATAAGGTTATAGGGCTTGAGAGTGGAGCTGATGATTATGTTGTGAAACCATTTGAGACTCTTGAACTTATAGCAAGAATAAAGGCATGCCTTAGAAGGGTATGTCCTGTCGTAGAAGAGAAGGTGGTCATTGGCAATCTCAAAGTTGATTTTAAGAAACAGGAGGTTACAATCTCAGGCAAAAAAATTGAGCTTACACCAAAGGAATATAAGCTGCTGTGTTTTTTTATAAATAATCGCGGTGAGGTTCTGGACAGGGAAACCATAAGGAAAAATCTCTGGAAGGATTCCCAGATTTATTCATGGAGTAGAGTGATAGATGTCCATATCCAACACCTCAGGCAGAAAATAGAAAAAGACCCCTCAAACCCGAAATACATCATTACCGTGCCAGCCGCTGGCTATAGATTTGCTGATTAAACCCTCCGAAAATTTACATATTCTTTACCAACATTAACCGCACATTTACCAGTCAATCTGTTACGTTTATGGTAGCTGCAACGCGCAGAAGTTTTTCAATGTTCCATGAAACCGAGAGAGGAAAGAATATTTTGATGGTTGGTTCGGGATTATTGATAAGTACACTCCCTGAAAAATTAGAGCAGGTAAAAAATGAGCTTAGTCTTATCAAGGGTTTAGAGATCCACGGCATCATTGATGATTACAAAATCATAGTAGTCATAGAGTCTGAAACCGCAAGAGATGAAATCACAATCTCAAAAAAAATAGAAAAAATTGACGGTGTCGTTGGTGTTAATCTTGTTTATCGTCACTTTGATGAGGATGAGGCACGGGATACTTGATTTACCGTGTAAATGTGCAATTGTAGATTGCAGAACTAATTTTATAGGACACTAAACTTTTACTAATCCATTTAGAACTTAAACGGTATACAGAACTCGGAAAAAAGACTCTGGAGAAGGAGGCGATGTAAAAAATAATTTATCGGTTTTTTATGATTTAGTTGTAAAAAGAAAAAAAGGAGGATGCCAATGAAGAAAAATTTTTACATGTTCATTGTCTCAGTATTTGTACTTGCTGTGACAATCGGGATTTACTATTCGGGCGTACACGCACAATACGAAGGCGCAGCCGCCAAGAAAGCCGCGCCAACCGTTCAAAAAGAAAAAGATGTGAAGATTGAAACCTGCTATGACTGCCATGACAATATCGAGGAGTTTCACAAGTCAGGCAAGCATGCAAAGGTTAACTGTGCAAACTGTCATAAGGAACTGGACAAGCATGTGAAGGCTGCCGAAAATCAGACGCCGGAAACAAGGCCCGTGACAAACACATCATGGGAAGCATGTGGGGCGTGTCATAAAGAGCAGTATAACAGTTTTATGCAAACTGCTTATCACAGACCTGCGAGAGATGAAAAATCGCAATTGACAAACAGGTCTCCCAATCCGTTCTGGGATAAACTTATGGCAGGACACGGCTTCACAAAAGAGCACAACCTCACAAGGAGCCACAACAAGATGCTTATTGACCATCTTGTTGTAGACAGGTCCTACGGCGGAAGATTTCAGGGGAAAAACGGCTGGGAGTATGTTTTCGAAACAGGGAAGGCATGGGATATTCTGCAGGACAATTATCCCGATGTGGCTGATCACAAGGCTTTCATCCCGCAGAGCGCGGCAGCGGCAAACCCTGTCTGCCTCCAATGCAAATCTCAGGATCAGATTCTTAAATGGGCATATATGGGAGACCCTGTAAAGGGCACTACATGGTCCAGGACGTCAAAAGTTGTCGAACTTGTAAAAGACCTCAATCACGGGCTCAACTGTATTTACTGTCACGACCCGCATGCTGCAAAACCGAGAATTGTGCGCGACGGATTGATACAAGCTCTCACAATGCCCGAAGCTGATACGCTCTGGCACAAAGATCCTAAAAAGACAGGTATAAAGGTGTACGAACTGGGCTTGAGAGGCTTTACGAGGAAGATAGCTTTGCTTGACAAGTATGACACAAGGCTCCAGTGCGGTCAATGCCATGTGGAATACAACTGCAACCCGGGCTATGATCCTAAAAATCCAGATACATCAAAATTCTCAATAACGATGACGGATCAAAGGACCAACCACTTCCCGTATAAAGACGTATTCGGCCTCTATGACCATTACGTCAATCAGATCGGCTTCCTCGACTTCAAGCACGCACTGACAGGCGGGCTACTCTGGAAGGCGCAGCATCCTGAAGCGGAGTCGTATTACAATTCAAAACATGCCAAAGCAGGAGCAGGCTGCAATGACTGCCATATGCCAAAAGTGAAGGACAAGAAGACAGGGAAAGTATATACATCACATTTCGCAGTTACCCCAAAGGTGCAGCTTAAGGAGACTTGTCTCAAGTGTCATCCAAAATGGACTGAAGAACAGGCAAAATACTCCATTGACTCTATAAAAGCGCACATAAGGGGCAAGATGAGAAAGGCTGAATTCCGGCTGTCAGTATTAATTGACAAGATAGTTGAGGCAAAGAAAGCCGGGGTAGATGCTGAAATCATAAAGCAGGCGCAGGATCAGCATCTCAAGGCTCATATCCTGTGGGAATACTGGACTGCCGAGAATTCAGATGGTTTCCACAATCCTCAAATGGCAAGAGAAGCACTTACAAAGTCTGTTGATGAAGCCTTGAAAGGCATCGAGATTCTTACAAATGCAATGGCTCCAAAACCGGCAGCCGCAGCAACACCAGCTAAGTAGTTAACTTTTCAAAAGGCGGGGCACACAGCCCCGCCTTTTGGTTTTGGTAGAGAAGCGAAATTTATAAGGAGGTAGATACAGGATGGCGATAAAAAAAATTGTTTTATTTTTGGTTATTGCTTTTGGAATAACCGCTTTTGTTGTATCAACCGGAAACAGCTCTAATAACAGCGCCCCTAATTTTGAATGTATTTTGTGTCATGAAGGAGCAGGGTCATCAGAGATAAATGTTGAGGGTCTTCCTAAAAAATATACTCCAGGTAAAACCTATAAGATGATACTAATGGTTAAAGGGGATGTAGAAAGTTTGGGTGATGTAGCAGGTGGTTTTGCAATTGAGGCATCGGCAGGAGAGTTAATAAACATAGACAAGAAAAATACTCAACTAAGTGAAGGCATTCTGACCCATACAAAAGAGGGTTCTGGATTAAGGGAATGGACCTTTGGATGGAAGGCACCGAGTGAAAAAGCAGAAGTAACCCTCAGCGTGATGGCGGTAGCTGCTAATGGTGATTTCTCGGTAATAGGAGATTTGGTGGGTGCTGATGGATATACAATTATGCCAGGAAAGTAGTGAATAGTGAACAGTAGACAGTGAATAGTTTTTGTTTTTTTGCTATTCACTAAACACTATTCACTGATAACTAATAAAAAGGAGGTAATAAAATGAAACTCAGTAGAAGAGACTTTTTAAAGGCAAGTGCAGTAACAACTGCCGTAGCTGCTGCAGGTATTGTAAGACCAGAAAATCTTTTAGCAGCCTATGGTGTTAAGTCCTTTCCAGTAGGGCAGTGCAGGTACTGTGCGGTTGGTTGTACAATGATAGCCGACTGTGAGGTTGATGATGCTGGAAAGGTTACAAAGGTATTAGCCATTAAAGGAGACCTCAAGAGCCCAGTCAACAGGGGAGTTCTTTGCACAAAGGGTTTCTATCTCCACAAGGCAATTGCTTACAAGGACAGACCAAAGGGCGCCTACGTGAGAAAGGAATGGATAAACCCGCAGACAGGAAAGCCTGATTTAGCAAACTGTCCGAGGGTTCTTGAGGGTAAAACAACAAAGGACCCAAAAGGCTTAAAGCCTTCTGAAATAGACATGAAGGAGAATTTTGTCCTTGTGCCATGGGAAGATGCAATAAATTTTGTTGCGGATGCATCGGAGAAATCCATTAAAGATTTCGGTAAGCACAGCGTTGCCTATTACGGCAGCGGACAGCTCGGCACAGAGGAAACTCATATAATGAATAAGGTATTTAAAGGCGGCGGGATGCTTGCCAACAATGCCATTGAAGGACAGCCAAGAATGTGTATGGCATCTGCTGTTGTTGGTTATCTTTATGCCTTTGGAAAGGACGAGCCTTACGGTAGCCTCGATGATATTGATGTCCCTGACCCTGATTCTGGAAAACATGCTGATACATTTTTCCTTATTGGCAGCAACACTGCTGAGGGACATCCGATAATCTTCAACCGGATAGCAGCAGCAAAAGCAAAGAATCCTGATAAGGTCAAGGTTATCCTTGCTGACCCGAGAAAAACCCGCTCTGGAACAATTGCTGATTTATGGCTTCCCTTTGCAACAGGCAGAGACCTCGTGCTTCTGAATTCCATTGCCTATGTAATCACACATGAGCTTGATGAAGCAAAATATGATGTTGAGAAAGGAACGGTTGATGCAAAGTGGAAGTATCTTGATAAGAAGTTCATAGAGAGGCATGTGAGCTTTGGAATTCATGAGGATGTAAAAAAGACATGGGTAAAGACAATATACGGAGGGACAAGGGATGAGGCGTGGGATTTGACATATACACCTGAGCCGAGAAAAACATACCCG
>Ga0214473_10003553_pt1 | contig 18881 bp, 17 predicted proteins | sample RVTome_7_FD_203509 | JGI IMG/M metagenome (GOLD analysis project Ga0214473, IMG submission 203509) | Soil microbial communities from uranium-contaminated site in the Upper Colorado River Basin, Wyoming, United States - RVT98D197 | ecosystem: Environmental > Terrestrial > Soil > Contaminated >... | reverse complement strand
TCAATCAAGCGCTCCAGGCGCTCCTGAACCCGTCTGGACCGGAGTTACTCCGGGGCGGTCGTCTCTACCGGCTCGGTGACCGGGTGATGCAGACGCGAAACAACTATGGAAAGGACGTGTACAACGGCGACATCGGCAGAATCGCGAAGCTCGATCCGGAAGAACGGGAGGTCACCGTCCGGTTTGATGACCGCCAGGTCACCTACGACTTCAATGAGCTGGACGAGCTTGTCCTCGCCTATGCCGTCACCGTCCACAAGAGCCAGGGAAGCGAGTACCCGGCTGTGATTATCCCGGTGCACACCGCGCACTATGTCATGCTTCAACGAAACCTACTGTATACCGCCATCACCCGCGGCAAGCGGCTGGCCGTCCTTGTGGGGACCAAAAAGGCGGTCGCGATTGCGGTGAAGAACCACAAGATCCAGCTCCGCTACACCGGACTCGCCCGCCGGCTGCAACGAGCGGGCCGGGAGCCAGGGTCCGTTGGCACAGGTGAACGGTGACGGTGCGACGCGTGAAGGGAAGGGAGTCAGAGGCCAGAAACGCGCAACTTCTGGTCCTCCTGACGGACCGGCGGCAGGAGCTCTTGTCGCAGATTCGCCGGTCGCTGGCCGAGCGGCAGGAGGAGTTCCAATCTCGGGACGCGCCAGGATCTCACGGGTGGGGCGCGGCGCCCGAGGGAAGTCTCACCCTCGCGGTGGTTCAGCAACAGGAGCAGCAACTGGCTCAGATCGATGCGGCGATCGGGCGGCACAAGGTGGGCACGTATGGCCGCTGTGTCTCGTGCAACGAGGAGATCGCTCTGGCCCGATTGAGGGCCTTGCCCTTCGCCCAGCGGTGCGCTGAGTGTCAAGAGGAGTGGGAGGAGCAGAAGGAACGACCTGCAAGCTGAACTCTTCCTAACCCTCCGATGGTCTCTGCCAGGACTCATCTGTTTCACCGAGAACTCTTCCCTGGACTGAGGGTCTGACACTCGCGGCCGGGGCATTCTCATTGACCATTTAGAGGGTTTCGACTAGGATAGATATGGAGTGTTCGCACGGTTGATCTCTCCCTCTGTCTTCCGCTGTCGCAGATCGATCGTCATGATAAAGCCAGAGAACAGATAAAGGGGTGAGCGATGGGCATGAACCTGGTTCAAAAGATCTTCGAGGCACACAAGGTCGCCGGGGAGTTAGTTGCCGGGAAAGAGGTCGCGATCCGGATAGATCAGACTCTCACCCAGGATGCGACCGGGACGATGGCCTATCTCCAGTTCGAGGCGATGGGCGTCCCGCGGATCAAGACCAAGCTATCCGTCAGCTACGTCGATCACAACATGCTCCAGACCGGTTTCGAGAACGCCGACGATCACCGGTTCCTGCAGAGTATCGCCGCCAAGTACGGCATCTACTTCTCGCGTCCGGGGAACGGGATCTGCCATCAGGTGCACCTGGAGCGGTTCAGTGTGCCGGGCCAGACGATGCTGGGTTCCGACAGTCACACGCCGACCTGCGGCGGCCTCGGGATGATCGCCATCGGGGCCGGCGGCCTGGATGTCGCCGTCGCCATGGGCGGTGGCCCCTTCTATCTGCCCATGCCGAAGGTCTTGCTGGTTCGGCTGAAGGGCAGGCTGCGCCCGTGGATCGCGGCCAAGGATATCATCCTGGAGGTGTTGAGGCGGCTGACGGTCAAGGGAGGCGTGGGGAAGATCCTGGAGTATGGCGGGGATGGGGTAGCGCACCTCACCGTGCCGGAGCGCGCCACGATCACCAATATGGGGGCCGAGCTGGGCGCGACCACGTCCATCTTTCCCAGCGATGAACAGACCCGCCTCTACCTGAAATCCCAGGGGCGGGAAAACAGTTGGGTCCCCGTCGGGGCTGATCCGGACGCCGCATACGACGAGGTGCTCGAGATCAACCTGGATACGCTCGAGCCGATGATCGCCCGACCCTCAAGCCCTGACAACGTCGTTCCGATCTCCGAGGTCGAAGGCACGAAACTCTCCCAGGTGTGCGTCGGCAGTTGCACCAACTCCTCGTTCCGGGACCTAATGACCGTCGCCACGATGCTCAAGGGAAAGACGGTCCACCCGGACATCAGCTTTACCGTCACGCCGGGCTCCAAGCAGGTCTACACCATGATTGCTGCAAATGGGGCCTTGGCCGATCTGATTGCGGCCGGCGGGCGGATCCTGGAGTCGGCCTGCGGCCCCTGCATCGGCATGGGTCAGGTCCCGGCCAGCGGGACCGCGTCGTTGCGGAGCTTCAATCGGAACTTCGAGGGGCGGAGCGGCGCCGCCAACGACAAGGTCTATCTGGCGAGCCCGGAGGTCTGCGCCGCCTCAGCGCTGGCCGGCGAGATCGTCCATCCGAAGCGGCTCGGGCACCCCGTCAACATCGCCCCGCCGGAGAAGTTCATCCTGGACGATAACCTGATCGTCCCGCCGTCACCGAATCCAGAGCAAGTCGAGATCATTCGTGGCCCCAATATCAAACCGGTCCCGATCCGGAAAGAGCTGCCCTCCACCATCGAAGGGGAGATCCTCCTGAAGATGGGGGACAATATCACGACCGACCATATCCTGCCGGCCGGTTCCAAGGTCTTGCCCCTGCGCAGCAACATCCCGGCCATCTCCGAGTATGCCTTCAGCAGGGTCGATGCGGACTTTCCCAAGCGAGCGAGGGAGAAGGGCGGAGGCTTCGTGGTCGGCGGAAGCAACTATGGCCAGGGCTCGAGCCGGGAGCACGCTGCCCTTGCGCCGATGTACCTCGGCCTCAAAGGGGCCATCGTCAAGTCGTTCGCTCGCATTCACCGGGCCAACCTGATCAATTTCGGGATCCTTCCCTTGATCTTCGTCGATGAGAAGGAGCACGATGCCATCGGCCAGGGGGATCAGCTTCGGATCGAGAGGGTTGCGGAGCAGATTCGAGGGGGCCAGCAGCTCGTCGTCAAGAATCTGACCAAGGGGATGGAGTTCAGGGTCAAGCACGACCTCACCCGTCGTGAGGTGGATATCCTCCTGGCCGGTGGGATGCTTAACTACACCAAAAAGGCAGCCGCCTAGTGCCGGGCCAAATAACGTCGCCTAGCGGCGTTGCTGGCCCCCAGGGCACTCCCTGCGACGTACTTGACAACGTACGTCTCGGTCGGCCCCAGGTGCCGCGCCTTGCTATGCTCGTTTCTTGGCCCGTCACAGCGCCCACGACCTAGACAGGGAAACGGTTGGAGGGGGACGAGGAGATCGCAATGGAGGGCTTGCTTCTGTGGACTGGGGTAGCTGTGCTCGTTGGGGTTGTGGCATATTTCGTCGCCCACAAGCAAGGATCAACCTGAAAGAAATAGAGCCCGCGGCGCGGGCACAGCGTTAGGCCAATGCTCCCAATCCCCTGGCCAGCCGGCCAGGGGATTTTTCTTTCTGGTGCACAGGGTCAAAGGCGCTGGAGCGGTCCAGCCTTGTCCGCTCAACGATTCACTGCCTGCATTGCCCGTTCCGGGTAGCGCGCACCGGCCGCCACTCCGTGCGGCGCGACCGCGGCGATCTGAGCGAGGTCGTTCTCCGTTAGGGTGATCCCGAGCGCACCCACGTTCTCCTCCAGGTATGCCCGTCGCTTCGTCCCCGGGATCGGGACGATGTCCTCGCCCTGCGCGAGGAGCCAGGCCAGCGCGAGTTGCGAGGCGGTACACCCCTTCTGTGTGGCCATCTCGCGGATCCGTTCCACCAAGTCGAGGTTTTGTTGGAAATTCTCCCCCTGGAATCTGGGCGACGTGCGCCGCCAGTCATCTGGGGCGAGATCCTCGATCCGCCTGATCTGACCGGTCAGAAATCCGCGACCGAGCGGGCTGTAGGCCACGAAACCGATGCCGAGCGCCCGGCAAGTCGGGATGATCTCCTCCTCAGGTTCTCGGCTCCACAGCGAGTACTCAGTCTGCAGCGCGGCGATCGGATGCGTTGCGGAGGCGCGGCGGATCGTGGCGGGCCCTGCCTCGGAGAGCCCCAGGTAGCGCACCTTCCCTGCCCGCACGAGCATAGCCATCGCACCCACGGTCTCCTCGATGGGCGTGTCAGGATCAACGCGATGCTGGTAGTAGAGGTCGATCTGCTCCACCCCAAGGCGTCGAAGGCTGGCGTCGCACGCCTGCCGGACATACTCTGGTCGTCCGTTGACGCCGAGGAAGTTGCCGTTCATATCGCGGGCAATGCCGAACTTCGTAGCGAGCGCGACCTCGTGGCGACGCCCCCGAATCGCCTTTCCGACCAACTCCTCATTTCGGCCGATGCCGTATACATCGGCGGTGTCAAGGAAGGTCACTCCAAGGTTCAGCGCCCGGTGGAGCGTGGCGATCGATTCTTGTTCGTCGCCAGGCCCGTAAAATTCGGACATGCCCATGCACCCTAATCCGAGGGGTGACACAGCAAGTCCGCTGATGCCGAGCCCGCGTTGCTTCAACTATTCCTCTCCGTGGCCGGTTGAGCCCTGCCTTGTGGGTATGCGAAAGAGGACGATAGATTCGCGTTAGGATTCCGGGGGCCGACTCTTCCGGTTACTCGCGGGCCAACTGCACCTCCACGACGGCCTCGCCGCTTTCTGACACGATGACGTCGGTCGAGTACGCCTTGTAACCGGGCAAGACCACCTGAACTTGATGACGGCCGGGGGATAGGCTGAGCGAGGGCGGGTGGGCGAGCTCGGCGACGGCCGAAAAGGCCCCATCAACGTAGATGGCCGCGCCAAGCGGGGCGACCTGCACGCGCAACCGCCCCCCTTCCGGCCCCAGGGCACCGGGAGCCACCGGTGACGGGGTGAGCGCCCACCGGACCGGCGTGACCTTGCGCGGGGAGACCACCACCTCTGTAAAGGTTCTCTCCGTGTCTGCGCGGATTTCGAGAAGGTGCCTGCCGGCGGGTGCGGTGATCTCCGCGATGTGTTTCAGCTCGCGCGCCTCCCCTAAGAACCGGTTGTCGAGAAAGACCTTGGCCTCGGGTGGACTGACCTCGAAGTGCAGCGAGCCATCGTCGAGGGGTAGTGGTGGGGATGAATGTTCCAGCGTTGACGCGGGTTGGTGAGGCGCGGCTGGCGGCGGTTCGGGTGGAGCAGTGTAGACCTGCACGTCGCCTTGGTTGGTTTGTGGATAGGCTCCAGCGGAATCATTATACGGGTATGGGACGTTCACGGCGGAGTAGCCAGGATCATATGGGGTCGAAAAGGCTGGGTATGAGGGGTAGTATGGAATGGGTGAATAGTAAAGTGGATAGGAATAATAGGGAGGGTACACGAACCCGCCCAGATTGAAGTTGACGGACGAGCGGCGGTGAAATCGATGAAGGCCGTGGGGCGGGGTTCGGAACGGGTGGCGAGTCGTGGGGCGACCGATGCCATGGTGGCGGTGAGGACCGAAACCTCCACGGAATCCCCTGACGAAACCGGTATGGACACCAGGGCCGCGGGGACCGAGGAGGCTACGTCCAGCCGAGGTGGCCCCGACATGGACGCCACCGCGCCTACCTCCCCCGGACCGTGCCCCGCCTGCGGCGTCCGCGAAAGAGATCGTCGACCCGCTACTAGCGAACGCGACAAGCGCAAGAGCAGCTACGAGGGGTCCCAGGAGGGGCCTGCGCCGCTGAGACATCAACACAACCTCCCCACTCACTATAGCTTCAGCAAGCGGGAAAAGCACGGGAAAAGTGCGGCTGGGGGTCGTTGGCTTGACTCTTAAGGAGGAGGCGCATTTCTTATGGGGGAGAGCGAACCTTTGTTGGTGCTCTCACTGAGCGCATCACGGGGGCTGCATTTCACGATGTCCCGAACATTCGAGATATGGTAACATCCGCGATGATCCGTGGGCCCAATCGACTGACGTGATGGAGGGGGCATGAAACCAATCGCGGTGACGGTGCTGCTGGTGTTACTCCCCTCCTGTGCCACCAGCTACCGGCCACTGGTGGACCCTGCGACCATCGTGGACAGAGGCAGGTATGAGCGGGATCTGTCAGAGTGTGCTGCCATCGCCGATCAGAACGTGAAGCGCCACCAAGCGGCGACCGGGGCGGCGGGCGGCGCACTTTGGGGCGCGGGTCTTGGCGCCCTGCTATCCTGGATCTTTGGTGGCAGCGCCGGCACGGGGGCCGCTGCCGGCGCCGTCGTGGGAGGCGTAGGTGGGGCGGCGTCTGGGGCGGGGGCTGCCGCGGGAGATTATGAGACAATCTACCGAAACTGCATGCTTGGTCGTGGGTGGAGGGTGCTTCGATAAGGCAGAAAGACGCCTGGGAGGGTCCATGATGGGGAGCGCTGGATGGAAGATCGCTCGTCGTTGCGTGAAGAGACTATCAGCCGTCGGGATACGGCTGGGGCCAATCCTGTGCAGCCTGGCGGTGCTGGGGGCAGCCTGTGTGGCTGTCGTTGGGCCGCCGAACGCGCCACCAGCAGGGCAGGTGTGGGTGGAGAGCGGCGGGCAGTGGGTCCTAGTGCCGGTGCCGCCATCTGAGGGCCCATACCGATGGGTGGGAAGTGGCTGGGTACCCGATCCGACGCCGCCTCCTTCTGGGAGCGAATGGGTGCCGGGACATTGGGGGCCTCGCGGATGGGTGGCCGGGCACTGGGCGAGTGTGGCGGCCGGTGGCCCCGGCGCGGCCTGGGTGCCGGGGCACTGGGCGGGGGCGGCCTGGGTGCCGGGGCACTGGAAGGGGGGAGGACCCGCGGGCAGGGCGTGGATCCCGGGCCACCGTGGGCCTCGGGGCAGGTAGATACCTGGCCACTGGCGGTGAAACTGGTCGCCAGGACAAAAGGGGCAAAACCCAAGGATCAAAGTGGGTCGCGAATGCCCGACGCTACTTGCCGGCTGCCTTGGACACCGCCCCAATAAAGCCAGCGGCTTGCGGGTTGGTCACCTCGCGCTGGATTAGGATCGCCGTGGGGGTCACCTCCTTGCCGTAGTATGCCTTGTTCAAGCCGCCCCGGACGGCCACGACGGCGCCCTCGAGGGAGATCCCGGCATACAAGCCCTTGGCGCGCGAGTAGCTGACGAGGTCAGCGCTGAGGTTTGCCGTTGCGGCCTCCGCGCCGGCGCCCACTGGACCAACGGCAATACCGACGTCGGCACCGAGCTTCGCGCTGGTGGACAGGAGCGATGCGACGCCCCGGTCGGTCAAGGCCACGAGGATGACCTCCGAGGCCTCACCTCCGATCTGGAGGCCGAAGCTGGCTTCTCCGATCGTGTAGAACGCCGGCCCGCCCCACTTCCCCGCCCTCTCGTCGTACGACAGCATCACCCCGCTGCCGCCCGAGATCCCCCAAATGAAAGCGCCCTTGAGGACCTGGGGGTAGATCAGTACCCCCTTCGCCCGCTTGACGAGCGACCGAACGCTCGGCCCGAGATCCTTGTCAGCCATGAAGTTCTCAAACGCCAGGCGCGCCTTTTCAACCAGTTGCCGGGCATCTTGGACGTCGTCGGCCATCGCAGGCTCCGGCCAGACCAGGGCGGTGGCAGCGAGCAGTGCAGCCGCCAAGACGCACGCGCTGATCTTCGTCATTCCATACCGGTCTCCCTTACTGCTCATTGCTTCCTCCTTTTCAGTGTACGGCTCGACATGTCTGGTCTTCCCACTCATGATAGAGACAGCGCCTACTGACCGCCAGCGCGGGTGCGGAACAAAGCGACTGCGCCATGAGCTGGCTACGTCACTATGGGATGGTGCAGAAAGGCCCACCCCCAGCACTCACTTGGAGATGCCACCTGTGAATTGTAGCAAGAAGTTGATAATAATCCCACTCTGAAAGCCAAGTAAACTGTATTCTTCATGCCCCTGGTCGAGGTGGGGTTTTTGACCGGGCTCCGGGCCTTGGGTAGTGGGTCAGTTTGCCAGGGATTCTTCACTTCGTTCAGGATGACAAGCCTCGCTAGTGTCATTCTGAGGCCTTCAGCCCTGAGCGGGCCTCAAGGCCTGGCTCCGCGAAGGGGAAGAATCTGAATTCCCGTCGCGTATCAGCTCGCAAGTCTCAACATGACCCACTATCGGGCTTTGAGCCCGATTGACTGTCGGTGGGAATGGGAAAGACGGGGCGTTCCAGAGTGAGAACGGTAGCTATCAGGAAATGTTGGTGCCGGGGGGGGGAGTCGAACCCCCATGGGCCGAAGCCCGCGGGATTTTGAGACCGATTCGCGGGGAGCCTGCAAACCCGCACCAGGAGCCATTTCCCTAAATGTCCTGAGTCCTTAGCCTTGAAGAGTGACTACGACTGGTTTATACCACATACGATGTTTTTTGACACGCTACTAGCACCAGAACTGACACCAGCGCGAAAGTCTCTGTTGCGTGGGGAGGGGTGAGCGGTGACGAGGATGCAAAGTAGGGGGGAGCAGGTGATCATCGCTCCTGGGGCCACCAGGCGCGCCAGCGGAGAGATTCTGTGTATGGTCTCTCCTTCCCCTGCTGTGTGGGAGCGATGACGGTGAAGGCACAAACGAGCAGACCAGGGGAACACGGCACCACGCCTTCACCCCACTTCCAACCTGACGACCTTTCCCCGCAAGAGCTCCCTGACCCACGCTACCCTGACAAGCGCCACTGTTTCTATCGGTGCGGGCGGTGTCATGTCCCGGTGTGGAAAGAGGAGTTTCAGACCCATCGAGCGGGGTGTACGGGCAAGGGACGGAGAGGACGGCCCCGCAAGTATCCCATAGGCTACAACCCACCACGGAAGTACCAGCATGGGGGGATGAGGAGAGGGTGGAGGTGGAGCCTGGAGGTCTTCTGGGAACAAATAGGACGGTATGGGACGTTGGAGTACAGGGGGGAACGATTGTACCCGCTTGCGTGGATCGGCGCGGCTATCAAAAAACATCCGAAGACGATCTGGAGGCAGGTGAAGCGAGAGCGCCTGCCCTACATCCTCGCACCTGGCCCAGGTCGTGGGATCGCCTGTGTCCGTGAAGCGGAGGCCAAGTACATACTAGATGTGGTAAACTTCAGGGCGCGAAACGCCCCGTAACTCGCTCGCTTCCCGCAAACCCGTACCAGCGCTGCATCGGGACCAGCGGGCGAAGTTGACATATCTGTTTTTTTATCCGACCTTCCCCTCTCCCAGTCTGAGCGAGCTCCTTCCCTCCCGTGATGTGAGATCCCACGCCTAGCCGCCGCACTGGCTCACCATCATGTACCCGGCATTATGGTCATGTGGTCGGCGCCTTCACCCACATGAGCATGTCTGCACCAGCGACCACCCGGATTTCCACTTGTTGAAAAAAATTCCACAAAATCTGAAACATCATTGAGACGGGAAGTCCATGTGGAAACGCGTCACGTTCATTCACTGGAGGGGCTCCAGAAGGTGCTGCGCAGAGGGTGGAGGCCCTAGACGCTTGACCGTCAAAGGAGCGGTGTGCTAGGGTGCCCGCATAGTGACCCGACGCGGGGCATCGCGTTTTCCTACAAAAAGAGAACGTGGTGGTCCTTGACGGCCGTTGGACGGCACTGCGATGCCACAAGTGAGGAGTGCAGTGTTGTTTTCTTTTGAAAAAACGCCCCCTGCTGATGACCCCAGAAGGGATCGTACAGGTCGCCCAACCTAAGATCGGAAATTGCATTGAGGCGTGAGGAGCTGAATGAGTTACACTATATCGTACTGATCAACAACGTTCCGTCGATTTGCAGCGTAGGCATTCTGTCACACAATAGGGCGAAGCGAGCGAGCCACATGTCTTTTGCGAGTCCGGCGATGCAGCAAAGGCGCCAAACAAAGAAGGTTCCTGGAGGACTCGCGCTGCATGACTATGTTAACCTCTATTTTAGTGCCAGGAATAAAGCGCTCCGCAGCATCTCTCATCGCCATCGCGAGCTGTGTATTCTTCGAATAGATGCAGATATTCTTGACCTCCCCGGTGCTGTTGTCACAGATCAAAATGCCGCAAGCGAGTACGCCAGGTTCATGCCTGCCTCAACAGGTCTCCAAATCGTTGAAGAAGACCTTGTCTTCGCTGAACGGTGGACTCACCCCAATGATACAATCATGGAGTGGAGACACGGCTCAATAACCTGCGCCGAAGTCCTTATACCTGAGCGAATCGCACCAGGGTTCTTATTGGGCGCGTACGTGTCCTGCGATGCTTCTCTCGGGCAATTCAACGCGTTGCGAGTCCACCTTGCGGCGACGGTGAATCAGTACCTTTTCTTTGTGTGAGGGAACTGAGATGACAAGGGTGGTCGTCGGTGACATCCACAAGTCGAAAGCACAAACACTAGTGAACACGGTCAACTGTATCGGGGTTATGGGGAAAGGCGTCGCGCTGGGATTCAAAAAGCGATTTCCCGATATGTATGACGATTACGTGCGCCGTTGTAGGGAAGGCAAAGTCCGACTCGGTCGGCCATATCTATATCGCCCACCCGCGCCGCCCTGGGTACTGAATTTCCCAACGAAGGAACATTGGCGGTCCGTTGCAAGGCTTCAAGACATTATCGAAGGATTGGAGTACCTGGAGAGTCACTATCGACAGTGGGGAATAACATCTTTGGCAGTCCCGCCTCTTGGCTGCGGTCAAGGACAACTTGAGTGGCGAGTGGTCGGACGCACACTTTATCGTCACCTTAAACGTCTTTCCATACCAGTTGAGCTTTATGCTCCGCATGGGACGCCGCCAGAACAGCTTCAACTGTCATTCTTAGAGCAGCCAGGGGAGGACGTTAGACGAACAAAAGGTTCCGCCCCTCCGGTCCGAGTTGAGCCGTCGTGGGTTGCTCTGTCGGAAATACTAGCGAGGATCGAGAAAGAGCCGTACCACTGGCCCATTGGCCGAGTGACGTTTCAAAAACTTGCCTACTTCGCAACTCAAGCCGGTCTCCCCACTGGGCTTAGGTTCAAGCGAGCAAGTTTTGGCCCATTTGCACCGGATGTAAAGAGCCTCGTCACTCGATTGGTGAATAACGGCCTGATTCGCGAGGAGTTGATGGGCCGCATGTTCAGGGTTCGCATTGGACCCACCTATCACGATGCCAAACAGGAATACAATAGAGAACTCGACCCATGGGAGCCGATCATCCGAAAAATCGTTGATCTTTTCCTCAGAATGCGAACGTGGCAGGCTGAGATGGCTGCGACAGTTCATTTTGCAATGCAATCGCTCATCCAGGCCACCGGCAGGAAACCGAGTGAAAAGGAAGTTTTGGCTGAGGTTCTTAATTGGAAGCAGAGGCATCGCCCACCTTTGGACGAAGCACAGGTGGCATTGACCATACGGAATCTGAGTATGCTCGGCTGGCTTGACGTGAATGCGAGCGTGGATCTACCGGTGCCAGAGGAAACCATGGTTAATGTATAGGGGTTGGAACGGTCAGCCCGTGTGTTCAGGTAGGCTGGGTATTCATATCGAGTTCCGATGGCCTCAGTTTACGCATCGATCTTGGTCGCATTCCAGGGGCCTCGGAGGAATCCTGATTGATATCAGTCGATGTGTAGGTCATCTAGGCTGAGGTCATCATCAAGCTTCGAGCAGTGCCTCAAGCACTCCATCAGAGTTAACAGAAGCCTACTCCGGACTCACATGGACTCGTAGGGTGAAGCACCGACCCGCCACCTTCACCGAAGCCAACGCTTGGGTCCACCTCCCCCGGGAGTGGTTTACCCGCCACCTCCCCTCTATCCGCTCGGTCTGGCGAGCTGAGGGCGGGCAGGTCTTGGTGGAGGCCGAGGACCAGCCTGCGTTTGTGCGGTGGGAGATGGCCGAGCAGCGCACCGGAGAGCCTGTGCTCCCCTGCGGCTGCTGGGTCCGGGTGCGCTACCGGCCCCATGGTGACATATTGGGGAAATCGTCATATTGTCGCCCACATATCCAGCGATGAACTTCGCCGGATCGTTCTGGAGGGGATAATCCAAGGTTGCCGTATGCTGCTACCACGCAGCAGCGGTAGCGAGTAAAGCGTCCCTGGAGGGGAACGAACATTGAAAACATCGCTGGGTCGCAAGCGTGAGCATGAAGTCTAACAAGTTGTGGCGCAGGGTAATCTTAATAGTGGTCGCTGTGAATCTGCTCGCTCTAGTGGCGGCACAGGCACAAACCGCTCGACAGATTGCGCAGAGCAGCTTTCCCGCCGTCGTGCTGTTGGTGATGGAAGATACAAATAGGCAACCGCTTGGTCTGGGAAGTGGCTTCTTTGTTCGGGAGGATGTTATTGCTACGAATTTACATGTCATCGACGGTGCCGTGACAGGCTACGCCAAGCTCGTTGGGCAAGGGAAAAAATATGACCTCGCTGGGGTAGTCGGTCTTGACGAAGCGCGGGATTTGGTACTTCTCGCCGTCACGGGCGCAAGGGCTCCTTCACTCTTACTTGGTGACAGCCGTGAAGTGGCAGTGGGTGATGAAGTATATGTGGTCGGCAATCCACTAGGGCTCGAAGGTACCTTTTCTCAGGGCATTGTCAGCAGTATACGGCAGGTGGGCTCAGATACTCTATTGCAGGTCACCGCGCCGATCTCACCAGGAAGCAGCGGCGGGCCCGTGCTCAACGCTCAAGGGAAGGTCATCGGCATTGCCCTGGCCACGTTCAAGGGGGGACAGAACCTGAATTTTGCCATTCCCGTGTCCTATCTGAAACCTCTCGTGTCGAACATCAGACCTGCAACCCCACTTTCTAGAAGACTGATTTCGAGACGACCACAGTCTATTCTGGCCGACTTAGGGGATCGGGGCACCGAGGGAGTGGTGGTTTCGCAGTTGAAATGGTCGAAATGGGGGTTTCTTAGTGGTTCTCAATTTTATTCATTCTCGCTACGCAATCAACTCCGTGAAGCTGTTAAGGATGTACATTATCTTGTCGTTTTTTACGACAAAGATGAGAATCTGATACACTTCGACAATTATCTTTCTAAAGGCATCATCCCCGGTGGTCTGGCAACAAGAATAGAAAACACTATGCGCGATGATGTACTTCGCCTTACGGAGCGCTTGGAGTTCAGGGTGCTTGATTTCCGAATAGCAGAGTGAAGCACCGTTACCTAGCCAGCCCGATTCAGGTCGACCACGCAGGCACTCCTGGCAAAAGGAGCAATCTACTTTCGGTGATCCTGCACTGAAGTAGTTCTCTGCCCCAGCCTACCGCTCGCGACGGGAAGAGGCCCTCCCGATGGCCTGGCCGGGCGTGCCGTCGGGGCTCCTGCGGGAGGAACGGTACCAATAGAGACGCTGCATCGGGGAGGCCTTGGTTCTGTAACCGGTTGAGTGGGCCCCAGGAGGAGACCCTGAAGAGGTGGTAGATCCTTCCGAAGCCACCCGATGCCTAGTCCCCGCTTAGTGGCAGGAGATATCACATAGTAAGTCTAAGGCTTCAGCGTGAATTTGAGAGGGCTCAGTGAGGCTCAACAGAAGTCAGCGTCTCACCATCATGTTAGGCGGACTAGGCGTCTTGATAATGCTTGTTTTTCCTCCGTGGGTATTTACTATCGATATGCAGTCCGTTCATATGCGAATGGATGCAGGGTATGCGCTTATCTTCGATCCTCCAAAGCCCGATGCTGCTTGGAAGAAAGGGACGTTGACCAAAGAGGGAGCGCAGCTGGTTGTAGTCAGGATTGACATAGTGCGGCTGCTTATTCAAGTCGCGGCCGCAGGAATGGGTACCGCACTCCTGATGTTCCTATTTCACCACCGAAAAGCCGTCGCGCCCTAGCCTTCGCGGGGCGAAAAGGCCGACCCACACGGCCCTGGGCGCGAATTACAAATTGTGGGCGCTCCACGTGGGAGAGCGATGACAAAAAATGAGTTCCTTCTTGAGTGCCTGAAACGCAATCCCCAGTTTCTTGAGGACATAACCCAATTTCTCAGAGATTTTCCTGCCGTATTCCAGAGAACCGGTGGGCACGTTACAAATCTCCCCGCCTCCCTCTCGGACCTTGTGGAGGCTCTCACTGAAAACGTCATCGCGGTCCGCCCGCAAAGCAGTGGTGATCTAGACAGGATGCAGGAGCTCTTGACACTACTGGGTAGTGGACTTCTCCACGGTTGGACTCGACTCCGGTGGCTTGACGGTGAATACTACGAGTTGCTCAAACGAACACGGGATGACCTTGCCGAACGGGTCGCGGCGTTCGCTCAACGATGGCCCCAATTTCCAGTGGGGCTAATACTCACAGGCAACATCAGGCTATGGAGACCGAGAGCCGCCCATTCGCTGGATCCCTGGGAAGGGATGAAGCGGCTCGGTGAGTGCATCCCCGAGATCTCACAGGCCTATGGCCGCGATGATTTTGATCGCGCCTTTGCCGAAATGGAGCGCCAAGGGGATCGAGAAAGGTTGTATGCCGATGTCGGGCTCAGCATGTTTCGAGCTGCGAAAATCTGGATCCCTATCTATCAGGACACGACCGCAGAAGACTTAGACTGGGCAGAGATCGCCAGGTTACAAAGCCAATTATACGGGCGCAAGAAGCGCAGCCGATCAACTCTCTATATGCGATATCTTAAGGCTTATGACCTTGTGCACGCAGGTTCACGCCCCCACCTGCGAGAGATAGCGAAACAGCTCGTGTGCTCACTCGATCAGGCAGTGAGAGCCATCCGAAAGGGATACGAACATGTTACAGGGGCCGCGTATCCCGGCAAGAGAACCGCCCGTCTCCAGGCTGCTCCATTTGCTAGCCATCTCAAAGGCTGCGGGAAATGCGGCTCGGCAAAAGGGACGCGAGGGGGCTTGTGCGCCACGGGTGACAGCCTATTAGACGAAGAGGCTGGCACGGCCCCTCTCCGAGAACGGCGTGTCCAGAGTGGCACCCCAGAAGTCCTCAAGAGAGTGACAAAGCGACCAGGGGCCGATGATATCGGCTGGGCCGAAGGCGCCCGCCTTGCCAGGAGGCCACGCCGCAAGTAAGCAGCTCCGACCGTTTCTCTGGACGGACCCGCCCCCTTCCATTATCCAATTCGCACCTATCTCAAACAATAAGCCCCTCCCCTTATTCGCTACCCGTCCATAGGGGGGAGTACATTAGCGTCCACAATGTTACCGAAGGGGGGGCTACTAACATGGAGCGCATGTTACGAGCATCCGAAGCAGCGACGTTACTCGGTTGTAAGGAGTCGGCGATCCGCAAATGGAGGTACCTGGGTCTGCTTCCGGCCGTCCGGGTTGGCAAGCGAGCGGTACGATATCGCGTGAAGGACTTGGAGCGAATCGTGTCAGAGCTGCCTGCTTGGGCAGATCGACGCGGGGGTGGAGCATGAGTGCGACCAGTCCGATCAACGTGGTCGGGGCTCAGACTAATTGCCTCGACACCGTTCGAGAGGCTATCAAGCTGCTCCACCCCCACGGAGGAGTTATAGAGGTTCGCATCCCCCACACACGTCGGGGCACTGTCTCAGGCTACTTCGACGATATGGAGCGGCTAATCCAGTCGGTCGCGAGGTGGGATGGCAAAGCGAATATCTACGTTACGCTGAACAAGATCCCGCGCGATCTCTTGGCGCGGGCCAGTAACCGTCTCGTGGAGTTTGCCAAGCACACCACATCCGACAACGACGTGCTCTCCCGGCAGTGGTTCCCTCTCGATGCAGACCCCGTGCGCCCCGCTGGTATCTCCGCCACCGATGCAGAGGTGAGGGCTGCGCTGGCCCGCCGCGATGAGGTGGTGGCGTTTGTGGTCCGCGAAGGGGGATTTCCTGAACCATTTTTTGCACAGAGCGGGAACGGTGGTCACGCGGGCTGGCTGGTGGATCTTCCAAACACGCCTGAGCTCACCGCGTTCTTCCGGCGCAGCCTGAAGGCGATTGCGGAACGGTTCGATGATGCGCGAGTCACTATTGACGCGGGGGTGTATAACGCGGCCAGAATTTGGAAGCTCTACGGTACCCGGGCCTGCAAAGGGGATGCGACTTCCGACCGACCACACCGTCACGCTTTCATCGAACGTATTCCCGCGTCTCCGGTTCCCGTCACCCTTGACCAGCTCCAGTGGCTCGCCTCTCTCGCGTCAGAGCCACCACCGAGGACTTGTAGTCTGCCGCTGAACACCAGGAAGAGCCCCGTTAATGTGATGGCATACTTCCAAGAGCAGGGATGGTATCTCCGGTCACTCTCTGCCACCAAACATGCGGTCCGCTGCCCGTGGCAGGAAGCTCATAGCGTTGTGAGCGGCATTAGCGAAACAGTCCTGTTTGCACCTGAGGAGGACGGTGCCCTGTGGGGCTTCAAATGCTTCCACAACCATTGCGCCAACCGGACCATCGGGGATGTGCTCGCCCTCCTCCGCGCCTCAGGGCTCTTGAAAGAGGCCACACATAACAGCCGCGCTCCCCTGGTGCGGGCCAGCGAGATCGTCGCTGAGCCGGTGTCGTACTGCATCGACGAGGTTCTGCCGAACGCGATGCTGGCGATTCTCAGTGGTCGGGACAAGCTCGGGAAGACCCTCCTGGCCCTGGAGATGGTAAAGGCCGTCCTCCTGCGGCAACCGTTCCTCGACGCCTTCGCGGTAGACGGGGGCGGCCGCGTGGCCGCGTACCTGTTGGACGACCCTGATAGCCTGACGATCGACCGACTGAAGGCGCTTGGCATCTACGACCACCCCGACCTGCATGTATGCACCGCCAGCCGCGCGGATCTCAGGGACGCGGGGGCGATCCTGGAGGACATGGTAGCGGAGGTCAAGCGGGTCGGGGCGGGGTTCGTTGTGGTTGACGCGCTCTACCTGTTCGTCCCGCCGGGGAGGGAGTCGGGGAACGACGTGGCGAGGATGCGGCCGGTCATGCTGGCCTTAAACCGGCTCGCGCAGGAGACGGGCGCGACGGTCCTGCTCATCGCGCACGACAACAAGTCGGGGGTGGACGTGGCCGGGTCCTACATCATCCGGGCATCGGCCAAGGCGATCCTGCGGCTGAGCCTCCCGAAATCCGCCGTTGAGGACGATGAGGATGGCCCGCAGACCGCCTACCGGGTCCTGCGGACGGAGACCAAGATGGGCCCGGCGAGATCGTGGACGCTGGAGATCCTCGGGACGCCGGACAAGTACAAAGGCTGGCGCTGCCACGGGACGACAACGGAGGCGAAGGCGTCTGAGACCTACCGACTGGTCATAGCCTGCCTGGAGGACAAGGAGCCGCGAACCGTGGCCGAGATCGCCGCCGTGATTCGGCGGCGGGAGCAGGAAGTAAGGGACGCGGTGGACAAGCTGGTCGGCGAGGGCAAGGTGGAGGCGATCAAAGGCCCTCCGAGCGGGAAGAAGGGTCGCCCCTCGACGCGGTATCAATGGCGCATTTCCCCTCCCGAGGAAGATTTTCCCTCCGGGGGCCGGGAGGAAAAATCTGTCACGCAACGCCCTGAAAACACACAGCTTGCCGTCTTGGTTGATTTTCGCTCCCAAAGTTCTTCCCCTAGGGGATCGGAACGGGATGGAAAATCCCTGGCGGGCCTGGCGGAGGTGGAGCTATGACGGCCGTGGCCGTGCTTCAGCAAGCCTTGGCCCGGGGCGGCAAGGTGGTATGGGAGCCCCCGGAGAAGCCCAGGCTGTTTGCCCCTCCGAGCCTGCATGAAGCGATCAAGGCCGACCGGGAAACGGTCAAGGAAATCCTCCGCCGGGCGGCGATCTTCCGGCACCAGGCCTGGGACTTCATCCGACAGGGGCGGCCCCTCCCGACCCTGGCCCTCTCCGAGCATCAAGGGAGTGAGGGGTGCCAGTCCTGCGGGAGCCCGCTGCATGGGCGACGCTACCGCTGTGAGGTGTGCAGCCTGGCCGTCGCCTTGGCGCTGGACTGAGATTGTGCCCCGGGACCATATGGGCACTTGGGGCGGCCATGGCTTCTTGGCCCTGATGGACGGCGACAAAGATTTTACTTGACAGGTCTGTTCCGTATATGATAACAGTTCTCGCGTGAACGTCAAGGATAACCTGCGGAAGCTCCGAGAAGCGCGAGGGCTGAGCATCCGGTCATTGGCGCACAAGGCAGGCGTGGGATACGTCTCGGTGTTCCGTATCGAGGCGGGCCAACAAGACCCGACTCTTTCCATGCTGGTGAGGCTAGCGAAGTCTCTTAAGGTGACGGTGGCGGAGTTAATCGGGGAAGGGAAGCCCGCACGGAAGCGGGCGAGGAGGTAGGGCATGGCGGGCAGAAACGGCAATACACGAGGGACTTTTGAGCGCCCTAAAAGCTCCGGCATCTGGTGGGTCCGGTACTGTGACCAGTATGGTCGGCTGCACCGGGAGAAGGTCGGGCCCAAGGGACTAGCGAAGGAGGTCTACCAGAAACGCAAGACGGCGATCCGGGAGGGGAAGTTCTTCCCGGAGCAGGTCGGCCAGCAGCGGGTGATCCTGTTCGATGAACTAGCCCGCGACTTCATGGCCTACGCCAAGCTGCACAAGCGTTCCCATGACCACGACGGGCAGCGGATGCGGCGGCTCATGGAGGCATTCGGAGGGAAGCCCGCAAGGGTGCTGACGGCGGAGGACATCGAGCACCTCAAGGCGGACTTGGCCGAGAAGCTCTCCCCGGCCACGGTGAACCGCTACCTCGCATTACTCCGCTCGGTCTACTACTTCGGCATCCGTAACCGGAAGGTGGAGCACAACCCGATGCGGGGCGTCAAGCTCTTCCGGGAGAACAACGCCAGGGTCCGCTATCTGACCGAGGAGGAGGGATTTCGTCTCTTCCAGACTCTTCCTGAACGCTACCGCCCCTTGGTGGAAGTGGGGCTCTTGACCGGCCTTCGCGCCTCAAACCTCTTAGGCCTCCGCTGGCGGGATGTGGACCTGGAGGCGGCGGTCTACACGATCCCCGAGAGCAAATCCGGCGAAGCGTTGCGTCTCCCAATGCACCCCCGAGTCCAGGGGCTCCTGACCGGGCTCCCCCGAAATGGCGTGTACGTTTTCGCGGAGGCAGACGGGGAGCCACCTTGGGACTTCACCCATCCCTTCGCCGCA
>Ga0214473_10003552_pt1 | contig 18886 bp, 24 predicted proteins | sample RVTome_7_FD_203509 | JGI IMG/M metagenome (GOLD analysis project Ga0214473, IMG submission 203509) | Soil microbial communities from uranium-contaminated site in the Upper Colorado River Basin, Wyoming, United States - RVT98D197 | ecosystem: Environmental > Terrestrial > Soil > Contaminated >... | reverse complement strand
CGTCGAGGCCCATATGAAATTGAGGCCTGTCGACTTTGCCACCGAAGGAATCTACCTTTGTGGCATGGCCCATTACCCCAAACCGATCGATGAGTCCATCACTCAAGCCATGGCCGCCGCTTCCAGGGCGGCGACTGTACTTTCCCAGAAATCGATCCGGACGGGTGGCGTTGTCGCGTTGGTCAATCCTGAACGCTGTATCGGCTGCCAGAGCTGCCTGAAGGTCTGTTCTTATGAGGCTATAACGTACGATCCTGCGGCCCACATCTGTGTGATCAATTCGGCTCTCTGCAAAGGGTGCGGTGCCTGCGCCGCCACCTGCCCCTCGGGGAGCGCCCAACTCATGGGCTTTGCGAGTGGGCAACTCTATTCCATGATCGATCAGGTGGCAGGGTTTTAGGAGCGAATATCAAAAGCGTTCAACCCAGCGAAAGCCTGGCCACTTCTGGCCGATTACCCCCTCACCCCATCCCTCTCCCCCGATCGCGGGGGAGAGGAGAGGGTGAGGGGGCTGAAGGAGCAAAAAAAAGCATGAACGACCATCCCTTTGAGCCGCGCATATTAGCCTTCCTTTGCAACTGGTGCGCCTACGCGGCGGCGGATTTGACCGGAGTGAGCCGGATTCAGTATCCCCCCAACCTCCGGGTCATCCGGGTCATGTGTTCCGCCACCGTGTCTACCCACCACGTCATCAAAGCCTTTCAAAGGGGGGTGGACGGGGTTTTCGTCGGAGGGTGACATTTAGGGGATTGTCATTACCTGGAGGGTAATACGATGACCCAAAAACGGATGGCTTTTTTGAAGGAGCTTATGAACTTCATTGGCATTCATCCAGACCGCCTGAACGTGACCTGGGTTTCTTCATCGGAAGCCCCCCAGTTTGCCGAAGCGGTAACCTCCTTTGTTAACCGCCTGCGCGCGCTCGGACCTTCTCCTCTGAAGCGGGGGATGGCGGGCATGCCCGCCCCCGCCATGGTAGGGGAGGGGCGATGAACAGTATCCAGCAGATCGTTCACGCCCTGTTTCTGGCCGAGAAGATAGACGGGTTCTTGGGCTACCGGAAGAAGGACGGCCACCTCCTTCCCCATCTCTTTTCACCGGAGAATCCCGATGAATTATCCGCCTTAATCAGCGATGACCCTATTCCCCGGTATCCTCTGCCGAAGATTCTTGTAGAAATCAGCCGGGCCTACCCCGGGGTCAGGGTGGGCCTTCTGGCGAGAGAATGTGACCAGAGAGCTCTGAATGAACTGGTTAAACTGAACCAGATCAACCCGGAGAAGACCCTGATCCTTCCCCTGCCTTGTTGCCATTCCGATTTGGGGGAGCCAACCCAGTGTTCCTATCTCCAGTCTCCGGCCGACAATGGATGCAGACCTCCTTTTTCTCCGGGAGAAGACGGCCAGGATTCCGCCCGGGTAGAGCTGGATGCCCTGAACCTGGAGGATCGCCTCCGGAGCTGGAAAGATGAGTTCTCCAAATGTATGAAATGCTATGGCTGCCGGAATGTGTGTCCGGTCTATGTCTGCAAAGAGTGCAGCCTGGAAGATGAAGAGTTGATCCCTGCCGGGCAAATCCCCCCCGATCTTACCTTTCATCTGGTCCGGGCGACTCACCTGGCCGGCTTTTGTATCGACTGCGGGTTATGCGAGGAAGCCTGCCCCGCGGGAATTCCTCTGAGGCGGTTCTACCAGGGAGGAAATCGGATCGTGGAGAAACTCTTCGGGTATAAACCTGGAAAAGAGGGCGATCGATCCCCCTTCCATCGCCTGGGTCTGGTAGAGAAAGGAAATCTGCCGTGAACTATCAGGTCATCCCTACCATCTGTCCCTACTGCGGCTGCGGCTGCGGAATCGCTCTTGAGGTTCTGGACGGTAGGCTCATGAGAACCTTTCCCTTAAAAACCTCTCCCGTGAACGAGGGCAAACTCTGCCTGAAAGGATACAGCGCCCATGAATTCGTGACCAGTCCCCATCGCCTCACCCACCCGCTCCTCAGGGGGAAAGAAGGCCTGGTCGAGACAAGCTGGGAGGCCGCATTGAATCATGTTGTCTCCCGTTTGCAGGAAATCCTGACCCAGTACGGTCCTGATCACATCGGTTTTCTGGCCTCGGCCAAATGCACCAACGAAGAAAATTACCTGTTGCAGAAATTCTGCCGGGCGGCCGTCGGGACCAACAACATCGACCATTGCGCCCGCCTCTGACACTCTTCAACGGTGGCCGGGCTGGCCGCCTCTTTCGGAAGCGGGGCGATGACCAACTCCCTGGAGGAGATCGAACGGGCCGAATGTATCTTCCTCATCGGTTCCAACCCCACGGAGAACCATCCCCTGGTGGCCACCCGAATCTACCGGGCCAAGGCCCGGGGGGCGAAACTGATCATCGCCGACCCCCGGGCGATCCAGCTTTCCCCCCTGGCCGACCTTCACGTCCGCCAAAATCTCGGTACCGACGTGGCCCTTCTGAATGGCCTGATGAACATCCTTCTCTCCCGCGGATGGGAAGACCAGAAGTTCATCCGGGAAAGGACAGAAAATTTCGAAGGGCTGAAGAGGATAGTGGAAAAGTATACGCCGGGCCGCGTTGCGGAAATCACCGGCGTTTCCCCCGAAGATCTCCATAAAATGGCTGAAACCTATGGCCGGGCCAAAGCCGCCACTATCCTTTACGCCATGGGAATTACCCAGCATACCACCGGGGTGGCCAACGTCCTCTCTCTGGCCAACCTGGCCATGCTGACCGGAAACGTGGGCCGGGAATGCACCGGCGTCAACCCCCTGCGAGGCCAAAATAACGTCCAGGGCGCATGCGACATGGGGGCGCTGCCCGATTTCTTTCCCGGCTACCAGGCCGTTACGGGAGAAGCCCACCGAAAGAAGTTCGAAGAGGCCTGGAAGACGAATCTGCCCGGCAGCATCGGGCTGACCCTCTCGGAAATGATTCCCGCCATCCTGGCCGGCCGGATGAAAGCTTTGGTCATCCTGGGAGAAAATCCCGTGGTCAGTGACCCTGACAGCCGTCATGTGGAAGAGGCTTTGCAGGCCCTGGATCTTCTGGCGGTCATCGATATTTTCCTGAGCCCTACGGCGGAACTGGCTCACGTGGTCCTTCCGGGAACGTCCTTTGCCGAAAAAGACGGGACTTTTACCAATACGGAAAGACGGGTTCAGAGGGTACGGAAAGCCATCGAACCATTGGGGAGCTCGAGACCGGACTGGCTGATCATCCAGGGGCTTTCCAATCGCTTCGGCTACCGAATGGAATATTCCTCACCCCGGCAGATCATGGAAGAAATTGCCCGCTTGACTCCTTCCTATGGAGGAATCACCTACGATCGACTCGAGGGGCCGGGATTATGTTGGCCTTGCCCCGAGGCGGGGCATCCGGGGACGAAATTTCTCCACCGGGAGCGTTTCAGCCGGGGAAAGGGATTATTTCATGGGGTCGAATTTGAGCCCGCGGCGGAACTCCCCGATGACGAATTCCCCCTCTCCATGACCACGGGCCGGGTATTCGCCCAGTTCCATACCGGCACGATGACCCGGAATTCCCCTTCCCTGAAGAGGGAAATAAATGAATGCTTCGTCGAGTTGAACCCTGAGGATGCCCGGGAGCTCAACTTATTTTCCGGCCAGATGGCTACGGTGGAATCGCGGCGGGGATCGGTAAATACCCGGGTGAAGATTACCGACCGGGTGCGCAAGGGGACCGTGTTCATGCCCTTTCATTTCTTGGAAAGCCGGGCCAATGTCCTGACTAATCCGGCCTTCGATCCCATCGCCAAGATTCCAGAATACAAGGTATGCGCCGTTAGGGTATGCAAAACAGACGGACGCCCGCAAGGATAGAAACCAAAATTACGGGAGATGAAGAATGGAGTCGTTCATCGATCTAAGAGAAGACCGGACAAAAACCTTCAAGAATCGACTGAAGGAGGTCCTCCCCGAAGGGGGAAATTTGAACCTGTGCCTCACCTGCGGGGCATGTTCCGCGGGATGCCCGGCCACCGGCCTGGAAGGAATGGACCCGCGGAAATTTGTCCGCATGATCGCCCTGGGAATGGAAGAGGAAGTGGCCAGCACCCCCTGGGTCTGGATGTGTACGATGTGCCAGAGGTGTATTCACAGCTGCCCCATGAAGGTCAACATTCCAGAGATGGTCTACCAGGTGCGCCAGATGTGGCCGAGGGAAAAACGGCCAAAGGGAATCTTGGGATCCTGCGACCTCGCCCTGAGGAACGAGAGCGGCAGTGCCATGGGAACTCCCGTGGAAGATTGGAAATTTGTGGTCGACGATGTGCTGGCGGAAGTGCGGCAGAAACAACCGGGATGGGAGAACCTGGAGGCCCCCATGGACAAGGAAGGGGCCTTTTTCTGCCTGAACCAGAATTCCCGGGAGCCCGTTACGGAGCCGGAAGAGATGGTTCCCTTGTGGAAGATTTTACATACCGTGGGGACGGATTGGACTTATCCGTCGAAGGGCTGGGCTGGGGAGAACTATTGCATGTTCCTCGCCGACGAACGGGCCTGGGAACATGTTGTCCGGAATACGGCCGAGCAGGTCGATCGACTGGGCAGCAAGGTTCTGCTGAATACGGAATGAGGGCATGTGTTCTATGCGATCCGGGCCGGATTGCAAAAATTCCAGATCGAACACAAGTTCGAGCTCAAATCCATCATTCAGTATTACGCTCAGTGGATCCGGGAAGGGAAGCTTAAGGTGAATTCGGGCTGGAATCGGGAAAAGCTCAAATTTACTGTGCAGGACCCCTGCCAGGTCATCCGGAAATCTCTTGGAGACCCATTGGCCGAAGACCTCCGCTTTGTGGTGCGGGCGGTGGTGGGAGAGGAAAATTTCATCGATATGGCCCCCAGCCGGTCGAATAACTTCTGTTGCGGAGGGGGAGGAGGATTCCTGCAGGCGGGCTTTACCGAAGCCAGGCGCTTTTTCGGAAAAATTAAGTTTGACCAGATCGCGGCCACGGGAGCCCAATACTGCATTGCCCCCTGTCACAACTGCCATAGCCAGATCCACGACCTGGCCGGGCAGTATGCCGGGAAATACCATACGGTGCACCTCTGGACCCTGATCTGTCTTTCCCTGGGGATTCTGGCGGAAAATGAACGCTTGTACTTGGGAGAGGACCTCAGAGGCGTGAATCTCCCGAGCTCAAACCCATAGAGGAGGGGAAAATCATGAATTCCAAAAAGATCCTGGTGATTGATGATGAGTCCGATGTGGTGGCCTATTTGACCATGGTCCTGGAAGACCAGGGGTATGAGACGTGCTCGGCAAAAAATGGGCTGGAGGGAATGGAGAAGATCAGGAAGGAGCGGCCTGATCTCGTCTGCCTGGATCTCTTGATGCCCGAAAAGACCGGCGTGAAACTTTATCATGAGATGCGCAAAGACCCGGACCTGAAAAATATTCCCGTGGTCATGATCACGGCCTGGGGGCCTCGGCTTTACCCGGATATTGATTTTAAGCGATTCATTCATCACCGTAAGGTGATCCCTCCCCCCGAAGGGTATTTTGAGAAACCCTTCGATCGGGAAGCCCTGATGCAAGCGATCGCCGGAATCTTTGAGCGGCAGGCAAACCAACCTTTATAGGCCATAGGCAGGAATCTTACCGTTGGAACTCAGCCGGGAAGAATATCAGATCCTCTTCGAGAACGTCCCCGCCTTCATCGCGGTGGTGAACCAAAATTATATCATCGTGCAGGCCAATCAAAACTTCAAGAACACTTTTGGGGGCGATGTGGGCCGCCCCTGTTATGAGGCCTACAAAGGCTTGGGGCAAAAATGTCCCGACTGCCTGGTGGAAAAGACCTTCCTGGAACGGAAGCCTCAGGTGAGCGAGGAATGCGGGCGAACCAAGGAGGGTGCAACCATCCCCTATCTGGTCCGTACAGCTCCGATCTTCGACCCCCAGGGGAAAATTCCCTATGTGATCGAGATGGCCGTCGACCTCCGGGAAAAGAAACGCCTGGAAGGAGAACTCCACGCCAGTCAGGACTTTCTGACTCAGCTCATCGAAAATTCTATCGACGGAATCGTAGCGGTGGATGCTTCAGGACGGGTGATCGTATTCAACCGAACCGCCGAGCAAATCTTGGGTTATCAGGCCTCAGAGGCTTTGGGGAGTATGAACCTGGAAAAATTCTTCCCGAAAAATTTTTCCCGAAAAATGGCCGATGCTTTAAAGGGGAAAGGGGAAAAGAGTTCCCCTAGAATGGTAGCGCGGGAAACCCATCTGCTTTCCAAAACGGGCCAACGAATTCCGGTGCGTTTCGTGGGTACGATGCTCATGCCGGGCCATTGCCCGATGGGAGCGGTGGGTTTTTTCCAAGACCTGAGACCCTTAAAATTCCTGGAGCGGGAGAAGCTCCAGGCTGAGAGGCTGGCCGCAGTCGGCCAGACGGTCGCCGGGCTGGCCCATGGGATGAAAAACATGATCACCGGGCTGGAGGGCGGGGTTTTCGCCATCCAAAAAGCTCGGAGGATCCAGGACGACATGCTCCTGCAAAAAGGGCTGGAAATGATCGAGAGGAATGGGGGAAAAATTTCCAGCCTGGTGAAAGACCTCTTAAGTTATTCCAAGGAGCGAGTCCCCGACCTTCGGTGGATCCGCCCCAACGATTTAGCCGCAGAGGCTTGCACCCCCTTCCAGGAGAAAGCCCGGCAAGGTCAAGTTCAACTGATTCCCGATTTTGATCCTCATATGGGCCTGGCCTACTTAGATCCCCAAGGAATCGATACTTGTCTTTCCAATCTTCTTTCGAACGCCGTCGATGCTTGCCTCCTGGACAACGGGAAAAGTCATCACCAAGTGACGGTGAGGACCCGAAGGAACGAAGACCAATCAGTCTCCTTCGATGTAGAAGATAATGGGATAGGGATGAGCGACGAGGTAAAAAAGAAGCTCTTCACCAGCTTTTTCTCCACCAAAGGGGCCTCCGGGACCGGCCTGGGGCTTCTGGTCACCCAAAAGATCATCCATGAAATGGGCGGCTTCATATCGGTGGAAACCGAACCTCAAAAAGGATCCCGCTTCTGTATCACCCTTCCCCAGGAAGACCTCCTGCCCCTCCCGGAAAAGGAAGAAACCAGCTGATCCTTTGGGCATTTTCCTTCGGTCCGAAAGGCGCGGTGGTGGACCAATCAAATTTTTTGATGTTACTATTTTTACAATTGTGCTATCATGGCTTTGCTTCTGTCCAGGAGGATTGATAGAGGATCAAAGGAGGATGGTCATGGGGGATCAGGATTCTTTGGCCGGTCAGGATTTTCAGAGATGCGTCGATTTTCATGGCCACGTTTGTCCAGGGCTGGCGATCGGTTACCGGGCGGCGAGAGCAGGGCTGGATTGGTTGAAGGAAAGACGGGCCGCGGATGAAGAACTGGTGGCTCTTGTGGAAACCGATGCTTGCGGCGCCGATGCCATCCAGGTTTTAACCGGCTGCACTTTCGGCAAGGGAAATTTTTTCTTCAAGGATTACGGCAAGCAGACTTTTATTCTCGCAGCCAGAAACTCAAACGGGGGGGTCCGCATCGCCTTGAAGCCGGGGGCGCTGGAAATACCCGAACGGCACAGGATCCTCATGGACAAATTAAGAAAAGACGGAGCCTCCGAGGAGGAACGGAAAGAATTTCATGAGCTGCACCTGCAGAGATCCCGGGAAATTTTAGAAAAGCCCGAAGAAGATCTTTTTACCGTCAAACCGGTGAATCTTTCCCTGCCTCCCAAGGCGAGAATTGAACCCTCAAAACCCTGCGCCCGTTGCGGCGAGCCTACGATGGCTTCCAAACTGTCGAAGGTAGAAGATTTGGAAATCTGCCGGGAATGCCTGGGGGAATTGGCAAAATAGGCCATCGATGGATATAGAACTTTCCCATTCGCCTGCCCTCTCCCATCGGGTGCTGTTCAGGAAGAAAATCCTTCTCCTTTTCTTTCTTTTTATCCTCCTGGGAACTTTAATCCTGTTCGCCATCGCCGTGGGATCCTACGATCTTTCCATCGTGAGCATAATTCGGGCTTTCTTGGGGCAATCCGAGGGACCGATTCATACCGTTGTCTGGAATATCCGCCTGCCCAGGATTGTGGCGGCGATCGTCGCCGGCTGGGGGCTGGCTCTTTCCGGAATCGCCTTTCAGTCGCTGCTCAAAAATCCCCTGGCTTCCCCGTCCACTCTGGGGATCAGCCAGGGGGCTGCTTTCGGAGCGGCTTTCGCCGTTGTGGCCCTGGGCGCCGGAGGAATGCAGGGCGGCGCCTTGCGCATGCAAGGGTCCAGCTCTTTGAACATTTACAGCATCTATGCGGTCACTTTTTTTGCCTTTGCCGGCGCGATGGCCGCGACTTCGGTCATTCTGGCCCTGGCCAGAGTCAAAAAGATGTCCCCGGAAGCCATCATTCTGGCAGGGGTGGCCCTCTCTTCCCTTTTCGTTTCCGGAACCATCTTGCTTCAATACTTTGCCTCCGAGGTGGAACTCGCTGCCGTCGTTTTCTGGGCTTTCGGCGATGTCGCCCGCCCGACCTGGAAGGAAATCGCCGTCGTCGCCGCAGCCGCTTTCCTTTCGACCCTTTACTTCGTACTGAATCAATGGAACCTGAACGCCCTTTCTGCGGGGGAGGATGTGGCCAAAGGATTGGGAGTGGAAACGGAGAAAATCCGGGTACTGGGCCTGCTCATGGCCACTCTGATCGCCGCTCTGATCACCTGCTTCCATGGGGTCATTGCCTTCTTAGGCCTTCTGGCTCCCCATATTGGAAGGCGCCTGGTCGGGTCCGATCACCGCGTGCTCATTCCCCACACCTGCGTCATCGGAGCGGTTCTGCTGCTCGCGGCCGATACGATCGGCCGGTATGTCGTGGGTTCGGGGACACTCCCTGTAGGTGTGCTGACCTCCTTCATGGGCGCACCGCTCTTCCTCTATCTCTTGCTGCGAGGATCCGCCGCATGATCCTTTCCGTAAACGGGATCCAATTCAGTTATCCGAGTCGTCCGGTTTTGCAGGGAGTCAGCTTCCAAATAGAACGGCGCCAGATCCTTGCGGTGCTGGGAGTCAACGGGGCCGGGAAATCCACCCTGCTTAAGTGCCTCAACCGGATTTTGCGCCCGGAAGAAGGAAGCGTGGTCCTCAACGGCCAAGATCTTTTACAGATGAAGAGAAGGGATGTGGCCAAGCGCCTGGGATATGTCCCGCAAAAAAACGGCATAGACTCGCTGACGGTCTTCGACAGCGTCCTGCTCGGCCGTAAACCCTACATCGGATGGGCCGCCGCCGAAAACGATTTTCAGGTCGTTGAAAAAATCCTCAGGCTCATGAACCTGGAGGAACTCGCTTTGCGCCCGGTTGGCGAACTCAGTGGCGGGGAGGCGCAGAAGGTTGTGATCGCCCGCGCGCTGGCGCAGGAGCCTGAAATCCTTCTCCTGGATGAGCCCATCAGCAACCTGGACCTGAAAAATCAACTGGAGGTCATGGACCTGATCGTCCGTACCGTAAAGGATCGGGGGTTGTCCGCCATCCTGTCGATTCACGACCTGAATCTCGCCCTCCGGTTTGCCGACTTATTCCTTTTTCTGAAGAATGGGCGGGTTCATACCCTTGCGGATCGAACCGCCGTCACGCCGGCGGTGATCTATGAGGTGTATGGGGTCCGGGTAATCTTTCAGGAAGTCCAGGGATTCCCGGTCATGATTGCCCTGAACGGAACCACGGATGTTGTGGGGAGGCTCGCATCATGTGGATCTGGGTGAGAATTTTCTTCCTGTTCTTTCTTTTGGGGACGGCCGTCCCCCGGGCCGCCGCAGGCGGGATGCTTACCATCACCGACCTGGAAAAGAGGCGAGTGGAGGTTCCCTCCAACCCCTCGCGTATTATTTGTCTCGGACCCGGATCGCTCCGGCTAATTTGCTACCTGGGAAAAATGGAAAAAGTTGTCGGGGTGGAGGCTTTTGAGAAGAGCCCCCCTGAGGGCAGGACTTATCTCTGGGCCAACCCCGGTTTAGGCCGGAAGGCAAGCATCGGTCCAGGCGGCCCGGCGGGTATCAACAAGGAACCCGACCTGGAATCGGTCCTGAAAGTCCGCCCGCAAGTCATTTTCATTGCCAACATGGACGCCGCCAAGGCCGATGCGCTTCAGAAAAAACTGGGCATTCCCGTGGTCATTCTTTCCTACGGCGGGTTTGCGACTTTCGACGAGGTGGTTTTCGATTCTCTGCGCTTGGCCGGGAAAATCCTCCAGGTCGATAGAAGAGCCGAAGAAGTGATCGCATACATCGTAAATGCCCGGCGGGATCTTTTGCAGAGGACTGAAGGATTCAGCGAGAGTGACAAACGGAGGGTATACATCGGGGGAATTGGCTTTCGGGGAACCCAGGGGATCGAGAGCACCGATGCCAGTTATTTCCCCCTGGACTGGACCGGGGCCCGGAATCTGGCCAAAGAAGTAGCTCCGAGGGGCCATCTATTCATCGACAAAGAAAAAATCCTCTCCTGGAATCCCGACCTCATTTTCCTGGACGGAGGCGGTTTTCAGCTGATTCAACAGGATTATCAAAAAAAACCTGAGTTCTATAGGAGCCTCAAAGCTTTCGGAGCCCAAAGCGTTTATGTGCTCTACCCATATAATTGGTATGTCACCAATATCGACACGGCTGTCCTTGACGCTTATGTTGCCGGCAAAATTCTCTATCCCCAGCTCTTCTCGGATATCGAACCCCGAAAAAAGGCAGAGGAAATTTATCATTTTCTCTTAGGGAAACCCCTCTATCAGTCCATGGCCAAGGAATTCGGGGAAATCGGCGGAGTTGTTAATTTCTTTCCTTGATCCTCCTCCTTCTCTCCTGCTTTAACCGAACCATTGAAAGGCCATTCTCGACGGAGAACTTCTGCTCTGAGATGCGGAACCGATGGATGGAAGGGTATCGAGAAATTCAGCCTTAAAAAAAGGGGGGCGCTGCTAAGTCAACCCAAATTGCGGCGTTCCTTACTTTGATTAGTCCCCCAGGGGGCCACTTTCCGCGAAGTCAGAGGGGTGCGCCGGGTTACCATGATGAAAAAATGAGGATCTTCTCCAAATTAGTCGATCGAATATTTTATGAATACCTGCCAAGGGCCCGGAAGGAAAGTCAGATGACGCCCTCAGAATAAGGCTGCCACCCATGACCTTGGGGAATCTTGGCCTCGCAAGTTCACTCGCCGGATGAATCGGATCGGGGGCTGAAATATTATTCTTGGATCTTGGCAAACCGAAAGCCAGGAAAACAATGGATGCCGCCCGGTGTAATTGGTATAGTTAGAATCAGGGAAGCATTGGGGACGGGCGCCCGGATCATAGCCGTGTCTTGTCCCAGTTGCGCCAAGATGCTGACCGACGCGGTTAAAATGGAGGAACGGGAAAGCCAGCTGGAAGTCCTGAATATAGCCGAAATTGTTGGGGGGGCGCGGTCAAGGTAAACAAAAAGGCGGCGACCTATTTCAGCAACGTGCTACTGAAGGAGGATGGCATTGAGTTTGAATAATTTTATTCTCGAACACGAACCACTCATCCGCTTCTGCTTTTTCTTCGGTATCCTCGTTTTGATGGCCATGTGGGAACTTCTGGCCCCGCGCCGGCCTCTAACAACTTCCAAAGCCTCTCGTTGGATTAGTAACCTGGGCATCGTTGCGATTGATACTTTAGCGGTGCGCCTGATCCTCTCTGCTCAAGCCGCGGGCATGGCCCTGTTCGTTGAAGCCCATGGCTGGGGTATATTGAACAATGTAGTATTACCGCCCTGGATGAAAATCATCCTCGGTGTTTTGGGCCTCGACCTTATTATCTACCTCCAGCACGCCATGTTTCACGCTCTGCCGCTGTTCTGGCGTCTCCACAGAATGCACCATACGGACCTCGATTTCGACGTCACCACCGGAATCCGTTTCCATCCCCTCGAGATACTCCTGTCCATGGGCATTAAAATGGCAGCCGTGGCGGTTCTGGGGCCATCTGCTGTGGCGGTAGTCCTCTTTGAAGTGCTCCTGAATGCGACCAGCATGTTCAACCACGGTAATGTCCGACTGCCTGCTCAAATCGATCGGGTATTGAGGCTCTTTGTAGTCACACCGGAGATGCACCGCGTCCACCATTCCGTTGTGATCAAGGAATACAATAGCAATTTTGGTTTTAATTTCCCCTGGTGGGACCGCCTTATGGGTACCTATCAGTCTCAGCCCATGAGGGGCCACGAAGGCATGACCATCGGGCTTAGCCAATATCGGGACCCGAGCCGTTTGACTCTGCCCTGGTTGTTAATCCTGCCTTTTTTTAAATCCGGCAAATATCCTTCAGGCCAGCGTAAGGATGCATAGACACGGAGAATACGTTTTTATTTTTTAAGTTGATCAAATGGATCCAAAATTCATAAAGAGAGCGCTCCTGCTTTCATATTTCACAGTAGGATACAATATTCTGGAAGGAATAATATCGATCTTTGCCGGAATGGTGGCTGGTAGCATAGCCCTAATTGGATTTGGCCTGGATAGTTTCGTTGAATCCTTGTCCGGAAGCGTGATGATCTGGAGGTTTCGGAAATCCGGGAAAATAACAGAAGAGGAGGAGGAAAGAGTTGAAAGGAGGGCAACGAGGTTGATCGCATATTCTTTTCTCATCCTTGCTGCTTATGTTCTATATGAATCTGGCAAGAAATTGTACTTGCAGGAAGTCCCGAATCCCAGTCTTCTGGGAATAATCGTCGCCATCGCCTCCATAATCGTAATGCCGATTCTGTTTTACCTGAAATATCAAACAGGAAAGGCAATCGGGAGCAGAAGTCTGGTAGCCGACTCTAAGGAAACGCTTGCCTGTGTGTTTTTGTCCATTTCTCTATTAATCGGATTGGTGCTGAACTATTTATACGGCTTATGGCAAGCAGATCCAATCGTCGGCTTGGTAATTGTGATTTTTCTAATAAAGGAAGGTTATAACACCTTGAAGGGGGAAGATTGATAAATGGGATGTAGGGGCACGGCATGCCCTGCCCCTACCTCATTAACAAAATGCGGAATTGTAATTCCGAAATCCGACGGTCGCTTCCCATCTAAAGGTTAAGATGAATGCGCACCGCCTCATCTATTGCACTTTGTAGCCCTGGGTCTTTCACCGCTCCCAAGAACTTGATCAAGCGATCCTTGGAGATGGTCCGGATCTGGTGGGCAAGGATTATGGAGTCAGCGGTAAGGCCCCCTATACTTTTGGATATAAGCACCTCATTAGGGTATACCCTCCGCCCTTTTTTCAAGGAGGTTATGGGAAGAATTGTTACCACCGGCATGACTTGATTAAAATCCTCGTCGCTCACAACCAAAACCGGCCGTTTTCCTTTCTGCTCGGAGCCTATAACCGGATTCAGGTCTGCAAGAAAAATCCCCATCCGATAGGTCATTTTTCAACCTTTTCAAAATCTGAATCGGCGAAGTCCCTTTCAATCTCTTTGATATCAGCCAAAAATAGCGGGTCTTTGCTCGCCTCCAGAAGGGCTTTCTTGATCTCTTCCCTGCCAAGGACGGCTAGCTCATCCTTTATCGCCTTTTCAACGAAAGCGTTCATAGACTTAAACCGCTTTTCCCTGACAAGGGTCCGCCCCTTTTCCATGATCTCTTCATCCAGGATGAAAGTAGCTTTCACGCCCATAGCAAATCCTTATTTTTTTCTTTCACCTTATCACATACCAGCACAAAATGCTATAAGAAAATATGGCAAAAATACCATCTTATTTCTTATTTTCGAAAACTGGATTATGGAGTGGGCGCCCGAAGGGCCATTTTTCGATCAACCCGATATCTCCTCTTGGGCCAATTTAGATCTTTCCGGCCCTTCTTTTTTCGCCATCGGTTGCTCAAGGTCAACCCGCGGGGTTGCTAAAGATATGGGCGGCTCCGGGTTTTTCGTCTCCTGTTCTCCCTCCGCAGCCTTGGCCGGCTCTTCCTTCACGCCCCCTTCTCTGCTTTCCAGGGCGCTGCCGAAATCCAGCGGTTCTTTCACCGGTAGTCTGCCTCCCAGCTTTTCATACCAGATGGGATGTCGGTTCCGGGCATATTCCAGATCGATTTTCCCGATGAAGATGGGCTTGACCAGCGGGCGGTTCACTTTGAAGACCAGGGCGGCCAGATGAGCCATGATCCCGAGGAGAAAAAAGATGGTTCCGAAAGTATGGATCAGGGTGATCGCGGTAACAAATCCCGGGGAGAAATAAACATCCGGAAGATTTTTCATGACCTTGAGAACTCCGGTAATCGCCAGGATCAGCCCGATCAGCGCGAGGTAAGCGTAGGCCAGCCTTTGCTCGGGAAGGTATTTATCCGCCTTCGGCTCTTCCCCGACGCCGACCATGCTCATGAGGGTCCTGGCCGAGTCCCGGAAATCCCCTTTGCGGGGCAAGAGGCCCCGATGGCCCAGCCAGCCGTGGTAGAGGGTATGAAAAACCATGATCGAAACGAACACGATGGCCGCAAGGTAATGGATTTTCAGGTTGACATAAAAGTCCCCCGCCCAGCTCAGCCCGGGGATCTCGGTCAACATATACCTCTTGTACATGGGCAATTCACCGAACCCGCTGAAAACCAGAATAAACCCGGATATAGCCAGAATCCAGTGTTCCAGGCGGTCCGTTAGGGTATGGCGGAGGATCGTTCCTTCTTCATGAAAAATTCTTTCGGCCATCTTATTCTTCCTTTCTTTCCTTACTCCGCTGGTAAAAGACCAATCCCGCAGCCCCCACCACGGCAACCAGGGGCCCGAAGATAAACCCTTTGACCCAGCGATTTACCCCGTCCAGGGCGTTTTGAACTTTACCCATGAGAAGAGGGGATTTTCCTTCCTGCAATCGGGCATGAATGGCTTCAAAGGGAACTTTGCTCACATAAAGGGTGGCGGTTCCACCGTTCTCCTGTTCGCCGTAAATATATCCGTTGATTTCTTTGGCCCGGGCGCGGGCCATTTTTCGTATGTCTTCTCTCCCGCCGAAAAAGAGAGGTCTTCTCTCCCCCAGTCTTTTCCCGCAGGCCTCCACGCAGGCTGGGATCATCCCCTTTTGCAGGCGCTCATGGCAGAGGTCGCACTTGTACATGACTCCACCACCGGCCGGCATGGGTTGGAGCTTCAGGTAAAGTCCCACGCCGCTTTGCCTCTGAGGGATTCCCCAGGGGCAAACCGCCTTGCACTTGGCCCCCCCCAGGCAGAGACTGGGGTTGATCACGACCGACCCGTCTTCATATTTATTCAGGGCTCCAAACGGGCAGAGGTTCGCGCAGGGAGGGTTATCGCAGTGCATGCACCGCCGGGGGATAAAAACCTCCTCCCCGTCAACCCGGACTTTTTGCACGGTCGTCCAGTTGTAAGGAGTGAGACGTTCGACTACGTGCCTCTTCTTAGACCAGTCGTCATGGGTCTTCTGGGGCCAGAGGTCTTGGATCGGCTCCTGGGGATTGGGAAACCTGCTTTCATTGACCCGCCGGCAAGCTTCCACGCATTTGGGCATCGGTTCGTTCTTGCAGCCATCGCATCGGGTCAGGTCGATGAGGGTGGCATAAGTTCCAGTTTTGGCGGAAGACTCTTCAGTCATCCCCAATAGACCGGCTGTCCCGATGGCCGCCGTCATACCCCCCATTTTTAAAAAATTCCGCCGCGTCAATCCATTCTTTCCTTCCATATCATCCCTTCCTATCCATATTCATGTTCGCGTGATTTTGAGAGGGTTCATGATCTCTCACCGCTCCCCGGCCTTATCCCTGCCATGATCAGGCCCAGTCAATGTACCGGGAAACGGCCTTGTGAAAACCTTTCAACCGATCACGCTGGGCCATTCCTTTTTCCTTCCCTGCCTTCTCCAGGCACTCCTCCATGTATCCCTGGACCATGACCAGCCCTGTCTTTTTAATGGCCGAAGTCACGGCCGCCACCTGGGTGAGGATCTCCTCGCAGGGCACCCCTCCCTCCACCATCTTCTGCAGGCCCCGGACCTGCCCTTCGATTCTCCGGAGCCTCATCAGGACTTCTTGTTTTTGTTTCCTCTCCTCCATACTATACCCCCCTATGGTATGTACAGGATATCGGACAGTCGCCTCGGTGTCAAGAAAAAAGTTCGCCCCTTTATCCATTTTCGTCGGCGAGTGAAATCTTCGGTCCGGCCGGGTGTTTCCCCGCAAGGTTTTGGGGAGAAAAGGGGACCGTTCCCTTCTGGCTCGGACGATCCCAACTTTTTTCTTTAACTGACAATTGATTGACAATTGTCAGCTAATTTGATAACTTAATAAAGGATGATTCAAAGGAGGTCGGCTATGCGGTTTATTTCCGTCCGGGAGATGAATACCAGACCCAAGGAAATCTGGGAAAAACTCAAGGAGGAAGAATTGGTCATCACTTCAAATGGAAAGCCTATTGCCCTGCTCTCTGCCGTTAGCGAGGAGACGCTGGAAAAGACTCTCCGCATGATCCGCAGAAGCCGCGCCCTCATGGCCCTGGAAGAAATGCAGAAGAAATCATTGGCCTCAGGCCTGGATAAAAAGACAGACGCGGAAATCGAAGCCGGAATTCGGGCTGTCCGGAAGACCCGCAGAAAATGATTATTGTTCTGGATACAAATGTCGTTATCTCGGGAATTCTAAAACCCTACAGCCCTTCAGCCGCTATTCTTCGGCTTGTTGCCGAAGGAGCAATTCAGGCAGCCTACGATTTGCGCAGTCTGGCCGAGTACCGGGATGTCCTGACCCGACCCGAATTCAATTTTTCTCAAGACACCGTTGATGCCCTTCTTACACAAATGGACCAGGAGGGACTTTCGGTTTCTTGCCGGCCCTTGAAATCTCATCTGCCCGACCCGGACGACGAGCCATTCCTGGAGATTGCCTTAGCCGCAAAAGCTATGGCCATCGTAACCGGGAATAAGCGCCATTTCCCCAAGGGGGAATATGAAGGCGTAAAGATATTGTCGCCGGCGGAATTCCTGAAAGTGATAGGGAAGATTCTTTAGGTATTGACATTCAATTTAGACCCCGGCAACGCCCACGTGGACTTTCCCGAGGCGATCCCCGGCTTTCCCACGGAGGATATCAACGTAAAGATTCTCGCGGCTCTTACACGATGTGTAATTATTGGGGACGGCCATGAATTCATAATTTTCTCTATTCTATTCATTCCCCGAATCACCAAGTTATATTCTCATGGCCGTCCCCCAACACAGGCTTCCATCAACTGAATAAGCCAGCATCGGGCCGGCTAGTCCAGGAATTGCGGGCCATCGGTCATGATGGGGTATGGGCAGGAGGGTGGCAGGAAGACCGGGGGAATGGGGGGTTTGCGTTTACTATAAGCTCCTTGATCTTTAAAATTGCAAACGTAAAGGACGTTCCCATCTCCCCCTGCGTTATATTTCTGTGGCCAGACCATGAAACGTGGAATCGCACAAATTAACTCTCCGCCGACTATTTTATTCCGGTCCGTCGCCGGCTCTGTCCCCCTTACCCCCAACTCCCTAAGCGTTTAAATATTTGGGGCGGGACGCCCTTGAATAATTCAATTTATGGCTTTTACTGACGATTGAAAATTTTCAATCGTCATCAGAGGATTTTCAACTATGCTTTCATAGGACATCCTGATTTATTTCCGATCCAAATCTTTAAAAATTTAATGGTTTTGTAGGCTTACCATTGAAATCCCATCCGTATATTCAGTATGCCATAATTCTAATAATAGGTGAAATTTGGCATACAAAATGTATTTTTCCATTGATAAAAGTATATTTAATGGGTTATAATTCATTTATAATTGGAATAATGGCTTTTAGGATATACCATGGAAACCATCTCTGGACTTGGGAAAATCGATAGACGGCGGTTATCCGAAACGATTCGGGGGACAAAGGGCAGTATCTCTGTATCGGAAGCAGCTAAGATTTTAGGAGTTTCTGCTTCCGATGCGGCAAAAATGCTTGCCAGATGGGCGAGCAAGGGGTGGCTCTCACGGGTAAAAAGAGGGATATATGTTCCTATCCCGTTGGAATCCCGGACGCCTGATATGCCATTAGAGGACACTTGGCTAATAGCAGAAAGATTATTCTCGCCGTGTTATATCGGGGGGTGGAGTGCAGCAGAGTACTGGGGTCTCACAGAGCAGATTTTCAGAACCATCGTGGTAATGACCACTCAAAAGCCCAGAGACAGGAAGCCAACTTTCAAAGGAACGAGTTTTCTGATAAGAACGATACCGGAAAAAGCGATGTTTGGCCTTAAGCCTGTTTGGAGAAAAGAAGTAAAGGTGTTCGTTTCGGATCCTGCACGAACCATAGTCGATATGCTGAGTGATCCCCAGCTTGGAGGAGGTATTCGATCGGTAGTTGACATTTTTAAAAATTACCTGAAATCAGAAAATAAAAATACGAATTTACTGATCGAATATGCCAGCCGCCTGGGAAATGGCGCCGCATTTAAACGCCTTGGTTTCCTTCTGGAGAGATTTGGTCCAGATGAGGGGCAGGCTATTGAGGCTTGTAGATCTATGCTCACTAAGGGAAATTCGAAGCTCGATCCAAAACTTGCTGGCGAAAAATTAATCACTCGGTGGAAGCTCTGGGTCCCTAAAAATTGGGTGGAGGAGCATTGATTTGATAAATCGCCAGGAAATAATGGACTTTTCGAGAGAGTTTGGACTGAGACCAGACATTGTTGAAAAAGACTATGTACTTGGGTGGCTGGTATCCGGAATTTCAAATCATAGGAAACTGGTTTCCAAGTGGGTATTCAAGGGCGGCACATGCTTGAAGAAATGCTTTTTTGAAACATATCGCTTCTCCGAGGATTTGGATTTTACGGTGATTGATCCTGAGCACTTGAACGGAATCTTTC
>Ga0214473_10003551_pt1 | contig 18886 bp, 19 predicted proteins | sample RVTome_7_FD_203509 | JGI IMG/M metagenome (GOLD analysis project Ga0214473, IMG submission 203509) | Soil microbial communities from uranium-contaminated site in the Upper Colorado River Basin, Wyoming, United States - RVT98D197 | ecosystem: Environmental > Terrestrial > Soil > Contaminated >... | reverse complement strand
TCGCTTTCTGCACCGGATTCAAGACATGTCACTATGGGTATTAGTATGGATGCACCCTACAATATATTATGGAGAGTCTTTAGCTCACCTCCTCAAGACGTATTATCTAAGGACTGGGCTCTTCAAGAATGTGATATTGGATTCTTCAGAGATATCCCATGCACTCAAATTGCTGCAGTAAACCGCGCAGGACTTGAATGGGACTTTGCTCTACCAAACGAGATGATCAGCAAATGGGCTGGAGTAACAGCTAATTGGGGTCAACCTGTTGTCGATGAGGACACAGGCATATTATACACTCAAACAGGTAACCAAGGACCTTATTCAAACATGACACTCGTACCAGGCCCTAGACTTTACGGTAGCACAATAATGGCTATAGACATGAATCTAGGTAAGCGCATATGGTGGCTCCAACCATTCCCACACGATCCATATGATTATGACTGCAACTGGAGCGGAATATTAGCAGACACTCCAAGTTTAGGCAAGGTCTACATAAAAGGATGCAAAGAAGGTATTTTCACTGTGATGGATGCAAAGACAGGTACTCCGAAATACAAAGTGGATGTAAGAATAGATCAACTAGCTAGAGGCCAAATATCAACCCTAAGCTTCCAAGCTTATGCTCCAGATCCAAAGAGCTACCATGATATGAGAGAGTGGAACTGGATAAGCTACCCCGCCGCTGCACCAGGCATTAAAGGCGAACGTTTCACTCTCCCTGCCAAAGTATACCCTGACTTTTACAATGGTATCTTCGCCACAGATATGTCATTTGACCCTGAGACAAACACGTTGATACTCAAAGAAGATGCTTTAGAAGCAACAGTTGTTCAAGAATTTCCCTACATTGCTCTAGGAAATCTTTTCACGACTACAAGGAATCCAAACACCAATAGTACAATTGTCGCAAGAGACATTACCACAGGTAAAGTCAAGTGGACTTATTTCTCATCGTATAGTCACCAGCGTGCAGCGAATGTTGTTACCGGAGGCATGGTCTTCACAGGATTCACAGACGGATATCTGCGGTTCTTAGACAAAGACACCGGAAAACTACTTAACTCGATAAATCTCGGGTCACCAGTAGTATTTCAACCAACAATCGGCAAGGACTCAGATGGTAACTCAAAGATATTCACAATATTTGGCGCAGCCAGTGGAATAGTGGCAGGTGCTGCAAATTACGGACTACTCGGACAAGCCCTAGTTCCAGGCATCGTAGTCGGCATCGGACTGTCTGATAAAGCTCCTACGACCGTAACAACAACATCTGTAACAACATCAAGCATAACAACTACTGCTACGACTTCTGTTACTACCACATCCGTATCAACCGCAACTACATCAGTGACAAACACTGTTACACAACCAGCTACGACCACAACTATTACTTCACAGATTACTGAAACAGTTGGATTACCAGCTGAAGTGACCTACGGCGCAGTCGGAATCGCATTAGTAGCTATTGTTGCTGCTGCTGTGATGATGACTAGAAAGCGAGCCTAACAAGGCCGCTTCCCCTCTTTTTTTTATTTTAATTTCTTCATATAGTAAATATTTGAGAACAAGTCACTCGTAAGAAGTTAAAGTTCTTGTATGGTACCTATCTTTACTGTAAAAGAATGACATATAATCCAACAACGTTTATATTGATGAAAGGGGCATTTTAGCAAAATGGCTGAAAGAGAGTTAAAATTCTGTCAGCATTGCGGAGCCCAAATAGCATTGGCGGCTGAGATTTGTCCAAAGTGTGGGGTTAGAGTTAAAGAGGCCCCTATTACTGTTCAACGTAAAGATGCAGGCGTTGCAGCTGTTTTATCATTTATTTTTGTTGGTTTAGGACAAATCTATAATGGGCAGATTGGCAAAGGAATATCTTTTATCGTACTTGGGATAATCTTTCTATTTACAATGTTATTACTTATTGGATTTATATTATATCCATTGTTTTGGATATACAATATTTACGACGCGTACAATACTGCAAAGAACATCAATGCTGGCATCATAAAACCAGATTAAATTCGAAATCCTAATCTATACATTAATGACCGCGATGTAAATTGTTTAGCTGAACTTCATTGAGTTCAGCAATCGCACGTTTTACGAATATGGCGAAGAAATAATATTATTTCCTAAGATGCTTATACCTAAAGAAACAGAAAGTCAATTTAATATTTAAATTTGAATATGGTTTACATGGGGAGAAGATGCGGGGTAGACGTAAGCGTATAAGAAACAAGTCTTTGAAGGTGAATGCACCAAAGAAATGTGAGCGATGTGGAGCAGATGATAGATTAGAGAGGGACCATATCATTCCATTATCAAAAGGCGGATTGGATACTCCTGAGAACTTACATTACCTATGCAATACATGTCATAAGTTTAGACATTCTGAGGAAAAAATACTTCGAGCAATTAAGAGGCATGAGCGAAGAGTAGAATTATTAAGAGAAAAATTATCAAAAGAACAGCTAAAGTCTTGGAAGATAGATATGTGGAAGTATCGGTTACAAGTATTAAGAGATCTAAATACTCTCGGAGCTATAAAATACACATCATACTGGTCTGATGTGAAGACCCATAGTGGCGTTTGGTATTATAGAGCAAGCAAAGCAAACAAAACAATCAACACACCTGAAAAACCCGAATTAAGCAACAATCTATTCAAAGGGTTATAGTCAGTAAATCAGAGTTAAATCGGTAGATTCACAATCACTTCTCAGTCAGGTAATTGTGTAACATACCACACATATCAGATAAATCATAGTATAATGAAAAAATACACTGATATTTAGAAGATTTACTATTAACTTACTTTCTTACTAAGGGTAACCAAGAAGAGCTTTCGGGGAAGTTCTCCCTCCTCAAACTCCTCAACGCTGATAATATCACAACCCTTTGCCAAACTCTCCACTTTTTCTCTGCTAAAGAAATGAACAATGAACCCTTCGATCTCATACATATCTTCGCCTCTGTGAATACCCTTTCCATAATGAGCATCTTTAGTGTTTCTAACTGTGTAAATTATTAACCCACCTGGCTTTAAAACACGTCTAACTTCCTGAAAAATAGATTCGAGTTCGCTATTGCAAAGGGCCATACAATAAAGCATGTGACAATAACAAGCGTCAAAAGAATCATCTTCAAATGGCATCGGCTTCCTTATGTCATGACAAATGGCTTTTACAAGATTTGACAAACCTAATTCTTTAGCCTTCCGACTCATTTCCTCCACAGCGCTTTCACTATAGTCCAAAGCAAATACTTGAAAACCGTTATTGGCAAAGAATAGTGTGTCCCGTCCCTGTCCTGCCCCAAGCTCAAGAATCTTGAATTTGCCTTCAGTTTTAAACATCTTTACAGCTGATCTTGATGAATAGCTAGGTTCTTCGCCAAAGAAGTTAGTCTCTTTCGAATAATTCTTGTTCCAAAACTTCTGCTGCTCATCTAATACATCTTTTTCCTTATCACACTCTGTCATCTCCTTGATATCACCTACTATTCTGAGAAATTACGTTTAACTTCGCACTTGAATTTGAACATTTGTTTTGATAATTATATTATTTTATTACGCTTTTTTAAAGTTTGGGTTTGAAAATATTAGCTCATTATCATCTGCTTTAAAACAAGCCAAAGACATCCCAAAATGTGAAGAGCCAGTGTCGCTTAAATACTGCCTCCAACCCAAAAATATAGAATCAACAGGTGTCTAGACGAATCTCCTTAGTCATAGCTATGCTTGCATTGATTTTGATTACATCCGCACTTATTATGAGTTCACAACTTGTTGAGAAATCACAAGAATCAAAGCAACAGGAGCCAAATAGTCAGCCCTCTGATAACAAAACTAATCAGCAGGCTAACCAAACTACTCTAGAAATCACCCCCCAACCTCTGAGCAAAACATCTGTTGAAGTAGCCTTTCCTAACCTATCATTCACTAGAGCCGTTTTTCTAACTTATGCAAATGATGATACAGATAAATTATTTGTAGTTTTGCAACAAGGAAAAATAATGATCTTCCCAAACAAGCAGGATACTCAGGCAACGGTATTCCTTGTAATTGACGAGAAGGTTAACGATGATGGGAACGAAGAGGGATTATTGGGTTTGGCATTTGATCCTGATTACAAGAGCAACGGCTACTTCTATGTGCATTATACTGCAAATTCCCCCAGACGCTCTGTCATCTCAAGATTCTCTGTAAGTGATAACGATCCTAACAAAGCAAATACTAGTAGTGAACTAGTCATCATGGAGGTTCCACAACCGTATTCTAACCACAACGGAGGAATGATAGCTTTTGGTCCTGATAGAATGCTCTACATTGGGCTAGGCGATGGAGGTTCAGGAGGAGACCCTCATGGTAATGGACAGAATAGATCTGTCTTGTTAGGTAAGATTCTCAGAATAGATGTCTCCAAGTCTTCAAGATCAGAGAAATACAGAATTCCAGCAGACAATCCTTTCGCAGGGCAGGAAAACTCAAGAGGCGAGATATGGGCTTATGGCCTAAGAAATCCGTGGCGATTCTCTTTCGATAGAGCAACCAATATGCTATGGGCTACTGACGTCGGGCAGGATTCTTTAGAAGAAGTCAATATTATAGAGAAAGGCGCCAATTATGGTTGGAACATAATAGAGGGCTCTCTCTGCTATCCTCTCCCAAAATCAAACTGCAACAAAGACGGCCTTAAACTTCCAGTTATAGAATACACTCACGCAGATGGTTGTTCAATCACAGGAGGCTACGTATACAGAGGTAGCAAACTTAGATCACTTTACGGTGCTTATATCTATGGAGATTTTTGCAGCGGCAAGATTTGGGGTCTTAGATATGATGGATCAATAGTGGTAGAGCATATGGAGTTGATAGATTCCAATCTACAGATTTCATCTTTCGGAGAGGACCAAGCCGGTGAATTGTACATACTTTCCTTTGACAATTATATCTATAGGTTCAAGTCAGAATAATGACTAGGCACTGATAATTAATCCAATTAACAGCTCTACCTAGGTTTTAATCCATCCGTGCCCATTTAAACCCCAACTCTTGGGTTGAGTTAATGTCGTCTGCATATTTTCTATATGTTAAAATTAGATGGTTTATGATTAGAATAGGTTATTAGTTACTTGAGTGGTTATTGCTTCATCTCTGGGTAATTTCGCAGAGCGTTTCACATGGTAATAATCTTTGAATTCACGTTTGAGTGTTGATGGTACAAGCATAAATTGTAGCAAAAAAAGAGAGGGGAGAGACTTCCTAAGTCTCTAAGACATTTGCCTCAGCAGTACGGCTTATGCCTGTAAAGGTTTCTATGCTTGCGCTACGATTCTTTCGAATTCTTCAACTGTGACTGCGGTCAAGGTCTCTGTTCGGGTGCGCCCTTTTGGACCGACGAATGTTGCTTCTAACTTGAAGAGTGCCTTCTCATTAGGTGCATCTAGGATCGTCACCATGTCGTATCGACCCAGTGTCATATAGCTAGCCTGAACGTTGATGCCAAGCTCCTTCGCCTTCGAAAGGAATTCCTTTCGCGCATTCGAAACGTCCTTAATTCCTTCAGAACCTTTCGTCGTAAATTTGATCAACCGGATATAAACTGTCATTCTATATACATCTCTTAACCAAAATATACATCAAAGCTCCTATTAAAGATATATTGAAAAACCTCAAAAGATGAAAAAGAAATAAAATATCGTGTATTCTTAGAATTAATAGTAGGTCAAGGAATCAGGTGTTGCTGCAAACCCGTAGAGACTGGAACTTTCACATTTCTTCTTGCCCCTCTTGGTCTGGATCTCGTCCAGAATGCAATGATCATCACATTTTTTATCTTAACGTTTCTATCCTACTTCAGGAACGGTATAAATCTAAGTAAAGTTCTTGGACATAAATTGAACATCACTTTAACAACTTTAGAGACGCTAATATGGTTATATACAGTTTGTTAACATATTAGACTTGTGAAACCAGCAAACGCTCATCTGGAGAAAATATACGAAAGAGACCAATCTACAGATGCGTTTATCATAGCGGTTGCAATAGAGAAATACTGCGACGTCTTCAACGAATTAGACCCTGCACCTCTCGGAAAAAGAGATTATAACAATGATCTAAGGGTCTTCCTAGAAAATTGTTCATCAGATATACCCCTAAAACACGATGTCGTTCTGCAGTTCAACCTCGCAGACGAGATTCCAGACACAACCAATGAAGAGCAAATAAAATCAGCTTTTAACACGTATTTCTCATTCGCTAAAAGCCTTATGGATGCAGAGGTTAGAACAACATATAACAGAAGTGTGTTATACACGGGTGCTTCTATTCTTCTTCTCCTTACAGCCTATTATCTACGAACACCATCGCCAGACAACATATTCTATAGAACACTTATAGAAGGAATCAACATAAGTGGATGGGTTTTCTTGTGGGAAGCCGTCTCGAACTTCGCGTTCGGGAAAAAAGAGACAAGAAACAAAAGATTACATTACAAACGTTTAGGCAGCGCGCAAGTACGCTTCAAGTATGTCCCAATATTTCAAAGCACTTGATTTAATTCTACTGTACGCTATCACGGCCATATTTCGCGCGTAATTAGGGACGTTTATGCCATTCTAAAGATCTAACAAATCCCAGCAAAAAGACGAGGAATGATTTGTGAATTACTTCATAAGAAACTATGTTTCTACACATAAGAGACACCTTCACAAGTAATTGCTTTATCTAATCATAATCTAAGTTAAAAGAATTAATAACGTTAACATCCGATTTGAAAAATCGTGTTTGATGATTCACTACTGCTACATCTTCTTCTCTCGTTTTTACTGGGAAGCTTATGGGTAACTCTTGTGACGGTTATAGCTGAGCGAAGAGGTAGTACTGTTGGAGGCATTCTGGTAGGGTTTCCATCGACGGCAGCTTTTTCATTCTTATTTATCGGCATAAACCAATCATTATCCGATGCAGTTGAGGCCACAACGCTCTTTCCAATAGCTTTTAGCGTCACTAGCGCCTTTCTATTATTCTTCACAATCTTCGCACGAAAAAGATTCAGTGTCGGCCTTACATTATCCCTACTAATATGGTTCTTAGCTTCGAGCTTAATTGTCGTATCTGGCCTGAAAGATTTCGCATTTTCCTTAGTTAGTGGTCTTTTAATCACAGCCGCCGTTTATTTTATAATAAATAGACTGCATCTTGAAAACTTGACTGGGAAAAAGAAACCTTACAATCTTTTAGAGATTTTAGGGCGCGGAATCGGTGCTGGCTCTCTTGTTCTCCTCGCAGTGCTGCTTAGCCAAATTGGAGGCCCAATTCTAGGTGGAATAGCAACAGCGTTTCCAGCAGTATTCACATCAACTTTAATTATCCTAAACAAGAATGAAGGCTTAGAGTTCTCCCGTGCGATAACAAAGCCGCTAGTAATGTCAGGTATTTTCACAATTATTCCTTTTAGCGTTGCTATAAGATACTTTTATCCAATAATGGGCATCTGGCTTGGAACACTAAGCGCATACGCCATAATCTCCCCACTAGCTATTCTATCTTATCTCTTGGTTCATCCACGAAGGAAATAAAATAATATTTACCCAAAAACCTGTTTTACACAGAAAGTCTCATAGTCAGAATCAAGTCTAGAGCAAGAGACATACGACCCAAGTTCCAAAGATGATTTATTCTAAAGTGTCTATCGTTTCTTCTTCTGATCTTAATCTCCAAGTGTCTCTGTAGAGATCTGCTGTATTAGCGTCTATGATGCCTTGTTCTTCAAGTAGGGCATACAATTCATTAGGGTCTGCAGGGTTTAACGCCTGGTCAAGTAGTGACTTTACCCACCCATCATCATAGTGAATTATGCTTAGAGCATTGTTAGAAAGCTCAACGTCACTTGAGAATAATATCATCATCTTAGGATTGCAAGTCGCAAAGAAGGGAAACCCATACGCAGCGTACCTATGTCCCTGCTTAACAACATCGTAATGATACGGGTCCATACCAATCTTAGCTTCTAAGACACAAAGTTTCATCCCATTCAATCTGATAGTTAGGTCGGCAAAGTCAGGTTTAAGCTGCTTCCCATCGTTAAGACGGCCTTTGGCGTTTAAGGATTCTTCAACCTGAAGTTCAAGGTTAAGATTATTAGAAACTGCAAACTGATTAATCTTATAGAGTAGGAACCTATCTACAAATTCAGCTTCAGAGACATACCTAGCATCAATCCAATTACAATTCATAACCACTGAGACAACTCAAACGCTAGAAAAACGCATACATCATATTGAATTGACCAAACAGCTTAGATCCGGCCTTAATCCCCAACCAATCACCTGACACGCTTCACCCCAGTTTTCTTATCTGTAAACTCCTCATTTGTTTGGCTTCATCAGAGTCTTCCAACGTCTTTGCAATCATACTTACCTAGGCCACCGTGGCAGCACATGAAGTTGCAGCGCAATCATTGAGCAAATATCTCCAAATCTACCTGTAACGAGTAAACCTATCGTTCGCAGGTATTCAAGTAAAGCACCTTTTTCAGAATCTTTCTCCTTAGAGGTGAAGTTGTGATGGCCAGCATGGCTGGGTAGTGTATTCTCCCCGGATGTAGAATCTAAATATCTGTGCGAACTCCCCTAAAATACCAAAAGCCAAGTCTTAACAGCAATTTTTTGGAACTATTAGTTTTATCTTGTTTCTAGGTACCGCTTAATATAAATTCAGCGCCGAAGTATTATATGTCATAGATTAGACTTGGTGGTGGTTTATGGTAAGTAGAAGATTTGTAGTATTATTCATGGTTTTAGCTATGGTCCTGCTAGCAGTTGCGGGTGCATACAATATGTTGAATCGGCCGGCTGGTGAAGTTAGTTTCACTTTGACCGCGGAAGAGTTTGGCTACAACCAGTCAAACGGTGCGCCGACGCTGCGGGTTAAGGTAGGTGAGAAGGTCACTATTACGATTGTTAACAATGGGGCCGAGACACATGAAACAATGGTTGTGACCAAGGAGACGCTTGCTTTGGCCCTTGATCCGACTGTTGCCTACGGCGGTGAGGAAGGGTTGGATAAGGCGCTCGGCCATCATATTGAACCAGTCTTTCAAGGCGCGGCGACAGATGAAGCTGAGCCCGGGGAGACTAGTAGCATGACCTTCATGGCGAATCAGCCTGGTAATTACGTCTATGGCTGCTTCACTGATGAGCCGGGCATAATCCTGCACGCCTTCCGAGGAATGTGGGGAGAGTTTAGAGTAGAATCTTGATGTTTCCCTGAAATAGAGCGAAATCCGGATGAATATGAATCTAAAAGAAGATATTCAATTCTGTTTTCCTCATTATGAGCAGGAATGATCAAAGATATCTTTTGAGTAAATGCAGGGTCAAATTTCGGCGCATTCCTTTTCTGGTAAAGCGCATAAAACAAAAGAAACATCGATTTCCAAACCGAACGCACAAAGTCAATTGCCAACAAATGCCAGAAAACTAGAACAAAATATTCAGGCGTTACACCATTGAACCAATTGATGAATCCATCCCAAAAAAAGCATTTAATAATATAATTAAATCTAGACTCATCGAAGAATAAACAGCACTGTCACAAATAAGAATTATGTTTATGAAATCACCTTCTAGAGCGGGATCAAACTTGATATCGGCTGAAGAATAAATGTTTTAAGCCTTCGACGAGCAGGAAATAGCAGCCCACTACTCCAAAGATTAAACCTAGGAACCACATGGGAGGCTTGACAAACTCAAGAAGTAATCCAAGAGGCGAGTAGACAACTATCAGAGTTACTGCTGCCATTACGATCGAGGATGCAATGAGTAGTTTGCTAGGTTTTGATTTATAGAACCTCTTTCTTGTTCTTATGGAGAAAGTTACTATTATCTCTGACATAACAGACTCGATGAACCAAGCAGTTCGGAAGAGGTCAGGGCTGGCATTTAGAAGATATATCAGAAGTGAAATCGTGATGAAGTCAAAGATTGAGCTGATTACGCCAAAGAATAAGGCAAACTTGGCAATTAATGCAATATTCCACTTCTTAGGAGTTCGCAGCCCTTCCTTGTCAAGGTTGTCAGTCGCGATCGTCAGAAGCGGGGCGTCTGAGAGAAGATTCGTTAAAAGTATCTGCGAGGGCAGAAGAGGAATGAATGGAAGAAATAAAGAACCTAATGCTAACGTGAACATATTTCCAAGGTTTGCGCTCAGGGTGTTCATGATGTACTTTATCATGTTGCCAAACGCTTTTCTTCCCTCAGTCACTCCGTCGGCGATCGCGATCAAGCTCTTTTCAAGCAGAATTATTGAGGATGCTTCCTTCGCGACTTGAACCCCTGTGTCAACAGAAATACCTGCGTCAGCCAATTTCAGCGCAGGAGCATCATTTACACCGTCGCCAAGAAACCCCATTACATGGCCGTTCTTCTTCAAAGCGCTGACTATAGCATATTTCTGCTCCGGTGTCACACGCCCAAAAACATCATTCGCCTCAACGACACTTTGAAGCTCGCTCTCTTGCATCTTTTCAATATCCACCCCTGTGAGCACTTTCCCTTGAAAGTCGATTCCAAGCCTGCGGCAAACATCTGCTGTCACGATTGGATCATCTCCGCTGAGAACTTTCAGTTTTATTCCTAGCAATCTCAGTCTTGAGATGGCAGGAGCAGCATCCTCCTTTAGCGGGTCTGAGAGAACAAGCAGTCCGACTAACGTCATCCCCGATTCATCCGCTACGGAGTATTCAGGCTTCTCATCGATTTCCTTAAACGATAACGCAATCAACCTGTTTCCAGCATGGCTGTACTTTTCTATCAGCGAGTTGATCTGCATTCTCGCATTTGACACTGGCTTAGCCTCGATACTATTACCAACCGTAGCTGACACGTTAAGGATTGACTCGGGGGCTCCTTTTGAAATCAAAAGTCTACCATCGCTACTCTCAACTACGACGCTCATTCGTCTTCTGGCGAAGCTGAATGGAATTTCATGTTTACATGAAAACGCATTAAGGCTCTCTTCGTTGAATTTGTTGTCTCTGGCATATTCCCAGATTGCGGTATCTATTGGGTTGCCAACTATTCTGCCTTCTTCAACAACTGCGGAGTTGCAAAGAAGTGCGTATCTTATCAGCTCTGGATTTGAGTGACCCTGGGTGTCGATAACGTTTTGAACCTTGATTTTGTTTTGAGTTAACGTTCCTGTCTTGTCGATGCAAAGCACATCGACGTTTCCCAAAGATTCTATTGATTCAAGTCTTTTGACAACGACTTTTTTCTTGACTAGTCTAAGTGCTCCTTCAGATAGCCCGACGGTGATTACAACTGGCAACGCCTCTGGTATTATGCCAACTGCTAAGGCTAGTGAGAATAGAAGTGATTCCACAACTTCATGACCCAGAATTGAGTTGACTAGAAACACGAAGGCTGTCAACAATAATATTAGTTTGACTAGAAAGCTTCCAAAGCTTGCAATGTTTTGCTGAAAGTCAGTCTTTGGGGGCAGCAAGCTCAGACTGGAGGCAACTTGGCCAAAGTACGTCTTTTTACCGGTGGCAACAACCAATCCTTCCCCAAAACCATTAGTCACTGTCGAACCCATGAGCGCAATATTGGATAGCTGGTGTGGAAGTGGTTTGTCGAGCGCTACAGATGTGGTGTTCTTGTCTACTGGCGTCGATTCACCCGTCAGCACTGATTCATCCGTCTGGAGATCATCAGAGTTGAGAAGTCTGATTTCCGCCGGCACAACATCACCTGTCTCCAAATGCACAACATCTCCAGGCACGAGTTTGACTGTGTTAATCACAATCTTCTTTCCACTTCTAACAACGATAGTTGTGTACGATAGGTATTTCCTAAGCTCATCAACAGCTATTTCAGATCTATATTCTAAAGCAAAGCCCAACACAGCGTTCGCAAGCACGATAGCAACTATGATGTTGGCCTCAGTTATTTCAGCTAAGAAACCAGCTAGTAATGAAGCGAGGACCAGCACGTAAACCAGTGGGTTCTTGAACTGAGACGCGAATATTCTAAACACGCTTCTATGCTCAATTGAAGGAATCTCGTTAAGCCCATATATTATAAGTCTACGAGCAGCTTCTGCATCATCCAGCCCACTTGCAGAGCTACTAAGCTCACTGAGAATCTCATTTTTCTGCAATTTCCAATATTTGATTTCCTTAAACTCGGACATGAATATGTACTCAGCCTTTAGATTTGCTAAAGTTCATACTGAAGTAATGCTCTCAGTTACTTAATAGTTTCTTATTTCCCATGCTAAATAAAAGAAGAAAGGTTTTCTGGAAAAGTAATATTGGGTGATGAATCAAGTTTCTTCAACGAGAATAATTAGCGCTTTTTCTCCTTTCGCGATTCGGCCCTTATGTTTGCTCGCTTCTCCGCCCGGAATAAAAAAACCATTACCTGACTTAAAATTCACCAGTTTTCCGCTGAAATCTATTGAGATACTGCCTTCTAAAACGTAACCAAAGTGTTTCTTAATACACCAATCATTTTCAACAAACTCATCCGAAAACTCCACCAAACGTATATTTTGTTCACCTTCAGCAAACACCTTAAGTCTAACACCTGACGCAGTGTTTTCCCAACTCATGCCTTGAAAATCAATCAAATAGTTATCCATTTCAACCAGTACCTATGCTACCAATTTATTGCTTAATCTGATTTATTGTCTTCCCAAGTTTTAATCTTGTCGTCTGAGAAATGTTAGAGCGCAGCGGGTCGTCATGTCCATCTTAGTTATCCCCTAAACTAGATGAGCCAGTATCATCTTTTCTGAAAATCAATCGAAACTTAACAGTCTTCAAAGAACCTCAAAATCAACATCTAAATTACAAGTGTATGAAATTGAATTGTTGGCGTTAACTATTAATATAGAAAGTGGGGAGTGCTTGGTAGGCTATGGCATTAGCCTTGGCATAAGCAGAACGTATGCTCAGAACCGCATCTTGTTAGGGTGCTGATAATGCCTACCTGAGAATAATTGGAATGGGTAGGCAAGAATTGAAAGGAATAGAAATTATCCTTCTGTTAATCGGAGGAACTGTTGGCGTATACCTGCGCTATAGGATGGTTAATTCACCTATGACAATAGGCTCACTATCTGTTAATGTCCTACTGGTTAATATCATAGGCAGTTTCATTCTTGGCGCATTCTCAATTCTCTCGCTTTCATGGAATCTGAATGAGCAATATGCGCTACTTGTCGCAGTGGGATTCTGCGGCTCCTTCACCACCATGTCTTCCTTCGCCCTCGAAACCATCAATCTAATAGATAACAAACAGCTAGGAATTGCGGGCATCAATATTTTGGTTACCGTCAGCCTGTCATTAGGTGCAGTAATTGCCGGTCGATCCTTTCTCAAAATCTTGCTAGAATGGGGTCTTCACTAGATGAAGATGAAAATGTGGTGCGTCACGATCCGAATAAAGCGAAACGATAAGGTGAACAGTAAGAGCTTGCAGAAAGTTCTGCTCGATCTAATGATCAAGGAAGGCGTTGCAGGCGCAACGGTGTGGACTGGCGTCAACGGATTCGGTAAACGCGGCAAATCCACTCTTCATCTTGAGGGAATAACTGTAAACATGCCACTTATAATCGAAGTAATCGACTGGCAGTCCAAACTCGAACGACTGCTTCCAAGCATAAAGAACTTGATCAATGATAATGGGTTAATATCCATACACGATGTGGACGTGCTTTAGGTATCAAATTGCAACAATACTTCTACCGAACCAGAAGTTTTTTCACCCAAGTCTGTATTCTAATCTATTTAACAAGAATTGAGCAAAGATGGACTAATCTATCTGTTCCAGAGATACTGGTAAGTTAACCATGCCTCACGTATTGTTGATATTCATATTAGCTGCCTGAGTAATCTGGTCCCATTTGTCCACCCCACCTTCTTTTCTCAATTTCTTCTTCAACTGCCTCGAATGTAGGTTTAGAGTATCCTCGAGCTTTGCAACGACCTCTTCTCTTATGTTTTGCAAGATTTGAAACAAACTTTCCACAAACATCACACCTGACTTTACCAACCAAAACAAATAGATGATAACGCAGCGTTAATTTATTCTTTATGCCCATCTAACTGGCATTCATCTTTTCCATCCTTACGTTTCAAATCATTTGGGATATGCTTCATTACAACTGAGCAATATTCTTCAACCGCGATGAATTCTAATATATCGGGTTTAATTATGTTTCCTCCAGATATACTATATCTTTACAATAAGCTAATATCCGCATCACTTGAAAGGTGGATGTCTGTTGGAAAGATGTTTCTCTAAATCTGCAGTCTTGATTCTTAATCTTGAGATGGAAAAATCACCACAAGACCAATTCTACGCAGGACATGAGGGTCTAATTCCTTTGTCATATTCATGGCCAGAATCGTCAGTCCATGGTAACTCTCTATCAGCTCTAGCAAATAGTTCAGCTTGATGTTCGCATACCGATCATGACTGTCTTTTACTTGTGTACGCTTACCGAAAAGCGCGTCAGCTTCATCAAAGAACAACATTGCCCTTGTATGTTCAGCTGCGTCAAAGAGTTTCCTAAGATTCTTCTCAGTCTCACCGATATACTTACTAACAATTGCGGACAAGTCAATTCGATACAGATCAAGTCGCATCTCTTTGGCCAGTGTTTCCACTACAATTGCTTTTCCTCTGGTGCTGCCTCCGGCAAATATGACAGTGACGCCACCGCCTTCCTCAGGCGAGGGTAACTCTAACGCTTCTCTATCTCTGACATGTTGGGTGACTTTAGTTGTTATCTGGCGAAGTAGTTTCTTCTCCAGTTCGTCGAAAAGCTTACCTTTATTATCTTGTAAATTGGGTTCAACCCAGTTTTCAGGATAAATGAACTCTTTCCGATTGGCTTCCCATACTCTGTAGTTCTTCTGCCAACTCCACTTAGTTACATGGCTCCTCTTCTCTTGCGTGTTTTTGGATTTCACTGTTCGACTCTTCAAATGAAGAAACCTTACTACTTTGTCTTCTTATGCATTTCTATCTAACAAGTTTCGTGAATGAGTTATTAGTCTGAACTTTGGATATTCCACCTACATGAATTGTGTCATCTTTCATCTGTCTCTTAGCAAAGTCATAGGGACAACCTATCTATTCTTTGGTTATTTTGCTGCGCATCCGCATTCTATCATGCCTGATAGATAAACTAAAGTAAAGGCAGGATTACCCATGTTTTCGATAGGATAAAGTCATACCGTTCGCATATAAATTGTGGGTAAGAGATGCACCTCCAAATGTTCTGATGAGAATTCGAGCCCAAACTCTTGGGTTGTGTTCCTATCATAGATACACTCTTGTTGGTTAAGAATAATGAACCATCAGCTGTTTTGCACTAGGTCTAGCTAAGGGTTTTAGCCTTTTGGTAGGCGTAGGCAACGCCTTCAATGGTTACAACACCTAAAACCTTGGCAGGCGCTTCTTTGTCAACTACGGGTAAGAGATCGATCTTTTCTTTGGACATAGTTTTGTAGGCTTCGAGGATTGACTCGTTTGGGAATATTGAAACCTGCTTTATAGGCAGCTGTTCCACTCGCATATCGCTTCTCTGGTCTGGTTTGACTTTCATAATCTCACTCCAGGTCACAATTCCGTGAAGAGAACCGTCCTTCTCAACTAAAGCATCGTGATATCGTGCTTTGAACATTACCTCTAAAGCATCTGTGAGGCTGGTTTCAGGTTTGACAGTAGCCACATCAGGGTACATCACGTCTTTAACCCTAACTTTCGCAATCGTGGTTGACATTATTGTTGATTCTGTTTCCTCGGATGCGCCAATGTAAATGAACATACCAATTATAACTAGCCAGAAATCATACAGAACACCAAAAACAGCCATTGTTATTCCGAGAAATTTGCCGATGGAAGCAGCATATCTTGTAGCATCAGAAAACTTCATCCGTTCAGCTAGAAAGGCTCTCAATACTCTGCCTCCATCCATAGGGAATGCAGGAATCAAGTTGAAAGCACCCAGAACCAAGTTCAGCCTAGCCAAGTCGAGCACTAGACTTCCAGTAGTGGTGAGCGAAAGCAAAGTGGTGAGAAGCTCGGATGGTGTCGTAGCCATCATCACCTGATTCAAAGCAAGAAGAACCCCTCCAATAACAAAACTCATCAACGGTCCAGCAATAGCCATACGCCACTCTATGCTAGGTTTCTCCGGAATCTCCTCAATCTGTGACGCTCCACCTATTGGATAGAGAACAATCTTGCGCACCTTCATCCCATAGTGCTTTGCAACTATCGAGTGAGATAACTCGTGCACAACAACGAAGACAAAAAGAAAAAGAATAAGCGTGAAGAAGTACAGTTGAGGATACGACAGAACTAACATAACGACCATTAAGAATATGAAGGTTATGTGCAGCTCAATAGGAATACCCCACACAGTTCCTATCGTATACGAATACTTCATAATTAAAAGTCGGCCCAATCGTCCTTAAAAGTCTTGATAATTATAACCGTAAACCTGAGTACGGGTAAGGTCACTATCAAACTCAAAATCTAAAGATATTACAATTCAATATGCTTGGATACGCAACCTGATCGATAGACACCATATATTTAGACGATACTTGATGATTCTACACCTGATGAAAAAGAATTCTTTAAGAATCATTCTGAGACGGCGGGATGAAAGGGCTATAGAGACAACGATCTCGCAGAAGCTAAGAGGAACTGGTAAAATACCGGCGTTGACCCACTTTAAACTTTTATAGTCCTGGACCCATTAATAGCACATGTCAGAAAAAAGACTAGAAAAAAAATCTCTTAATTCCCCAGATGAGACAAGGAAGTTCGATTACGGAAAATTAGAAGTAGTAACATTAGGTGGATTCAAGTTCGGACGCGGAACTTTTCAACCCGGTTGGAAGTGGTCAACATCAATCAAACCAATCGCAAAAACTGACAGCTGCCAGATTCATCACATAGGATACATGATCTCAGGATCGATGGAAGTTACTTTGAACGATGGTACAAAGGACACATTCAACCCCGGTGATAGCTTTAACGTTCCAGTCGGTCATGACGCCCAAGTCATTGGCAACACTCCTGTAGTCTATCTGGAATTCCTTGGCGCTGCAGAATTTGCAAAGGGCAAGTAGCTTAATTAGCGGCAAAATAGAGCATTGGTCAGACTTAGCCTACCCAAGATTATCCTCCGATAGACCATGATTGAGCATGACAAATGCATAAGCCAAAGATAATTCTCTGCCTTCTTCTCCCACTTGATGAGGACCTCCATGCAGATCGTCGGGTATTCACCCATTTATGGGCAACCCACTTTTCATGAAACATGGAGACAAAGCTGGTGAGTATGGTCTATTGAATCAAGACACGCTGGTAATCCAGTCTCTTATTGGGTAGGATAAGCAGTCGTGCAAATCATTTTGCAATATCGGGAGTCTTAATGCCTATATCAGCATGATTCTGAAAAAGCCATATCCAATTTGAAGTTCCGGCGTAGATGATGAATCCAATATTATATCCTCATCAGAGTTTCAAAGAGACTATATCAGCATCAGACTCAAAAACTCTCGGAAAGACCGTTAATAAAATCCACTGTTAAAGAGAGCGCACCTAAGATTTCAATATGCGTTAATTGATCAACGCTGCTACGTTTTCCAAATTAACCATCCTTTCAATCTGCTAGATTTAACAAAGATGTACTTACCAAATATTCTATTGCCTAGAAAATTGCCAACTATCTTTCTTTCGGTCTCAATTTCGAGAATCTCGATCTTTCCCTTATCCCATATCTTTAGCTCCCCAGCCCCATATCCGTCTTCAATGCTTCCCTCAAAATCCAGCCATCCAAGGTCATGGTCTGGCTGAGATATCCCTAGCCGTTTCAGCCCGCTCTCTAGAGGGATGGGTTTCCGAAAGGCCCAATCCTTCAGCACATACCCAAATTTTATCCGGAGGTCATAATGCAGCCCCGCTTTCCTTGCATTATGCTCATGAATCACAAAATCCGTAAGTTGATTCATAGTATGCATCCTTCACTCGCATCCTAACTCTATCCTCCACCTATGACTTTTGCTATCCTCCAGAATATTTCACTGCGATACAAGTAAAATTCCGGGCGGTCTCAATCAACAAAAAACAAACTAGAATATTCACATATGCACTCTGGTGGATGGACTTTGAAGAATTTGAACACAAATACTTGGATTGAGTTCCTCCCCTCGACAAATTTTCTATTTGTTAAACTCTGATGGTTTATGTTTAAACTATGTATTTAGATAGTGCACATGAAACCATGAATGAGAATACAATTGGATTTTAATTTTAAAATCATGTCGTTCATCTTTAAGATTCGTGACTTTATCACCCCTCCTGAAGATGTTTTAAAGGAAGTGGGTTTGAAATTGGGTTTTAGCGTCCTTGACTATGGCTGTGGTCCGGGCAGTTATATATTACCTACGGAGAGGATTATAGGCAAATTTGGTAAAATTTATGCTTTAGATTTCAATCCTAGCGCGATTAAATCGGTTCAACACATCGCGGCGAAAAAACGTTTAGAAAACATTGCCACAATTCTCTCAGATCACAAAACAGGATTACCAAACGACTCCGCGGATGTAGTCCTGCTTTATGATGTCTTCCACGGTTTAAATCACAAAGATGAAATACTTCTCGAGCTGCACCGAGTTTTGAAACCACACGGAATACTCTCTTTCAGCGACCACCATATGAACAAAGAAGAAATTGTGAGCATAATTACAAAAGACAAGCTATTCAAATTGCATAAGAGCGAAAAAATGACAACCAACTTCACCATGGAAAATACAATTAAAGACATGCCTAATTCTTAATT
>Ga0214473_10003550_pt1 | contig 18887 bp, 34 predicted proteins | sample RVTome_7_FD_203509 | JGI IMG/M metagenome (GOLD analysis project Ga0214473, IMG submission 203509) | Soil microbial communities from uranium-contaminated site in the Upper Colorado River Basin, Wyoming, United States - RVT98D197 | ecosystem: Environmental > Terrestrial > Soil > Contaminated >... | reverse complement strand
GCGGTTGCGCACAGCGTTCATCTCGCGTATGCGCTCGCCGCGCACGCTCTCCGCAAGCCACGGCGAGAGCGAATCGTCCCCGCAGAGCAGCATCAGGGCAAGGGCGCGCTTTCCCACGGGAACCGACGGCGGGAGGAGCGCTTCCATCTGCGCGATCGCGGATTCGATGCGGTCCCCGTAGGAGATATCGACGCCGGCCGGCGCGGAACGCTCGGCGAGCGCAAGGAGCCTGTCGATCCCTTTTTTCCGCACCGCCACCGTCGGGATCGCGGCGACGCCGATCCGCCCTTCCAGCTCCTCCAGCCTGGGCATGACGCCGCGGTGGCGGGCCTCGTCGGCCATGTTCACAGCCAGCACGAGCGGAACGGCCATCTCCGCGAGCTGCAGGGTGATCATAAGCGAGCGCCGCATGTTCTTCGCGTCGCAGACCTGTATTACCCGGGCCCCCGGCTCGGCCATGAGGATGTCCCTCGTCACACGCTCGTCCTCCGACATGGGAAGAAGCGAATAGACTCCAGGCGTGTCGATGATCTCGATCGTGCCGCCGCGCTCCTTGGCCTCTCCCCGCGTCACCTCGACCGTCGTTCCCGGGTAGTTTGAGACGGTGACGTAGCGCCCCGTCAGGTACCCGAACACAACGCTCTTCCCGACGTTCGGGTTCCCCACGAGTATGATCTTGTCGGGCGCCGACGCCTCGATCGCTGAGGTTTCGGGGCCTTTCATCCGCCGGGCTCCTCCCTTTCGCCCGGCATGCAGCTTGGGCAATATCCATATATCGAAAGCCTGTGCATCGTCGGCGAGAAACCGTGCTGCCTGGCCACTTCCTCCTGCAGGGACTCGATGCGCGGCTCCTTGAACTCCGACACCTTGCCGCATTCCGTGCAGACGAGGTGGTCGTGGTGGGCCGACAGGCTGCTCTCGTACCGCTTGACCCCTTCGCCGAAATCGAGCTCCTTGGCGTACCCCAGCCTTGAAAGCAGCTTGAGCGTCCTGTAAACCGTTGCGGGACCGATGTCGCGATGCCTGGCGCGGACCTTTCGGGCCAGTTCCTCGACGGTCAGGTGCGGACCGGACCGGAAGAAAATTTCCATGATGAGGGCGCGGCTCTTGCTCCTCTTGCCGCCCGCGGCCGCAATCTCTTCGTCGATACGCCTCAGGAGTCGTTCCAAGGGGAAGGGAGATGTCTCCATGTTGAATATGAATTTCATTTTCATGATACTTGCGCAAACGGCGAACGTCAAGCGGAATCGGCCGGCGGCGGCACTTGGCTTGACGTTTGAAATCAAGGAGGTTACCTTAAAGGAAACGATGAACTTCGTATACCTATCGCCGCATTTTCCCCCCAATTATTACCTTTTCTGCGTTCACCTTCGCCGATTCGGCGCCAACGTTCTCGGGCTCGCTGACACGGCGTACGACTCGCTTCGTCCCGAACTGAAAAATGCGTTGTGCGAATATTACCGCGTGGGCGACATGCACGATTACGACGGTCTCATTCGCGCCTGCGGCCATTTCACCCACAGGTACGGGAAAATCGACCGGATCGATTCCCACAATGAATACTGGCTTGAGACCGAGGCGCGCCTGCGCACCGATTTCAACATGTTCGGGATAAGGAGCGAGGATATCGCCCGCTTCAAATCGAAATCCCTGATGAAGGAAGTGTTCCGGTCCGCGGGCGTTGCGGTCGCATGCGGCGCCGTTGCGCGCAGCCTTGAAGACGGGAAACGGTTCGTGCGGGAGGCGGGATACCCCGTCGTCGCCAAGCCTGACGTCGGCGTGGGCGCAATCGCAACTTACAAGATATCGTGCGAGGCGGAGCTCGAGCGTTTCTTCTCGCGCAAGCCGCCTGCGGACTACATCCTGGAGGAGTTCATCGACGGACGGATTTTGTCGTTCGACGGGCTCGCTGACCGCGACGGTCGCCCGGTCTTCTACACCGCCCACTCGTACAGCCAGGGGGTCATGGAGGCCGTCAACAACGACGACCACATTTACTACTATTCGTTCAGGGATATCCCCCCGGACCTGGAGGACGCGGGCCGGAAGGTTCTTGCCGCATTCGGCGTGCGCGAGCGCTTCTTCCACTTCGAGTTCTTCCGCACGAACCGCGACGGCCGCATAGTCGCACTGGAAGTCAACCTGCGGCCGCCCGGGGGGCTGACCACGGACATGTTCAATTACGCCAACGATATGGACATTTACCGCCAATGGGCAAGCGTCGTGGTGCGGAACGAGTTCACCGCGGCGGTAACGCGCCCTTACCATTGCGCATACATCGGCAGGAAACGCTGCAAAAACTACGTCCGCGACCACGGCGAGGTGCTTTCCGCGCTCGGGGGATGCATTGTCCATCACGAGGAGATAAACTCCGTTTTCAGGGCGGCGATCGGAGACTACGGATATCTGGCGCGTTCCGCGAGCCTCGAGGAGATCCTGGCGGCCGCCCGGTTCATTCAGGAGACGATCCGAGATCCTGCGGGGGAATGATTCCCATGAACGTCGAGTACCACAAGTGGCGCAGCGGCAACCTGGGCCAGGAGATGGAGCTCAAAATGTACGGCAGCGGCGGAAAGCCCGTCATCGTGTTCCCATCGTCCGGAGGGCGCTTCTTCGAATACGAGGACTTCGGGATGGTGGAAGCCTGCAGGCCCTTCCTGGATGCGGAAAAGATCGTGCTTGTCGCCGTAGACAGCGTGGACCGCCAGTCATGGCTGAACGTCGACGCCCACCCTGCGGACCGCGCCCGCAGGCACAACGAATACGACCGCTATCTCCTGGAGGAGGTCGTCCCGTTCGTCCGCGGCCGCGGTTACCGGCGGAGGTTCATTTCAACCGGGTGCAGCATGGGGGGGTACCACTCGGCTAACTTCTTCTTCCGCCATCCCGACGTATTCGACGCCTTGATAGCCTTGAGCGGCGTTTATCGGCTGCGGCGGTTCATCGGCGACTTCATGGACGACAACGTCTACTTCAATTCTCCCCTTGCCTACCTGCCCGGCCTCGTCGATCCCTGGTTCCTGGACCGCTACCGGAACAGCCGGATCATCGTGTGCGCGGGCCAGGGCGCGTGGGAGGAGGAATCGCTGGCGGAAACGCTGGAGCTCAAGCGCATCCTGGACGACAAGCAGATATGGTGCTGGGTCGACATTTGGGGACGCGACGTCAGCCACGACTGGCCGTGGTGGCGAAGGCAGATGCCGTATTTTCTCGGCCACCTCGGGCTTTGATTACGGTTATTCCGCTTCCGGCTTGACCTTCTTGGGCATCCTCTTGCGGGGGGCCTTCGCCGCTTCCTGCTTGACGGCCCCGGCCCTTGCCGTCTCTTTTTTTCCCGCCGGGGCCTTCGAAGCCTTCGGTTTCGCGGCCGCCGCCTTGCCTTTTCCCTCGGCCGCCTTCTTTTTCTTGCCTTTACGCGCCCCGGCCTTCTTCTCCTCCACGGGCAGGTATTCCAGGAACGCCATCTCGGCGCCGTCTCCGCCGCGGAACCCGGTCCGCACGATGCGGGTGTAGCCTCCGGCGCGTTCCGAGAACCGACCCGCCAGGCCGGAAAACAGCTTCTCGGTGTTCTCCTTGTCGCTCAGCAGGGAAAAGACGTGCCTCCTCGCGTGCGTCGTGTTCCTCTTTCCGAGGGTTATCAGCCGGTCCGCGAGGCGCCGGAGCTCCTTCGCCCTTGCGACGGTGGTCTCGATCCGCTCCGACTTCACCAGGGCGTTCATGAGGTTCTTCAACATCGCCTTCCGATGGGAGGGATTCCGGCGCAGCTTCCTGTGATCGATCGCGTGACGCATGGTGCTCCCCGTGTCGTGATTTCGTTTAGTCTTCTTCCCTGGGCGGGCTGAACTTTTCCGGCGCGAAGCTTTCGACCTTCATGCCGAGCGACAGCCCCATCCCGTAAAGCACTTCCTTGATTTCGTTCAGGCTCTTCTTCCCGAAGTTCTTGGTTTTGAGCATCTCCTGCTCGCTGCGCTGAACCAGCTCGCCGATGTACTTGATGTCCGCGTTCTTCAGGCAGTTGTAAGCGCGAACGGAGAGCTCCAGCTCTTCAACGGGCTTGTAGAGGTTCTCGTTTATGGCGCCGGCCTCCAGGTGCGCCGGCTCGTCCGGCATTTCCGCCTCTTCGTCGAAGTTTATGAAAACGGTCGCCTGGTCCTTCAGGATCTTGGCCGCATATGCGACAGCGTCCGCCGGAAGGATCGAGCCGTCCGTCCATACCTCGAGCACGAGGCGGTCATAGTCGGTCTGCTGGCCGACGCGGGCGTTCGTCACGTTGAAATTCACCTTCTTGATCGGAGAAAAGATCGCGTCGATGGGGATCGTGCCTATCGGCGCGTTCTCCTCCAGGTTCCGCTCGGCCGGAACGTATCCCTTCCCCATCCGGACGGTCATCTCCATCCTGAGGGTGGCGTTCTCGGACAGCTCGGCTACATGGCGGTCCCTGTTCAGGATTTCCACCATGGGATCCTGCTGGATGTCGGACGCCTTTACCCTTTTAGGACCCTTGGCCTCCAATACGATCGTGCGGGGCTCGGGCGAGTGCATCCGGAGCCTGATCTCCTTCAGGTTGAGGACGATGTCCGTGACGTCTTCGACCACTCCCACGATCGTGGAGAATTCGTGCTGGACCCCCTCGATCCGCACCGATGTGATCGCCGCCCCTTGGAGCGAGGAGAGCAGGATCCTGCGGAGAGAGTTGCCGAGGGTGGTTCCGTATCCCCTTTCCAGCGGCTCCGCCACGAATTTGCCGTAATCCGCGGTCGCCGAATCCGTCTGTATCTCGATGCGGCGCGGCTTTATCAATTGCTTCCAGTTACGCTGGAACATGCTGCCCCCTTCTTCCGTCCGGAAGGTTTTACTTCGAATAAAGTTCGACGATCAACTGTTCCTGGATAGGCTCCCTGATCTCGGCCCTGGTCGGAAGCGTCTTTACGGAGCCGCGGAAGATGTCCCTCTCCAGCTCAAGCCAGGGGGGTATCCCCTTGCGCACGACGGCATCCAGGGCCTCGTTGATCGAGGCCAGCTTCCGGCTCTTTTCCCTGAGCTCGATCGCGTCGCCCGGGCGGACCAGGAATGACGGAATATTCACCTTGCGCCCCCCGACCATGAAGTGGCCGTGCCGGACCATCTGGCGGCTCTCCCGGCGGGTAACGGCGAAACCGAGCTTGTAGACGACGTTGTCGAGCCTGCGCTCCAGGAGGATGAGCAGGTTGTCGCCGGTCTTGCCCTTCATCCTGTCCGCTTTCTCGAACGTGGTGCGGAACTGCCGCTCCAGGAGCCCGTAGATCCGCTTCGCCTTCTGCTTCTCCCGCAGCTGCACCCCGTAATCGCTGTGCTTGGGGCGGCGCTGCCCGTGCTGGCCGGGGGGATACCCCCTCCTCTTTATTGCGCACTTGTCGGTGAAGCAGCGGTCCCCCTTCAGGTAGAGTTCGATTCCCTCTCTCCGGCAGAGCCGGCATACCGCCTCGCGATACCTGGCCAAATCCCGTCCTCCTCTTTCCCTTGTCCGTCCCGTCTCACACGCGGCGCCGCTTGGGTGGGCGGCATCCGTTGTGAGGGATGGGCGTGACGTCGCGGATATAGTTTATCTTCAAGCCGGCGGCCTGCAGGGTCCGCAATGCCGCTTCCCTGCCGGACCCGGGGCCCTTTATGTGGACGGATACGGTGTTGACTCCGTACTCCATCGCCTTCTTCGCCACCTCTTCGGCGGCCACGGTAGCCGCGAAGGGGGTGCTTTTTCTCGATCCCTTGAAACCCTTGGAGCCGGAACTGCACCACGCAAGGGTGTTCCCGTCGGGGTCCGTGATGGTGATTATGGTGTTGTTGAAGGTCGCCTTTATGTGGGCCACTCCCACCGGAACGCTCTTGCGGACCTTCCTCTTTCCCTTCCTCTTCGGCGTAGCCATCTTTCCTCCGGACTCCCGCTTGAACGCGGGAAAAATTCCTTAGGCCCTATTTCTTGGGGGCTTCCTTCTTCCTTGCGACCGCTCCCTTGCGCGGTCCCTTCCGCGTCCGGGCGTTCGTGTGCGTCCGCTGCCCGCGGGCCGGCAGGCCCTTTCGGTGCCGCAGTCCCCGGTACGTGCCCAGGTCCATGAGCCGCTTTATGTTCATGGACACTTCCTTGCGGAGATCGCCCTCCACCCTGTAGTTCGCGTCGATGACGTCGCGGATCCGGGCTACCTGGTCCTCCGTGAGGGTGTTCGTCCTCGTGTCCGGGGAAACCCGCGCCTCCTCCAGGATTTTCATCGAGGACGTAGGGCCGATGCCGTAGATGTACGTCAGCGCGGCCACTATCTTCTTGCTCTTCGGTATGTCGACTCCGGCTATGCGTGCCAAATGCCCCTCCTCACCCTGTCAGCCCTGGCGCTGCTTGTGTTTTGGATTCTCGCAGATGATGCGTACGACTCCCTTCCTCCGGACCACCTTGCACTTGGTGCACATCTTGCGCACCGACGGTCTGACCTTCATGTCTCTGCCCCTTCTACTTGGATCTGTATACGATCCGCCCGCGCGTCAGGTCGTACGGCGTCAGCTGCACGGTAACCCTGTCGCCCGGCAGGATCTTGATGAAGTGCATGCGCATCTTGCCCGAGATGTGCGCCAGCACCTTCATCTTGTTGTCCAGCTCGACCCGGAACATGGCGTTAGGAAGCGGCTCGATCACCGTTCCTTCCACTTCAATGGCTTCTTCCTTCGCCATCTGCTCCTTTGCTCCGCTCCCCCTTCTTTCAGGGGAGGCTCAATATTTTGCAGCCGTCTTCCGTAACCGCCACCATGTGCTCGAAGTGCGCCGACCGCTTCCGGTCCCGGGTGACGACGGTCCAGCCGTCATTCAGAACCTCAACCTCGTATCCTCCCTCGTTCACCATGGGCTCGATCGCCAGCACGATCCCGGGGGTGAGCACGGGTCCCGTCCGCCGCACGCCGAAATTGGGGACCTGGGGCTCCTCGTGGAGCGCGCGCCCGATGCCGTGCCCCACGAAATCGCGCACAACGGAGAATCCCGCGGATTCGGCGGCCTCCTGCACCGCGGCCGAGATGTCCCCGATGCGGTTTCCCGGGCGGGAGGCGTCGACCGCCCTCGCCAGGCCTTCCTCGGTCGCCTTCATCAGCCTCGAGGACGATTCCGGAATAGCGCCCACCGCGAAAGTCCTGGCGGCGTCCCCGTAGTAGCCGTCGAGTATTACTCCGAAATCGATGCTCACGATGTCGCCTTCCCGCAGGACCCTCTTCCTGGAAGGAATTCCGTGGACGACCTCCTCGTTGATGGAAGTGCACAGGTTCGCGGGGTACCCGAGGTATCCCTTGAAAGCCCCCTTGATCCCGCGCCGCGTCACGAACTCCTCCGCGACCTCCTCGAGATCGAACGTCGCGCTCCCCGGCCGTATCATCGATTTCACTTCTTCAAAGAACTGTCCTACCATGGCGCCCGCGCGCCTCATCGCCTCGATCTCCTGAGGCGACTTGACTATGATCATGGGCTACTGGAGGATCTTCGCGATGCCCGCGTAGATCGCGTCGATGTCCCCGGTCGCCCGCACCGCGCGGATCTTGCCGCTTCCCTTGTAGTACTGGAGCAGCGGCTCGGTCATCTTCTTGTAGTTCACGAGCCTCGCCAGGATCGTCTCTTCCTTGTCGTCGTCCCGCTGGATGAGCGCCGTCCCGCACTTGTCGCACTTCCCCGTCGCCTTGGGAGGATTGAACTTCACGTGGTACATGGCGCCGCATCCCGTGCAGGTCCTCCGGCCGCAAAGCCGCTCCATCAGCTCCTTCTCGTCCACTTCCAGGGAGAGCACCACGCGGATCTCCTTCTTGAGGTCCTTCGTCGCGCGGTCGAGCGCATCGGCCTGCGGGATAGTCCGCGGAAAGCCGTCGAGGATGAACCCTTTGCCGCAGTCCGGCGCCTGGAGGCGGTCCTTGACGATCCCTATGACCACCTCGTCGGGGACCAGGCCGCCCTTGTCCATGAACGCCTTGGCCTGCCGCCCCATCTCCGTCCCGTTCTTGACGGCCTCGCGCAGCATGTCGCCCGTGGAAATCTGCGGGATCGAGAACTGCGCGGAGATCCTCTTCGCCTGTGTTCCCTTCCCGGCACCCGGAGGCCCCAGCAGGATGATTCCCAGCATCGTCGTCACGCCCTCCTCCCCTTGATTTGGCCCTTCTTGAGGAATCCCTCGTAATGCCGCGTGATGAGGTGGGATTCGATCTGCTGGATCGTGTCCATCGCCACCCCGACCACTATCAACAGCCCCGTTCCGCCGAAATAGAAAGGAACGTTGAACCGCGAGATGAGGATGCTCGGAAGCACGCAGATGACCGATACGTAGATGGCCCCGCCCAGCGTTATGCGGGTAAGGATCTTGTCGATATACTCGGCGGTCTTTTTACCGGGGCGTATCCCGGGCACGAACCCGCCGTACTTCTTCATGTTGTCCGCGACGTCGACGGGATTGAACGTGACGGCGGTGTAGAAATAGCAGAAGAAGATGATGAAGGCGACGTATATGCTTTCATAGGCGATGCTGCCGGGCGTCAGCGCCTGTGAAATCCTCTCGGTTACGGGGTGCTTGATGAAGCTCGCCAGGGTCGCCGGGAATAGAAGTATCGACGACGCGAAAATCGGGGGGATGACGCCCGCAGTGTTCACCTTGAGGGGAAGGTGCGTGCTCTGGCCGCCGTAGACCCTGCGGCCGACTATCCTGCGCGCGTATTGCACCGGGATCCTCCGGTGGGCCCGCTCGAAGTAGATGATCAATCCGACCACGATCACCATCAGCGCCAGGATGAGAAGCCCTATGAAAAGGCTCATCTCGCCGGTGCGGACCAGCGTCACGGTACGGACGAGCCCGCTCGGGAACCGCGCGACTATGCCTGCGAAGATGATGAGGGATATTCCGTTCCCGATCCCCCGCTCGGTGATCTGCTCCCCGAGCCACATTATGAAGGCTGTCCCCGACGTCAGCGTGATGACCGTGAGGAGCCGGAAGCTCCATCCCGGGTTGTAGACCACCGAAGAGCCGCCGGTCCCGACGCTCTCCAGCCCGACCGCTATGCCCATCCCCTGTATGACCGAAAGCAGGATCGTTCCGTACCGGGTGTACTGCGTTATCTTGCGGCGCCCGAGCTCCCCCTCCTTCGACAGCTTCTCCAGCTGCGGTATGACGACTGTCAGCAGCTGCAGTATGATCGATGCGCTGATGTACGGCATGATCCCGAGGGTGAAGATGGAAAAGCGGCTGAGCGCCCCCCCGGAGAACATGTCGATCAGGCCGAAAAGGGTTCCCGACTGGCTCGCGAATATCGCCGACAGCGCCTGGTTGTCGATCCCGGGGGTGGGAATGTAGACGCCTATCCGGTAAACGATAAGCAGGGCGCAGGTTACAAGGATCCGTTTCTTGAGCTCGGGGACCTTGGTTATGTTCTGGAAGCCGGTCAGCAAGGAGCGGTCACCTCCAGCGTTCCGCCGGCGGCGGCCACCTTCTCGGCGGCGGCTCGGCTCGCCTTGTCGACCTTGACCGTCAACGGGCGGTCAACGTCCCCGTCAGCAAGCAGCTTCACGCCGTCGGCGACCTTCCTTACCAGGCCTGCGGCCTTGAGCGCGGCGACGTCCACCACCGACCCCGATTCGAACCGGTTCAGGTCCTTGACGTGGACGATCGTGTATTCCTTCCGGAAGATGTTGACGAAACCGCGCTTCGGAAGGCGCCGCTGCAGCGGCATCTGACCGCCTTCGTATCCGGGCTTCGTGCCTCCTCCGCTGCGGGCGCGCAATCCCTTGTGCCCCTTGCCCGAAGTCTTGCCCAGGCCCGACCCCTGTCCCCGGCCGATCCGCTTCTTCGCGCTTGTCGCCCCTTTTGCCGGACGCAGATCGTTAAGCTTCATCTGGACTCTCCAGTCTCCTCCACCCTGAGAAGGAACTTGACCTTTTCGACCATCCCGCGGATTTCCGGGGTGTCCATGCGGACCACGGACCGGTTCACGCGTGTAAGGCCCAGGCCCTTGACCACGCGCCTGTGGGACTCGCGCTGGCCGCTCAAGCCCCGAGTCAACGTTATCTTCAGCGACCCGCTCATGCGGACGCCTCCTCTTCCTTCGGCCCGCGCGTCCCGGCGATCTGTTCGGGAGTCCGCAGCTGGCTCAATCCCTCGATGGCCGCCTTCACGAGATTGTGGGGATTGTTGCTGCCCAGCGACTTGGTGAGGATGTTCGAGATCCCCGCCGATTCGATGACGGCGCGCACCCCCCCGCCCGCTATGACGCCGGTCCCCGGGGACGCGGGCCGGATGACGACCCGGCTGGCTCCGAATTCTCCCACGACTTCGAACGGGATCGTCCCGTTGACCAGCGGCACCTCCACGAGCACCCGCTTCGCGTTCTGGACGGCCTTCCGGATCGCGTCCGGGACCTCGTTGGCCTTGCCCAGACCGGTCCCCACGTGGCCGTTGCCGTCGCCCACCACCACCACGGCGCTGAACGAGAACCTCCTCCCGCCTTTCACGACCTTGGCCACGCGGCTTATGTGCACGACGCGGTCCTTCAGTTCGAGCCCTTCCGGATTAACTCTCTTCAAACTTGCCTCCCTGTACGCTCAGGTCGAATGCGCTAGAATTCCAGGCCCGACTCCCGGGCGCCCTCCGCGAGTGCCTTGATGCGCCCGTGATAAAGGAAGCCGTTCCTGTCGAAAACCACCCTGCGGATGTTCTTCTCGGCGGCCTTCCTCCCGAGAAGCTCGCCCACCTTCTTCGCGGCGTCGCTCTTCTTCAGCCCCTCGAGCTCGCCCTTGATTTCAGGGCTGAGAGAGGAGGCCGCCAGGATCGTCGATCCCGTGGAATCGACCACGATCTGCGCGTATATGTGCTTCGCGCTCCGGAAAACGGAGAGGCGCGGACGCTGCTCCGTTCCGAAGATCCTCGTGCGGACTCTCGCCTTCCTCTTCTGCCTTGCAGCTTCCCGCAAATTGGTCTGGCTCATGGCTCGTGCTGCTCCGTCCTGTGGTTTCCTCGGATTGACCGGGTCCGGGTTATTTGCCGGCCGCCTTGCCCACCTTCTTGATCAGCTTCTCCCCCCGGTACCGGATCCCCTTCAGCTTGTAGACGTCCGGCTTGCGGAGCGAGCGGATCCTGGCCGCGGTCTCCCCGACCAGCTCCTTGTCGATGCCGATGACCTTGATCACCGTGTTCGCTTCCACCTCGGCGCTTATCCCCTCCGGCAGGGGAAAGACGACCGGGTGCGAATACCCCAGGGCCAGGTGGAGCGCCCCCTTCCTGCTTTCCGCCTTGTAACCGACTCCCACGATGTCCAGGGTCTTCGTGAACCCTTCCGTCACGCCCTTGACCATGTTGGACACGAGCGTGCGGTACATTCCGTAGAGGTTCCGCCGGTCCGCCGAATCCAGCGACAGAACCACGCGGCCCTGCGCCACCTCCACCTTCACCTCGCCGGGGATCGGGCGGGAGAGCTTCCCCTTCTTTCCGGATACCGTCATGCTTCCGTCCTGCACCTGCACGGTAACCCCTGAAGGCAATGCCACCGGTACTTTTCCGATTCTGGACATCTTATTCCTCCGAAATTCGAACCCGCGGCCGCTCTACCAGACCTCGCAGAGCAGTTCCCCGCCGATGGCTAGCTTCTTCGCCTTTTCCCCGGTCATCACTCCCCTGGAAGTGGAGATGATGGCGACCCCGAAGCCGTTCTTCACGGTCGGGATGTCGTCCTTCCCCACGTAGACGCGCCGGCCGGGGCGGCTGACCCTCTTCATTCCCTTGATCGCATATCCCGCTTCCGGCACGTTCTTCAGGAAGATCTTGAGAGAGGGCTGGTGCTTCTCCGGCATGACCCGGAAATTCTTAATGAACCCTTCCTCCTTCAGTATCCGGGCGACGTTCTCCAGGACGTGCGTGCAGGGCAGCTCGAGCTGATCGAACCGCGCCATCTGGGCGTTGCGGATCCTCGCAAGGAGATTCGAAATGTGGTCGCTTATCGCCATGGCCCCTCCCCTACCAGCTCGCCTTGATCACGCCGGGGAGCTCCCCCCGGAGCGCCAGTTCCCTCAGGCAGATCCTGCATAGCCGGAACCTGCGGTAGAAGGCGCGCGGCCTTCCGCAGCGAGGGCAGCGGTTATACTTGCGGACGCCGAATTTCGGGGTCCGCTTCGACTTCGCGATGATCGACTTCTTGGCCAACTCCTGTCCTCCTCTTCCGCTATGCCCGGAACGGCATCCCGAGGAGCTTGAGCAGCTCCATGCCTTCCTCGTCGGTGCGGGCGGTGGTTACGATCGTTATGTTCATCCCTTTTATCTTGTCGATTTTATCGTAATTTACCTCTGGAAATATGATCTGTTCCTTTATCCCCAGGGTGTAGTTTCCGCGCCCGTCGAATCCCTTGGGCGAGACGCCTTTGAAGTCGCGTACGCGGGGCAGCGCCACGGCCATCAGCTTGTCGAGGAAGTAGTACATCCGGTCGCGCCGCAGCGTCACCTTGATCCCGATGGGAACCCCGGCCCGCAGCTTGAAGTTGGAGATGCTTTTCCGGGCCTTCGTGACCACGGGCTTCTGCCCGGTTATGACGCCGATCTCCTCCGCCGATGAGTCCAGGATCTTTATGTTTTCGATCGCCTCGCCCAGCCCCATGTTGACGATGACCTTGGAAAGCTTCGGCACCTCCATCGTGTTCCTGTACCGGAACTTCTCCTTTAGCCTGGGTACGACTTCCGACTTGTAGATATCGTTCAGCCTTGGCATGTCCGATCACCCCCGTCCGCCCGACCGGCCGGACGCACGCTATTTTTTCTTCGTCTCGAAAATATCGCCGCACCGCTTGCACGTGCGGAGCTTCTCGCCGGATTCGTCCACCTTGATCGCCATTCGCGCAGGCTTGTTGCACTTGCCGCACATGACGAGAACGTTCGAATACGCCATGGCGGCCTCCTTCTCGACGATTCCCCCCTGGGGATTGGTCTTTCCCGGCTTGACGTGCCGCTTCACCATGTTCACCTTCTCGATGAACACGCGACTCTTTTCCCTGTCTATCTTCAGGACCCGGCCGACCTTCCCCTTCTCCTTGCCGGCCATGACCTTGACGATGTCGTTCTTCCGTATGTGCAGGGTGCCCGCAGGCATATCGTTTCCTCTCTCCCCCGGCCCTAAAGTACTTCAGGCGCCAGGGATATGATCTTCATGAACTTCCGGGCCCGGAGCTCACGCGCCACCGGCCCGAAGATGCGGGTCCCGATGGGCTCCATCTGCGGGTTAATCAGGACCGCGGAGTTCTGGTCGAACCGCAGGTAGCTGCCGTCGGCCCGGCCTACCTCCTTGGTGGTGCGCACCACCACGGCCTTGTACACGTCGCCCTTCTTGACCTTGCCGTGGGGTATGGCCTCCTTGACGCTCACTACTATTATGTCCCCGACGCCCGCGTACCTGCGCTTGCTCCCGCCAAGGACCTTGATGCAGCATAGGCGCTTCGCGCCCGAGTTGTCGGCCGCGTCCAGCATGGTTTGCATTTGGATCATGGCGTAAGCTCTCCGCTCTCGTTATTAACGGACCACCGGACGCTCGATCAGCCGCGACACCCGCCACCGCTTTTCCTTGCTCAAGGGGCGCGTCTCGACTATCTCCACCCTGTCGCCGATCCGGTACTCGTTCTTCTCGTCGTGCGCCTTGTATGTCGTCCGGCGCTTCACGTACTTCTTGTAGACCGGGTGCGGCACGAGCCGCTCCACGCGGACGACGACCGTCTTGTCCATGCGGTCGCTCACCACCGTCCCGACCTTGTTCTTCCTTATCCCCCGGCTCTCCATCGCTTTCTCCGAAATCATTTCAGTTGGCCTTCCCTTCCGCGCTCCTTTGCCTTCTGTCCGAGCAGCGTCACCACCCGCGCCAGGTCCTTCCTGCGGTTGCGAATCAGCATTTTGTTGTCGAGCGCGGACGCCGCGCGCTTCATCCTCAGGCGGAAGATCTCGTCGCGCAGCTCGATCTCCTTGTGCTTCAGCTCTTCCGCCGCAAGCTCTTTAAGCTCTCTCAGCTTCATGGGCCTATCCCTCTCTCGACAGGAACTTCGTCTGTATGGGGAGCTTGTGGCCCGCCAGCCGGAACGCTTCGCGCGCCGTCGCCTCGTCGACCCCTTCTATCTCGTACAGGACGCGCCCCGGCTTGACCACGCACACCCATTCCTCGGGCGCGCCCTTGCCTTTCCCCATCCGCGTCTCGGCGGGCTTCTTCGTGATCGGCTTGTCCGGGAAGAGCCGGATCCATATCTTTCCGCCCCGCTTGATGAAGCGCGTCATGGCGACGCGCGCGGCCTCGATCTGGCGGGAAGTGATCCATCCCGCGGTCTCGGCCTTGACGCCGAAGTCGCCGAAATTGAGCGTGTTGCCCGCGTGCGCCTTGCCGCGCCGCCTTCCTTTCTGCATCTTGCGGAACTTGACCCTTTTGGGAGCGAGCATCGATCCTTGATCTCCTATTCGGTTTTCGGAGCCTGGGAAGCGGAGGGCAAGACCTCGCCCTTGTAGATCCACACCTTCACGCCGATCGTGCCGTAAGTGGTCCTCGCCTGCGCGAAACCGTAGTCGATGTCGGCCCGCAGCGTGTGCAGCGGGACGCGGCCTTCGCGGTACCACTCGGTCCGGGCCATCTCCGCCCCGCCGAGGCGTCCGGCTACCTGTATCTTTATCCCCTTGGCGCCCAGCTTCATGGAAGAAAGGACGGTCTTCTTCATGGCGCGCCTGAAGGCGACCCGCCTCTCCAGCTGCATGGCGACGTTCTCCGCCGTCAGCTGGGCGTCGGTCTCGGGCCTCCGGATTTCCTGGATCGTGATCGACACCTCGCGGTCCGTGAACTTCAGGAGGTCCTTCTTCAGGTTCTCTATCTCCGCGCCCTTCTTCCCTATGACGATGCCGGGGCGGGCGGTGTGGATGATGACGTGCACGCGGTTGGATTTCCGCTCGATCTCGACGGCCGCCACGCCTGCGTGGACCAGCCTGTTCTTGACGTAGGACCGGATGCGGAGATCCTCCTGGAGGTAGTTGGCGTATTCCTTTTCGGAATACCACCGCGACCGCCAGGTCTTTATGATCCCCAGCCGAAACCCGTACGGATGCGTCTTCTGTCCCAAAAGTCCCTCCCTCCCGTTTCCGGTTACGCTTCGTCCACCACGATGGTGATGTGGCTTGACCGCCTGCGGTACTTGTGCGCCCGGCCCATCGGGGCCGGACGGAACCGCTTCATCGATGCCCCGAGATCGACGTACGCCTGCTTCACGTAAAGGGTGTCCAGGTCGATGACCCCTGTCTGCCCCGCGTTGGCCACGGCCGAATCGAGCACTTTTTTCACCACCGAGGCCGACGCCTTCTTCGCGAGCGAGAGCACCGTCCTTGCCTCGGAGATCTTCTTCCCGCGGATCAGGTCGACCACCAGCCGCGCCTTCCGGGGGGACAAGCGCATGAATTTCGCCGTCGCTCTGGCTTCCATATCTGCCTCTCCTTAAAAATCCCTTACTTCTTCACTTTCGCCTTGCGGTCCCCTGAATGGCTGTGGAACGTCCTTGTGGGGGAGAACTCGCCCAGCTTGTGCCCCACCATGTTCTCGGTCACGAATACGGGCATGAATTTCCGGCCGTTGTGGACCGCGAAGGTGTATCCCACCATGTCCGGGGTTATCGTCGAACGCCGGGACCAGGTCTTGATGACCTTCTTTTCGCCCGTTTCCAAGGCCTTGCGCACCTTGCGCATGAGGCCTTCCTCTACGTAAGGACCCTTCTTGACGGATCGCGCCACTTTGTTCTCGCCCCTTCTGCGTTATTTCTTCCGCTTGACGATGTACCGGTCGGTCGACGGATTCTTCCGCGTTTTGTAGCCTTTCGTCGGCTTCCCCCACGGGGTGCACGGATGCCTCCCGCCGGACGACTTCCCCTCTCCTCCGCCCAGGGGGTGATCCACCGGGTTCATCGCGACGCCCCGAACGGACGGCCGTATCCCCATCCAGCGGCTCCTGCCCGCCTTGCCCAGGGAGACCTGTTCGTGGTCGAGGTTGCCCACCTGGCCGATCGTAGCCATGCAGTCGATGAAGACGAGCCGGACTTCCCCCGATGCAAGCCGCAGGTGGGCGTACTGCCCCTCCTTGGCCAGGATCTGGACGACGCTCCCGGCCGACCGGGCGATCTGCCCGCCCTTCCCCATCTTCAGCTCCACGTTGTGCACGAGGGTGCCGACGGGGATGTTCCGGATCGGAAGCGCGTTCCCCGGTTTTATGTCGGCGTTGGCGCCCGCGACGACGGTGTCTCCTACCGAAAGGCCTGCCGGGCACAGGATGTACCGTTTTTCGCCGTCGACGTAGTGGAGAAGCGCGATCCTCGCGGAGCGGTTGGGGTCGTATTCGATCGCCGCGACCGCCGCCGGGATGTCCTTCTTTTCGCGCCTGAAGTCGACGATCCGGTACTTCTGCTTGTGCCCGCCCCCGTGATGCCTGCAGGTGATCGACCCCCGGTTGTTCCGTCCCCCGGTGCTCCGCTTCTTCTCGACGAGCTGCCGCTCCGGCTTCTTCGGGGTGAGATCCTCGTTGGTCAGGACCGTCATTGCCCGAACGCCGGGAGAGGTCGGCTTGAATTTCCTGATTCCCATCTCTATCCGCTCCTTCCCTTGGCGGTCCGTCACACGCCTTCGAAGAACTCGATCTTGTCGCCCGCCTTGAGGGTGACCACGGCCTTCTTCCAGCCCGGCCGCAGTCCCACGGTGCGCCCGCGGCGCTTTACCTTGCCGGTCACGTTCATCGTCCGGACGTCGACGACCTTCACCTTGAACATCTTTTCCACGGCCTCCTGGATCTGCTTCTTCTTCGCGCGCCGGTCGACTTCGAAGGACACGGCGTTGGAGGTTCCCTTGAGGAGGGTCGCCTTTTCGGTGATCAGGGGCCGCTTGAGGACGTCGGAAGGGTTCATTATCCGAGCACCTCCGTGATTTTTTCGAGCGCGGGGCGTGTGATCACGAGCTGGTCGTACGAAAGGATGTCATAGACGTTGATCGCCGAGACCGGCAGCGCCTTGAACGATTTCAGGTTCCTGACCCCGAGGCCCAGGTTTCCGGAAGGACCGTCGACCACAAGCAGCGCATCCGAAAGCCCCAGCGCGCCCGCCACTTTCAGGAACTCCTTGGTCTTCGGGGCGGACAGGTCCAGGTCGTCGACCAGCAGCAGCTTGTTTTCCTTCGCCTTGGCGCTCAAGGCCGAGCGCAGCGCCGCCTTCATCGCCTTCCGGTTGACCTTGATCTCGTAGCCGCGGGGGTGAGGCCCGAACACGGTTCCCCCGCCCCGCAGCAGCGGCGAGCGGGTGCTTCCCATGCGCGCCCTGCCGGTCCCCTTCTGGCGGAACGGCTTCTTCCCGCCGCCGGAGACGTCCTTGCGGGTTTTCGTCGACGCCGTCCCGGCGCGTCGCGCCGCAAGCGTCGCCACCACGGCGTGGTGGAGGAGGTGCGTCTTCACCTCGGCGCCGAAGACGGATTCGGGCAGCTCCACCGTCTCCTTCACCTGCCGTTCCTTATCGACCACATCCAGCGTCGCCATCATCGACTCCCTACCGCTTGGTTGCTTTTCTTAACCGCGAGGCGGACGAAGACCAGGCTGTTCCGGGCCCCCGGCACGGCGCCCCTGACCAGCAGCAGGTTCTTGTCCGGCTGGACGCCCACCACCTTCAGGTTGAGGGTGGTCACCTTTTCGTTCCCGTAGTGCCCGGCCATCTTGATGTTCTTGATGACCCGGGAGGGCCATGCGGAAGCGCCGATCGAGCCGGGAGCGCGGTGGAACATCGACCCGTGCGTGGCGCGCCCGCCCTTGTAATTCCATCGCTTGACGACGCCGGTGAATCCCCTTCCCTTGGTCTGCCCCGTGACGTCGACGAAGTCGCCTTCCTTGAAGATGTCGACGTGGATTTCCTGTCCCGCGTCGAGGGGGGACTCGGTGGGAACCCGGAGCTCCTTGAGGGCCCCGAAGGCGCCTTTCCCCGCCTTCCGGAAATGGCCGACCATGGGCTTGGCGGCGCGGTGCGCCTTCTTCGTCCCGAACCCGATCTGGACCGCGTCGTATCCGTCGTCCCGGCCGGTTTTCCTCTGCACGACGGTGCACGGACCCGCCTCGATCACCGTCACGGGGATCACCTTCCCCTCGGCGTCGAAAACCTGGGTCATCCCCAGTTTTTTCCCTAAGATCCCTGTAGTCATGGCTGGCACCTTGCCGTTTCGTTCAATGGGTTACGGTCCCCTGCTGCAACCGTCAGAGCTTGATTTCGACCTCGACGCCCGCCGGCAGATCCAGCTTCATGAGCGCGTCGATCGTCGCCGCCGGCGGCTCGTGGATGTCGAGCAGCCTCTTGTGCGTGCGGATCTCGAACTGCTCGCGGCTCTTCTTGTCGACGTGCGGCGAGCGGTTCACGGTGAAGCGTTCGATCTTCGTGGGCAGCGGGATCGGCCCCGCGATCTTGGCCCCGGTCTGCTTCGCCTTCTCGACGATCTCTCCCGTCGCCTTGTCCAGGAGCTTGCAGTCGAAGGCCTTGAGGCGGATGCGTATCTTCTGATGCTCTATCGCCACGGCGTTTCCCCTTTCCCGCTCGAGTCTTTGCCCTACTCCAGTATTTCCGAGACGACTCCGGCTCCCACGGTGCGGCCGCCCTCGCGGATCGCGAACCGGAGCTCCTTCTCCATCGCCACCGGGACTATCAGCTCGACCGTCATCGACACGTTGTCCCCCGGCATGACCATCTCGACCCCCTCGGGAAGTACGGCGATGCCGGTGACGTCGGTCGTGCGGAAATAAAACTGCGGACGGTAGCCGTTGAAAAACGGGGTGTGACGGCCACCCTCCTCCTTCGTCAGGATGTACGCCGAGGCCTTGAACTTCTTGTGGGG
>Ga0214473_10003549_pt1 | contig 18888 bp, 15 predicted proteins | sample RVTome_7_FD_203509 | JGI IMG/M metagenome (GOLD analysis project Ga0214473, IMG submission 203509) | Soil microbial communities from uranium-contaminated site in the Upper Colorado River Basin, Wyoming, United States - RVT98D197 | ecosystem: Environmental > Terrestrial > Soil > Contaminated >... | reverse complement strand
CGCTTCGCTTGCGCGCTTTGCGCTCAGCGGGCGGCGGCGGCGCGAGACGGGAGGGCCCGGTTTCGCAGGCTCTCGCGCACCTCTTCGAGGTCTTCCGGAGAGTCGATTTCGCGCCACCACATGCCGCGGATCGACGCGCTGTCGACGCCACCCTCGCCTGCGAGGGTGTTCACCACGGACAAGTACCAGGCGCGCAGCGCCTCGGGCCGGCGCATCGCGCGCTCGACGGCGCCGCGGAACCGGCGCACCCCGGCACCTCGGAAGGAAAGCAGGCCGATCGACTCGCCGTGCACCACCTCGGGCTTCAGGGTCTTGCCGATCGCGAGCAGGCGCCCGTCGTCGTCGAGCGAGACCTTCATGTCGTCGTCGTCGTAGCTGGGCTTGTGGTCGATCGTCACCGTGATGGGGGCGGCCGGTGAGCCGAGCAGCCTTCGCAGCACGCTCGGATCGAAGAGGGTGTCGCCGTTGACGACCAGGAAGTCCCGGTCCATCGCCTCCCGGGCGACCCAGCAGGTGGCGAGGTTGTCGCTCACCCCGAAGAAGGGGTTGAAGAGGACCTCCACGTCGAGCCCGGGAACGGGCGAGGTCGCCAGGAAGCGTTCAACGCGGTCGACCCCGAAGCCCGAGACCACGCTCACGCGCTCGATCCCGCAGCGGGCGAGCGTGGCGAGCTGGAGCTCGAGCACCGTGCGCTCGCCGTCGACGGGGAGCAGGCACTTGGGGATCTCGGCGGTGAGAGGCAGCAGCCGCTTCCCCTGCCCAGCGCTCAGCACGATGGCTCTCATGGGCTCCCTTCGGGCGGGGGGGCGATCCCGCCGTTGCTCCGGGTCGCTCAGGCGACCTAGGATCTGCGCGGCTGGCGGGGGGAGAGCAAACCATAGTGCAGCTCCCCGGGCGGCAACCACCCAGCCGCCTTCCCGCGGCGCTCCCTGCGGGGCCGATCGGGGTCTTCGCGCTCGTCGCGGCCGGCTTCGCGAGTCGAAGGTGGCGTAGGATCTGGCGGCGGCCCTGCGCGCCCGGACGCGCGGCGGGCCGCGGATTGGCGGAGGGAAGCATGCTGGCCCGGGACGTCTACTCCGAGGATCACGAGCTCTTCCGCGCGCAGTTCCGGCGCTTCGCGGAGGCGGAGATCGCGCCTCGCGTCCCCGCCTGGAACCGCGACGGCAAGACGGACAAGGAGACCTGGCGGCGCGCCGGGGAGGAGGGGTTCCTCGGAGCTGCGGCGCCCGTCGAGTACGGCGGCGCGGGCGGAGACTTCCTCTTCGATGCGGTGCTGATCGAGGAGATGGCGCGCATCCGCGCCCACGCCATGATGATGTCGCTCCACTCCGACATCTGCATGCCGTACCTCGTGCACTACGGAACGGAGCAGCAGAAGCGCAAGTACCTCCCGGGCGCGATCTCGGGCGAGAGCGTGCTCGCGATCGCGATGACCGAGCCGGGGACGGGCTCGGATCTCGCGGGCGTGCAGACCCGCGCGCTGCGCGACGGCGATTCCTTCGTGCTGAACGGCGCCAAGACCTTCATCTCGAACGGGCAGATCTGCGATCTCGTGATCGTGGTGGCGAAGACCGATCCGACGGCGGAGCCCCCGCACCGGGGGATGAGCCTCCTGCTCGTTGAGGGCGGAACGCCGGGCTTCGTGCGCGGGCGCAACCTCGAGAAGCTCGGGCTCAAGGGACAGGACACGAGCGAGCTCTTCTTCCAGGACTGCTCTGTACCGGCCGCGAACCTGCTCGGCGGCGAGGGGCGGGGCTTCCGCATGCTGATGAGCCAGCTCCAGCAGGAGCGGCTGTGCATCGCCGTGGCGTCGATCGCGAGCTGCCGGCGCGCGCTCGAGGACACGCTCGACTACGTGAAACACCGCGAGGCCTTCGGCCGGAGGATCGCGGGCTTCCAGAACACGCAGTTCAAGCTCGCCGAGCTCGCGACGGAGGTCGAGGTGGGCCAGGCCTTCGTCGACAAGCTGCTCGCCGCCCACGTGCAGGGTCGGGACATCGTCGCGGGCGTCAGCATGGCCAAGTGGTGGACCACCGACCTCCAGAAGCGCCTCACGGGCGAGTGCCTCCAGCTCCACGGGGGCTATGGCTTCATGTCCGAGTACCCGATCTCGGGCGACTATGCCGATGCGGCCGTGCAGTCGATCTACGCCGGCTCGAACGAGATCATGAAGGTGATCATCGCCCGCCAGCTCGGCCTTGAATGAAGCCCGCGGCCGGCGCGCTGCTCGTCGCCGCGGCGCTGGCACTTCCCGCCGCCGTGCGCGCGGCGGAGCTGCGCGCCGAGCGGATCACCGAGGCGACCGCCGATCGGCTGCTGATCGGCGGACCGGATGCGATCGGCGGGGTCGGCGACTGGTCCCTCGCGAACGACCGCGTCGAGATCGTCGTCGACGACCCGGCCCGGCGCTACGGCAAGCTCGACCACGGCGGGCGGATCGTCGACGTGGGGCTCTTGGACCGCCGCGGCGAGGACCAGTTCGCCGAGCTCTTCCCGATCGTGAACCTGGACCAGCGGGTTCTCGTGGGCTACGACGCGATCCGGGCCGAGGTGGACCCCGGCGGCCGCTTCGCGCGGCTCGTGGTGACGAGCCCGGGGCTCGCGTCGATCCCGCGCGGGACCGCGCTCGCGCGTCGCTTCGACTGGCTCGTCCCCGAGACGGCCGCGATCGAGCGCGTCGCGGTCGAGACCGAGTACCTCGTGCGTCCCGGCGAGCCGTGGGTCGAGCTCACGACGACGCTGCACAACCGCGGCGACGAGCCGGCGCCGGTCTTTGCGTGGGGCGACGTGTGGATGCGCGGCGGGCGCAGCCTGCGCGCCTTCGCGGTCGACACGCTCGATCCGTCGCGCTCGCGCGGGGGGCACCACACGAGCTTCGACCGCGAGAGCCTGCTGCGGGCCGGTGATGCGATGGCGCCCTTCACGCTGGTCGCGGCGGCGGGACTCCCGGCCTTTGCGCCGATCGCCTACGGGATCGCCGTCCCCGAGCGCGCCGCCCTGGGGCTGCGCGTCTTCGGCGTGACCGACGAGCACGTGACCTTCGTGAATGCGCTTGCGGTCGATCCAGGCTGGTCCGAGCTCGGCGCGCTCCGCCTGGCAAAGGCGCTGCGCTTCGAGCTCGCCGCCGGCGAGCGCTTCGTCTTCCGCCGCCGCCTGATCGTGGGCGAACGCTCCGACGTGGCCTCGATCACGGACCGGGCCTTTCCGATGCTCGGCTTCGCCGACGGGACGAGCGGCGTCTCGGGGAGCGTCGCACCCGCGGGCGTGCGCTGCGTGATCGAGGCCCTGCACGCGGCGAGCGGTGCGCCGCTGACGCAGGTCGCCGCGGCGACGGACGGCGCGCAGCCCGGGAGCTACCGCGCGCTGCTCCCGGCCGGCGACTACCTCCTCGTCTTCCGCGCTCCTGCACGCCCCGAGCGCCGGATCGGGATCCACGTTCGCCCCGGCGAGTTCACCGGCGTGCCGACGGTGGACGTCGGCGACGCGGCCTGGCTCGTCTTCGGGCGCGGCTTCGCGGACGGCGGGGCGGGTCGGGTCGTGGTCGAGGGGCGCGACGGAACTCCAGACCCCGTCCTCGAGCCCGAGCTGCTCGACTTCCGGCTCGACGGGCGTCCGGCGGAGAGCGCCACGGAGACGCGCGACCTCGCCTTCGCCGGCCTCCCGGGCGATCCGGAGCGCGTCGCCGTCGCCCCGGGGCGCTATCGGCTCACCGCGACGCGCGGGCTCGAGTGGGACGTGGCGAGCCTCGAGATCGATCTCCCGGCGGCGGGGTCCGAGTTCCGGGTGCCCCCCTTCGCGCCGGTGCGCGCGGTGGAGCTCCCGGGGACGACGAGTGCCGACCTGCACGTGCACGCGCAGGCGAGCGACGACTCGGGGGTGACGAACGAGGCGCGCATCCGGAGCTTCCTCGCCGAGGGGATCGACGTGATCGTCACGACCGACCACGACCACCTCGGCTGGTACGAGCCCGCGCTCGCCGCCCTCGGCGCGCGCGGGCGCCTGCGCGTGATCCAGGGGGTCGAGGTCACGAGCAGCGCACCGATGCCGACGGCGCCGTGGACCCTCGGCCATCACAACGCCTGGCCGATCCCCTACCGCAGGCTCGCCCCGCACCAGGGCGCGCCTCCGAGCCAGGTGCCGTCGGTCGCCGAGCTCTACGCGAGCCTGCGGAGCGAGTACGGCGCGCGCGTGGTGCAGATGAACCACCCCCTCGGGCGCTCCCCGGGCTTCGACCGTGGCTCCTTCCTCACGCACCTCGGGGTGGCCGGTGAGCCCTACGACGCCTCCCTTCCGCTCGACGCGGAGCCGAATCGGCTACTGCTCGAGACCGCCGCCGACGGCAGGACCCGCGCGATCGACTTCGACGCGATCGAGGTCATGAACGGTCGCGACTGGGACCAGTATCTGCGGACGCGCGAGGTCTGGTACTCGCTGCTGCGCCAGGGCGTCCGGCGCACGGCGACGGGGAACTCCGACACGCACGGTCCCGACGAGATCGCCGCCTACCCACGCAACTACCTGTCGCTCGAGCGAGGTGCGGAGGCGGAGCGGCTCGACGCCGCGCTCGTCGCGGGTCGCTCCTTCTTCACGACCGGGCCGCTCCTGCTGCGCTTCGCGGCCAACGGGGCCGGCATGGGGGACACGCTCGCGGCGCCCGGCGGCCGGGTGCGCGTCGAGATCGTCGTCGCCGCGGCGCCGTGGGTGCCGGTGGAGGAGCTGAGGCTGCTCGTCGACGGGCACCTGACGCGGCGCTTTCGCGAGGGTACGGAAGCGTCCCCCGGGCCGGTCCGCTTCGAGCGCGAGGTCGAGCTCTCGCTGGTGCGGGACGCCTTCCTGACGCTCGAGGCCGGCGCGCCGCTCGACGAGGAGGCCGCGGAGCGGGCCCGCGGGGGCGGCGAGGTCTACGCGCGCGCGGTCGCGCCGGGCTTCGTGTCGCAGCTCGTCGCGAACCCGATCTGGATCGACGTCGACGGCGACGGGCGCTTCACGCCGCCACCGTCCCGAAGGGCGCCCGGCGAGCAGGACGCGCTGCGGCGTCTGCTCGTCACTGCCGCGGGCCTCCTCGTGCTGGCCTTCGTCTGGTGGCGCCTGCGGGCGCACCCGCGGCGCTCGGGGCTCCGCAGGATTCCATGATGGGCGAGGCGGTGCGAGAGACCGGCGCTCTCGGCGTTACGATCGCGAGACTTCCCCGGCGGAGCGACCCGCGGGAAGGGCTTGCGTGATGCGGCCCGCCGCCTGCGAGCCCGATCCCCCGAAGGGCGCACTCGCCGAATCTGGCCCGCGCTCGGCGGTCACGCGCTGGGGTTGGCTGACGGGCGTGCTCCTGCTCATCGGGGTCGTGCTCGTCGCCACGCACAGGGCCGAGGAGCGCGAGCTGGCGCGGATCCTCCGCGAAGCGAAGCCGCTCTGGATCCTCGCCGCGAGCCTGCTCCAGCTCGCGAACTTCCTCCTCGACGCGCTCACGCTCGGCGCGACGCGCCGCGCGGTCGCGACCCCGGTCGCCTTCTCGCTCGTGTTCGCGAGCTTCGTCCTCGCATCGGTCGTGAGCACGCTGGCCTGGGTGCCCGGCGGACTCGGCACCTTCGAGGGGACCTGCGTCGCGCTGCTCCACGTCCAGGGCGTCACGGTCGAGGCCGCCCTCGCAGCCACGCTGCTGCTGCGCGGCCTCACGTTCTGGCTGCCGATGCTCCCGGGTCTCGTCCTGGCGCGCCGCGAGGCAGGGGGGGCCTCGCTGCCAGCCGTGCGGGCGTGAGGGCCCGCGTGGCGGAGCCTGCCCGCGCTGCGTCACTCGCCGCTCCGCATCCCTTCTGGAGCGAGCCGTCCGAGCGGCTTCTCGCGCTGCTGCACACGAGCGCAGAGGGCCTGAGCTCGGTCGAGGCGCAGGGACGTCTGCTCGCGCACGGGCCCAATGCACTGCGCCCGACCTCGCCGCTCGCGGGTCTGCGGCTCCTGGCGCGCCAGTTCGAGAGCCCCCTGGTCGGGATCCTGGTGTTCGCGGCGTGCGTTTCCGCGCTGGTTCGCGACTGGACGGACGCGGCGATCGTGCTCGCGATCCTGCTCGGAAGCGTGCTCGTCGGTTTCTTCCAGGAGTACCGCGCCTCGGTCGCCGTGGAGCGGCTGCGAGCCCGGGTCCGGGTGCATGCGACGGTGCTGCGCGATGGACAGCCGGCCTCGCTCGCCCCGGAAGAGATCGTCCCCGGCGATGTGGTCCTGTTGACGGCCGGCAGCCTGATTCCTGCCGACGCGGTCGTGCTGGAAGCCCACGACCTCTTCGTGAGCCAGTCGGTGCTGACCGGCGAGGCCTATCCCGTCGAGAAGCAGCCCGGCCACGTCGCTCCCGACGCGGGCCTGGCGGAGCGCGCGAACTGCGTGTTCATGGGCACGTCCGTCCGGAGTGGAACGGCACGCGCGCTCGTGGTGCGCACCGGAACCGAGACGGCGTTCGGGGAGATCGCCGACCGCCTCCGGCTGCGCCCGCCCGAGACGGATTTCGAACGCGGAATCCGCCAGTACGGCTACCTGCTGCTGCGGATCGCGCTGGTGCTCGTGCTCCTCGTCTTCACCGCCCAGTTCCTTCTCGAGCGGCCGCCGGTCGAGTCGCTGCTCTTCGCGCTCGCCCTCGCCGTTGGAATCTCTCCGGAGCTCCTGCCCGCGATCATCGAGGTGACGCTCGCCCAGGGCGCGCGCGAGATGGCTGCCCACGGCGTCATCGTGCGGCGCCTCGATGCCATCGAGAACCTCGGCAGCATGAACGTGCTCTGCACCGACAAGACGGCGACGCTGACGCGGGGCGTGCTGGCCCTCGCGTCGGCGGCCGATGCCGCGGGTGCAGCCTCGGACGCCGTGCTGCGCGCCGCGTGGCTGAACGCGAGCCTCCAGACGGGGCTCGCGAGCCCGCTGGACGAGGCGATCCGGCGCGAGGTGGAGCGCCGGGGGGTGGGTTTCGCGACGGCCCCGAAGCTCGACGAGATTCCGTACGACTTCGTGCGCAGGCGCCTCGGCGTCGTGGTCCGCGATGCGGATCGCGCGCTGCTGATCACGAAGGGCGCCTTCGAAAGCGTGCTCGAGGCGTGCGAGGGGGTGCGGCAGGGCGGGGGCGTCGCGCCGCTCGAGGCGGACCGGCGGGCCCTGCTCGAGGCGCGCTTCGCCGCCTGGAGCGCCGAGGGCTCGCGTGTCCTCGGTCTCGCCACACGCACCCTGCCGCTGCGGGAGCGCTACGGGCGCAGCGACGAGACGGCGCTGGTCTTCGAGGGCTTCCTCGTGTTCCTCGATCCGCCGAAGCCGGGCGTCGCGGAGACGCTGGACGCCCTGCGGCGCCTCGGCGTCGCGATCAAGGTGGTCACGGGCGACAACCGGCTCGTCACGGCCCACCTCGGTCGGGCGATCGGGTTGGAGGATCCGCGGATGCTCACCGGCCGCGAGCTCGACCAGCTCCGCGACGATGCCCTGGGGCGCGTCGCGGCGTCCACGGATCTCTTCGTCGAGGTCGATCCGAACCAGAAGGAGCGGATCCTCCTCGCGCTCAAGAAGGCGGGCCACGTGGTGGGCTTTCTCGGCGACGGGATCAACGACGCGTCCGCCCTCCACAGCGCGGACGTGGGGATCTCCGTCGAGGGCGCCGTCGACGTGGCGAAGGAGGCCGCCGATTTCGTGCTGCTCGAGCCCGACCTGGACGTGCTGAGGCGGGGAATCGAGTGCGGTCGCGCGAGCTTCGCGAATACGCTCAAGTACATCTCGATCACGACGAGCGCGAACTTCGGCAACATGCTGAGCATGGCCGCCGCCTCCTTCTTCCTCCCCTTTCTCCCCCTGCTCGCCAAGCAGATCCTCCTCAACAACCTGCTCTCCGACATCCCCATGCTGGGGCTTCCTGGCGACCACGTGGACGCCGAGAGGATCGAGCGCCCCGGGCGGTGGCAGGTCCGCCCGATCCGGGACTTCATGCTGGTGTTCGGCCTGATCAGCTCGGCCTTCGACCTCCTCACCTTCGCGGCGCTCTGGGTGCTGTCGCGCGGCGTTGCCGAGGTCTTCCGCACCGGCTGGTTCGTCGAATCGCTCCTCACCGAGCTTGCGATCGTCCTCGTGGTGCGCACGCGGCTTCCGGTCCACCGCAGCCGGCCCGGGCGACTGCTGTGGACCTCGACGGCGGCCGTGGCGGCCCTCACGCTGGCGCTCCCCTGGCTGCCCGGGAGCCGGTGGTTCGGCTTCGTTCCGCTGCCCGGCGCGGTGCTCGCGACCGTGCTCGCGATCACGCTGGCTTACGCCGCCACGTCGGAGCTCGCCAAGCGTCGCTTCTCGCTGCCCTGAACGGTGCAGAAACGGGATCTGCGCGGCGGGAATCAGCGGCGTCCCGCTCGCGCGAGGGCGGGCGGCGGTCGTGCATCGACCGGTCCGCGGGGGCCCTGCGCGTAGGCCTCGAGCCGCTCGGCGAGCGTCGAGGCGAAGCGGCCGAAGCGCTCGAGCTCGGCGGCCGGCAGCGGCGCCCAGATCGCGGCGATCGCCCGGGCGCGGCTCGCGCGCAGGCGCTCGAGCACGCGCCGCCCCTCCGGCGTCAACCGGTAGGCGCGCTGCCGCGCGTCGCTCTCGTCGATCGCCGCGCGGACGCAGCCGCGGGCCTTGAGCTGCCGCAGCGTGCGCGAGACCGCCGCCGGGCTCACCGAGCGGCGCCGCGCGAAGAGCGAGGGCATGAAGCGCTCGCCCGCGATCTCCTCGAGCAGCTTCCATTCCCCCTCGGAGACGCCCGCCTCGCGGGCGAGCTGCCGGCGCCGCTCGGCGAAGAGCTCGGCGAGGCGCTGGAGCCCCTCGATGGCCCGGTGGATGGAGGGGGAGGGGGCCGGCATTGCATTCTCCTGAATATTTAATCTATGTTAACTATGAACGCGACTCAGGGGAGGATACCGTGCGACTCGAGACCGCGATCCAGAGGCAGTTCGGGGCGGCGGCGGCACGCTACGCCGCGAGCGACTACCACCGCGCCGGGCCGGACCTCGCCGCGATGCTCGAGGCGGCTTCCCCGCGCGGGGACGAGCGCGTGCTCGACGTGGGCTGCGGGGCGGGGCACACGGCGCTCGCCTTCGCGCCGCAGGTGCGCGAGGTGGTGGGACTCGACCTGACGAACGCCATGCTGGACGAGGCCCGGGGTCTCGCCGCCCGCCGCGGGACCCTGAACCTCCGCCTCGAGCGCGGCGACGCGATGGCGCTCCCCTACGCGGACGCCTGCTTCGACCTCGTGACCTGCCGGCAGTGCGCCCACCACTTCGAGCGGCCCGAGGCGGCGCTGCGAGAGGCGGCGAGGGTGCTGCGCCCCGGCGGCCGACTCGTCCTGGTCGACAGCGTCGCGCCGGAGGATCCCGCCCAGGACAGCTTCCTGAATGCGATCGAGCTCCTGCGCGATCCCTCCCACGTGCGGGACCACTCGGTGTCGCGCTGGCTGGGCCTCCTCGACGCGGTGGGGCTCGCAGGGGAGTGCCGTCGGACGTGGCGGCTCGCGATCGACTTCGACGACTGGGTGGTCCGCATGGCGACGCCGCCCGCGGTGGTCGCCGTGCTGCGCGGTCTGCTCGCCGACGCGACGGCCGGCGTTCGCGCCGGGCTCGCTGTGCGGTCGGGCGAGCGCGCGGGCTTCGAGATCCCGATCGCGCTCTTCCTCGCGACGCGGGCCGGGCGCTCCCCTCGGCTATAACTGGCGTTTGCATGCCGCCGCTTCGGCCGGTCGACCCGCGGCGCCTCGAGTGGCTGCGCCCGGAGAACGTCGCGGAGCGAGATCTCGCGGCCGCCCGCGAGCGCCTGGCGCCCTGCCTCGCGCGCGGGGACCTGGCTCCCGTCTACGAGGCCAGACGGCGTGCGATCTATCGCGTCGACGACCCGGTCCTCGGCAGCGTCGCGGTCAAGGAGGTTCGCAGCGGCGGCTGGCTGCGCGCGGTCCGATTTCGCCGCTTCGCCCCGCACCCCGCGCTGCGCGAGCTGCGCGTCGGGGCCGCCTTCGCAGCCCGCGGTGGCGCCACGGCGCCCCTGCTCGCCGCGGCGCTCGAGTGCGACCGGCTGCGCCTGCACCGCGTCTTCTTGTGCCTGCGTTGGGTGGAGCAGGCGCAGAACCTCGGCGCCTTCCTGCGCGGTCTCGGACGCGAGCCCGACGGCGCGGCGCTCGCCTCGATCACCGAGGCGCTGCTCGCCGCGGCGCGTCTCGGGCTCGTCCACGGCCGCCACAGCGGCGACAACCTGCTGGTGACGCAGGCCGAAGGCCGCCCCGAGATCCGGGTGATCGACTTCGCCCACGCTTCGCTCGCGGCAGGCTTCGAGCCCGAGGGCTTCGCGCGCGACGCGGGTCGGATCGCGGCCAGCCTCGTGATCCTGGGCCACGCCTCGGAAGCGACGGCGATGCACCTGTTGGGCGCGCTCGCGGCCGCCTGGCCGGACCCGCCGAGCGCCCCGCGAGCGCCCGAGCGGCTCGACGCGGCCTACCGGCGCTCCCTCGCCGAAGGTCCACCCGCGCAAACTCGCTGACTCCGCTCGGCTGCGCCTCGCTGCGCGCTTCGCTTGCCGCGCTGCCGGCCCTACCCGGGCCTCGCGCTCGCTCTTCGCTCGCGCTCGGGCTCCGGGCTTCGCTCGGCTGCGCCTCGCTGCGCGCTTCGCTTGCCGCGCTGCCGGCCCTACCCGGGCCTCGCGCTCGCTCTTCGCTCGCGCTCGGGCTCCGGGCTTCGCTCGGCTGCGCCTCGCTGCGCGGCCGCTGCGCGGCCTTGCTAAGCCGCCTCGCTGCCGCGCGGGATGCGCACGACGTAGTTGCCGCGCTTCTCGTCGAACTCGAGCTCGATCATGCCCTGTTGGCGGACGTGCTCGAGGAGGTCGGCGAAGGTCGTGAAGCCGTAGTACTCCTCGTTGAAGCCCGGGAAGACGCGGCGCGTCGCCTGCTTCACCATCGAGCCCCAGACCGTGTCGTAGTCGCGCTCGAGCGACTGCACGATCTCGACGATCCGGTCGCAGGCCTCTCCCGAGCGTGTCTCGCCCGAGCGCTGCGGCGCCCGCTTCGGCTTCTCGGAGTGCCGCACGAGGTCGTCGTAGTAGATGAACTCGTCGCAGCTTCCGATCAGCAGATCGGAGGTCGAGCTCTTGATGCCGCAGCCGATCACGCGCTTGTCGTTCTCCTTCAGCTTGGCGGCGAGCGGGGAGAAATCGCTGTCGCCCGAGACGAGCGCGAAGACGTCGATGTGCGACTTCTGGTGGCACAGGTCGAGGGCGTCGACCACCATGTGGATGTCGGCGCTGTTCTTGCCGCTGGCCTTGGTCTGGGGAATGTCGACCAGCTCGACGCCGACCGAGTGGAACTCCTGGACCGCGCTGCGATACTTGCCCCAGTCGCAGTAGGCGCGCTTGAAGACGATGCGTCCCTTCTCGAGCAGCCGACGCAGCACGAGATCGATCTTGAAGCCGCCCTTGCGCATGTGCCGGGCGCCGATGGCGAGGTTCTCGTAGTCGACGAAGACGGCGATCAGCTGCTCTTCGGCCACGTGCTGGGCTCACCGGGGCCGCGAGCGGGCACCACCGGCGCGCTCGTCGCCGTCGTCCCCGCTGAAGCCGTAGCCGGCCAGGTCTTCGGCCGTCGCTACCTGGGCGCCGTCCGACTCCTGCTCGGAGCGCAGGTCGCGCTTCTCGCGCTTGAGCGCGGCCTTCTCGGCCTTCTTCATCTCGCGCTGTCGCTTCAGGACGCCGGTCCTGCTCTTGCGTGCCATCGCTGGAACCTCGACGTTTGGGGGCGTTCCCGGTCGGGAACGCCGCGGACGGGCCGGAGTGTATCACCGCGCCCAGCGAGCCGCCGGGGTGTGGGGCGGTATCACTTCAGCCTGCCGGGAGCGTAGCGAACGCGCGGAGGCCGTCAGGTGGGCCCCCTCGGGCGCTCACTGATCCGTCGGATCGTGGAGCGCCGGCCGCGCGATCGGCTCCCCCGTGCGCCGGGCCCGCCGCACGGCCGCGGCCAGCTCGAGCGCGCGGGGGAGGAAGACGATCCCGAGCGCGAGGTTCAGGACCAGGAAGATCGCGTTGACCGAGAAGGCGTAGGCGACGAGCGCGTCGCGCGTCCCGAACTCCGAGAAGAGGGCGGCCCAGGCGAGCTCCCGGGTGCCGAAGTTGCCGAGCGTGGGGATCAGGAACGAGAAGTAGACGAGCGGCAGGCGCGCGGCGAGCTCGACCCAGCCGATCGGGACCCCGAAGGCGCGGGAGGCGAGCCCCTGGATCAGGACGTCGAAGACGGCGAGCGCCGTGAAGCCGATCCAGAAGGGCCACAGCGTGCGCAAGGGAAAGCGCTCGAGCCAGGTGCGCATCGCCGCCGCGCCCCGCCAGCGCAGGACGCCGCGCGCAGCGAGGCCCGCCGCCGTCGCGCCCCCCAGGAGGACCGCCCACGCGACGGCGGTGCCGACCAGCACGTCGTGCCTGTCGTCGCGGAGGAAGGGCAGCATCAGCGTCATCTGGAGCACCATGACGACGACGTGGGTCACCGTCGGCACGATCGCGGCGGAGACCACCGCCTCGAAGCGTCCGCCCGCGAGCCGCACGAGCCCGAGGAAGAAGGCGGCGTCGGAGAGGGGGTTGCTGACGGTGCGCAGGAGCTCCGACCCACCGCGGACGGCGAAGACGGCCGAGACGGGGACCTCGGCTACGAAGCGGCGCAGGGCGGCCGCCCAGAGCCAGCTCCAGATGCCGAAGAAGGCCAGGCGGTCCGCGGTGGCGCACAGCAGCAGGAGGGGAACGTCCGCGTCGGCCAGGGCCTGCCCGAGGCGGCTCCAGTCGGTCGCCCAGCCGAAGGCGTAGGCGAGCAGGGCCGCCGAGACCACCCAGGGGGCAACGTGTCGCCATCTCCCGTCGCGGGTGAGAGCCATGCCCGCCCGAGCTTAGGACCGAACGGTCCCCGGGGCGCGTCCCGGTGCGGGCCGTCCGAAGCCCGGCGGTCCGAGGGAACCGGGGCCGGGGCTGTGGAGTCTGATCGGGCAGTCCCTTGGAGTCGGGCCGAAGTCGGCCCCGATGGTGGCGCGGCGTCCCCGGGTTGCTCTCCTCGGTGCCCGGGGGCGCCCGTCGCCGCCGCCCTCCATTCGGCGAGCGGCGATCGGGAAGCGGCAATCGGCAATCGGGTATCGTCCCCCTCCCGTGCAGCAGCGAGCGATCCTCACCCTGGTCCGTCACGGGGAGACGTCCGCCAACCTCGCGGGCGTCTGGCACGGCTCGACGGACGGTCCGCTGACGGATCGGGGGCGCGAGCAGGCGCTACGGGTGGCTCGCTTCCTCCAGGGTCGCCACGCCGAAGCGTCCGCCGTCTACACGAGCCCGCTGCTCCGCGCCCGCGACACCGCGCGGGCGATCGCCGAGTCCCTCGGGCTCGAGCCCCGGCTCGAGCTGGGACTCGCCGAGTACCACCTCGGGAGCTGGGAAGGGAAGACCTACCGCGAGCTCCACGAGACCCACCGCCTCTGGGAGGAGATGCGGCGCGATCCCGATTTCGCGCCCCACGGCGGCGAGTCGCCGCGACAGGTGACCGAGCGGATCACGGCGGCGCTGCGACGCATCGGGGAGGGTCACCCCGGCGAGCGCGTGATCGTCGTGACCCACGGGGGCGCCCTCTCGATGGCGCTCGCCGCGATCCTCGAAGGCGACTACACGCGCTGGCGCCGCGTGATGTCGAACTGCGCGGTGAGCGAGCTCGTGCTCGAGCCCGCGCCGGAGCTCCTGAGCTTCAACCAGACCGACCACCTCGACGGACTCTGAGGCCGACCCGGCTGACCAACGCTCCAGGAACGGACAGCTAGGAGCTGCGGCGCTTCTCCGCTTGGGGCCCGGCCACGCGCGCGGCGCGGCTCGGGCGCGGGTCCGGCATGGAGCGGGGGTCGCGGTGGGGGTCGGCGGGGTCGCTGCCGCCGCGCCGCAGCGACTGCGAGGCCCGCCGGAGGCGCGCCGCCCGCACGGGGTCCTTCTCCTGGCGCTGGATCGAGGTCACCATCTGGGCCAGGGTGCGCGCCGTCGTGCGCGCGCCGAGCTTCTGTCCGTTCGCGGCGTCCTCGAAGAAGTCGATGATCGCATCGCGCAGCCGGTCGTCGCGAGTCTCTCCGTAGGCGCGCCACAGCACCGACGCCACGCGCGCCGCGCGGAACGACTGGCCCATGTAATGCAGCCCCGAGCCCTTCTGGGCCTCGGCGCGGTAGCTGATCTCGAAGAACCCGATCGCGATGGCGTTGAGCGCATCGAAGTTGCGGCGATCGGTCGGGTGGTTCTCCAGGTCGGCCCGCAGGTCCTTGAGCTCCGGCACGCGATTCGTCACTGGGTCGAAGATCAGCTCGAAGAAGTCGCGGTAGCGCTGCTTCAGGTCGTCGAGCAGGTGCCTGCCGTCGGCGACCTCCCAGTGGGAGCCGCTGTCCATGAGCTGGTAGCCCTGCCCGTTCGGCGCCGGTTCGCGGCGCAGGGGCACCGGCAGATGGATCACCGGAGCGACGCCCTCGCGAGCTTCCGGGTTCGACGCGGCGACGGGCGCGCCCGTCGCGACTTCCTCGCCCGCGAAGTCCACGTCGCCGAGCAGTTCGAGCACCTCGCAGGCGAGCTCGTACATCTGCCGGTGAACCGTCGAGCCCTTCGCGTTGTGGAGGATCGACAGCGGGCGGCCGCCGGGGTTCGTGCCGAGCGACTGCACCTTGGGGCTGCGCGACAGGAAGCTCTCGAAGCGAGGCAGCCCGCGGACGTCCACCTCGCTGCGGAGCAGGGTCAGAATGTCGCCGCGTTGCGCGTCGTCGAACTTGATCCGCTGGTCGACGAGCGAGAGCAGGACCCGGGCCGAGGCCCGCGGCTTGCGGTAGCGCCCGAGGAGCTCGAAGACGCGCACGGCCTCGTGGATCGACAGCTGATCCTCGACGACCACGACCGAGAGGTCTGCGGCCGCGATGGCGTTGCGCGTCAGGATCTCGAGGTCGCTCTTGGTGTCGACGATGACGAGTCCCTTCCAGGCCGTGCGGCGGAGCACCTCGTGGAGGTAGAAGGGATCGCGAAGCTCGCCCTTGAGCTCCGAGATCTCCGGGCTCGAGGGGACGTAGTGCACGCCGTACTGACCGAGACGGATCGCGGGGGCGAGATCGCCGTTGCGGAGCGCGGCCTCGACGCGCGTTTCCCGCTGGCCGGGCTGGCCGGATTCGATCGCGAACATGCGGTCGATGAGCTGGTGGTCGTCGAGCCCGATCAGCAGGATCGGGAGGTCCTCGCGGAGCGCCCGGAAGTAGATGGCGAGGTTGGTGGCGACCGTCGTCTTCCCGACGCCGCCCTTGTTGCTCGTGACGGTGAGGACCCGGTAGCTGCAGGCCTCCCCGGTGCCCGGCGTGTCGGCTGCCGGCTCTACGTGCATCCGCTCCGCTGTACTCGCGCTCAACGGCTTCTCTCCCCGCCGCGGCAGAAGGGCCGCGATCGCGATCGGGTGCAAGGCGCGTGCCGCGCACACGGCGCCCGTGCGGAGCTGCGCGGCGGTGAGCGGTTGCGCGACGAGTTGCACCGACCGTCCCCGGGCGGGAAGGGCGCTGGCGGGGCAGGCATGGGGAGACCGCTACCCACGCGCGGCGGGCCGCGCGGCCGGACTCAACGCCCGTGCAGATTCTTGCGGACCAGCGGGCGATGGATCCCGAGCGGGTGGGAGTGCGTCGGGGCCGAGCCCGTTGCGCAGTGCCTTGCGGGGTGGGAGGCCGGGGGGCACACCGGAGAGCAACGCCTCCTCTCGCGAAGGCTCACCTCCCGCACGGCGGACCGGCAGCTCTCCGGCGCAAGGCCCCGTCGCCGCGCGGCCCTGGGCATCGGCGTCCGCGTTGGTGCGCCGGTTGCTATGCGGCAGAGGCCGATGCGAGCGCTCCTCCGCCGACTGCCCGAGCCCCTTCGCAACCTCGTGACCGCGGTCGCGAGCGTCGCCTTCGCGCTCTTGTGGATCGGCTTCGGCCTGCGCCTCGTCCACCTCACGAGCGACCCGCGCGTGCTCGTCTACCCGCGCATCGCGAACGACATCAACGGCTTCAAGGATCCCTCCTTCGAGAGCGAGATCCGCGCCGGAGAGCTCCGCATGCTCGGGCTCGGCGCGTCGGCGTTCGTGACCCGGGACTTCCAGCCGCGCTTCCAGGAGCTCTTGAACCAGGCGCCCTTCTTCCGCCAGCGCGACCTCTCGATCCGCTTCGTCTCGACCGGCGTCCCGGCCCACACGAGCTTCGATTCGCTGTGGAAGTACCAGTACTGGTACCGAGGCTACGACTTCGACCTCGTCCTCGTCTACGAAGGGATCAACGACGCCCGCGCCAACAACTACCCGCGCGACGTCTTCCGCGCCGACTACACCCAGTTTCCCTACTACCAGCGCTACGCGCCGGTCTTCAGGTGGATCGAACGCCACCCGGTGCTCTCGCGCTCCTTCGCCGCGACCTTCGGCGCCTCGCTCGTCCAGCGCGCGAAGGTGCAGCTCGCGCCGGCCTTCGAGCGCGAGGCGCCGTATAACAATCCGCTCGACGACCCGTGGCTCGCCGAGGGCGGCGACCTCAAGACCCCGCCCGTGTTCTCCCGCAACGTCGAGGAGGTGCTGCGGCTCGCGCGCGACCGCGGGCAGAAGGTGCTGCTCCTGACCTACGCCTACTACCTTCCGCCCGACTACACGAACGAGCGCTTCCTCGCGCAGCAGACCGACTACAGCTTCATGCCCGAGAGCGTCGCGACGGAGGTCTGGGGCCGGCAGCAGAACGTGGTCGCCGTGATCGAGGCCCACAACGCGGAGATCCGTCACCTGGCCGAGCTGCATCCGAACGCGCTCTTCTTCGACATGGAGCGCTTCATGCCGAAGGACCGCGAGCACTTCATCGACATCTGCCACTGGACCGACCGGGGCCGCGAGACCTTTGCCCGGGGAGTGCTCGAGGCGCTCGCCCGGCACGAGTCCGAGATCCTCGGGAGGGCGCTGGCCCGGCGCTGAGCTCCCGCGATCGCTTCGCGGCGTAGCCACACGCGCTCTGCGAGGGGGAAGCCCGCCGGCTCAGCTCCGCGAACTCCGCGCGGGGCGTCCCGGCGCTTGAAGGCGGCGGGCGCGATCGCATAGGCTCTGGCCGTGGCTCCCTTCTCGCGCTGCCGCGGCCTCCTGGGTCTTCTCGCGCTCCTCGTGGCGACTCCGGCACCCGCCGAGCTTCCGGTGGATGAGGTGGGCCGGGTCGAGACGCTCGCCGCCCCGCTCTCGCCTCACCTCGTGTGGGCCTCGGACGCGGTGATGCGCCGCATCGCGCTGGCCGACCTCGAGAGCGGCGACACCCTGGGCGTGATCGACGGTGGCTTCGGCATCACGGCGGCGCTCTTCGCGCGCAAGCGGCCCGAGCTGTACGTGCCCGAGACGCACTACTCGCGCGGTGCCCGCGGCGAGCGCACCGACGTCGTCACCGTCTACGATGCACTCTCGCTCCGCCCCGTGGCCGAGGTCGTGATCCCTCCGCGCCGGGCGATCAACCCGCTTCCCTCGGCGAACGCCGCGCTCACGGACGACGACCGCTTCGGGCTCGTGTTCAACATGACGCCCGCCACCTCCGTGAGCGTCGTCGATCTCGAGCAGCGCGCCTTCGTGGCCGAGATCGCGACCCCCGGCTGCAGCCTCGTCTACGCCGCCGGCTCGCGGCGCTTCGTATCGCCCTGCGCCGACGGGGCGCTCCTCGTGGTGACGCTCGACGAGTCGGGCCGGGAGGCCTCGAAGGTCCGCACGCGGGCCTTCTTCGCCCCCTGGCGCGACCCGGTCACGGAGAAGGCCGTGCGGCGCGCCGACGAGTGGCTCTTCGTCTCCTTCGAGGGGCGGGTCCACCCGGTCGACGTCTCGGGCGCCGAGCCGCGTTTCGCGGAGCCCTGGGATCTCCTCGCGGCCGAGGACCGCGCCGAGGGCTGGCGCATCGGGGGGCAGCAGCACCTCGCCGTGCACGCCGCCACGGGCCGACTCTACTCGCTCGTGCACCAGGGTCCGCCCGACACCCACAAGGATCCCGGGAGCGAGCTGTGGGTGTACGATCTCGCGCAGCGCCGGCGGGTCGACCGCATCGCGCTGCGGAGCCCCGGGCTCACCTATCTCGGCGCGCCCATCGATCCCGGACCGCGGCTCTTCTGGCCGCTCGGGAGACTCTTCGAGATGGTCCTCTCTCTCGCCGGAATCGGCGTGACCGGCGTTGCCGTGACGCAGGACGAGCGGCCGCTGCTCGTGACCGGCTCGAGCTTCTCCGGGTCGCTCGGCATCTACGACGCTCTCTCGGGCGAGTTCCTCCACCGCGTGGCGCCGGGCAACATGACGACGCTCGTGCTCCAGGTTCCCTGGGAGACGATCGAGGCGACGCGATGACGCCGGCTCTCGATCCGGTCGTGGGGGGGACGCTGCGCGGCGCGCTCGCGCTGCTCTTCGTCGGGGCGGCACTCCACAAGCTGCGCGACCGCGCCGGCTTTCGCGCGGCGCTCGCGGGCTACGGACTCCTGCCCGGGGGCTCGCTGCCGGCGGCCGCGTCGCTGCTCGCCGCGGCGGAGCTCGCGATCGCCGCGGGTCTGCTCGTGCCGGGCTGCGGTCGGACGGCTGCCCTCGCCGCGGCCGGTCTGCTCGCGCTCTACGCCGGCGCCATGCTCGCGGCGCTCGCCGCGGGTCGGCGCGGGATCGACTGCGGCTGCGCGGGTCCGGCCGGATCGAAGCCGCTCGGCCCTGCGCTCGTCGCGCGCAACGGCATCCTCGTCGCCGCGGCGCTCGCCGCGTCGCTCCCGGTGACGCCGCGGGCCGTCTCGTGGATCGACGCGGTGACGGTCGCGGGTGCGGTGGCGGCGCTCGCCTGCCTGTTCGCCGCGGCGGAGCTCTCGTTCGAGCAGGCCCTGCGCGGGCGGGCCCTGCGGCGC
>Ga0214473_10003548_pt1 | contig 18889 bp, 29 predicted proteins | sample RVTome_7_FD_203509 | JGI IMG/M metagenome (GOLD analysis project Ga0214473, IMG submission 203509) | Soil microbial communities from uranium-contaminated site in the Upper Colorado River Basin, Wyoming, United States - RVT98D197 | ecosystem: Environmental > Terrestrial > Soil > Contaminated >... | reverse complement strand
TCGGGACCGAGACCCAGACCGCGGACTTCTGGGCGGGACGGTTCAAGGTGCTCCAGAACGCCGCGGCGGCGCGCGGCGCCGGGGACAGGGTGGTCCCGACCACGCTCGCGCTCGCCGGCCCCCTGCGGAAGCGCAGCAAGGTGGCCCGCGCCTCGGGCGAGCCGGTCGCTCAAGCTTCGAAGAGGAAGCGGAAGCTGTGGGGCAAGGGCAAGGGCAAGTTCAAAACGAAGGGCAAGAAGGGCGCCGCCAGCGTCCGCGGCACCACCTGGCTGACCGAGGATCGCTCGGACGACACCACCAAGGTGAAGGTGACCGCGGGCAGGGTGCGGTTCCAGGACTTCGTCAGGGATCGTGCCGTGACCGTGAAGGCCGGCGACAGCTACACGGCGGGGCGGTAGCTAGCCCGGTTGCCCGTCGTCCTCGTGCCACGGCGTGAGGACGCGGGGACCGTTCTCGGTCACGGCGACGGTGAACTCGAAGTGGGCCGCCTGGGAGCCGTCCTGCGAGTACACGGCCCAGTTGTCGTCGCCGACCCGGACCTGGGGCGAGCCGGCGGTCACCATCGGCTCGATCGCGAGCACCATGCCCGGCTCGAGCACCGGGCCGCGGCCGGGCTCGCCGTAGTTCGGGATCTGCGGATCCTCGTGCATGTCGCGGCCGATCCCGTGGCCGACGAGGCTGCGGATCACCGACAGACCCTCCGACTCGACCCGGCGCTGGACCGCGTTCGAGATGTCGCTGAGCCGGTTGCCCGCGCGCACCTGCTCGGTGGCGTCGAACAGCGACGCCCGGGTCGTGTCGATCAGTTTCTCGGTCTCTGAGTTGATCTCGCCGATCGGGAGCGTCATCGCAGCGTCGGCGACCCAGCCCCCGTAGACGACACCGACGTCGAGCGAGATGATGTCGCCCGCCTGCAGCTTGTACGGCCCGGGGATACCGTGCACGACCATCGAGTTCGGCGAGGCACAGATCGACCCCGGGAATCCCCGGTAGCCCTTGAATGCGGCCCGCGCCCCCTGCGAGGCGATGAACTTTTCCGCCGCCTCGTCGAGCTCGGCCGTGGTGACGCCGGGACGGGCCTTCGTCCGCAGCATCTTCAGGCACCGGGCCTGAATCGCGCCCGCAGCCGCCATCTCCTTGATCTGCTCTGTCGTCTTGGTGAGGATCATCCGACGGCCCCGCTAGATCTGCTCCTCCATCTGCAGCGTCGCGAGCAGGCCCCTGATCCGCTCCTCGACCTCGTCCGGGGATTGGTCGCCCTCGACCCGCTTCAGGATCCCCTTCTTCTCGTAATAGGAGACGAGCGGCTCGGTCTTGTCGTGGTACTGCTCCAGGCGGTGGCGGACCACCTCGGGCTTGTCGTCCTCGCGGATCTCGAGCTTCCCTCCGCAGACGTCGCACACCCCCTCCTTCTTCGGGGGGTCGAACTCGACGTGGAAGATGTGCCCGCCCTCGACGCAGGTGCGGCGACCGGACAGGCGCCTCACGACCTCGTCGTCGGTGACGTCGATCAGGATCGCCGCCGTCAGCCTCCGCTGCAGCCGCGCGATCGCCTCGTCGAGGGCCTCGGCCTGCGCGGTCGTGCGCGGGAAGCCGTCGAGGATGAACCCGTCCGCCGCCTCGGAGCCCTCGACCCGCTCCGAGATCATCCCGATGATCACCTCGTCGGGGACGAGGTCGCCCTTGTCCATGTACTTCTTCGCCTCCCGGCCGAGGTCGGTGCCGTCGCGGACGGCGGCGCGGAGGATGTCGCCGGTCGCGTAGTAGGGCAGCCGCAGGTCCGCCTGCAGGCGCTCGCCCTGGGTCCCCTTGCCGGAGCCGGGCGGGCCGAGGAGGATCAGGTTGAGCTCGGACACGTGTTACCGCCGGACGCGGGAACCGCCGCGGCTACTTCAGGAAGCCCTCGTAGTTGCGCATCATCAGCTGCGCCTCGAGCTGCTTCACGGTGTCGAGCGCCACCCCGACGACGATCAGGATCGAGGTGCCGCCGAAGAAGAAGTTCGCCGAGGTCTGGCTGATGAGGATCGTCGGCAGCGCCGCGACCGCGCCCAGGTAAAGAGCGCCGGGGAAGGTGAGCCGCGACAGGATCCGGTCCAGGTACTCGGCCGTCGGCCGGCCCGGTCTCACCCCGGGGATGAACCCGCCGTACTTCTTCAGGTTGTCCGCCTGGTCGACCGGGTTGAACGTGACCGCGGTGTAGAAGTAGGTGAAGATGATGATGAAGAACACCTCGCCGACCACGTAGGCCCACCCGTTGGGGCTGAAGAACGCGGCGAAGTCGAGCGCCGCGGGCGTGTTCAGGAGCTGTCCGATCGTCGGCGGGAAGGCCATGATCGAGGCCGCGAAGATGACCGGGATCACTCCGGCCATGTTCACCCGCAGCGGCAGGTAGGTGGAGCCACCGCTCGTCATCCGTCGACCGACGACGCGCTTCGCGTACTGGACCGGGATCCGGCGCTGGCCCTCCTGCACGAACACGATCCCGACGATCACCGCGAGGGCGATGAACGGCATCATCACGACGAAGACCTGGTCCGGGTTTGTCCACCACGCCTGGATCCCGCCCGGGAGGCTGGCCACGATCGAGGCAAAGATCATCAGCGAGATCCCGTTCCCGATCCCGCGCTGGGTGATCAGCTCGCCGAACCACATCAGCACGGTGCAGCCCGCGGTCAGCGAGATCACGATCAGGAACACCTTCGCGAACGTCAGCTGTCCGACCACGCTGGCGCCGGCCGAGTTCTGGAACGACTGGAACAGGAACACGTACCCGACCGACTGCCCGAAAGCGAGCCCCACGGTGAGGTAGCGGGTGTACTGGGTGATCTTCTGCTGCCCGACCTCGCCCTCCTTCTGCAGCCGCTCCAGCGCCGGGACCACGACGGTCAGCAGCTGGAGGATGATCGAGGCGGTGATGTAGGGCATGATCCCGAGCGCGAACAGGGACAGCCGCGACAGGCTTCCGCCCGAGAACAGGTTCAGGAAGCCGAGGATGTTGGAGCCCTGGAAGTTCTGCTCAATCTGCTCCACGGTGTCGATGTCGACGCCGGGCGCCGGGATGTAGGCCCCGAGCCGGTACAGGAGCAGCATCGCTGCCGTGAACGCCAGCTTTCGCTGGATCTCGGGAACGGAGAAGGCGTTGAGGATCGTCCTAAGCATCTATTACTTCGCAGGCGCCGCCGGCGCTCTCGATCTTCTCGCGCGCGGTGGCGCTGAAGCCGTGGGCACGGACGGTCAGCTTCTTGCCGATCTCGCCGCGCCCGAGCACCTTCACCGGATGGCGGCGCTTGGCGAGGCCAGCGGCGCGCAGCGTCTCCGGGGTGACCTCGGCGCCGGCGTCGAAGCGCGCGTCGAGGTCGGAGACGTTGACGGGCTGGGTCCGGGTGCGGAAGGGCTCGAACGGCATCGACATCTTCTTGTTCGGCCCGCTGAGCTTGCGCATCCGCATGTGGATCGGGTTCTGGCCGCCCTCATACCCCGGCTTCCGCCGCGTGCCCGAGCGGGCGCCGGCGCCCTTGTGGCCTCGACCCGAGGTCTTTCCCAGCCCCGAGCCCTCGCCGCGGCCGATCCGCTTGCGCGGACGCCGCGAGCCGGGCTTCGGGCGCACCGAGTGCAGCCCGACGTCCTCGGGCTTCAGCCGACTCACTTGCCCTCGCCCTCCTTCACCTCGACGAGGTGCTCGACCGTGGTCAGCATCCCGCGAAGGTCTGGGCTGTCGGTGCGGACGGAGGAGCTTCCGATCCGACCGAGCTTCAACGAGCGCAGGGTCTCGCGCTGGTTGGGGCTGATGCCGTTCGCCGACCGGACCTGCGTCACCCTAATCACTGCCGGCCGAATCACTTCCCGCGACGTCCTCCGCTTCGCGTCCGGGCGTCGCGGGGTCGCTGGCGAGCTTGGTCTTGGTCTGGGACGACTCCGTCTTGCCCCCGTTCGTCGCCGCCGGCTCGGGGATCCCGAGCACCTGGCGCACGGACAGGCCGCGAAGCTTCGCGACGTCCTCGGGCCGGCGCAGATTCACGAGGCCGTCCATCGTCGCCTTCACGAGGTTGACCGGATTCTGGGTCCCGATGCTCTTCGAGAGCACGTCGCGGACGCCGCCGAGCTCGAGCACCGCGCGGACACCGCCGCCGGCGATCACGCCGGTACCGGGACTGGCCGGGCGCAGGACGACGTGGCCGGCGCCGAAGCGACCGATGATCTTGTGCGGGATCGTCTGCCCGTACTTGGGAACGCGGATCAGGCTCTTGCGGGCGTTCTCGACCCCCTTCTGGATCGCGAGCGGAACCTCGCGGGCCTTGCCGTAGCCGATCCCGACCACGGAATCCTCGTCGCCCACGGCGACCAGCGCCGTGAACGAGAACCGACGCCCGCCCTTGACGACCTTCGCGACGCGGTTGATCTCGATCACCCGCTCCTGGAGGTCGAGCCCCTGCGGGCTCACTGTCTCAACTGGCTGCTGCATGCGACCTTTCACCGTAGCGACTCACAGGTTCAGTCCCCCTTCGCGGGCGCCCTCGGCGAGCGCCTGGACGCGGCCGTGGTACTGGTAGCCCGAGCGGTCGAACACGCACGTCTCGATCCCAGCCGCCTTGGCCCGCTCGGCGAGCACGCTCCCGGCGCGTTTCGCCTGATCCATCGACCCGAGGCCGCGCAGGTCCTGCTCGGTCCAATTCACGGCCGCCACGGTCTTCCCGGCGTCGTCGTCGATCAGCTGCGCGGAGATCCCGCGGTTGGAGCGGTACACGGACACGCGCGGCCGGTCCGCGGTGCCGCGGATCTTCGCCCGCACCCGGCGCCTCCGCCGCGCCCGTCGCTGCTGCTTGGTGAGCACGCTCATGCCCGCTTGCCCACCTTGCGCGGCACGTGCTCGCCCTGGTAGCGGATCCCCTTGCCCTTGTAGGGCTCGGGAGGGCGCTGCTTGCGGATATTGGCCGCGACCTCGCCGACCTTCTGCTTGTCGATCCCTCGCACGACGACCTCGGTCGGCTGCGGGACCTCGAACTCGATCCCGTCGGGAGGCGTGACCGACACCGGGTGGGAGTACCCGAGCGCGAGCTCGAGCTGCTTGCCCTGAAGCTTGGCGCGGTAACCCACGCCCTGGATCTCGAGCTTCCGCTCGAACCCCTGGGTGACGCCCTCGATCATGTTCGCGATCAGCGTCCGGGTCAACCCGTGCAGCGAGCGATGCTCCCCGCGGTCGGTCGGCCGCTCGACGGTGACGGTGCCGTTGTCGCGCTCGATCTTCATCTCCGGGCTGACGGTCTGATTCAGCTCGCCCTTCGGCCCCTTCACCTTCACCTCGGCCGGGCTGAGGTCGACGGTGACGCCGTCGGGTATCTCGATTGGCTGTTTTCCAATCCGACTCATGCGCAGCTACCAGATGTAGGCCAGCACTTCGCCGCCGACCCGCTGTGAGGTCGCCTCGTGGCCGCTCATCACCCCGCGCGAGGTGGAGACGATCGCCGTCCCCATCCCGCCGAGCACGCGCGGCACCTCGGTCTTGTTCACGTAGCGGCGCCGGCCCGGACGCGAGACGCGCTCGATCCCGGTGATCGCCGGCTGGCGGTCGTCGGTGTACTTGAGCTCGATCCGGATCGTCTCGCCGACCGGGTTCGGCTCCACGGAGAAGTCACGGATGTAGCCCTGCTCCTTGAGGATCCGCGTCATCTCCTTCTTCAGGCGCGATGCGGGCACCTCCACCTCGTTGTGCTCGGAGGTGAGCCCGTTGCGGATTCGGGTCAGGTAGTCGGATACGGGATCGGTCAGCATCAAAAAAGTCCTTTTGCTACCAGCTCGACTTCGTCATTCCGGGGACGTACCCCTGGTGCGCGGCGTCGCGCAGGCACAGTCGGCAGAGGCCGAACTTGCGGTAGTACGCCCGCGAGCGTCCGCAGCGATTGCAGCGGTTGTACCCACGGCTCTTGTACTTCGGCTTCCGCCGTTGCCTGACGACCTGTGAGGTCTTCGCCATCTACTTCTCGCCCTCGCTCTCGTCGCTCGAATCCTTGCTGTCGGTGCCGCTCGCCTCGGGGCCACCTTCGCCCTCGCCTTCCTCGCCCTCGCCTTCCTCGTCCTCGCGCGGCTTGGTCTCGTAGGCCTCCGGGTTCTCCTCCTTCAGCTGCTCCAGCGCCGCTGCCTCGGCCTCGGCGCGCTGGCGAGCCTCCTCCTTGCGCCGCTCCTCCTCCTCGGCCGCGGCCGCGTCCTCCTCGCCGGGGCGGCCCTCGGCGGAGAACGGGAGCCCGAGGGCCCGCAGGAGCTCGAACGCCTCGATGTCGGTGCGAGCGGAGGTCGTGATCGTGACGTCCAGGCCGCGCACCTCGTCGATCGAGTCGTAGTCGATCTCGGGGAAGATCAGCTGCTCGCGGACCCCGATCGAGTAGTTGCCGCGGCCGTCGAACGAGCGCGGGTTGAGCCCGCGGAAGTCGCGGATCCGGGGAATCGCGATCGAGATCAGGCGGTCCAGGAACTCCCACATCCGGGCGCGGCGCAGCGTCACCGCGACGCCGATCGGCATCCCCTCGCGGATCTTGAACGCGGCGATCGACTTCCGGGCGCGGCGGACGCTCGGCTGCTGCCCGGTGATCGTGGCGAGCTGCTCGGTCGCCTGCTCAAGCGGCGAGCTCGTGCGCGAGCCTTCGCCGATCCCCATGTTCAGGGTGATCTTCTCGACCCGCGGCGCCTCCATCACGGTCCCGTACTTGAATCGCTCCATCAGCTCCGGCACGACCTCCTGCCGGTACCGATCGCGCAGCCGCGGGGGCGGCGCGGTCTGCTGCTGGGCTGTCGCGGCCTCCATCACTCGAGCTCCTTCCCGGTCCGCTTCGCGACGCGCGTGCGGTGGCCGCCCTCGCGGGTTACGCCGACCCGGGTCGGCTTGTTGTCGGAGGGGTCGAGAAGCATCACGTTTGAGATGTCGATCGGGCCTTCCTTCTCGATGATCCCGCCGGCCTCCCCGCCGCGCTGGGTGTCCTTGAGCGAGGTGGGGCGCTGGTGGCGCTTGACGATGTTCAGGTTCTCGACGAAGACGCGGCGACGCTTCGGCTCCGTGCGAAGCACCCGGCCGGTCTTGCCGCGATCCTTGCCGCCGGTGACGATCACCTGGTCGTCCTTGCGAATCTTCATCCCTTTGCCCATGCCTACAAAACCTCCGGCGCAAGGGAGACGATCTTCATGAAGTTCCGCTCTCTGAGCTCGCGTGCCACGGGACCGAAGATACGGGTCCCGCGCGGGTTGTTGGTCCCGTCGATCAGCACCGCGGCGTTCTCGTCGAACGAGATGTAGGTCCCGTCCGAGCGCCCGAGCTGCTTCCGGGTGCGGACGACGACGGCCTGCACCACCTCGCCCTTGCGCACGGCGCTGCGCGGCGTCGCCTGCTTCACGGTCGCGGTGATCACGTCGCCGACCCCCGCGTAGCGGCGGTGGGAGCCGCCCTTGACGCGGATGCAGAGAATCTCGCGCGCGCCCGAGTTGTCAGCCACCCTGAGCTTCGACTCCTGCTGGATCATCGCGCCCTCTCCACGACCTCGAGCAGGCGCCAGCGCTTCGTCCGCGACAACGGCCGTGTCTCGACGACGCGGACGACGTCGCCGTCGTTCGCCTCGTCGCGCTCGTCGTGGACGTGGATGGTGCTCGAGCGGCGGACCACCTTCTCGTACGAGGGGTCGCGGCGAGCGCGCTCGATCCGCACCGTGATCGTCTTCGCGGCGGCGCTGGAGACGACCGTCCCCTGGCGCACCTTGCTCTTGCCCGGGGGGCGGTCGGCGGGCGGCGTGCCCGTGCCGGCGGCGCCACCTCGGCGCTCACGCAGGCGCTTGCGGTGGCGCCCGCGCTCGGCTGCGGCGGCACGGCGGCGCTCAGCGCGCTCGGTCACCCGGTCCTCGGCGCTGCGCTGGGGGCCCGCGGGCGCGCGCGCGCGGGAGCGCTCGAGCTTGCGCTTCTGCTTCGGCGAAAGCTCTTCTTCAGGGCCCGCCGCCTCCTCCGCTTCGCGTCCGGGGGCAGCGGGGTCGCCGGCGGGCTGCGCGTCGGAATCCTCGTCGGCGGCCGCCTCCGGCGGCTGTGCGTCGGAATCCTCCTCGGCGGCAGCCTCCGGCGCATGCTCGGCGGGAGCCTCATCCGCAGCGGCCTCCGGAGCCTCCTCGGCAGGAGCCTCGGGCGCCTGCTCGGAGGCCTCTGCCTCGGGGGTCTCCTCCTGAGTCTCTTCGTCCTTCTTCTCGTTCTCTTCAGCCATCACCGGCTCAGCTCCGCTTCGAGGTCGATCCCGCGCTGGCGCGCGACGGTCAGCAGGCGTGCGATGTCGCGCCGCGTCTCGGCCAGGCGGGCGGTGTTCTCGAGCTCTCCGGTCGCGTGCTTGAACCGGAGGCTGAACTCCTCGTCGCGGGCGTCCTTCAGCTTCACGACGACCTCGTGGTCGTCCATCGCATGTACCTCCGCGCCCCTCATGACCAACACCACCAGCCTGTCGCGTCGCCGGCGCGTGCACTCTCGGTCGCCGCGTTGCCGTAGCGGCTGCGGCTCCGCGCCATCATCACTCCGCCTCCCAGGTCACGAACTTGGTCTTGATCGGAAGCTTGTGGCCGGCGAGCCGCATCGCGTCCTTCGCCAGCTCCTCGTCGACGCCGGCGAGCTCGAACATGATCCGGCCGGGCTTCACCACGGCGACCCAGCCTTCGGGGTTGCCCTTGCCCGACCCCATCCGGGTCTCGGCCGGCTTCTTCGTGTACGGCTTGTCGGGGAAGACCGTGATCCACACCTTCCCGCCACGCTTGATCTTCCGGGTCATCGCGACTCGGGCAGCCTCGATCTGGCGGCTCGAGATCCACCCACGCTCCATCGCCTTCAGCCCGTACTCGCCGAACGCGACCGAGGTCCCGCCCTTCGAGTTGCCGCGCATCCGGCCGCGCTGCTGCTTGCGGTACTTGACCCGCTTCGGCGCCAGCATCAGCGTCGTCCTCCTCCGCGGCCGCCGCCGGAGCGTCCGCGGCGGTCGTCCCCGCCCTGGGGCTCGTTGCCGTCGCCCTCGCCGGTCCTGTAGCCCTCCGGCATCACCTCGCCGTTGTTGATCCAGCACTTGACGCCGATCCGGCCGGTCGTCGTGCGGGCCTCGTGGAAGCCGTAGTCGATGTCCGCGCGCAGGGTGTGGAGCGGGACGCGGCCGTCGGAGTAGCCCTCGGTGCGCGCCATCTCCGCGCCGCCGAGGCGGCCCGAGACCTGCACCTTGACCCCCTTCGCGCCGGAGCGCATCGCCGAGGTCAGGGCGCGCTTCATCGCGCGCCGGAACGCGACCCGGTTCTCGAGCTGCTCGCCGATCGACTGTGCGACCAGCTTCGCGTCGAGCTCGGGGCGCTTGATCTCGCGGATGTTCACGCGCACGGGCTTCTTCGTCAGGTTGTGGAGGTCGCGGCGCAGCGCGTCGACCTCGGCGCCCGACTTCCCGATCACGATCCCGGGACGCGCGGTGTGAATGTCCACCGTCACCTCGCCCCGCTGCTTGCGGATCGTGATGTCGGACAGCCCCGCGTGCGCGAGCCGATTCTGGATGTGGTCGCGGATCCTCAGATCCTCGTCCAGGTAATCGGCGAACTCGCGCTCGTTGAACCAGTTCGACTTCCAGTCGTGGATGTACCCGACGCGGAATCCCTCGGGATGGATCTTCTGTCCCATGCTTGGTCCCTCAATCCTCGATCGGGGTCAGGGCCACGTTCAGGTGGCTCGTTCTGCGGTCGATCTTGGTCGCGCGCCCGCGGGCCCGCGGGCGCCAGCGACGCAGCGTCGGCCCCTCGTCGACGTAGATCTCGGCGATCCGCATGTCGTCGGCGACCAGGTCGTGGTTGTTCTCGGCGTTGGCGGCGGCCGAGTCGATCACCTTCGCGACCTCGCGCGCAGCGCCCCGCGGCGAGAACCGGAGCTTCGCCCGAGCCTCCTCGATCGGCATCCCGCGCACCTGGTCGGCGACCAGGCGCACCTTGCGCGGCGAGGTGCGCACATAGCGCGCGCTCGCGCGCACGACCGGCCCGTCGTCAGTCTCGGCGGCCATGATCAGCGCTCCTCTCGCTTCCCGGTGCCCGAGTGGGCGCGGAACGTGCGGGTGGGGGCGAACTCGCCGAGCTTGTGCCCGACCATCGACTCGGAGATGAACACGGGCACGTGCTTTCGGCCGTCGTGGACCGCGATCGTGTGCCCGACCATCTCCGGGAAGATCGTCGAGTTGCGCGACCAGGTCTTCAGCATCTCCTTCTGGCCCGACTCGTTCATGCGCTCGATCCGCTTCATCAGCCGATCCTCGGTGAATGGTCCCTTCTTCGTCGAGCGTCCCATCGCTACCGTCCCTTCTTCTTCCCGCGACGGCGGCCACGGACGATCAGCGCGTCCGATCGCTTGCCCTTCTTGCGCGTCCGGTAACCGAGCGTCGGCTTGCCCCACGGGGTCACCGGATGCCCGCCGGGCGTGTGGTGCGCCTCGCCGCCGCCGTGCGGGTGGTCGACGGGGTTCATCGCCACGCCGCGGGTCTGCGGGCGCTGGCCCATGTGACGCTTGCGCCCAGCCTTGCCCAGCTTCACGTTCTGATGCTCGGAGTTGGACAGCGAGCCGATCGTCGCCCTGCACTCCGCGCGCACCATCCGCACCTCGGACGAGGGCAGCCGTAGGCTGACCATCTCGCCCTCCTTCGCGACCACCTGGATCGCGCCGCCGGCGGCGCGCCCGAGCCGCGCCCCCTGGCCGGGCACGAGCTCGACGTTGTGGACGACGGTCCCGGTCGGGATCGACGACAGCGGCAGGGCGTTGCCCGGCTGGATGTCGGCGCTCTCTCCCGACTCCACGCTGGCGCCGACCTCGAGCCCCTGCGGGGCGAGGATGTAGCGCTTCTCGCCGTCGGCGTAGCTCACGAGCGCGATGAAGCAGGTGCGGTTCGGGTCGTACTCGATCGTCGCCACGCGCGCCGGGATCCCGTCCTTGCGGCGCTTGAAGTCGATCTTCCGGTAGCGGCGCTTGGCGCCGCCGCCGCGGTGGCGGCTCGTCACCCGGCCGCCCGAGTTGCGCCCTCCGCTTCCCGGGTGCCCCTCGGTGAGCGCCTTGTGCGGCCGCGTCTCGGTCAGCTCGGAGCGGTCCGGGTAGGTCCCGAACCGGCGCCCGGGGGACGTTGGCTTCGTCTTCCGGTTGGCCATCGGGTCAGCCCTCCACCGCCGCGCCCTCGAACAGCTCGATCCGGTCGCCCGGGGCGAGCTTGACGACGGCCTTCTTCCAAGATCGGGTCCTGCCGCGGTTCAGGTTGCGGCGCTTCGGCTTCGCCCGCACGCGCGAGGTCCACACGTCGACGACGCCGACGCCGAAGATCTCCTCGACCGCGTGCGCGACCTGGGTCTTGTGCGCACGGTCGTGGATCCGGAACGTGTACTTCCCGTCCGCCATCAGCGCGTAGCTCTTCTCCGAGATCACCGGCTCGATGATCACCTGACGAGGATTCATCGCTTCTCCCCGGCGGCGGCGCGCTTGGAGATCGTCTCCATCGCGGAGTTCGAGATCACCAGGGAGCGGGCGCCGAGGACGTCGGCGACGCCGACCTGGTCCGCGGACATGACCGTCACCCGGGCGATGTTGCGAAAGCTCTTCTCGGCGCCGATCTCGTCGCTGTCGAGGACGACGACGGTCGGTCGGCCCGCGCCCCACTTTTCCAGGCCGTCGGCGGCGCGCTTGGTCGCGGGCTCGTCGAAGCTCGATCCGTCGACCACGGCGACTGTGCCGCGCTCGGCGTGGACCGAGAGCGCGGCGCGCAGCGCACGGCGATGCGCCTTGCGGTTCACCTTCACGGTGTAGTGCCGCGGCTTCGGGCCGAACGCCGCGCCGCCGCCCTTTCGCTGCGGCGCGCTCAACGCGCCGACTCGGGCGCGCCCGAGCCCCTTCTGCCGCCACGCCTTCGCGGTCGTCATCGAGACCTCAGCGCGGGTCTGAGCGGACGCGGTGCCGCGCCGCTTCGCCGAGCTCTCGGCGCGCGCGGCCTCGTGGACGAGCGACTCGTGGAACGGCTCCGAGAACGCGTCCGGCAGATCGGCCGTGGTGGTGGCGCCGAGGACCGGTGCCTTCGGACTAGCCATCCTCGCGCACCTCGACGGTCGCGTTCTTCGGCCCCGGAACCGGGCCCTTGATCAGGAGCAGGTTGCGCTCGGTGTCGATCTCGACGATCTCGCAGTGGCGCTGGGTGACGCGGCGTCCGCCCATCCGGCCGGGAAGCCTTGTGCCCTTGAACACGCGCGCCGGATAGGCGCTGGCGCCGACCGAGCCCGGAGCCCGCACGTTGTGCGAGCCGTGGGACACGGGGCCGCGCTGGAAGTTGTGGCGGCGAATCGTCCCCTGGAAGCCCTTGCCGACCGAGATCCCGGAGACCTTCACCTTCTGGCCCGCCTCGAATGCCTCGACGGTGATCTCGTCGCCGATCTGGTGCTCGTCCTCCGTCCGGAACTCGACCAGGGTGCGCATCGCCGGGGCGCCGGCCTTCTTCAGGTGGCCGAGCTCGCCCTTGGTCAGCTTCGCCTCCTTGGTGTTGCCATGCGCGAGCTGGACGGCGGCGTAGCCGTCGCGCTCCGGGTCGCGAATCGCGGTCACCGGGCACGGGCCGGCCTCGATCACGGTCACCGGGACGGAGGTCCCGTCCTCGCCGAACACCTGGGTCATGCCGAGCTTCGTGCCGATGATTCCCGCCATGCCTGAATCACCCACCAGCTACAGCTTGATCTCGACGTCGACGCCGGCCGGCAGCGTCTCCATGCGCTGCAGCTCGTCGACCGTCTTCGGAGTCGGCTCGTGGATGTCGATCAGCCGCTTGTGGGTGCGGATCTCGAAGTGCTCCCGCGAGTCCTTGTCCTTGAACGGGGACTTGATCACGCAGTACACGCTCTTCGACGTCGGCAGCGGGATCGGGCCGGAGACGCGGGCACCGGTGCGCTGCGCCGTCTCCACGATCTCGCGGGCGGCGCGGTCGATCGCCTCGTGGTCGTACGCCTTGAGGCGGATCCTGATCTTGGTTGCTCCTACGGTTGCCATCTGCGTCTGCGGTTCTTCCTCGCTATTCCGTGCCTGGGTTGTCTCGCGCCTCTTCGCGCACTTGGGGCGCCGCCCGTTTGGGGCGCCGCCCCGGTCGTATGTCTTATGTGCGTCAGCGAAAAGGGCCGGCCCAATGTGAATGGGGCCGGCCCCGGATCCATTACTCGAGGATCTTGGTCACGATCCCCGAGCCGACGGTGCGCCCGCCCTCGCGAATCGCGAAGCGCAGGCCCTCGTCCATGGCGATCGGCTGGATCAACTCGATCGACATCGTCACGTTGTCGCCCGGCATAACCATCTCGGTGCCGTCGGGCAGGTTGGCGACCCCGGTCACGTCCGTCGTCCGGAAGTAGAACTGCGGCCGGTAGCCGCTGAAGAACGGGGTGTGCCGTCCGCCCTCTTCCTTCTTCAGGCAGTACACCTCGGCCTCGAACTTCGTGTGCGGGGTGATCGAGCCGGGCTTGCACAGGACCTGGCCGCGCTCGATGTCCTCGCGCTTGGTCCCACGCAGCAGGCAGCCGACGTTGTCGCCGGCCTGGCCCTCGTCGAGGATCTTCCGGAACATCTCGACGCCGGTGACGACGGTCGTCTCGGTGTCCTTGATCCCGACGATCTCGACCTCGTCGCTGGTATTGACGATCCCCTGCTCGATCCGGCCCGTGGCGACGGTGCCGCGGCCGGTGATCGAGAAGATGTCCTCGACCGGCATCAGGAACGGCTTGTCGAGCGGCCGCTCCGGCTGGGGGATGTAGTTGTCGAGCGCCTCGGCGAGCTCGAGCACGGCCGCCTTGGCCTCCTCGTCGCCCTCGAGCGCCTTCAGCGCCGAGCCCTTGATCACGGGGGTCTCGTCACCCGGGAACTCGTACTCCTTCAGAAGGTCGCGGACCTCCTCCTCGACCAACTCGATCAGGTCGGGGTCGTCCACCATGTCGACCTTGTTCAGGAACACGACCATCGACGGGACGTTCACCTGCCGCGCGAGCAGCACGTGCTCGCGGGTCTGCGGCATCGGCCCGTCGGCGGCCGACACGACCAGGATCGCGCCATCCATCTGCGCGGCTCCGGTGATCATGTTCTTGATGTAGTCGTGGTGGCCGGGGCAGTCGACGTGCGCGTAGTGGCGCTTGTCGGTCTGGTACTCGACGTGCGAGGTCGCGATCGTGATCCCGCGCTCCTTCTCCTCGGGAGCGTTGTCGATCTCCTCGAACGACTTCGCCTCGGCCCCGCCCTTCTCGGCCAGCACCTTGGTGATCGCCGCTGTCAGCGTCGTCTTGCCGTGGTCGATGTGACCAATCGTGCCGACGTTGACGTGCGGCTTATCTCGCTCGAACTTCTCCTTCGACATCTCGCTCCTTTGGTCTTACGTCCGTTTCAAGTCTTAGGTTTCTCTTCCCGCTGTTTGCGGGCTTCCTCGCACCTACGCCGAACTCGCCCCACACCGGGGCGAGCCGGAGAACCGAGGAAGAATACTCATGACACGGCGGCCACGGGCTCCGCCGTGCCGGTCTCGGTGATCTGCTCCGCCACGCTGGCGGGAACCTCGTCGTAGCGCTCGAACTGCATCGTGAAGGTCGCACGGCCCTGGGTGGAGGAGCGGAGGTCCGTCGCGTAGCCGAACATCTCGCCGAGCGGCACCTTCGCGGAGACGGCGACGGCGTTGCCGCGCTTCTCCTGGCCCTCGACCTTGCCGCGCCGTCGCGACAGGTCTCCGATCACCTCGCCGATGAACTCCTCGGGCGTCACGACCTCGACCGCCATCACGGGCTCGAGCAGCACCGGCTTCGCTCGACGGGCGCCGTCCTGGAGCGCCATCGAGCCGGCGATCTTGAACGCCATCTCCGATGAGTCGACGTCGTGCGAGGAGCCGTCGACCAGCTCCACCCGCACGTCGACCATCGGGTATCCGGCCTTGACGCCGGACTGAAGCGCCTCCTCGATCCCGTCCTCGACCGCGGGGATGAACTCGGTCGGGATCGCACCGCCCTTGATCTTGTTCACGAAGTCGAAGCCCTCGCCCGGGGCGGGCTCGATGTGAATCACCACGTGGCCGTACTGGCCGCGACCGCCGGTCTGGCGCACGAACCGCCCCTGGACCTTCTCCACCCGGTCGCGGATCGTCTCCCGATAGGCGACCTGGGGACGGCCGACGTTGGCGTCAACGTTGAACTCGCGCAGCAGCCGGTCGGTGATCACCTCGAGGTGGAGCTCGCCCATCCCGTGGATCAGGGTCTGGCCGGTCTCCTGCTCGGTCTCGACCTGGAAAGTGGGGTCCTCCTCGGCGAGGCGCGCGAGGCTGGTGGCGAGCTTCTCCTGGTCCGCCTTCGTCTTCGGCTCGATCGCGACCGCGATCACCGGCTCGGGGAACTCGATCTGCTCGAGCTCGATCGGCGCGTCGGGGGCGCACAGCGTGTCCCCGGTCGATGTCTGCTTCAAGCCGACGCCGGCGAGGATGTCGCCCGCGTAGCACTCCTCGATCTCCTCGCGGTGGTTGGCGTGCATCATCAGCAGCCGCCCGATCCGCTCGGTGCGCCCGGCGGAGGCGTTTAGGACCCGGGTCCCCGCACTCAGGGTGCCGGAGTAGACGCGAAAGTAGGTCAGCTTGCCGACGTAGGGATCCGCCATCACCTTGAACGCGAGCGCCGCGAACGGCTCGTCGTCCTTGGGCGGACGCTCCCCTTCCGTCGTCCCCTCCTTGCCCTTCGCCGGGGGCTCGATGCCCACGACCGCGGGCACCTCGAGCGGCGAGGGCAGGAGCTCGACGATCGCGTCGAGCAGCGGCTGCACGCCCTTGTTCTTGAAGCTCGACCCGCACAGGACGGGGGTCACCTTGATGTCGAGGGTGGCCTGGTGCAGGGAGGCGGCGATCCGCTCGTGGGGGATCTCCTCGTCGTTGAGGTAGGCCTCGAGCAGCTCGTCGTCGTAGTCGGCGCACGCCTCGATCAGGTGGGTGCGGTGCTCGTGCGCGAGATCGGCGAGCTCGTCGGGGATCTCGCGCTGCTCGACCTCGGTCCCGAGGTCGTCGGTCCAGTAGGTGGCCCTGTTCTCGATCAGGTCGACGACGCCGGTGAACGCGTCCTCCGCGCCGATCGGGAGCTGGATCGGGAGCGGGTTGGCGCCGAGGCGGTCGCGCATCGTCTCGACGGCGTTCATGTAGTCGGCCCCGGTGCGGTCCATCTTGTTCACGTACGCGATCCGCGGAACGCGGTACTTGTCGGCCTGGCGCCACACGGTCTCGGACTGGGGCTCGACGCCGGCGACGGAGTCGAAGATCGCGATCGCGCCGTCGAGGATCCGCAGCGAGCGCTCCACCTCGACCGTGAAGTCGACGTGGCCGGGCGTGTCGAGGATGTTGATCCGGTGGTCGCGCCACTCGCACGCGGTCGCCGCGGAGGTGATCGTGATCCCCCGCTCCTGCTCCTGCTCCATCCAGTCCATGACGGCGGCGCCCTCGTGCACCTCGCCCATCTTGTGGGTGCGACCGGTGTAATAGAGGATGCGCTCGGTCGTCGTCGTCTTGCCCGCGTCGATGTGGGCCATGATCCCGATGTTCCGGGTCTTCTCTAGTGAAAAGTTGCGTGCCATTTGTGCGTAAAGTGTCGCCTCAGTTGGTGGTGCTGTTGTCGCCGTCCGACGGCCGGACGGAGCGAGGAGGAGAGGTTGTTCCGCATCGGTGTCGGCGCATGAAAAAGGCCCTCGCGGGCCTCAGCGCCAACCGCTCAGTGGCCCGACCTGTTGCCTATGTGTTGCGGCTCTCCAAGGGATTGAAGCGTCCGCCCAGCCGCCATGCGCAGCCCAGGCGTAAGCGAGTCGCGATGTTAGCAGAGGCATGATGGCTCCCAGGCGAGGCTCAGGCAGGGATCGCAAGGACGCTGGCGGGCGCCGGAGGCGGCCGCGCGAGCGCTCGCGCGCCGCCGCCGCCCTGGCGCGGGCGCGGGCGCTGCCCGCGGGAGCGAAGTCACTCACCGAGTCCCTGCTCGCCGAGCCGGCTCGCGGGAGCGGCGGCGCGGCGGCGCCGCACAGCGGCGGGCTTGCCGCCGCGCGCGTTCTCGGCCGCACCACGCGAGGCGCAATGGACGGCCTCGTCGCGCTGGGCGGATTCGCGGGTGGGATCGATCAGCGCCTCAGCCGCTCGCTGGGGGGGCCGATGCTGGCCGTCGCAGGCGCTGTCAGGGCGGCGGTGCGAGCGGGCGAGCGGGCGCTGACGCCGAGCCGAGCCGTCGGCGCGGTGGTGCTCGCGGCAGCGATCGCCCTCGGCGCCTCCCAGTTCGTCGACTACCGCGGTGTCGAGATCGGGGGAGACCTGTACGAGGGGCTGGAGTCGATCGCGCCCGCGCCGCAGGCGGACCGCGCGGTGACCGGCTCGGCGCACGCCTACCTTCTGCTTCCCGTCGCGGTGGCTGCGGTCGCCGCGCTCGCGTTCACGCTACGAGGGCGATGGCAGTTGGGGCGCGCGGTGGCGCTTCTGGGCGCGATCGGGGTCGCGGTCAGCCTGCTCGTCGACCGCCCGAAGGGGCTCGACGAAGGCTCCGCCGCGCTCGGCTTCGAGGGCGCGCAGGCAAGGCTCGTGGAGGGGTTCTGGGTGCAGCTGTCGGCCTCGGCCGTGTTGGTGGCGTGCGGGCTGCTGCTCGCCGCATACGTGCGCGCGGAACACGCCCCGCGGACGGACGGCGCCGGGGCGAGGGGGCGAGCGCGGCGCGCCGGGCGCGAGCGGCCCGCCGACCCGACCGCGGGGGCGCGCGCATGAGCGGCGTGCTGTCGCGAGTCCGGGCCGAGTACCTGCTCCCGTTCGCGTGCGCGGCGGGCGCCGTGTGCGTCGGCGCGTCAGAGCTGATGAGCACGTTCGAGTTCGACCTCGGTCCCGGCGGCGGCGCCGTGCGAACGATCGAGGCTGCCGACCGCCACTCCTACGCGCTCCTCGTCCTCGCCGTGTTCGCGCTCGCCGCATTGGCGGTGGCCGTGATCGCGGGCTCGCGCCCCGCCGCGGTGGCGGTCGCGGTCACCGGGGGCCTGGCGCTGCTGTTCTTCCTCGTCGTCGACCTCCCGGACGTCGGACAGCAGGGCACGCTCGACGAGCCCTCGGCGGTGTTCTTCTCCACCGAGGCGAAGCCCGGCGACGGTTTCTGGTTGGAGCTGGTCGGCAGCGTCGCGCTGGCGGCGTCGGGCGGCGCGTTGGCGACCCTGCGCCCGGAGCAGCTACGGGCGCTGTGGCGGCGGCCGAAGGGCGAGCGCGAAGCGCGCGATACGGAGCCTGAGCCTCGTGAGCGCGTGGGTGGGCACCGCGAGCGGCGCCGCACCCGCGGCGCCGAGCGGTCCGACTCTCACCAGCGGTAGTGCGCGAAGGCCTTGTTGGCCTGGGCCATGCGGTAGATGTCGTCCTTGCGCTTCCAAGCGCCACCCTGCTGGCGACCGGCGTCGAGGATCTCGTTCGCGAGCCGCTCCTGCATCGACTTCTCGCGGCGGTCGGCGGCGAACTGGACGAGCCATCTGACGGCGAGCGTACGGGCGCGGCGCGCCGGCACCTCGACCGGAACCTGGTAGGTCGCTCCGCCGACCCTGCGGGAGCGAACCTCGAGCACGGGGGTGAGCTCCTTGATCGACTCCTCGAGCACCTCGACCGGGGGCCGGCCGGTGCGCTCGCCGACGATCGCGAGCGCGTCGTAGGTGATCCGCTCGGCAAGCGCCTTCTTGCCGCCGCGCATCACCTTGTTCACGACCTGCTGGACGAGCCGGCTGCGGTAGCGCGCGTCGGGCTCCACCGGCCGGATCGAGGCTCGGGCGCGACGCGGCACTAGCGCTTGACTCCGTACTGCGAGCGCGACTGCTTGCGCTCCGACACCCCGGCGGCATCGAGCGT